>PVBE010528637.1_pt1 | contig 91634 bp, 79 predicted proteins | sample 1631181 | NCBI WGS metagenome assembly PVBE01 (sample SAMN08397723, study PRJNA350692) | Marine metagenome, whole genome shotgun sequencing project. | isolation source: water | place: Pacific Ocean | collected 2012-04 | reverse complement strand
GTCCAAGAAGAGCGGATACCTCGGAACCACTCATAACAAACCGGAATATATTATCAATAAAAAGCAGTACGTCTTTGCCTTGATCACGAAAATATTCGGCCATAGTAAGGCCGGTCAGAGCAACGCGCAGTCTTACACCAGGCGGCTCATTCATTTGACCAAACACCATGACAGTATCCTTCATAACTCCCGACTCTATCATTTCTCGATACAGCTGGGTTCCTTCCCTGGTACGTTCTCCTACACCGGCAAACACAGAATTACCTGAGTGTTCCTTAGCAATTGACCGTATAAGCTCCATTATGATCACCGTTTTACCTACTCCAGCTCCTCCAAAAATACCGGTTTTACCACCCTTAGTAAATGGCGCAATCAAATCAATAACCTTAATACCAGTCTCAAATACCTCAACCTCTGTAGATTGATCAGAAAATGCGGGTGCAGGCCTATGTATCGGATAGTATTCCGATGCTTCCACCTCTCCACGTTCATCAATCGCATTACCTAGTACATTAAAGATTCGACCGAGTGAAGCCTCACCAACTGGAACTCGGATAGGAGCTCCTGTCGCATTAGCAGCCAATCCTCTGCGAAGACCCTCAGTAGCATCCATGGCTACACATCTAACTAAATTATCGCCAAGATGTTTTTGTACCTCTAAGACCAATGGGCCTTCACCCTCTCGCTCAATTTCAACTGCTTCATAAATTTCAGGAAGTAATTCAGCCGGAAATTCACAATCAACTACAGCACCCTGAATTTGTGCCACACTGCCTGTCGAATTAGTCATAAATCCTCCAAACTCAAAACAAAAATCTATTATTAACTTGTCATCAGGCCGCTTGCTGTAAAGCTTCTGCACCACCTACTATATCCAACAAATCACTTGTTACGGATAACTGACGAGCCTTATTGTACGCCAAACGAAGAGCGCCTGATAATTCGTTCGCATTGTCAGTAGCATTACGCATCGCAACCATTCTTGCACTATGTTCACTTGCTAAAGATTCCAAAACGGATTGATAGACTTGTACCTGAGTGAAACGCGGCAATATTGCTTCTAGCAATTCCTCTGGCTCAGGTTCGTAAGTATATCCTACCTGAGATTCATTATCCGTACTCACTTGAGTATTTTCATTGTCTTCAAAATTGCCGGTAGTCATAGGCATTATACGTACTACCCGTGTATCCTGACGTATAGTATTCACGTAATCAGTGTAAGCCACATATACCTCATCCACTACCGCATCAAGATAATCATCAATTAACACTCGGGCAATAGGTGTAACATCCGAAAATGATGGTGATGATTTAAAGCTACTAAAATCACCCACAATGTTAGCGCCACGTACATAAGCAAGATCTCGCCCTTTTTGACCTAAAGTCACCCAACGCGTTTGCTGACTTTTTTCTTGAGCAAATTCCAGTGCGGCTCTAGTAACATTCATGTTATATGGACCAGCTAATCCCCTATCACTTGAAATTAGCAGGATTGCTATATTTTCCACTTTATCCCGAGGTACCAATAACCGATGTGTGGATCCTTGAGAGTATGCACCAATCCGACCAAGCACATTAGAAACACGGCGCGCATAATCACGTGAAGCCTCAACAGAGGCTTGAGCTTTTCGAACTTTTGAAGCACTGACAGCTTCCAAAGCTCGCGTCACTTGCGCAATATTACCAACGCTGCGTATCCGCAGCCGCATTTCGCGTGCATTAGCCACTAATCAACTCCAAGTTGTGTTGAATGTATCAAGGGCAGATTTTAGTTCTAACTCTACAGATTCTGTAATATTGCCACTTTTTACAATCTCATTAGCCAAATGTGGATGAGATGTAGACATAGCACGCAGCAATGCAGATTCCCACTCCCCCATACGCTCTAATTCAATTTCGTCAGCGTATCCATTCACGCCAGCATATATAAGCATAACTTGATCCGACAAAGACATCGGTTCGTACTGTGCCTGCTTCAGTATTTCCTGAAGACGCTTTCCACGTTCAAGCTGCGCTTGAGTTGCCTTATCCAGATCTGATCCAAATTGCGCAAATGCTGCTAATTCGCGAAATGAAGCCATATCTAGTCGCAGTCTACCAGCCACCTGCCGCATGGCTTTAGTTTGAGCAGCGCCACCCACGCGCGATACTGAAATACCTACATTAACCGCCGGTCGGATACCAGCATAAAACAAATCATTCTCGAGATAAATCTGACCATCTGTTATTGAAATAACATTAGTTGGAATATAAGCAGACACATCGCCCAAAAGAGTTTCAATTATTGGTAGTGCTGTAAGTGATCCTCCTGAACGTGACAATTTGACCAAATTCAGGTCATTCTTATTGTCCATACTTTCTAGGGCCTGCTCGGCATCTTCTTTTGCCAAAGGACCAGCATAAATATTTCCATCCACTCCTTTTTCGCTGGAACTATCAGGTATTGATAGCAACGTTTCCTCATCATCCTCGTTGAACTGGCCTATCACATCAGTACTTGCATTAATAACATATTCATCACAAAGCTGTACAGCACGTTCTAGCAACCTTGAATGAAGATAAAAAACATCTCCTGGATATGCCTCGCGTCCAGGTGGACGGCGCAATAACAAAGACACCTGTCGATAGGCCCAAGCATGCTTCGAAAGATCATCATATACCACTAAAGCATCTTGACCATTCTCCATAAAATATTCACCCATTGCACATCCAGCATAAGGGGCAATATATTGCATAGCGGCTGGATCATCTGCAGAAGCTATCACAATAATAGAGTGTTCCATCGCACCATGCTCTTCGAGCGTAGCAACAGCACGAGCTATCGCTGCTTTTTTCTGTCCTATTGCAACGTAAATACAAATACAATCTTTTCCTTTCTGATTGATCATACTATCTATAGCTATAGCAGTTTTACCGGTCTGTCGATCACCAATAATTAATTCGCGTTGACCTCGACCAATTGGTATCATGGAATCTATGGATTTCAGTCCACTCTCCAAAGGACGATCCACATCTTTTCTGCGAACCACCCCAGCTGCAATACGTTCAATAGGAAGTGTTTCTGTCGACGCTATTGGTCCTTTTCCATCTACTGGTTGTCCCAAAGCGTTTACTACGCGTCCCATTAGGCTTGGGCCCACTGGAACCTCAGCAATCCTACCTGTTGTGCGCACTATAGATCCTTCTTCAATTGCCTCATAGTCGCCCATGATAATGACGCCTACATTGTCTTGTTCAAGATTGAAAACTGTGCCTAATGAGCCATTCACGAACTGTACTAGTTCAGCATTGCGTGCTTCCGATAATCCAGAAACTCGTGCAATTCCGTCACCAGCTTCTAATACAAATCCGACATCCTGTTGCTGAATCGTTGGGCTATAAGAGTCAATCTGCTGCTGTAGCTCAGCCAGAACTCTGGAGGTAATCGTTTCCGTCATTTCGTCTCCCTCAGGGGTAAAAATTTAGATATTTGATAACAATGTTTAACTAATTTATGGAATGGGATGATACATTATGATTTATGAATTGTCCAGCCTTTCACAAACTAAGCTTATTTTAGCATTAATGCTTACCTATCATAATGCTTGATATTTAGCTAAAAAACTAGCCGTTATTTCCTAGTTCTATTGCACGCTGATACGCAGCAGAAACTGCGTCGGACACTATTCTTCGAAAGTCTTCTGATTCTAGACAATCCAATGCTGCTTCTGTGGTGCCCCCTGAAGAAGTGACCTGGGAGCGTAAGTCCGAGATATTATCGACAGACTTCATTGCATAAGCTACTGATCCTTCCATAGTAGTGTGTACCAACTCTTCCGCTTCTGCCTTAGAGAAACCAATATTCACTCCAGCTTCTACTAATGCCTCCATGAAAAGGAATATATACGCTGGACCAGATCCTGTAAGAGCTGTTGCCATATCAAGATATTTCTCATCGTCTACATACAATTGCTTACCTAAGGACTCTAGTATTGTCTTAGTTTGCTCATTTTGCAAACTAGATACACCTACTGTACCAGTCCATACAGAAATTCCCATACCTATTTGCGCCGGAGTGTTGGGCATGCATCGTATAATACTTTTGTGGTTAAGTCCCGCTACCAAAGTATGTAATTTAGCTCCTGCGACTATAGAAATTACCACGGCATCCGATCCAATACTACCTGACAGGTCTTCGCAAACCTCGTTCAAAACTTGTGGTTTAACACTCAGTACAATAACGTCAGCATCTCTACAAGCAACAATGTTATTTGTAGTAACATGAATTGCATATTTTCTCTGAAGTTCGTCAGAAACAGCTCTGCGCGGATCCGCTGCGATAATCTGACTCGGTTCAACTATATTACAAGCCAGAACACCACTAATCATTGCTCCACCCATTGCTCCAGCTCCAACAAATGCAATCTGTTGATTTTCAAGCATAATATGAGATCCCCGACATCAAGTAGACAAATATCGTAGAGCAAGCACAATACGATCCTCTAGATTATCTACAGAGTCAACATCTGAATCCTGAATAGCATTTTGAGCTTCTACCACACTATAACCAAGTGTTGTAAGCGCTTCTAAAAGTTCGACATCTACAGTATTGAAAGTACCATCCTCAGCAGACCTTTGTTTGTCATCAATCTTATCCTTCAAATAAAAGCTAATCTTCCGTGCAGTTTTTATACCTACACCTGGCACACGACTAAGCAATTCTGGTTGATCACTAGTAATCGCATGCCGCAATCCGTCTACTGACATACCCGAAACAATGGCCATTGCCAATTTTGGTCCAACTCCTGGAGCACCAAGCAGCAAATCAAACATATGTAATTGTTCGCTATCTGCAAACCCATAAAGAGATAAAGAATCCTGCCGTAATATGAGTTGGGTCCACAATTGCAACTCAACCCCTATAGCCACTGTTTCATCGAGGATAGATTCTGGAACTGCAACACGCACTCCCACTCCACCTATCTCAATAACCAGATAGCCAGTTTCAATGTCCTGTACTACACCTCGTACCGAAGCTATCATTATTGCCCCTCAAGAAGAGCATGTGTTGTAAGAGTATGTGCATGACATATTGCTACTGCTAAAGCGTCCGCCGCATCATCTGGATGAGGCACCTCTTCTAAGTCAAGTAAAGCGCGCACCATTTCTTGGACTTGCAACTTTTCAGCATTTCCATATCCAGTCACAGCCTGTTTCACCTCTCTTGGAGTGTAGTCTCCAGCAGTCATGTCAGCATTTGCAATCACTAACAAAGCCACCCCCCTACCTTGTCCCACTGCCATAGCCGAAGAGACGTTACGATGAAAAAAAAGTTGCTCGACTGCCGCATCAGTTGGTTTATGCTGCTTTACTACTTCTTCCAAACCAATATATATTTCTTGGAGCCGCCGTTCTAATTTATCTGATGCTGAAGTTCTAACAACCCCGAAACCTTCACATTCTAATTTACCATTTGTCTCACGAACCAAACCATATCCAGTAATAGCCGTACCAGGATCGATCCCAATAACCAACTTACTCTCTACGGTCATAGTTTAATCACCAGCATACAACGTAAGGGCGTCAGTGGTAACCTCCAGATTAGTGTAAACATTCTGGACATCATCCAATTCCTCAACAGACTCGATTGTTTTCATCACCTGTGCCGTCTCCGAGGGTGATAGCTCGACCATATTCTTGGGCTCCATACGTAACATAGCTTCATCTGGAGCAATATTAGCAACCTGCAAAGCATCACTAACTGATTTAAATGATTCGACTGATGCGAATACTTCAACTATTTCTTCAGAAAAAGTGAGGTCTTCCGCACCAGCATCTACCACCAAATCAAACAACTCCTCCTCAGAATGCGTGCTTGGTGGAAATGCAAAATACGCTACGTTCTCGAACTGCCAAGTCACTGATCCGGTTTCTCCTAGATTACCACCACTCTTGGCGAGTATGTGACGGAGTTCAGCCACTGCACGGTTACGATTATCAGTTACTGTCTCTATCATAAACGCAACTCCATGCTGAGCATAACCTTCGTAAGTGACTTGTTCTAAAACGGTTCCTCCTTTATCTTCTCCGGTACCCTTTTTTATTGCGCGCTTAATGTTGTCTTTGGGCATATTAGCTGCTCTAGCTTTCTCAACAGCCAATCGTAAACGAAAATTAGTTTCAGGATCTCCTCCAGACCGAGCAGCGACACTAATTTCTTTGGACAAACGAGTGAAAACTTGTCCGCGCTTAGCATCAGTAGCCCCTTTCTTTCGTTTTATTGTGCTCCATTTAGAATGTCCTGACATTATTGCTCCTATACTGTTTTATCTTCGTCCAAGAACTTTCAACATTGATAAGGTGCTAGTAAATTTGACACGGGGTCGTCCAACCAAATCCCCATTAGCTATTTCCATATTGTCGATCCGCTTCCAGTCATCAAAAGTGAATAAATCTGACTGCCGCGAACGCACTAGCTCTTCAACTTTGGAGAAACATTTGCTCGTGGGCATAAGCATCTTACCCGATTTCACATCTTCGATAAGACAATTGATAGATTCAATAGAATCTTCTTTGTTAGTACCAATCACTCCAGTTGGACCTCTTTTTATCCAACCAGAAGTATACATTCCTATCAAGAATTCTTGTGTTTTTGGATCCAATATACGTCCCTCTGAATTACAAATAATTCCTGATTTAGCATCGAATGGGATCCCAGACACAGCAGAGCCAAGATACCCTACTGATCGAAACACTAAACCAGCATCTATGTCTTCATACACATCCGTAGGTCGAGATTTCAAAGAACCTTGCTCTGACCTATATATCTCATTTTTTACCAAACGCATTCCTGACACTTTGTCAGCACCGTTATTGAACATTTCAATCGGTGATGTCAGAAACCGCATTCTTATGATTTTAGATTTACTATTATACTTTCTCTCAGCAAAGTTCTGTATTATTTCTACTTTTCTAACTGTTATTTTGTCACCATCAATATCTAGCTCCTGACTGCTCAGTGTATCTAACTCTGCTTCTTCAGCAGCAACATGAATATCCGCCCCCTGCAAATTTCCCAATTCCTTAGCCTCCGGATTCGTAAAAGCAGCCTGCGCAGGCCCGCGTCTGCCTAGCAAAACAACTTCTTTCACGTTACTCTTTAGCAATGCATCCAGCGCATAATCAGCAATATCACTCTGCAAGAGCTCTTCTTCTGTCAAACAAAGAACCCGAGCTACATCTACTGCAACATTTCCAATACCCACTACAACTGCAGTGTCAACTGCAAGATCAAAAGTACAGCTACTATAGTCGGGATGACCGTTATACCAAGCCACAAAGTCAGTTGCGGCGTGGCTTCCTTGAAGATTCTCCCCAGGAATACCTAGTCTGCGCGAACCTTTCGCTCCATAAGCAAATACTATGCAATTATAATGAGCACGCAAATCACCCAGATCAATATGCTTCCCAAATTCTACATTGCCCCAAAATCTATAACCAGTTTTGTTCGCAATTCGCTCATAAAGTTTGGTCACTGACTTAATTTTAAGATGATCAGGAGCCACTCCATACCTGACCAAACCAAACGGAGTTGGAAGACGATCATACATGTCTACCTGGACTCTATCTGCGAACTCTTTAAAAAGTTGATCAGCGGAGTAAAAGCCCGCAGGTCCTGCGCCAATTATGGCAACCCGTAAGGGATTAGTAGCCTCATCACTAATAAGAAAATTCATAATGTCTATGTGCAGTATAGTTTACAGCAAATATATAGCTAACAGATTAATGCTTGCTAAGATATTGGTAGTAGCACAAACATATAGATAGTATAGCAAGTCACTAAAGACAACAATACAAAGACCGTTATACAGATGTACAGATATTTGTGGTTTGTCATGAAACTTGTACACGAACAAAGTCTGTGCTAATCTCTACCACCTACAGTTAAGTACTCCGTATATATAGGTGAGTAAGATGCGTAATATAGTTTTAGGAAACACCAATGTTTCGGTGTCTGCAGTTAGTCTAGGAGCATGGGCATATGGCGGACCACAGAAATTGGGGCCTATGCATACAGGTTGGTCCAATCAACGAGATGATGACTCAATAAACACATTGGTAAGATGTAACGATATTGGTATCAGACACTGGGATACAGCCGATGTTTATGGAGACGGCAAGTCAGAAAAAATCATTGGGTCAATTTGGGACAAGCTGCCGCGCTCGAATATATTTTTGGCCACAAAGACAGGCTATGATCCTGGCGAACACGAACATCACTATCACCCAGATCACATGCGAAAACAGATGGAGAAATCACTCAACAATTTACGTTCAGACTATGTTGATTTGTATTACCTGCATCACTGTAACTTTGGGGATCATGATGAGTATTTCAATGACGCACTAGAGATGGTGCGACGTTTTCAAGAAGAGGGTAAAACCAGATTCATTGGACTTTCAGACTGGGATGCTTCCAAGATCATGAAATTCATAGATGCTGTCAGACCTGATGTTATTCAACCATACCGTAATCTGATGAATGATACTTTCGTGACTTCAGGATTGAAAGAATGGATTGACAGTCACAACATTGGTGTTTGTTTCTTCTCACCAATCATGCACGGCTTACTTACTGGTAAATATACTCAACCGACAAATTTCAAGTCTGGTGATATGCGTGCAGGGATAGAAGAATTCACCAACCCAGAAATAATTAATAAAATCAGAGAAAACAAAACTCTACTTGAAGCTAGGTTTGCAGATCATCCAAATCCTGTTATGCATGGCATAGTTGATTCATTGCTCACGGACACTAAAACAGGTTGTGTATTGCTCGGACAGCGAAATATTGACCAGGCTAACGTAGCAGCAACTCTAGGGCAGAAAATGTCTGATGCCGACAGTGATTGGGTAAAAAGACTGTATAGATTTTAGTGATTCACCAAACATTGTCATTCTACCAAATCAATCATCTTGCTAATCCACTATCTCAGCAACCTCGTCATCAGATTGAATCAATACTTCGCGAGTTTTGCCTCCTTGACGAGGTGCACCAACAACACCCATCTCATATAATTCATCCATCAATCGAGCAGCTCTAGGATATCCAATCTTGAGCTTGCGCTGCAGCAGACTAGCAGAAGCTGTTTTTTGCTTTTTTACTACAGTGATTGCATGCATAATCTGGTCATCCTTACCCGCAACCTCCTGCTGCTCCTTAATCAATTCATCCCATGGAGCAACTTTAGCTTGAATCTGCAACCGAGCCTCATCTTCATCAACATCGTTCGACTTTTTTCTGCCGGTATCGGAATTTTTATGTTTGTTCCAGTAATCAACAACAGAGTCTACTTCCGTATCCGTAGTCTTAACTCCCTGGATCCGTACTGCACCCGCTGCTTCTGATCCCAGAAATAGCATGTCCCCTTGGCCTAGCAAAGATTCCGCCCCATTAGTGTCAAGTATTACACGAGAATCAGTTGCTGATGCAACTGCAAAAGAGATCCTTGTAGGAAAATTGGCTTTTATCACACCTGTGAGAATGTCAGTACTTGGTCGCTGAGTGGCTACCACTAAGTGTATTCCAGTTGCACGTGACATTTGTGCAAGTCGGACTAAAGTCTGTTCAGTTTCATTCTGCGCCATCATCATCAAGTCAGCTAGTTCATCCACCACAACTACTATACGAGGTAGCTGTTTCTCTCCTCGACGACGTTTGATTTTAACGTTGTAATCATCTAAATCTCTTGCGCCCAACTTCTCCATCTTGCGATAACGACGGTCCATTTCTCTGGTCATCCAACGTAGAGTGCCAAGTATTCTGTCTAGTTCTACCTCTACTTTTCCTAGTAAATGAGGCAAACCATTAAATCGGATTAGTTCAACCTTCTTCGGGTCAATCATTACTATCCTTAAGTCATCTGGTGAATTATTGCAAATCAGACAAGTGATAATAGACGTAATACATACACTTTTTCCCGATCCAGTAGTACCTGCAATCAATAAATGTGGCATTGTGCCAAGATCTGCGGCTATAGGTTCGCCTGACACATCTCGACCTAAAGCGATCGATAATGACGACTGTAGATTGTTAAAAGCATGCGATTCGATGATTCCCCTCAAACTCACAAAAGTTTTCTTAGAATTTGGTACTTCTATGCCTATATAGGAATGTCCAGGAACTGGCGCTTCAATACGAATTTTGTCTGCTGCCAGCGCCAGTGTTAAGTCACTGACACGTTGGGATATTTGTTTTACACGCACCTTTTGTTTAGTTACTGTACCATCCTTACTAGTCTTTTTGATAAATCCCGGTTGTACGGCAAACTGAGTGACGGCAGGACCCACGCGGAAATCAACTACCTCTGCTGGAACACCAAACTCATTCAAAGTATGTTCAATAATCTTTGCGTTACGGTTCACATCTGCCTCAGAAGGCTGCAATGACTCTCCAGGTGCTAAAATCCCTAGTTTTGGTAATGATTTGGATCGCTTTGATGGTTTCACTGGGCTAAAATCTTGGTTCGGTGCTACTTTAAATCTAAGGTTTTCAGATGAATTAATTGCTGCAGATGCCAAGGATCTTGAGGTCTTTGAAACACCAGTGACCGGCGAACTTAAAGATTCGTCCTGTCCAATTGTATGACTTGTTTCTACCAATTTTGCTTGCAAAGAAACAAAACCACCAAATAGATGCTGCCAACGCAATCCAAAAGTCACTGCTAATGCAAGCATACCTAATACACCAAGAGTAAATGCAGCCAAATCACCCGCTAATTCTCCGGCAACCATGGCCACTAACCAACCAATTTTACCGCCACCCCGACCTTCTAAAGCCTGTAGAACAATGCCACCACCCTGTAAAGCATCTGTAAGATTGATGTTCATTTTTTTCGATACATCTGTAGCAACCCAAATATGTACACTGCCTAACATACAAAGTACAGCTAACTCGCCTGATATTATGCGTAACCACGATACCCTAGTCATCAAGCCAATACTATGTGCTATATAAAGACATCCTGCCAACAATAAAGCCAAAGGAGCGAGTAAGGCACCCCAGCCCAACCAAATTGCTAGGGTGTCTGCCACACCAATCGTCCATCTCCCAGACGACATATCCAAGACTGCCAACACACCAATTAATCCCGTTGCTAAGAGGGTTATGGAGACCAACTCATCAGCATATTTTCGCAATATACTAAATGCAGTTACAGTTGTGCCCAACAAGCGGTTCTGAAACTCTGCTGTCCAAATACTGGTAGATGACCTGCCAGACTTTGAATGACACCTAGTAGATTTCTTTGACTTATTAAGTGTCTTTCTATTTATATTTTTTGATTTGCGACGCTTATTACCTGTAGTCATATTAGTTAGCACAATAATCCTCTAACAGGGGATGCAATCAGCGTGCCTATGATTTTAATAGTTCAATGGTGAGGTTATCTAACTGTACCGTCAGCATTACCTTCCATCTGCGCAATTCGTTTCAGCACTTCATCCACAGCCACGCGCTGTTTCCTGTATAAATCAGCTTCTGATACTGACAACCGTAAGGCCACATCTCGCACCTTAAGACCTTGCAAAAATTTCAGCTCGAGTATGTTGTATAGCAACCATTCGCCAGTAAATCTACGTTGTCCTTCCGGTTTCATTTCTTCAATTGCTTTTTTTAGGACTTCCCTTAGTGCATTTACAGCATTACCTTGATGATGAGCTTGAGTCTGTCGAACAACATTAAGAGTCATCAATGGGCTTTCACTGAGACGAGGTCCACCCCAGAAATGTCCTAAAGCTGATTTCACCCACTCTGCTGCGTCGGGATTGTCAGCAAGATCACCTGCCGTAAGTGCAGAAGTACCTGCATAACTGGCAGCTGCTCGCATACGCTGCAATTCTTCTACTTGAGGTAACAATTTATCCATAGCTCGAAAAACTTCGACTTGTAGGAGACGGTCCTCCAGTGCTGAGGTGGCACGTTCAACCAGAGTCTGAAGAGTACTAAATTCCTCGCTAAGATGAACATCAGATATAAGACCAGGCATATGTAGACCAAGTATTCCCATAAGTGCGCCTTGCTCCGTAGAATGCCTGATAATGGTTTGGGTACGCAAAGGTATGATCCAATAACCATCCCATTCGAGCGTGCCTAGTGCATTATTGTTCGCCGAATTATCACCATCAATCTTATAACTTTCCGAGTTGAGAAAAGAAACAAGAGTATCGGATTTCGTTGGTAGTGCATGTGATCCGATTTCGACCTCAATACGAGCAATGTTATATCCTACAGAAGCTACAAACCCACTGGAAATATGTAATACATCACAGGCTGCAGCTAGTACAGATTCCAAAAATTGTCTTAAATCTCCTGTAGTTAGCAGACGATCACCAAGCATCTGAAGACGCTTGACATCGTCACGATCACTTGAATTGCCATAAAAAAATTGTTGCTCAACGGGTAACCGAATTACTGTGATGGCATACTGTACTAACAATACAACTCCTACAACAGCTACTGGAACCCACAAAGTCAAATCAAGCCCAATCATGCGATCCATCCAGCGTACAAACAGATAAGCGCCGGCGGATAACGAAGCGACAATAGGACCACGCAGTATCCACTGAAATAATCTACCTTTAATCACTCTGTCAGGTTGAGGCGCCCCAAAAAAGGCCACACTATAAGTCATAGAAACAAGAGCAACACTAACTGCAACATTAGCAATAAGAGAAGTAATCCAAAAAAAAGTTGGGTGATTTTGCAATATTGATCCACCTACAGACATGAGGTATGGGAAAACACCGATAGGAACTGCTAACGATGATATGACCAGATAACCAAGACGTCTTCGTGTAGACCTGGTAAGACAACGCATAAACGCCCTATACACATTAATCGCAGCAGTCAATGTAGCTATAAGAAACACAACTGAGAACAGTGAGAACCATTCTCCAGGACTAAACCACTGAATAGTCGTGTTTACTACCATCTTTTCCACTACTAACCCAGTGAGTAATGCCAAACCAATAGCACATAATCCAAGGAAGTAAGTGATATATACGAGTGTACGACGTCGCCCACGCGATGGCTTGCCGGTTTTCGCAAGTAACGCATCTGAGAAATGGAGGTATCCTGCAGGCACCATACTAATTCCAGCCCATTGACAATATAGCCAGATACGTGCCACATCTTTCTGTGTTGCAACTGAAGCAACTACATCGCTTAAGTAAATTAAAGTCACGCACGCAAGCAATATGTTCATGGCCTGCGCTACTCGATCCCGTAGGTTAAATGTGAGTGTATACAACAACATTGAAATAGCAGTGATTACTACTGCCACTATAACAAATTGATTCAACACCGATAAAACACTTATTAAATCAATCATTACTAAATTATCAACGCAGTTTCATGCCAAAAAAAAGTGCGATGTCTTGATTAGTATAATAACTATCGTTGTATCCACAATAAGTATAACCATTCCTACGACAAAAACATATGGCAGGATAATTTCTGGATTGCGTAACAATTATCAATCTATTTAATCCTATCCTTGTAGCCCATTCTCCCACTGTAACTAACATAGCTGTGGCAATTCCTCTGCGTCGCATAGTCCTTTCGACAGCGAAATCAGTGATTATAGCGGCCTCTTGAGCAGTACCTTTATCTACAATCAAGAAACCTCTTAACCCACCAATAGACTCAGCCACTAGAACAAGTGCATGTTTCATTAAGTTTGTTTCTAAATCATCACTGTTGTTCTCAAAATCTAGTTCTACAGAACGAGGCAAACGTGTACGCTGGAAAACAACCTTTAGTTGAGATTCTGCTTCACGTAAGTCCATTTGCCATACGTAATCAGTACTATTAGACGTATCTAAAGCACTTATCCTCTTGACATCGGAATTAACTGCCTGCCTAACTGAGATTGATGTCCTGTCAGAAGATGTCATTGTTCGATTTTACCATGAGAGTTGTACAACCTGAGAGAAATAGTCACTACGGACCACTACCTATGAATATTGGTATGGTGCATGGCTGAGAATATGCCCCAGCAGCATTATAAACCACCAATCGAAATGCATACTCCCCTGGATCATGAATTGAAGCATTCCAATTGCCTAGCACACCTGAAGACACAGGGATATCGTGAGTATGCACTGTTAGCCAATTGTCCCCGACTGTCGATATCTCCAGAGTATAAAATGCAAAATCTGTGATGTCTGCAGTACCTTGCACCTCTACATCCCCAGACAGAACCGCTCCTGATAATGGACTATTAATAACCGCATTTGTATTTTCACAACCTACACCACCTATCGGTAGCTGAGTGTTTTTTTGCTTTCTTACATCAATTTCTTCGACTGTTGTCTGAGTTGGTTGTCCTGGCAGCAATAAGACCACATCTGGCGTTACACTAGGAACCGTTGTAATCATTACTGTGGCACTATCTAAATTACCGGAACCACGCAAAATCATATCAAGTGTAGGTAAAACCCTACGAGCACTAAAATATACTAAACCAAGTAATCCTGTTAACACAATCAACATTGATAAAGACAATATTTTTTCCCGGATTGCAGTTTCGCGCTCGACAATATATGCGCCTATACGCAATCTATAACTAGCTGCTAAGTAAGCTCTTAGATACCACAATGCTAACAAACCCAGACAACCATATAGAAGATTTTCATATGATTCGACAAAATTCATTATCATGATCTAGTACTGTATACTATTTATTAAATATTATAAAGCACACCCCTAATCATATTTACAAGCTTTGGTACTATAACTCGTCCTGCCTCTATAACTTCGTCATGAGATGTTGGCGTATTTCCATCCAAATTAGCTTTATTACTTATACCGGATACGCCTAGCACTCTGATTCCAGCATGTCTAGCAACAATTACTTCTGGCACCGTAGACATGCCAACTGCATCAACTCCAATCACCTTAAGAAACCGTAGATCTGCTGGGGTCTCAAAATTAGGACCTGCTAGAGATGCATAAACCCCCTGTCGTAACTCGAAATCCAAATCATTCGATATGCGCACGGCAATATCGCGTAAAACATCGTCATATGCATTCATCATATCTGGAAATCGCGGTCCTAGAGAATCGATGTTTTGTCCCCGTAATGGACTTAAACCGCCCATTCCGATTAAATTGATATGGTCAGTTATCAACATCAAATCTCCAGGAGCAAACTCAGGATTAACTCCTCCAGCCGCGTTAGTTACAAACAATGTCTCAACACCAAGCAATTTCATTACACGAACTGGCAGTCCAATTTGAGCCATACTATAGCCTTCATAATAATGAGCTCTACCCTGCATCACCACCACACTTTGTCCTTCTAAATGACCAATCACTAATTGGCCAGAATGTCCTTCTACCGTCGATTCCGGCCAATACGGAATTTGAGAATACTCAATATAATCTGCATTTTCTACTTCATCTGCAAGCAACCCTAATCCCGAACCAAGTATCATGCCGATTTTGGGACGGTGTGCAGATTGCGCCTGAATTAGATCAGATGTTTTTTTGATTTGTTCTAAAGATATGTACTCTGTCATTTTTTCACCTGTTTGGTCGTTTAATGATGCAAGACTAGTTTGTCATGAAATTGTATACGATTCAAGAAAACATACATGATAATATGAGCAAAAGTCTCAGACTAATTATCACGTTACTACAAAATAAGACTATTGTAGGACAAACTAATCAGACATGTTACAATCATTTATGGAATGAATAGAACTCTTGTAGAATGCATACCCAACTTCTCCGAAGGAAGGCGTATCAACGTAATTGACGCCATAACGGATTCAATAGCTAAAGTCCCACAAGCAACCATACTTGACCGACACATAGATCCATACCACAACCGCACTGTAATAACATTTGTAGGGCCTCCTGCATCAGTAGCACAAGCTGCATTCCAAGCAGTTTCAGCTGCTTCTACATTGATAGATATAAAACAACATGATGGCGTACACCCCAGAATAGGGGCAACAGATGTAGTACCATTCGTTCCACTTAGTGGAGTTTCCATGGAGACTTGCATACAAATGGCTGCGGACCTGGGAAATAAAGTTGGAGACGAATTGAATATTCCAGTCTATCTTTACGGGGAAGCAGCTATTAATATCACTAGGTCGAAACTCGCAAACCTCCGAAGTGGAGGATATGAAGGCCTCAGAAAAAGTATATCTGTTGACCCTGAACGTTATCCTGATTATGGTCCTAAACACCTAGGCTCATCCGGTGCCACGGCAGTAGGAGCGCGCACACCTTTAATAGCATTCAACATTAATCTATCAACAAACGATGTGCTCATAGCACAGAACATAGCGAAAGCAATCCGTCAGTCTTCAGGCGGATTGGACGGTGTACAAAGTATTGGAATAATTGTGGATGAACTAGCTCAAGTAGCCAACAATATCACAAACTATTCTATGACCCCAATTGTAGTAGTCGTTGATGCTATTGAAAAAGAGGCCACCAAATATGGTGTTGAGATATATGACTCTGAAATTGTCGGCTTAATCCCGCAAGAAGCTATGAAGGACACTGAAAGATGGTACCTGCCTGCAAACTTAGATTTATCAAACTGTATTCTTGAGCATTGTATTGATGCGCTGCTGTAGACATCACTTTAGTACATGCAATAAGCAAGTTACAAAACTTGGTAACATTGACTCATTGGACGTCAGCAGTGGTAATTAGATAATCATAGATCTGCTGTGCTATAACCTCATGCCCCAAATGATTTGCGTGTCCGTCTATATGATAGTACAAGTCTTCCCTAGAGGATTCAACAATCATTGCAGGTAGCACGTCGACAAACCCAACATTATTAGACTTTGCCCAGATCGACAATCTTTCGGAAGGATAATAATGATTCGTATTCCACGGACCCTTCCCAGGAATGTGAACTATGAGCACATTTGCTCCTATGCTATTAGCAATCTCAACTATCTTACTATACTCATTCTCTATTGCATCCCAATCATCCGCATGATGTCCATTCTCCACAAATACTTCCTCCCATTTGGGATTGTAAATCTGAGACATTCGGTATGATGTAATTCTTCTTAATACAAGCCTCAAGAAATGGGAGTTTTTGTAAAGAAATTCACCTAATTCCCCCATATCATTAGCTACTCTGGTTTTCAAGTACCCGGATTTATCAAGCACCACTGCATCCAGACCATAATGTGTGTCTATGACATCATTGGGCGCAAAGCCTATTATTATTAGATCAGGCTCATAATGTCTTCCGTAGTGCTCCAATAGAATTCGTTGAGTATGCGGATAGAAGCGCGGTATTCCAGCCTTAACTATCTCTACCTTATCACGTTCTGGAGATACATCATTCAGCATCGTTTCTAGAATAAATAGATATGTCTGCTCTATTTCAACACCAACCCCATACGTAAAACTATCTCCCAAGCCAAGTATCCTAAATACACCTTTGTCTTTGCGCAATGTATGTTCCACATCCCTAAATCCAAAACTGTTATGCTCATAGTTGTATTCATATTCTTGACTTACAGCAGTTCCAGTAATTCTACTCAAAGGCTTCGGCTTGTATGGCAGATATTGATCAGATATGTTGCTACCATACTCTTTCACTAGAGGTACTGGATAAACTGTACGTGTAAGCAACTCAACAAATATTAATGCTAATGCAAAACTGATCAGCATCACAAAAATAGGACGATAGGAAATTTTATACATATTCAGTACAAAGTGTCGGTTTAACAGTTAAATTTGTATAGACTATACACCATATATCTTTATATCCATGCTTAATATTTAAACAAGCATGGATATAGCAACATCATCTATCAGATATTTTACATTGCCTCCACAATTCAATTGCTTGGAACATCTTTTGCAACCCAATTGCACAAGTTTGCCAACTATAATGTAACACAAACATCAACATTTGAATAACATAAAATCATTAGTGGCAATTTGTGGAATCTATCAACCCAGTTCACTGCATGCTATACTATTGACTTGCTCACCATTTTTTCTTAGGCTAACACGTAAACAGATGACAAAACCCAACAACAAACCTGCCTCCACTCAATCAAATGTGCTTCCAGCTTGGGCAACGGCTGGTTTGTTGATCTTTTTCGCTTTAGCCGCAGCATTTGCCAGTTACATGGTATATGTTACCGCAAAACAGTGGGCTACCAACCGTGATAGTAACACTACCATATCTAGAGCTATAGAGAATAACATAGACACTTTGACCAAGGTACCAGTCGGGAACTTGAAAACCAACACAGATAATGAAAATGAATTGATTGAAACCGAGGTAAGTGATACTAATACAACGAATACCTCGGACGGACTTCGTACCACCATTCTACTAATGGGCATTGACAAAAGGCAGGGAATGGAACAGGAACGAGCATTCCGAACTGACACAATGATGCTAATCACAATAGACACTGTAGGCAAAAAAGTGGGTATGCTCTCGATACCTAGAGATTTATGGGTAAATATTCCCGGATTTGAGGCTAGAGATCGTATTAACACAGCAAATTTCAAAGGTGACGCGTATAGACTACCTGGTGGCGGGCCTAACCTTGCTATGGAGACAATAGCTGTAAACCTTGGAGTACGAGTTGACAACTACATCCGAATCAATTTCACAGCTTTTGAGACTCTCATAGACGAAATAAATGGTATAGACATCGACGTACCACAAGATATTGACGATCCACGGTACCCAGACTGTTGTGATGGTTACGATCCCTTATATATTTCGCGCGGTGCAACACATATGGATGGCACATTGGCGTTAAAGTATGCACGTACTAGAGCTACATTTGGAGGCGATTTTGACCGTGCGGCCAGACAACAACAAGTACTATTAGCAGTGAAAGATAAGATTATCAGTACGCAAATGATGCCCCGATTGATTATCCGAGCACCCAAATTGTATTCGACACTGTCCGGCAGTTATGACACCGATTTGACGCTAGAACAATTAGTGGATCTAATAGGTCTTGTTAGTGAAATAGATAGAGAAAGTATTCAGTCAGAAGTGATCAACGGCGATTATCTCATGAATGAATTCACAACCTCAGAAGGTGCACAAGTTGTGCTGCTAGATAGCCAAGCATTTAGAAAACTGCGTGAGCAGATGTTCTACAAACCAGCACCTTATATCAAGTCAACAATAGACACCAATATTTTGGCGCTTGATGAAGTTGCTACGATAGACATACAAAATGGTTCCGCTCGTGACGGTATTGCAAGTATGACATCGGAATACCTTAAAGAACAAGGGTTCAGCGTTATTAGTGTAGGAAACGCCGACCAGTTTAACTACCAAAATACTATTATCTATGATTACTCAGGCAGTTACTATACTACGCGATGGTTGGCTGAACACTTTAAGGTACAGCCAACACATATTATTGATATTAGTGACCCAAATAGCCCTGTAGATGTCCGGATAATAATTGGTCAAGATTTTGTGCTCCCTTCCTAATGAACAAGATTTAAGCATACTAGCCATATTTCCTTAATATTGTCTGTACACGCGACAAATAAGTCTTGCCAAAGATATTTAAATGATTCAGCAAATGGTATAAGTTGTAAATGTCAATTCTATCGCGATATCCAGGGACAAGTGGTCGAATCCTTTCATATGCAATGTAAGCCTCAGAATCAAATTGGCCAAAAAGACTAGTCATGGCTAGTTCAGCCTCAGCCCAACCAAAATGGGCAGCAGGATCGACCAGTGCTGGCATACCACCTGGTCCGGAAATTATGTTTCCTGACCACAGATCACCATGGATTAGACTTGCAGGCTGAGATGGAACAAAATCAGTTAACCGGTAGGCAATCCGATCTAACAGCTTGCCATCCTCTTCATGCAGCAAACCTTTGCCACGAGCCATATCTCCTTGAAACCGCAAACGGTGTTCGGCAAAAAATACATGCCCATCCTCAGTCCAAGAATTTAACTGAATAGTGTTACCGATGAAATTATCCTCCGGAAAACCAAATCTGTCTTCGACGGTCAAGTGTATTTGTGCTAGTCCTTCACCCAGAGTAGACCAATAATTCGATGCTGGATTACTGTGCGGAATGTACTCCATAAGCAACCAATCATCTCCATACTTATACACCTCAGGGATTCTTAGGCCTCCAGCAAGAGCCAAGGCATACAAACCGTCGCATTCCCTAGCAAACATATGTTTAGGGCATTTGGAGTTAGTTTTTAACAAAGATGGAGGTCCGAAGTCTGTCTCTAACAAATACACAGAATTGATACTTCCTCCTTGAAGCGATTCAACAGCAACAACGGAGCCCCAATCAGAAGTACTTATATATTGCAATGCGCCTTGAGGGATGTTCATTTATTTTCGAGAAAATTCAAAAGTCTTTCACATGAACGGTTCAACATGTGAAAAACATCCTCAAATCCTTTGTCACCACCAAAATATGGGTCTGGTACATCAAGATCTTGCTTTGCATCTGAATCAAAAGCACGCATCATATGAACACGTTCTTTTTGACCTTCATCTTGAGCCATATCTGAGAGATGCAAATAATTGTTGCGATCCATGGCCAATAACATATCAAATCTTACAAAGTCGCTCGTATTGACCTGACGTGCTCTACTCTTCAAATCGATCCCATGTCGGAGAGCAGTAGCACGCATACGCGGATCAGCAAGGTCACCCGCATGCCAGTCACCAGTACCTGCCGAATCAACAATATATTGATCCTGCAAACCACATTCACTCAGTTTATGTTGGAATATACCCTCTGCAAGTGGACTACGACATATATTTCCCATACATATAAACAAAATTCCAGTAACCTCTCGTTCACTATTTGACACCTTATTCATGACACATATACCCCAATCTTGATATTGTTATTGCGATATCATTTGACTATTAACACCACGAGACTCATAGTCAAATTCACTACACATCTCACATGATATTGTATCGTAATTAGTGATTGCGAGTAAGCTCATGCTATAATTCTTATACCGTATTTGGTGGATATTCTAGATTAGGTGAAGTGGATTTGATATTTTTAATAACCGGTGGGGCCGGCTTTCTCGGCAGCGCGCTTGCTAACCGCCTTTCTGGCGAGGGTCATGAAGTACGTGTAATAGATGACCTTAGTGCTGGAGAAATAGAACGTCTCGATGATAAAATACTCTTCACGCGTGGAGATATAAACGATCGCCCAAAATTATGGACACTTCTACAAGACGTAGAATGTGTATATCATCTAGCTGCCCGCGTATCAGTGCCACAATCAGTTTTGTATCCACGAGAATACAATGCAGTCAACGTAGGCGGCACTGTAAGTGTAATGGAGGCAATGAGAGACGCAGGTGTCAAAAGAGTAGTGCTGGCATCATCCGGAGCAGTCTATGGTGAGCAATCAACTCAGCCATTGAGCGAGCACATGATACCTAACCCTGATTCTCCTTATGCAGTTAGTAAATTATCAGCTGAATATTATGTACGCACCATAGGCACGCTATGGGGTCTCGAAACTGTCGCGCTGCGAATATTTAACACATATGGGCCAGGACAACCACTGCCCGCTTCACATCCACCGGTAGTTTCGCGATTTCTCAAATGTGCTGTTAGTGGCGAATCAATCGTAATATATGGTAGCGGTAAACAGACGCGTGACTACGTATATATTTCCGATGTAATTGATGCTCTCAGCACAGCAGCAACAGCAAACACCATTAATCACAGTGTTATAAACATAGGCAGCGGTAACGCATCCAGCTTAATTAATATGGTTGAAGCAATAAACGAAACAATGAGCATTGAGTTAGACCCTATTTATAACAACAGTGAATCCGGCGGAGTAAGAGAAATGTGTGCAGATATCAGCCAAGCAACAAAGAAGCTCAAGTACCAACCACGCACATCATTATTAGAAGGTCTAAAACGCACTGTTGCTATTGATCAACGCTATAAGCAACGATTATTCTAATATACAAACATGTCAAAACTCCCGAGTAGTTTTTTTTTGAGGCCAACACTCACTGTTGCTAGGGAGTGTCTAGGAAAGAAGTTGGTAAGAATAGAATCGGATGGTAGAAGTACATCGGGCACAATTACTGAAGTAGAGTGTTACATAGGAGAAACCGACTTAGCTTGTCATGCCAGCGTTGGTATAACCGAGCGCACAAAAATGCTTTATGGTGAACCTGGAACTTTATACATCTACCTGATTTATGGTATGCACTGGATGCTAAATTTAGTGACTGAGTCTAAAGGTTTTCCAGCTGCAATCTTAATAAGGTCACTTTTTCCAAGAACCGGCATTAATATTATGCAAGGAAGGCGCAATAAAGCAGTGTCTGATTTGACTAACGGTCCCGCGAAAATAGCACAAGCTTTTGGGATCAACAACACATGGAACGGTTACAATACTTGCGCACCTGATTCGAAATTATTTGTAGAGCACGACCAATTCGGAGGAAATATGGAAACAGTTTACAAACCACGAAAAGGTATTCACAACTCACCTGAACCATGGTGTTCGATGCCATGGAACTTGAGTACACATATCAAGTCAAGCAAGGAGGTATATATTTAATGGGTATTCTCCAGGGGAAAAAAGCATTAATATTTGGAGTAGCTAACAAGCGATCAATTGCATGGGGCATTGCAAAAGCCATGTATCGAGAGGGCGCAACAATAGCTCTTAGTTATGCTAATCCTGCATTACTAAAGCGTGTTTCTCCATTAGCGCAAGAAGTGAATTCTAATTTTGTAGAAGAATGTGATGTCACTAATGATGAAGCAATTGATAATTTGTTTGTCAAAGTAGGATCCGAATTAGGAAATATAGATATACTCATTCACTCTATAGCTTTTGCCGATCGTGCTGACCTGACCGGTCCATACTACTCCACTAGTCGTAATGGATTTCAGTTGGCTATGGAAGTTAGTTGCTATTCACTCACTGCCTTAGTACGTAGCTCAGTACCATTTTTCAATCCCGGTAGCAGCTGTCTTGCAATGACGTACTATGGAGCTGAGAAAGCTGTTCCGCATTACAATGTTATGGGAGTGGCTAAGGCTGCTCTGGAAGCTTCTGTGCGATATCTAGCTGTAGATCTAGGTCCACTTTCACACCGTGTCAACGCTATCTCTGCAGGACCTATACGTACATTAGCAGCTGCTGGAGTATCTGGATTCAAATCTATGCATAGTGAATTCGTAGATATCGCCCCATTAAGGCGTAATGTCACCAACGATGATGTCGGAAACGCAGCAGTATATCTAAGCTCAGATCTTGCATCTGGCGTGACAGGCGAAGTTCATTATGTAGATTCTGGATTCAATATAGTAGGTGTCACTACCCCTAGTAAAGACAAATAGTAAAAATATAGCGTAACCGTAGAGTGTATCTATTGTTAATGACATTAGCTCATAATTTTGCACAAGCATGAAAGGAGATTTACTATGCAAATCACTAGCAAAAATAACAATGTAATGATTGACACGTTCGGCGCTACAACCGACATGGCAATGATTCCTCGCATTGTAAGAGAAATTGGTTTAGTGATTGCTGGAAGCATATTGATTGCCCTTGCTGCTCAATTTTATTTTCCATTACCATTTTCACCTGTGCCAATTACTGGTCAAACTTTCGCAGTACTGTTGTTAGCAGCATTGTATGGTCATAATCGTGGAGGACTGACTGTACTAACATATCTAATACTAGGGATTGCTGGAAGACCAGTATTTGCTAGCGGAACTTTTGGTATTGCTACTATTCTTGGCCCTACTGGCGGATATCTTGTCGGTTTCTTGCCCGCAGCCTATGTTGTAGGCTTCCTAAGCAAATGCGGATGGGACCGCAAAGCTTGGTCTACTGCTATCTCAATGATTATTGGAAACATTATTATTTATTTGTTTGGGATAAGTTGGTTATCGCAATTCGTAGGATGGGACAATGTACTTCAAACTGGCTTCCTACCCTTTCTCATTGGAGATGCCGCAAAAATAGCGCTTGCAACAATCCTACTACCGAGCGGATGGAAATTATTAAATAAATCTAGTAATTAATTGAAACTGATAATTTAGGTGTGATAGGACCAACACTTTTTACAAGTGCACCATTGTCTTACTGCTCGAAGGGATATTCGGCCTGTCGCAACGCCTGTATTGCGTTATTGATTTTCTCCGACTTTACTAATATGTAATCCGTATCATAAGTTGATAGTGCAATTATACTTATCTTAGCTTTTGCCAATACCGTTAAGACATCAGCCAATAAACCGGTCAAACTTAAATCCAAAGGCCCTAGGACTTTAAGACAGGACCATCCAGTTTCTGATTTTGTAGAATTCAGCTGTACAGAAGAGCTGCAGATGACGGAAATCTCATCCACGGTCTTAGTAATATGACAAAATGGTCCATCAAATAACCATATTGGTATTTCATTGTCTGGTGGAAACCGATGTATGGTGAAAACATCTTCGAGTACATATAGTTTTGATTTCATATTTACTCTCCAGTACCCATCGTTAATATGTACTTGTGTCAATCTGGCTTTGTACGCTTACTCATTGGATATTGTGCAATATAAGACCTCCTACAATATATATCCATTAAAAATTCACTAAACATAAATGGGGATGGATTATTCATAACTCTAATTAATTCTATACGTATAGTACATAACAACAAGATGAGCACCCCCGGAGAGATTCGAACTCCCAACAACCTGATCCGAAGTCAGGTGCTCTGTCCATTGAGCTACGGGGGCTCAAACAATAAAACACTTACAAACAGGGTGCCTGATGGGACTCGAACCCACAACCACCGCAGCCACAGTGCGGCGCTCTGCCATTGAGCTACAGGCACCAAGTAGCCTAATTCAGAATTTGCACAACTCTGATTGTTTTCTGCAACTTATACAAGGCTCTTAATACTGATATTCATTCTATCATGGAGAGGATTCGCTTTCAAGGATCATACGTATAGTGTCAACCAGACTAGCCATCGGAATATTACTTTGCTCGCCTGTAGCCAACTGTTTTACAGAAACTTCCCCACTATCTAACTCATCCGGTCCCAACACAATTACTATTGGTATTCCTTGCCGATCAGCATACCGCACCTGGTTTTTAAGCTTTACCGCATCCGGATATACTTCCACTCGTAAATCATTTTGACGTAATTCATTTGCAACAGTGTAGGATTGCGCAACTGACTCATGCCCAAAAAGGGTTACCAGAATCTGAGTTTGGCAAGGATTCATCTCAGGCAACAACCCAAATTCGTTGGCAACTAGTTGAACCACAACATCTCCCATTGCAAATCCAGTCCCAGATATAGGCTCACCGCCAACTTCAGCTACTAAGTTATCGTAACGCCCACCACCTAATATTGCACGGTGTAGATTAGAACGATCTCTTGCCTCAAACACTATTCCTGTATAATAATCCAGTCCACGCACTATTCTAGGATCAAACTCGAACCATTGCCTAACACCCATATGATCTATTGTTTTGAAAAACTCATTTAATTGCTCAGAGTTGCGCCATTGATTACGATCATCAAGCATTTCCCTAAGTGCTGTTATTTGATGATTATTCAAGCCAAGTTTTTGTCCGTAGTCCAACCACTTAGATTCTGATAGTTTGTCAACACGGTCAATTAGTCGGAACACCGCAGAATGACGATCATTTGGTACACCAATTTCCGCAACACGTTGTTCCATAAATTGTCGGCTATTAACTCTTATTATGACCTCATTCGGCGTTAGTCCTATAGACGAGAATAATGCTGATGCCACTGAAGCAACCTCAGCATCTGAATTCACAGAAGTGCTGCCCAGTAAATCCAGATTCCATTGAAAGAATTCGCGTGCCCGTCCCTTTTGCGGTCTTTCGTAACGCCAAAATGGTCCGAATGACCACCATCGCAATGGCACGTTTAACGTTTGCCTCTGTTGTGCTACCATACGAGCAAGCGAGGGAGTTAACTCCGGGCGCAATGCAACTGACGAACCACCCCGATCTTCAAATACAAAAGCTTGCTCTTTAACAAGTTCGTCTCCGCTCTTGGCAGCATAAAGGTCTAAAGTCTCAAGCATTGGTGCTTCCCATTCTTGATATCCATAACGAGCCGAAACAGCTCTAATATGGTTATACAGCCATCTATGCAAAACCATTTGCTCAGGATAAAAATCTCGTGTACCTTTGACAGATCGTATTATTTCAGCCATTATTCCACCATATTATCATCTATTTTCATCCTTTCATCATACAAATAACAGAAACACTATTACCAGATCAAAGAAAATAGCTGTCCATTCGATCGGCTGCTGCTTGTAAAGTTGACAACTGTTTCGGAAAAGCAAAGCGTACGGTTTTGTCACCGTAACCAGGAATTGTATAAAAAACTTCTCCTGGTACTACAGCCACTCGCAATTTTTCAGTCATCCAAACGGCAAAAGATTTAGAGTCCTTTTTAGAATGTTTTGAGGGGACATTGCTGTAATCAGCCAATACATAATAAGCACCTTCCGGTTTTTGTGCTCTAAACCCTATAGTATTCAAAATACTCATCATTTTATCTCTTCGATTATGGTAAGCGACTAACATATCATCATAATACTCTTGTGGCAAATTTAGTGCTGTCACCGCCGCCATTTGCAATGGGGTCGGAGCACAAATAGTTAGGTAATCATGGATTGGCGTCATAGCTGCCATAAGCTCAGATGATGCAACGATATATCCTAATCTCCACCCTGTGACGGCAAAGGTCTTGCTCATGCCACCTAAAGTAACCGTACGGTCTCGTAACACCTCTATACTTCCAGGACACACATGTGTTCGACCATCGTACAATACTCTGTCATATATCTCATCAGTAATCAAAATAAGATTATTGTTGACTACAAAATCAGTGATAGCCAGCATCTCATTTGCATCAAAAACTCGTCCACTAGGATTGTGCGGTGTGTTAAGCATTAGAGCACGAGTCCGATCAGTTAAAGATTGTTTTAATAAATCTACATCTAATCTAAATTTTTGTTCCGTTAATGGCACAGCTATGGGACGCGCACCAGACAACAACGCCGCAGGCACAAAGTTCTCATGAGCTGGCTCGATAATAATGATTTCATCTCCCGGATCTAGAAGAGCCAACAGTGCAACGTTTATAGCTTCGGTAACCCCACAAGTAACGGTAACATGCCTTTCGGCATCCACACTCCATCCTAGTTTATCACTATATTGTTCAGCCAGTTTCACTCGTAAATCCAATATTCCCCGAGCCGGAGAATATTGATTGTAACCACTAGTAATTGCCGCAGCAGCTGCTTGAATAACCTCTTGCGGAGGATCAAAATCTGGGAAACCCTGGCTCAGATTAATTGCGTCATGCTCTATAGCCAAACGTGTCATCTCCCTAATGACAGACTCTTGATAATACTTGGTACGCTTAGATACTCGCAATCTGTTTCTCCGTCCAAAAATGTAATACTAAATGATACGCAAAGTTTATAGTAGGATAGAGATGTCAACAACCCTACTCCCTCATAACAAAATAGTCTAGCTAACACGCTTTGTAGGCAATCGGTATTCATCATACGGTTGTGCAAAAGCGAAGCCTACCACAGAAAAACACTGTCAATTGATGACCAACATAAATGAAGATCAACAATCTACAAGGTGTCAAAAAAATATATTTTATTGAAATAATACAGATTTTTTGTCGCAGATTATCTAAAGTACAGAACCCAGCCAATACCCTAAGGTTAGAAGCAAAGCAACGGAAAAGTGCGTGCCAATGGTAAAAACATTGACTAATAACAATTCGTAAGGTAACTTGTCCCTATCGGCATCAATTCTATTCCATCTTTCTAACCACTCATTTCCCATTTGTATGGCTTTCCAAGCTAATAAGGCAGGTAACAAAGCTATCAAAACCCATGGGGTAGAAACATCAGAACTAACAATACCTAATACACCCAATATCAAAATATAAGCAAATGTGAAATAAAGTGTAAATTTATATATTCCAAAAGGTCTGTTGTAATTAGCAATATCTGAACCTTCCGCTGTACGAACGATCCAAGTCCTTTTACCTACTTCTCGATCAGCTTTGTAATCTTGAAATCCGTTAATAAAAAGAATTAACCCAACCAACATGGCCACTGGCACAGAGGCTATCAACACTGGAAAATAGTCCCATACGGCCACAGGTAACAAGGCTTGTTTCTGAACATAATGAGTTCCAAGTGCCATAACCGGTCCAAAACCCAACATTACACCCAAGTCACCAAAACCTCGATAACTAAACTGTACTGGTGCAGCAGTATAGAAAACCCCTAGGATCACACCTACTACACCACACCAAAACAAAGGGCTTAACGCAAACAAACTACCATGCAATAGTCCGTTGATATATAATCCAATACCAACAGATGCTACAAACATTACTACCGAAATTACAAAAACTTTAGCCGGCGACATCAATCCAGCTTGAATCATCCGCGATCCACCGTTGAATGGACTGGCGAGCTTATTGACCTCATCGTTTCTAGACAGATGATCTGCATAGTCATTAGCCACGTTAGTACCGGCATGAGCCATAATAGCACCTAAAAGAGTCCACCAGAACAAATTCCAGTTGAAGCTACCAAGGTTAAAATAGGCTACAGCACCACCTAGAGCAACGGGTCCAATTGTTGCTGTAAAAAAGGGTGCCCTTACAGCTCGCAAATAGAGTCCTAATTTACGAAAAATATCTTTGAATATCGCTGAAGACAAAGATTCATGGTTTTCAGGCAGTTCTTTCCATTGAAATCTGTTTTTTGCAAAAAAGTCAACATATTTGATTACAGTAGGTTTTATTTTGTAGTAGCCAACCACATTGTTCTTCTTTAGAAATTCATCCTCCATAAATTCCTTAAAAGCTTCTGTTACTCCGAGCACCATGCGATACGCCTTTTTGACCTCTTGTAGATCCTTAACTTGAGTTGCTATGCCTTCTATTTGCAATTCTCTAATTCCTTCAGTACCATCCGGTCTCACTACACACTGCACACGAGGATTAACCCGAATCTGTTCTGCTTTTCTGGTTGGATTAAAAGTAAAAAAATAGATGTCGAAACCATCATTCGCAAAATATACGTTGCTCGCAGAAGAATTTCCTCCGACAGAAGTTCCTATTGTCATAAACTCTGCCTCATCCAACATATTCATGATCTTTTCATCTAATTCTTTGTTCATCTAATTCTCCTGGGTACACTAAAGATCTACTAATTCAAAATCAAAACTGCGTTTCATTGCACAATAAACACAAATAGTTTGTCGACTATTTATAACATATAAACAATTACTTTGATTGTACCTATTTTATCTAGTATGACAAGTAAAACATTTATTAACGGTCACAACTTATCCGACCCCGAATCAGCATATCCCAAGAAGATTCAACAAATCTATAGTTCAAATTAGCTTTTAAACTACAATGTATCTTTGTTGGGGTACAATATTAGTATAACAATCGATCATTAATGTTGATGTAAAGTGGAGTGAATATATGTCTGATTTTCTATTACGAGATACGCTGGAAGACTTAGATCCCAGTATCCATAATGTCAATAATTTGGAAGCAGCACGACAATTTCATAAAATCATACTAATCGCCTCTGAAAGTACTGCTCCTATTGCTGTGCGCGAAACATTAAACTCGGCATTTAATAACATCTATGCTGAAGGGTATCCTGACGAAAATTCACGTACAATGACTGAATCAGACATCGTAAATTACACAGCACGTCTTGGCCACTATCGCCGCTACTCTAACCCACGCTACTATAAGGGTGTTGAATATTGTGACACCGTTGAAGCACTAGCACGCCGTCGAGGAGCAGAACTATTTGCCAATGAACATGTGAAAGCAGACGATATCTATCTCAACTTACAGGCACTTTCAGGAGGTCCGGCCAACAATGCTGTATTCGATGGGTTGTTAGAGCCAGGCGACACCATGATGGGTATGAAACTGACAGACGGAGGACACCTAAGTCATGGATCGCCTGTTAATCGTTCTGGTAAATACTACAATAGCATTGCTTATTCCGTAGACCCTAACACTGAAAAAATTGATTATGAGAAATTAGACATACTGGCACACAAACATAAGCCCAAATTGATTATTGCCGGTTATTCATCATATCCGTGGGCCGTGGACTGGAATAGGTTTCGCCAAATAGCAGATAGTGTGGGAGCATTTCTAATGGCAGACATCGCACACGTTGCTGGCCTAGTGGCTGCTGAACAGTATCCATCTCCTGTTGGAATTGCCGATGTAGTCACCTTCACTACACACAAATCTATGTGTGGACCTCGGGGAGCATGCATCCTCACTACAGATCGAATATTGGCACGCAAAATCGATAGAGCCGTATTCCCTGGAGAACAGGGAGGTCCCCACCTTAACACCATAGCTGCTATCGCAGTAGCTTTCAAAATAGCTCATAGTGACCCATTCAAGCTACTGCAAAAACAAATACGTAGTAATGCAAGCAGAATGGCTGCACGATTTACGAAACTCGGTATTAGAGTGCCTTTTGGAGGTACAGATACCCACTTAGTCAATCTAGACTGCAAATCAATATTAGGGCCAGACGATACGCCTCTTATGGGAGATACAGCAAGTCGAATATTGGATCTCGCTAACATAGTTGTGAACAGAAATACCATTCCAGGTGACCAGAGTGCCCTTAACCCATCTGGACTACGTTTAGGCACAACATGGATAAGCCAACGCGGATTTAAAGCAGCTGAGGTTGATGAACTTACTAACCTAATTTCAGAATTACTGCAGTCTACAAAGCCATATAGTTATCCAAAAAGGTATGGAATCAATACTTACAGGGCCAAAGTTGGCTTCCAGACATTGAACGAAATAAAAGTCAAAGTAAGAAATTTATCGCATAGTATGGGTATTGATTACACACCAGAAAATTATAGATATCCACATTTTTATTATATCGACCAGGAGCCTCCAACAGCCGAGTATGTCACCTTAGAAATCATGGGTGATCAAGCCGCACAATTCTTACAAGCAATATCAAGCAATGATGTTACTTCACTAAATGTTGGTCAATCTCAAAACACTGAGATTAGGCAAGAAATTAATAGTGTCGTTTGTGCCTTGACGCGAACAGATGAGATCATCTTCCAATTATGCGTGCCAGCATCAGAATCTGTACAAACAAAAACGTGGCTACGAGATTTGTCTGATGGATACATACAATTATGTGGTGATGACCTACATGCTAAAGCTCCAGGTCCTGTATCTATAGTGGATCTAGGCGTTTCACATGACCATCCAAAACCCACTGGCGAGATAGTTCAATCCAGTAAACCTTATTTTGTGGGAATATCCTCTAAAGCAAATATCTCTGCCAAGTCGCTACCTGATTTCGATTTTAGTATCCCCGAAACGGAAGAACTCATGAAGACTGCACTGCATGAAACCCATCAATCACTTGGGGCCAAGATGGTTCCGTTTGGGGGTTGGGATATGCCCGTGTGGTACTCATCAGTGTCGGAAGAGCACAACGCCGTACGATCGACTGCCGGCTTGTTCGATGTAAGTCATATGGGAGTTTGGGAAGCTCAAGGTCCAACAGCAGCCGAGTTTCTTGACAACATTTGTGCAAACGATATTTACTCTTTGTCTGTGGGCAATTCACTATACACACACTTCATCGATCCTGACGGAAACGTTATTGATGATTTGCTTGTATATAGAAAACAAAACGAGTGCTACTTAATTGTTGTTAACGCATCCAATGACAAAAAAGATTGGGAGTGGGTCAATGCAGTACAGTCAGGTACAGTTCTAATCGATAGGGAACGACCATGGTCAAAAGCAGGTGGTCGGTCTCAAGTAAAGTTACGTAATTTGCGCGATCAATCTTCAGGTGAAGATATGCGGGTAGATATAGCTCTCCAAGGACCAAATAGTACAAAGATCCTTGCATCATTAGGAGCAGATGATGCCACGCATTCTCTCATAGATGGATTAAGACGTACACAATTATGCGATGCAAAAGTTGGTAAATTCGAATTAATTGTGTCACGGACAGGATATACTGGCGAGCCTTTGGGTTACGAGCTTTTCGTACATCCTAGCAATATAGTTGACCTCTGGAATGCTCTACTCGATGTGGGAGAACCCTATGGGTTACTACCCTGCGGACTAGCTGCTCGTGACAGCACGCGAACTGAAGCAGGTCTTCCATTATATGGTCATGAGATGGGTGGCAATTCAAACTTAACTGTGTCAGAAGCGGGTTTTGGCTCATACGTCAAAACATATAAGCCATGGTTCATAGGACGCAAAGCTATTATGGATTACTCAGACAGAGGTACAATAGTGCGCTTTCGTTTCAACCAAAAGGGTGTAAGAATGGCACATTATGGTGATCCAGTTGTAGACAAACGCGGAAGAGTCATTGGACAAGTCACTAGCTGCGCTATTGACAGTGAAGGCTACTTACTAGGACAGGCATTTGTAAATCCCGACCACTCTACTCCAGGAAACTATATTGGCGTTTTTCAATCAGCAAGTGATAAACCACAAATTCCACATGCATCACTTTCTAATGGTGACCGAGTACGATTGCATGAATCTGCAATCATATTGTCTCGCTTCATGAGGAAAAAGTGATGAATTTGTATTCATTTCGGGATTCTACTAGTGTATCCAACTTATGTTACACATCAATTTTCGATGGTTTAATTAACAACAACTAAGGAGAGACATATGAGCTCAGGAGATGTCCGCGGTTTGTATTTCGAACAATATGAGATAGGCATGGAAATCACCTCTCAAGGTCGCACCATCACTGAGGCTGACATTAATTCTTTTGCTGGTCTTTCTGGAGACTATAACCAGATACATACCGATGAAGTCTACGCTAGTGCTTCAGCATTTGGACAACGAGTAGCCCATGGACTATTGGTCACATCAATTGTTTCTGGTTTAGCTGTACAAACAGGATTTATGGAAGGAACTGTTATAGCATTTCGTGAGATATCCCAGTGGAAATTCAGTAATCCAGTATTTATAGGAGACACTGTTACTGTAGTAATCAAAGTCATTAATACTAAAAAGATGTCTCGATTGAACGGAGGTGCTGTAACTTTCAGTCTAAATGTGTATAACCAAAACGACACCGTGGTACAGCGCGGGGAATGGGTTATTTTATTGCAAAGTCAGGTGTAATCAAAGTATCACCATGATAATTTGTTGATGCTACATCAAACACATGGGCATAGTCCACTGACCCTTAACAAATATTTCATAGATATTTGTGAATTTACACTATGATTCATCAATATGATATAAGCGACGAAATAGTTTGGCGACCTAGTCGGGAACGTATTGAACGTAGTAATCTCAAACAGTTCATGCGACAACACCAAATACAATCTTTTAAAGAACTATTACATAAATCCACAAATGATGTAGCTTGGTTTACAGAGGCTATACTTCAATATCTAGAAATCGAATTTCAGGAGCCATATTCAAATGTAGTGGATCTTTCTAAAGGAATTCAAATGCCTGTTTGGTGTGTTGATGGTAAATTAAATATTGCACACAACTGTGTAGACAAATGGGCTACAAACGTCACACACAAAAATGATCTAGCACTAATCTGGGAAGGAGAAGAAGGTAAATGCCAAACACTTACCTATAATGAGTTAGCCATTGAAGTCAATCGATGTTCTAATGCACTTCGGAGTTTAGGATTTAGTAAAGGTGATGTTATTGCTATTTACATGCCTATGATTCCAGAAACTGCTATTGCTTTATTATCTATAGCAAAGATTGGATGCATAGCATTACCACTATTTTCAGGGTATGGACCAGGGGCAATAAGCTCTAGATTGAAACACACAGACGCCAAAGGTTTATTTACAGCTGACGGATGCTTTCGTAAAGGCAAATTAATTGATCTCAAACACACAGCAGATAGTGCACTCAAAAGTGTTTCAAGCATTAAACATGTAATAGTAGTGAGGCGATCAAACAATTCCACAGACATGCTTTCCGGACGCGATTATTGGTGGCATGAAATAGTACCTTGTCAACCAAATAAATCTCCATTAGAACCCACGGTTGCCGAAGATCCAATAATGGTTATTTACACTTCAGGAACTACTGGCAATCCTAAAGGAGCTGTCCACACCCATTGTGGTTTTCCAATCAAAGCTGCTCAGGACATTGCCTTTGGACTTGACATACATAATGGAGATGTACTCTATTGGATAACAGATATGGGCTGGATGATGGGGCCATGGATGGTTTTTGGATCTACTATTCTTGGCGCCACTATTTGTATGTATGATGGCGCTCCAGATTATCCAGGCCCGGACCGTACCTGGAAACTTGTGCAAAAACACAAAATCAATGTACTAGGACTTTCACCCACATTTGTCAAATCAATGATTGTACACGGCAAAGAACTTGTGAACTCTCATGATTTGTCCAGTCTCAATGCAATAGGATCTACAGGAGAACCGTGGAACCCAGCACCATGGAAATGGCTGTTCGAAGTGGTATGCAAAGGTACTCGCCCAATAATAAATTACTCCGGTGGCACGGAAATATCGGGTGGTATAGTCATGGACAATCCTTTGCTTCCATTGAAACCTGCCGCCTTTGCAGCTCCATGTCCAGGTATTGCAGCAGACATCTTGGATACAAATGGAATGTCTATAAAGAATCAGGTCGGGGAATTAGTAATAAGGAAGCCCTGGATAGGTATGACGAGAGGGTTCTGGCGCGATAACGACAAATATCTGGATACTTACTGGTCAAGTTGGAACGATATATGGGTACATGGTGATTGGGGTATGGTAGATACAGAAGGTCATTGGTATATTCTAGGAAGATCTGACGATACAATTAACATTGCTGGCAAACGATTAGGACCTTCTGAAGTAGAATCTGTTCTAGTAAACCACCCAGCTGTCACTGAGGCAGCAGCGATTGGGGTTCCTAGTGACATCAAAGGTAATGATTTAGTGTGTTATTGCGTTTTGTCTCCTGGCAACAAATCTTCAGTTGAGCTTCAAAATGATTTGCAAACACAAATAATTAATGAATTGGGCAAACCATTGAAACCAAAAAAGATAAAGTTTGTCACCGATCTGCCAAAAACACGTAACGGCAAAGTCATGCGTCGTATAATCAGAGCGGCATATCTAAATACAATAGATATAGATTATGACAACATAGTAAACCCAGAAGCAGTAGAAGAAATCTTATCAGCAGTGTAACCTAATTCTGCACTTCTAACAATTCATACAATGTGTTACGCTGAGCAGGAATCCGACCAATCTCTTTGATAAGTCGCTGAAATGATTCCGGATGCATGTGCTGTCCATGGGGTGCACCATCGGACCGTGAAATGGTTTCATCCATCAGAGTCCCACCAAAATCATTTGCCCCTGCCATAAGACATTGCTGTGAAACATCCGGTCCCATTTTCACCCATGAAACTTGGATATTTGGAATGTATCCATGTAACATGATGCGAGCGACAGCATGCATACGCAAATTTTCCTCTATAGTGGGTCCGGGTCTGGCGTCACCATCTAGATAAATAGGAGCATTATGATGTACAAAACCAAGTGGTACAAATTCTGTAAAACCTTCAGTATCACGTTGTATATCTCGAATCAGTTTAATGTGCTTTGCCCAATGAGGTGGACTGTCTACATGACCATACATTATAGTGGATGTTGTCCGAATTCCCAGTTTATGAGCTGTAGTAATAATTTCAACCCATTCTTCAGAGCTGAGCTTGTTCTTTGTGAGTTGTTGCCGAACATTCGTATCTAGAATTTCTGCTGCCGTACCTGGCAAGGAACCAATCCCTACTTCTTTGAGAAGAGTGAGAAAGTCAACATATGTCATATCAGCAAGCTGCGCGCCATACCAAATTTCAAATGGCGAGAAAGCATGCACATGCATATCTGGTACTGCTTCCTTGATAGCAATTATAAGATTGCGATAGTGATTCGGTGGCATATGCGGATGCAGACCACCTTGCATGCAAACTTCAGTTGCACCAGCCTCCCAGGCTTCCACTGCTCTATCAGCCACTTCAGACAATGATAACCATTGCGCTCCTGGGTCATCAAGACAACGAGCGAAAGCACAGAACCGGCAACCGGTGTAACAAACATTAGTAAAATTAATGTTGCGCACCGACACATATGTAACAATCTGCCCAACAGCTCGCCTGCGTAATTCGTCCGCAACCCGTATCAATGAACGGAGTTCAGAGCCCTCAGCACTAAAAAGTACTACTGCCTCATGTTCGCTTATTTCCTGTTCCTCCAAAGCCCGAGTGAGGATACCAGCAAATTTGCTGTCGATTTCGGAAAAATCATCGATACTAGTAGTGTGGCTTGTAAAAAGCGGTATAGCGACAGTCATAACACGGTCTCAATTTCGCTAATTAGGCCATCAGGGCTAACCAGATCTGCGAAACAATTTTGAAAATTAGCATCAAGCCACAAAACTGAATCTCGCAGATAATCCGGGTACACACTCAGGCGTTCTCTCAGAATATGACCCATCGAATTGCTGACAGATTGGAGTTCACGTATTTTAGGCCAATCTGCTTCTGGATTAATGTGATCCGGGGTAACTGGAGACACCCCGCCCCAATCATTAATGCCGGCTTTCAGATAACGTCCATATTCCGATGGCATTAAGTTAGGAGGTGCTTGCAAGTTCATTTCTGGACCAAGGATTATGCGAGCAACTGCCAATGTTCTAATCATCTCATCTATGTTTAGCTCAGCCAATCCAAACATAGAAGTATTAGGTTTGGCACGAAAATTCTGTACTATAACCTCTTGTATATGACCATAACTCAAGTGTAATTGTCGTATATCAAAAAGTGAGTCTACTCGTTCAGCACGAGTCTCTCCTATTCCTATCAGTATGCCTGTCGTAAAAGGCACACGTAGCTCGCCCGCAAAGCGCAAAGTGTTTAACCGCACTAGTGGATGTTTGTCAGGACAACCAAAATGCGGTCCGTTTCTTTCGGTCAGACGAATACTAGAGCTTTCTAGCATCATACCCATGCTAGGACTTACTTGACGTAGAGCACACATTTCTTCATAAGTCAGAGAGCCAGGATTGATATGTGGGATAAGATTAGTCTCATTTAACACAAGTTCGCACATGTCATGCAAGTAATCTAACATTGTTTCATATCCAAGTTGTCTTAGATGTTTTCGAGCAATTTCATGCGTAAGTTCAGGACGCTCACCCAAACTAAACAGAGCTTCTTTGCATCCATTCTTTTCACCGGTACGAGCTATTGTAAGTACCTCGTCTGGATTCAATGTTATTGCATCAGGATGATCAGGTGGTTTCGCAAATGTGCAATAGCCACAACTGTCACGACAAAGAGTAGTAAGGGGAATAAATACCTTGCGGGAGTATGTCACAGTTTGTCCCTTGGTGCGACTTCGTAATTTACTCGCAACTTCACAAATTGCCGGAATACTTTCTGTTGGAGCTTCCATCAGCTCATATCCATCATGTAAGGATATGTTTCTGCCGTTCAAAGCTTTATCCAGAATATTATGTAAAGAGCTACTCACTTGTTCAATATGCATTAGTTCCGGCTTTTGGATATCATTGATCGAGAGATGACATAGACAATATTATTGATTCAGCATCTCCATAGTTGCTATACCCACCTCATAACCCTTGTTTTTCCTACTTTGCGGTTCAGAACGCACTATGGCAAGTTCTACAGTAGGACAAGTTAATACCCCAAACATTACCGGCACTGTGCTATGTAAAGTGACCTGCATCAACCCCTGAGCAACTGCTTGAGAAATGTAATGATAATGATCTGTTTCACCTCTAATCACTGCACCTAAAGCAATCACGCCATCTATATCTTTGTACTGTGCTAGTTTAGCAGCAGCTGCAGGCAACTCGAACGCACCAGGCACCCTTAATACGGAAATATTACGACCATTTACTCCTTTATCCAGCAGTGCTTTTTTACACCCAGAAAGAAGTCCCTCTGATACCTCATTATTAAATTCGCTCAAAGCAATCGCTATATTTGTCAATCTATCAAGTGCCCCAGTTTTGTTTTTTTTGTCTCAAGATATCGCCTATTTGCATCATTTGCTACAACAGTTAGTGCTTTCCTATCAACAATCTCTAAACCATGTCCCTCAAGTCCCACCAATTTCATAGGATTGTTAGTCATGACTATCAATTTCCTGGCTCCGAGATCATAGATGATTTGTGCACCAACACCATAATCTCGCAAGTCAGGCGGAAAACCTAACTTAGCATTAGCTTCAACTGTATCTAGACCAGATTCCTGCAGTTTATATGCCTTGATTTTATGCTTCAACCCAATTCCACGGCCTTCCTGCCGCAGATAAACTACGATGCCAGTGCCATGTGTAGCTATTGTTTCCAGAGCAGACTCTAGCTGACCACCACAATCACAACGGCGAGAACCAAATACATCACCTGTTAAACACTCTGAATGGATTCGAACTAACACTGGCTCGTCTGCATCAATATTGCCCATTGTAAGTGCCAAGTGCGAGTCGTTGTCATAACGATCTTCGTACAAATGCAATTCGAATTCTCCAAGTTCCGTAGGCATTGCTATAGTTTCAGTACGTTCAACTAAATTCTCCTTACTACGACGATGACGAATAAGCTCCTCTATTGTAATCATTATCAGATCATGTTTACTAGCAAAAACTTGTAAATCATCAAAACGCGCCATGGTACCGTCTTCAGCCATTATTTCACAAATGGTACCACTTGGCTGTAGTCCAGCCATACGAGCCAAATCCATACTAGCCTCGGTATGCCCTGATCTTCTCAATACGCCACCTTCTTTCCCTACAATAGGAAACACATGACCTGGGCGACCTAAATCTTCTGCTACTGCATCTGAAGTAATAAGAGTTCTAATAGTCTGAAAACGGTCATATGCAGATGTACCAGTTGTCGTATTTTTGATAGCATCCACACTGACTGTAAATGCAGTTTTATGCAGGCTCGTATTCCGCCTTTCCATTGGAGACAAATCAAGTGCCAATGCTCTTTCACTGGTAAGGGACACACATATGAGGCCTCTTGCCTCCTTAGCCATAAAGTTCACTGCATCCGGAGTCACCAACTCAGAAGCCATCACAAGATCGCCCTCGTTTTCACGGTCTTCACTATCCACTACAATTATGAACTTTCCATTACGAATATCTTCTATGGCTTTTTCAATTTTGCTGTATGGCATGGGTAGCACCCTCCACAAAACGTTCCGCATATTTTGCTAGCATGTCCACCTCGAGATTTACAAGTTCACCCACATTCTTCCTTGGAAGCACCACATGCTCTTGAGTGTATGAAATTAACATAAAATCAAATGCATTGGCAAAAACATTAACGACAGTTAAGCTAATACCGTCCACAGATATAAATCCTTTAGGAACAATGTACCTAAGGAGCTCTTCTTTAGCCTGAACTTTGACCCAAAGCGACTCATTTTCCGGGTTTATTTCTAGAACAACACCTGTGCCATCCACATGACCTTGAACAAAGTGTCCACCTATCCGACCATTAAACTGCATAGATCGTTCAAGGTTCACAAGATCACCTTGTTTCAGATCACCTAAATTTGTACGACGTTGCGTCTCAGGTGCAATACCAACAACAAATGAACTTGTGGATACTTCAGTTACCGTAAGACAAGCTCCGTTTATCGCGATACTATCGCTGACCTTCACATCATGAAGCACATGTTCGGCATCCACGGACAATACCAGTCCACCATCTACTGTCCAAATCCGCCTCACAGTACCAATCTCTTCAACTAAACCAGTAAACATTGATCACTCACTACACGTGTATTGTATTAGCTATGCAAATCACTTACTACATCACCCTTTACTAGTATGTCATCACCTATATTCTCGGTGACTATATTGGACAGATGCAGTGCATCTGCAAGCCGACCTATCCCTGGTTCACCAACCGGTCCTGGCGCATCTTTCCCACCAATTATAATAGGAGCAAAGAAAGCACACACCTGATCCAATAGACCATCTGCCACAAATGCGCCAAGGATTTCACTTCCACCTTCCACAAGCAAGGTGAGCATTTCCTCTTCACCAATCTTATTTAATAGTGACTTCAAGTTTACACGCCCATTAGCATCTTCGGGTAAATTCCATATTATGACACCCTGTGACTCAAGCTGCTTGCAGTGACTAGGTTTAGTTTGAGAAGTCGTTGCCAATACTGAATTTCCAGGAGTATCTGGATGATACACACGTGCTTTTGGCGACACTCGACCTCGACTATCTACCACTATACGCAATGGATTACGTATATTTTCATTATAATCTTGCAGTCTTGTGGTTAGACTAGGATTGTCAGCCAGAACTGTACCTGCCCCTACTAGAATCGCGTCAGTAACGTTTCTAATGTGGTGGACACGCTGTCTTGATTGTTCACCAGTAATCCACTGAGATTCACCCATATTGGTTGCAAGTTTTCCATCAAGACTTACAGCGAATTTACCAGTAACCCAAGGTTGCCCACTGGCCACATATTTGAAAAATGGCTTATTTATTTCTGCGGCTGCAGATTGGCTAATACCAGTATGAACTGGTATACCAGCATCACGCAGACGAGCATGACCTTTACCATGTACATCTGGATTAGGGTCTTCAATAGAAGAATATACTTCTTTTACGCCGGCTGCAATTAATGCGTCTGCACAAGGAGCTGTACGACCGTGATGAGCACAAGGTTCGAGAGTAACATATACTGTAGAACCTTGTGCAGATACACCAGCTTCTGTTAAGGCCACAATTTCAGCATGAGGACCCCCTGCTGGCCTTGTAAATCCTTCACCTACTATGTGACCATCTTTCACCAGTACTGCACCTACCATGGGATTTGGGCTCGTTCGTCCTTGTGCCTTCACTGCTAATCCAAGCGCATGCTCCATGTATTCTTCGTGTACTTTAGTCATAAAGTTTGTGATCCTGTAACATGCCTGAGATACTACAAAACATTGATGCTTTACTATATATACTTCCAAGCATTATAATGCAGTTAGATATCCGAATATATTATACATCCACTTCATGCAGACACTAGATGACTACAAAACATCGTATATATCATTTATCAGTAGTTTGTTAACCTAATTAGCCAAAACAATGCATGATACTCCTTCAAGCAAACATAATCCCACAATAGTACTTATAGCCAACCCAAACACATATAGAGGCAAGTCATTTGCACTTGCAGCTGACCGGCTTGATCTCCATATATTATGGGCAATAGACATTCCGGAGAAACTGGCTTCTGAATGGAACATGTCTTTGTCTGTTGACTTCAGTAATCACGATGAATCTGTCGCAACTATTGTTGCCCTGGCGGACACTAATCACGTCATATCTATTTTGGCCATCGATGATTCTGCAACTCTAATCGCAGCAGATGCATGCAAATTACTAGGTCTACCACACAATAGTCCCTCTGCCGCCATTGCTGCACGTGACAAGTTTGTAATGCGCCAGAGCCTGCTATCTGGCAAAATATTGTCTCCTAAATTCATGTCATTCCAGCACAATGCAAAACCAGATGAAATTACAAAACAAATTTCTTATCCCTGCGTATTAAAACCCCTATTACTCAATGGAAGTCGCGGAGTTATACGAACAAATAACCCTGCCGAATTCAAAACAGCATGGTACCGTATACGCAATATTTTACGTAATTCTGTAGGTACCCAAATCATGGTGGAAGATTATATTCCTGGTGACGAAGTAGCAGTAGAAGCATTGATTAGCGACAAGGGCATTAAGATTCTAGCCATTTTTGACAAGCCAGACCCATTAATAGGTCCTTTCTTTGAAGAGACAATTTATGTTACGCCTTCACGACTACCGCAAGAAGATCAACTCGAAATAGAGAGTACATTGATATCGGCGGCAAAGGCACTTGGGCTAAGGTTTGGTCCTATTCATGCTGAATTTCGTATCAACGAACGGGGTGTTTGGCCTATAGAAATAGCAGGAAGAACTATAGGAGGATTATGTTCCAATATTCTTAGTTTTGGATCCGGATTGTCGTTAGAGGAATTAGTTTTGCTGCAGGCAAGCGGATCAAACATCGAGAAATTTGCTGCTGATGACCGTAGTAAGGGAGTCATGATGATACCTATTCCTAAACGTGGCATTTTACGTAAAATTACTGGAATAGAACAAGCCGAGTCAATCGCCGCAATAGATAAAATAGAGATTACTGCAAAGTTGAACTACCCGTTAACTCCACTACCTGAAGGAGATGGGTATTTGGGTTTTATTTTTGCATATGGTGAGACACCTTCTGCGGTAGAAAATGCACTTAGACAATCTCATTCTCTGTTACAATTTCAGATTGAATCTGAGATAATGCTGGAACAAGTAAAATGAACGAATTACTACTTTTGTCCTGGAGCACCCTTTCCCTGGGGAGCACCCTTTCCCTGGGGAGCATCTTTACCACCTGCACCAGGAATACCTGCTCCCGTGCCTTGCCCTTCTGGAACCCACTCCTCTGGAACTTGAGCATCATCACCAAAGAAGAACTTCTCCATCTCATCCGCCAGAGTCTTAGTGGCTCCAGGATCAGCAAGATTTAATCCATAATGGTTAATTAGTAATGTGGAGTGTTCCCGCCACATCTCCCAGCCTTGGGCGGATACATTTTCTAGTATTTTCTTACCCAATTCACCCGGAAAAGGTTGTTTATCTAAACCGGGTAATTCACGACCTAGTTTCACACAATGAACAGTTTCAGGCATAGACACTCCTCTCTTCGAATTCTATACTTTGGAACACAAAGCTCTTTTTCCATAAAGCCATTGTTAGCTTTAATAGAAGCTAATCAACATATCACAGGTGTAGTGTTGCCGGTACTACCACCAAATTATTCTTTGCACAGCAACCAGATAGTTTTGAACACCAACACTAATGATACCATTGTTGACTATGCACGCAAACATGCATTGCCAATTTGGAACCCAAGCACCTTGCCATCCACTGTGGAATTCGACGTTATTGTCGTAGCATGCTTCCCTAATAGACTGCCGGAACATCTGCTGGACCGAGCACAACTAGCTTCTGTCAACATCCATCCATCCATGTTACCTGGATACCGAGGGCCATCACCACTTTTTTGGCAATTGCGTGATGGACTACGTGTAGTTGGTGTCACATTACATCACATGAGCTCCTCGATTGACTCCGGTGATATAGTTTCTCAAATGGAGATAGAACTGCCTTTGGGAATATCAGGACCAAAAGCTGATCAACTACTATCCCAATTTGGTGCAGACCTATTGTTAGACGCATTACAAAATAATGTGTTTGGTCGAAAACCACAAATTGGTAAAGGGTCATATCAATCCTGGCCTGATGCAAAGGACTGGCACATACCCACTACCTGGCCTGTGTTAAGGGCCTTCAACTTTATTAAAGGTGTCGAGAATTGGGGAATTCCATTTACATTGCTTACAAAGCAGGATCCAGTAAAAGTTTGGTCAGCAGTAGGGGTCAGCCATGAAACGAGTATAGTAGGTTATAGACGCACCAATCAAAATGGTCAAAACGAAGTCGGATTTTTGGATGGATGGTTACAATTTTGATAAAATCATACTAAAGGAGTCGAAATATATGCATTTGTACTTAATAAGACATTGTCAATCCAACAATAATGCAGTATTGGACAAAAAGCAATCATCTGACGAAAATGTTCCGGGTGGTGCTTGGCTAGATGAAATGGTGCCAGACCCACCACTTACTGAGAAAGGAAACAAACAAGGTAAGCTGCTGGCACGTTTTCTTTCCGAACATGGACATTCAAATACTAGTCACAACCAACTTCATGATACGCAAAATACATCTGGATTTTATATATCACACATATATTGTAGCTTGATGACAAGATCAATTGTCACGGCACAGTATATCAGTCAAGAGTTGCAAATCCCACTGGTTGTCTGGCAGGACATACATGAATGTGGTGGAGTGTTTACTAAGGATACTGACACAGGAGAACGTATCGGACTACCAGGGCCAAACTACGAACATTTTAGGTCAACATATCCTGATCTGGTGATCCCAGAAAAGATAGATTCCAACGGATGGTGGAACCGACCCACTGAAAACCTAGATGACATACAAAAACGTGCACAGAGGGTCCATAACCAGATTTTAGAACGTCACGCTGGTACGAACCATCGAGTAGTTATGGTCACGCATGTTGGTTTCTATCATCACTTGCTGTCATCAATACTCGATGTTCCTAAGTCAGATGAACGTGACTTATGGTTCCATCTCAATAATGCATCCATTAGCCATATTGACTTTAACACAGATGGTACTAGGGTAAATTACCTCAACCGCGCAGATTATATACCTATAGAACTAATTACCTAAGAAATCTTCCTGTTAACATCCTCATTCCATTTAATGTGACGAATAAAGTAGCTCCTACATCCGCTAGCACAGCCATCCACAAAGTAGCCACTCCAAAGATCGCTATAACCATAAACGCTGCTTTTAGAATTAATGAAAGAGCTACATTGAAACGTATAGTTCTTAAAGTCCATTGACTATGTCGTATTATTGCAGGAATCATACTTATTTGATCTCGCATTAGAGCTACATCCGCTGTTTCTAGAGCTTGTGCAGTTCCTATACCACCCATAGCTATACCCACATCGGCTACAGCCAAAGCGGGTGCATCATTGACCCCATCACCTACCATAGCGACAACACCATACTTTTTACCTAGCTCCCCCACAATAGATAGTTTGTCCGCAGGAAGCATATTAGCATGGACTACACTAACTGCAGCGGACTCAGCAATTGCATTTGCTGTACTGAGATTGTCTCCTGTTAGCATGACGGTCATAATGCTATCATCTAGCGAATTTAGCGCCTCGGGCACATCAATGCGCAACGGATCCATGAAAGCCATATAACCCATTGTATGACCATTTTCACCTACTAAGATAACTGAACAACCAGATTTCTCAGAAACGCTTACTTGTTTACAAAACTCTATATCGTGTTGTACTTCATTGTCAAAATAATCGTGGCTACCCACAACAATCTGCCGGCCATTTACCAACCCCTGCACCCCTTGGCCAGTCAGAGTCTTCACTTCCCTGGCTAGCTTATTAGCAAACCCAATATCAGTAGCATGTTTCACGATTGCATGAGCTAGAGGATGATTGCTAGATTTCTCGACTGCAGCTGCCATAGACACCATCTCTTTACAGTAGGTACAAGAATAGGCCAAGTCTTCTGTTGTACTAGATACACAATCGCTTCTAACACAAGTCATGGATACCAGTTTAGGTGTACCATGAGTGAGGGTTCCTGTTTTGTCAAAAGCCAATACTCGTACTCGGCCTAATATCTCAAGAAAGGCGCCACCCTTAATCAAAACACCTTGTTTCGCAGCAGATGTGATAGCACTAATAATAGTTACGGGTGTCGATATTAATAATGCGCACGGACAGGCAATTACTAACATAGTAAGTGCACGATACAACCAGCCATGCCCCTCGGAATTATTGAAAAAAGGTGCGCCAAAAAACAATGGTGGAACTACTGCTATCATCAATGCCACACCAACCACAACTGGAGTATAAATAGTCGCAAATTTGTCTAGAAACCTCTGTATTGGAGGCTTTTGGTCCTTCGCCTCCTCCACTAGATGTATCATACGAGATAGTGTGTTATCTTCAGCCAAACTAGTCACTAAAACCTCTAGGACACCCCCACCATTCACAGTACCTGCATACACGTGATCTTCTTCACTTTTATAGACTAGTTTGCTTTCGCCAGTTATAGGTGCCTGATTGACTGACGATTCCCCAGACGTCACCACCCCATCCATAGGTATTCTCTCACCCTCACTAACGATAATCACGTCACCGATCACTAAGGAATCAACATTTACAATGCGTATATCTGAGTCACACCATGGGCACGGACCATACTTATAGTAACTTGAACCATCTGGTAACAACCTACCAGCATGTGCTTCACAGTCATGGCAAACGCTCAACAACTTAGCTGTTAGTGGTGACAATTCCATCAGCGCACGTATACTTTCACGCGACCTCTCTAACACAAATCCTTCAAGAGATTCGCCTAGATTGAAAAGAACAATAACCGTAGCAGCTTCGGCATATTGTCCTGTAACATATGCTCCCGCAGCAGCAAGGGTCATCAGAACGTTCATGTCTAACCCACGACCACTAAGCAATGCAGCCCAGCCTGTACGACTTGGAAAATATAGGCCGGCCAGAAAACCCAAGCCAAAAAGCACTGGTGTTATTCTGGGTACAGCAATTTCTGATAGAAATGCCAGTATGATGAATGCTATGCCAACTATAGTTGCTTTATTTCGAGGCTTACTAAATATTTTTGAGAGCAAACTAGAACTGTTATTTGATTCCGATCGAACATTATCTGCAACACCGTATCCAAGTCCAGATACACATTTGCTTACATCTTCGAACAGCACGGTACCTATGACTTGCATCCGACCACTAGCAAAGTTTACAGAACAATCTTCTACACCATCCAAACGCTGCAGACTTTTTTGCAGAACATGAGCACAGTCAACGCAATCCATGCCGTCAACAACTAAGTCAAGTCGATTAGTAATTTCCATATAATTAACCTATCATTATATAGCTTACCACAGTGAGTAAACAGACTAAATTATAGCAACGGATTAGGATGTCTATTTGACCATCCTCTTGCCTTCTCTTACAATACACTAATGAAGCGAAAAGACAGAAAAGTCACCCCAATTCGTCAGCAATATCTAGAGATAAAAAACAACTATCCAAACTCAATATTGTTTTTTCGGCTAGGAGATTTTTATGAAACGTTCGATGAAGATGCACAAATTACTGCTCGAGATTTAGGAATCGTACTTACGAACCGCAAGGTATCAAAACAGTTATCGGTACCTATGGCTGGTATTCCCTACCATTCATTAGAAAATCACCTCAGAAAATTAGTCAGCAAAGGTCACCATGTAGCAATATGTGACCAGGTTGGTCAAGAACAAGTAAATGGAATTATGCAAAGAAAAGTAGTAAGGGTATTCACTCCAGGAACTATGACCGACCCTGGCATGATACCGGAAAATCGCAACACTTACTTAGCTGCTGCATACCAAACTGACGGAGGAGCTGGACTAGCATATATAGATGTGTCAACTGGCCATTTTAGAGCTACAGAATTCCCTTCAGAAGATTACGAAGAGCAACTGATCAATGAACTGAACCGTATATCACCTGCGGAATTGCTTGTCCCGGATAGCAACAAGAATCTTCTAGACTCCAGCAATATTCATAGGACCAAGATACCTCAGTGGGTTTTTGAGCCGGAAACTAGCCATCGGATACTACTTGATGAAACCAAAGTCAATACTTTAGCTAGTTTTGGAATAGAAAAATATCCTCTTGCTATTGCAGCTGCCGCTGCGATTGTTTACTATCTGAGCCAAACACAGGCAACAACGCTGCAGTTAATTAATGGGTTGTCTACCTATGACACCAATGAATTTATGAGGCTAGATCCAGCTACGCGTATCAACCTCGAGCTGACCAATACACTTCGTTCAGGAAACAAAAATGCTACCCTACTAGGGACAATTGATTGTACAGTTACTCCGATGGGAGGACGTCTACTACACCAATATGTACAACAACCTCTCATTAATCGCATAACAATTAACCAAAGACTGGATGGTGTATCTGTTTTCTATGAAAATAGTCTGTTGCGCAGCAAATTGCGAACATCACTAAAATCCCTTAGTGATATGGAACGTCTTACGAATCGTGTCATCAGCGGCACTGCCAACCCTCACAGTCTTGCTGCTATACTTGCCAACTTACTGCAACTTCCTGACATAAAGAAACTCATTACTTCAAAAATATTGTGCTCTGTGGTGAAAGATATAGATACAACACCTGACATAGTAAATCTACTGCAATCTGCCCTAGTAGATGATCCTCCAGCAAGCATGAATAATTCTGGGTTTATACGACCTGGATGGTCGCCTGAACTAGACAAAATAGTTAAATCTTCGAAACATGCACTTGATTGGATGTCAAGATTAGAAACTACTGAAAGAGAACGTACAGGTATTAAGTCACTTAAAGTGGGTTTTAACAAAGTATTTGGTTACTTTATCGAAGTCAGCAAATCAAGCCAAGGACAAGTGCCAGATGAATACATACGAAAACAAACATTAGTAAACGCTGAAAGATATATCACGCCAGAACTAAAAGAGTATGAAAACCTTGTTTTAGATGCTGAAGAAAAGATGCTTTCTATAGAGAGAGATATATTTGCTAAGATATGTAGTGAAGTAAGCAAACAGGCTGACAGACTGCTTCAATGCACTAGAGCTTTAGCTTATTTAGATGTTCTAGCTTCTATGGCAGAAACTGCTGCAAGTCTGGACTATGTGCGGCCTGAACTCCGATCAGATACAACACTAGAACTTAGGGGGTCCCGCCATCCAGTAGTAGAGCAACACCTATCTCATGGGCAACGTTTTGTGCCAAACGATTGTATTTTTGATCCGCAAGACAACGTATGGATAATAACCGGACCCAACATGAGTGGCAAAAGTACTTTTCTACGACAAGTAGCACTATGCGTATTGTTAGCTCAAATTGGCAGCTTCGTACCAGCCGATAGTGCAATCATTGGAGTAGTTGATCGTATATTTACTAGAATCGGTGCCCAAGACGAAATCCACGGAGGACAGTCGACGTTCATGGTCGAAATGGTAGAGACTGCCAACATACTACACCATGCTACCCCAAATAGTCTTTTAATCCTGGATGAAATAGGTCGTGGAACTAGTACATACGATGGTTTGTCACTAGCATGGTCTATTATTGAGTACGTGCACCACAATCCTGACCTACAAAGCAAAACATTATTTGCAAGTCATTACCATGAACTCCTGGACCTTGAAAACGAGCTTACTGGAGTGAGAAATTACAACGTGGCCGTCGCAGACGAGAACGACTCGCTAGTGTTCACACATCGCATAATCCAAGGTGGTGCTGATCGTTCTTATGGAATACATGTTGCGCAATTAGCCGGACTGCCCAACAAAGTAATAACTAGAGCATACGAATTGCTATCCGAATTAGAAAACCCTGATCAAACCACAAAAGCTACTGTTTCCAACTCTGAAAAACATATAGCCGAGTCATCAATTGCTGATAATATACTAGAGGAATTTTACAATTTAGAAATAGACAACCTTAGTCCGCTGCAAGCTCTACAACAACTATACGAATGGAAGCAAAGAATATCTGATTAACTACACCAACAGTCATTACGCCAAATCTGAGTAATCCTCAGTTATTACATCTTCAGGATTTGCCCCAAATAATGACAGTACTTCACTAATCAATTCAGATTTGTCCTCAGCATCTCGCTGACTCCAGGTACGACTTTTTACTTCAACAAACGTGCCCAAATCAGGACTGTTAAGTCGATCGAGATTGATATAAAACTCCACATCACTGAAGGATACCTGCCAGCGCAATCTATCTTTTTCCACCTCACGTTCCTCCACGGGAATAAAATATTCACGGTAGAATCGCAAAGTGTGCGGTGAAGGTGCCAAATATCGCGACCGTGACAACAAAATTGAACCTGAAAATTCCTTCTCTTTAGCAGGACCTAGAAGGGTGAGTCTATATCTTACATTTTCTACTTTGCCATCAGCATCTACAAGATCATCTTCCCGAATACGCAATCGATAATCCTCAGATTCGCCAAACAAAAAATATGTATCATATTGCTGGTAACGTACATGTCGAATAATATTGAAAGGATATTGTTGTAAAACATCAATCACTTTCTGTAGATCTGTTATACGTGCTTTAGCCTGAATTTCAAAACTTTCTTGACGTTCCATGCCTCCTATCGCAACTAGCTTACTTAATAAGCTCTGCTCGCGCTCAATAAGAAAATCATCTATTTTGATAGCATAATCAGTAGCTGAGGCAGTCAGTTGATCCTCATCAACAGTAAGCAATTGACGATTTTGCATTAACCACTCACCGTTCACCATCACGTCAGACACATCGGAAGACTTGCTCACATATACAATTTGCGAATATATAGAGTCTTGATCACGTTGAAAAGTAGGAGTGTTATGCAGAACATCCAAGTCCAGCACTACTAGGTCCGCACGTTTACCAACTTCGATAGATCCGGTGATATCGCTCATGTGCAAAGCACGCGCACCCATGATAGTAGCCATGGCAAAAGCTTGCCTAGCAGGTACTACGGTTGGGTCACTTGTTGCACCTTTGGCTAGCAATGCGGCTAGACGAGTTTCCTCAAACATATCTAGGTCATTGTTCGATGCAGGACCATCAGTACCTATACCCACATTAAGTCCAATATCTAACATCTCAGTGATGGGTGCTATTCCAGAGGCAAGCTTAAGATTACTGGTCGGACAATGAGCCACACCAGCTCGGTAATGTTGCAACGTGCTGATTTCACCTGAATCTAAATGTACGCAATGAGCAGCTAAGACTTTTGCATCAAAAAGACCCTGCTTTTTTACCCATGGTACTACTGGCATACTATGTTCGCTACGATTTTCTTCTACTTCCTTCGCTGTTTCCGCAATATGTATATGAATTGGAACATCATATTCCAGTGCCAGTGAAGTGCAAGCTTTAAGCATCTCACGTGTACTTGTATAAGGTGCATGCGGCCCAACTGATGGAAGTATCAAAGAATGTCCATGCCAATGTTCAATAAACTTGCGAGCCCTCAAAAGCCCATCTTCAAGACTAGGTGCGTCTGGAGTTGGGAATTTCAATACACTTTGTGAGCACAGAGCTCGCATGCCAACATCTGCGACGGCTTGTGCAACATCATGCTCGAAATAATACATGTCAGCAAAACATGTAACACCAGACCGTATCATTTCAGCACAAGCAAGCTGGGTACCAATGCGACAAAATTCAGAAGTAACAAACTCTTTTTCTACTGGCATCATATATCCAAGTAGCCACACATCTAGACGCCGATCATCTGCAAGACCCCGCAATAAGGTCATAGCCGCATGCGTATGCGCATTGATCAAACCTGGGATTATGGTCTTGCCACTGCAATCGATTGTCAACGCATTTTCGTATTGATTATTTATTTCATTAGCGGAACCAACTTCAACTATGTTGTCCCCTCTAATTACCACTGTGCCAGTATCAAATACATCCCACGTTTCATTCGCAGTTACTACAGTAGCACCAGAAAGAATCAAATCTGTAGGTTTCACAATAAAATAACCTGTCGCGATAACATAACAGTATTATAGTACCTTTTTCGTTCGTTTCGCTGATGATATACTGATTGCCACTTATTGGAGACACAAAGATATGCGTACTATAGATCTAATTCTGAAGAAACGTGATGGTGAAGAATTAAGTAATTCGGAAATCGAGTGGTTTGTGCAAAATTTTACCTCAGGAAATATACCTGATTACCAGATAGCAGCTATGTCTATGGCAATCTTTTTTCGAGGTATGACTGCGCGTGAAACCACTGACCTTACCATAGCAATGGCTAATTCCGGTGACACCTTAGACCTAAGTGATCTCATACCCGGCGTAGTAGTCGACAAACATTCTACGGGAGGAGTAGGAGATAAGACCACCCTTGTATTAGCACCTATAGTAAGCGCTTGTGGTGTTGTCGTAGCTAAGATATCAGGTCGAGGACTTGGTCACGGAGGAGGAACACTAGACAAACTTGAAGCCATACCAGGATTGCAGATACAGCTCACCTCCGATCAATTCCGAGCCCAAATAAAAGAAACTGGGATCGTAGTCGCTGGTCAATCAGCAAGCCTGGCTCCTGCAGATGGAAAGCTATATAAAATACGTGATGTCACTGGGACCGTAGCAAGCAATGCATTAATAGCCAGTTCGATAATGAGTAAAAAGTTTGCTGCTGGAGCCCAAGCCATCGTCCTAGACGTCAAAACCGGTAACGGTGCATTCATGACAACACTGAAAGATGCGCGAGAATTAGCAGAGCTTATGGTTGCGATAGGACGAAATAGTGGGCGCAAAACAGTGGCTGTAATATCCGACATGAACCAACCACTTGGATATGCCGTAGGCAACGCTTTGGAGGTTAGGGAGGCTATAGAAACCCTTCGAGACGACGGCCCACCGGATCTGCGCGAACACTGTCTAAAAATGGCCGGCCATATGCTTCACTTGTCCGGAAAAGTCGATAGTGTGTCGGCCGGTTCAGAATTAGCAAGCAAGACACTCAAGGACGGAACCGCATTTCAAGAATTACTGAAAATGGTTGCTGCACAAGGGGGAGATACGAATTACATAGACAATCCAGAACAACTAGACAAAGCAAAAATCATCTCAACTGTTAAATCTCCTCAGGATGGCTTCCTGTCTCGGATAGATGCCATCAATATCGGAAAAGCCGCTGTAATGCTTGGCGCCGGAAGAGAACGAAAAAATGACCCTATAGACTTGGCTGTTGGAATTGTAGTACATCAAAAAGTTGGCTCACGCATTAATACAGGTGACCCATTATTTACTATTCACGCTAACAACCCTGAAATAATTAACTCAGCATCCGAAGAAGCACTTGCAGGAATAGACATTACTATTGAAAAGTCTCCGACGCTACCATTACATTATGACTTTATAGAATGATCTCACGGATTATATGATAAAAAACCTACACATATTAGATTCAACTATTTGAACGGTACGATATGTAAAGACATTTATCATAGATAGCCTACTGCTTCAGCACACACAGGAAATTCCTTAGTAAAAATCACTTTGCACTCATCAGCAATCCTTGTATGTTCCTTCTGAGTACCATGTCCGCTGCGTAAATTAATGTAATGAATCCAAGATCGCACCGAACCTGTCATGTATATCCTGGTAGGAGTGGCAATAGGTAAAACAAATCGAGCACACTCTTTGGCAATACCCTGTTCTAAGAGTTCCTTATATAACTCTTCTGCCGCCTGGAAATGCACAGCAATTTTATTTCTGAGACTATGTTGCTCTTCTAATGGAACATCATCAATACTGTTCTGACGATTAGTAGTGTCTTGCCTTCGTAAATCCGGAATAGGAATTCCTTCATCCAGTAGTCCAACATCAGCATATCTTTGTGAAAACTCCTGAAAAGTAAAGCTGCGATGTCGCAATATTTGTACAGCTATACCCCTTGTTGTATTTATTTCCAGTGTCATATATGCCTGTTCAAACACAGACCAGTGACCATGCTTAATACAATACTTTAGTAGTCCAGCAAAGTTATCATTATCTTGATTATTGGGATTAGACACTCTAGCAATGTAGGCCATTTGCGATTCTGCATCAGGCGTTACTGTTACTAATTTCACATTTCCCATCTACTTTACACTCCTATTACTGTCTACCATATACAACTTAATACACTCGCACTAGCTCAATATGTTCTGCCATTACACTAATCGTAATGATGCTTCTGAAACGTCCTGGTGTATTTGCGAAACAAGATGTTCTACGCTTGTAAATTTACGTTCATCACGTAAACGATCCACAAAATCCAGCGAGATACGCTGACCATAGAGATTGCCCTGATAATTGAGCAAGTGAGCTTCTACAATTATACAATCATCCTCATCATCAAAGGTAGGTCTTTTACCTATATTGACTACCGCAGGATATTTGTCATTGTCCACAAATGCGTATGCTAAGTACACTCCTTGTGATGGGCAGGTACGATAGCGCCATATTGACAAATTGGCTGTTGGAAATCCGATAGATTCACCCCTACCAGCACCCTGCATGACAACACCTGACACTCTCAAAGGGCGCCCCAAACATAGAGCTGCTTCCGATACTTCTCCGACTGAAATGTGATTACGTACACGACTACTAGAAACAGCAAACCCATCTTCTTCCACTGAATTTGCCACATTCAGTTCAAAACCAAGGACATCTGAGTTTTGTGTTAACCATTCTATATCTCCTTCACGATCGTAACCAAAAGCAAAGTTCTCACCACACCATAGCTGCTTAAAATCAAGTGTTTCTCTGAGCTGAATAATAAAATCAGTTGCGCTAATTTTTGCTAAGTCACGATCAAACTTCATAGTAACAACCCAATCAATACCCATACCCATAAGAAATGATGCTTTTTCTTCAGGACGATGTATGTAAGATGAGCTACTATATCTGCCCAATACCACAGCAGGATTAGGGTAAAATGTCAATACTACAGACTGTAAATTATTCCGGCGCGACGACTCAACCATATCTGACACCAAAGCCTGATGGCCCAAATGCACCCCATCAAATGATCCTATCGCAAGAACAGTAGGCTCATTATTTTTTACATCAGACAGCTCACGAACATGACTCATTTAGACATCAAAACCTTTCTCGGCTGCCAATGACCAAATTCAGGTTGTCCCTCCAATATAGCAATTAATTCACCTTCTACGTCATAAGCAAGTGCCAAAGTTTCTGAAACACAACCACTACCTTTTACTGAATTGCCATGCCGGATTTTTCGAACATCATCCGCACCTAAGCACACCTTCTGCCAACCTACCATAGCACGATCAGACGGCAACAACAAGGAAGATACTTCACAACTATCATTCGTCTGTTCTATATCTTCTAATTGACAAGACTGATGCAGGCTGAATGGTCCCACAACATCACGACGCAGACACAAAAGATGAGCTCCACATCCAATACTCTGTCCTAAGTCATGGGCTAAAGAACGTACGTAAGTACCTGAAGAACATGATATTTCGAGAGTAATATCCGGCGAACAATAATCAACGATCGCCAATTTGTCAATACGTACAGATCTAGGAGACATCTTTACCGTCTTACCACTTCGAGCCAGCTTATAGGCCCGTTCTCCTCCGATCTTTATAGCAGAATAGATTGGAGGAACCTGCTCAATACAACCTATAAAATTCGGTAGTATTGACTCTATTGCTGCAGCACCAATCCTTACGTCTTTCTCAGACATTATGTCCCCCTCAGCATCAAAGGTGGTAGTAGTCGCACCTAATCTAACCACTGCAGTATATTGCTTGGATTGGGAGATTAGATATTCGCTTAGGCGAGTGGTGTTTCCAATTCCGAGGACAAGAAGACCTGTAGCTAGCGGATCAAGTGTCCCAGTATGACCTATGCGACAACCAGGAATAATACCTCTTGCACGCTGCACTACGTCGTGAGAACTGATACCACTTGGCTTATCAACCAGTAGCCATCCATTCATAGAATGATTAGTCACTGTAGAAAAATCTTGGTTGACTAAGAAGTAAGGTTGGTACGATACTTATGCATAGCATCACGCGTACGCTCTAAGACAACATCTTGCGCTCTATCTAGATTAGTACCATACATACTTGCTCCAGCAGCTGCTTGATGTCCTCCGCCACCAAAACTCCGTGCGATATCAGCCACGTCAATACCATTCAAAGATCGCCAACTGATTTTGACCTCAGAATTTGCACGTTCAACAAAACTAACAGCGACTTCTGTTCCATCAATTGCTGTCAATTGAGATACAACAGCAGCATCACCCTTGGCAGTATAGCCAATCTCTGCTTTACCTTCCAATGTGACTTGAGTCCATACTAAACCATCTTCAAAGCGCACATTCCCTAAAGCCTGTCCCCAGAGCTTGGTAGCTTCATAAGAGCGTCTATGCAATGTTCTATGATAAATATCATGTAAGCTTACATCATACTGCATCAATTGATAGGCAGCAGACAAAGTTTCAGATCTTGTACTAGTTGTACGAAAACCAAGAGTATCAGTTACAAGACCTGTCAACAAACACTCAGCTACTTTATCATTCATCGTCAATCCCAGTAATGTCAATAAACTGACTAAGTACTCAGATGTGGCAGCTGTTTCACTATCCACGAGATTAATAACCGCGAACTTACTATTACTAATATGATGATCAATGTTTATATCAATGGGAGCCGTTAATCTTTCAACCAAACCCCCTAACCTATCCAAGTCGGCTGAGTCTACTGCGACCACCATATCAGCATCAGGAGGAATATCATTAGTAATATCATCACTACCTGGCAGAAAAGAAAAATTTGCAGGTACATCATCCGGTAATGATGGTGAGACTTTTTTACCTAGTGTCCGCAGCGCCCACGTCATACCAAGCACTGAACCTACTGCATCTCCATCAGGACTCTCATGACCTACAACGCATATATGGTCTGCTCCATGCAACCATTCTTTAGCTTTAAGAATTTCTGTTGCCATGGACATCCTCATGGGAAACACTTATACCATCAATAATCTTTTCAATTTGTGCAGCTTTGTCTGGAGTGAAATCCCAATGAAAATGAAGTTGAGGTATACGCCTTAACTTTAATCTTGATGCAAGTTCATGTCGAACAAACCCTGCCGCACCAGTAAGCGCACTTAATACCTGCTCGCTCCTGTCCTCTCCTAGTGAAGGTGCACACACCCAAACATTTGCGTGTTCAAGTTCTCTATCTACATTTACGTGCGTGACAGTTACCAAATTTAGGCGATCATCTCGCATCCCATTACTGATCAGAGAAGCTATGGACAAATGCAATCTCTCAGCAATACGTTTCTGATTGATTCCCCGGACACGACCCATGTCATCTTACCTCTTCCAAAACATAGCACTGCAATGCATCCCCTACCTTAAAGTCCTGAAAACCTTTAAGTCCAATGCCACACTCAAATCCTTTACGAACTTGATTAACATCATCTTTTTCATGTTTCAGTGAAGAAACATTGCCATCATGGACAACTTTGTCACCACGCACTACACGAGCAAGAGCCCGTCGACGAAACTCGCCTGATCTCATGTAACAACCTGCAATTTGACCTATTTTAGATATATTAAATACCTCACGCACTTCTGCTTCACCCACAACCACCTCTTGTTCTTCCGGCTCTAGCAGACCTTGTAGTGCTTTATCAACATCTTCTACCAATCTATATATGACTTGATATTCCCGAATAGACACCCCTTTAGAACGAGCTAGTTTTTGAACAGATGCATCTGATCTGACGTTAAATCCGATAACTATAGCTCTAGAAGCGATAGCAAGCAGCACATCATTTTCATTAATGTTTCCCAATTCAGTATGCAAAAGTCGGACTTTTAGCCCTTCTGTTCCAAGTTGTTCGAGTGAATTAACTATTGGTTCCAAAGAGCCTTGAACATCCACTTTTACTACCAGATTCAACTCCTGCGATTTCCCAGATTCAAAGTCAGCAAAAATACTCTCCAAATCAACCATTGGTGAGGGCTGTCCAATCGTTCGCTGCGTCTCATGCGTTTCAGATGCAATTGACCTAGCTTGACGAACAGTCTCGACAGTCCTAAACATGTCTCCAGCTCTAGGAACCACACCTAAACCCATCACTTCAACTGGACAAGATGGGATTGCCTCATCAATAGGATCACCGTTATGAGAAAACATTGCCCTCATTCGTCCCCAAGCAGCTCCAACAACAACTATATCCCCTTTGCGAAGGGTCCCATTTTGCACCAACAAAGTCGCGATAACACCTCGAGTTTTGTCTATTTTAGATTCTATAACCATACCAGTACCGTCAGCATTTGGATTAGCACTAATCACAATATCATCACTAATCAACAATATGGCTTGCAGCAAATCATCTATGCCTGTTGAATCTTTCGCTGATACTGGAACTACCATTGTGTCGCCATCCCATTCATCTGTGGTCAAACCAGAATCTGACAATTGTTGTTTTACCCTTTCCGGATTAGATCCAGCAACATCTATCTTATTAAGAGCCACAACGATAGGCACTCCAGCAGCTTGAGCATGTGCAATGGCTTCTTTAGTCTGAGGCATTACTCCATCGTCAGCTGCAACTACAAGCACTACAATATCTGTAGATTGAGCACCTCTAGCACGCATTGCAGTGAATGCTTCATGTCCCGGAGTGTCTAGAAAAGTAATTAGTCGGCCGTCCCAATCTATCTGATAAGCACCAATATGTTGAGTAATTCCACCTGCCTCACCATCAACCACGTTGTCCCGTCGAATTACATCCAATAATGACGTCTTGCCATGATCTACATGACCCAAAATTGCTACTACCGGCGGTCTTTGCTCCAAATTAGTTTCATCTTCCTCTTCAATAATCTTACGCCATTCAGGCAATGTAACACTAGATTTTTCTTCTGATTCCTCTTCAGAAGCTTGTGGCTCAACTTCACGCCCCATCTCCTCAGCTACTATTGCCGCGGTATCGTAATCAATTTGCTGGTTAATGTTAGCAATCACGCCATTAGCCATAAGTTGTTTAATGACTGCAATGGGACTGACATCGATAAGATCAGCCAACTCCCTAACAGTAACTAGTTCTGGGACTGTTACACGTGCATTTTTATCTTCAGTCACTACATCACCTCAAAACTCATTCTTGTAATAATTGTCTCTATATCCTTCCTAAGACCCAGTAGATCTTCTGGCGTATCATCAGCACGCAATGCTTTGCTGATGATACGCCCATCTAGTATTCGCTCCCAGCATTTGTCATTATTATGGATGTAAGCACCTCGACCATTGCGTTTACCAGTCTTATCAACCAGAATCCCATTTTGGCTGTTCACAAGTCTTATCAATCCATTTTTAACATCATTTGACCGACAACCAATACATGTTCTTATTGGTATTTTTTTAATTTTGTTGGTCATTTGCACGGTTTTTACCTAACTACTCAACATCTTCTATTTCATCTTCCCAGTTAAACTGCCCTCTACTACGTTTATGTGAATGAGAAGTTATGTACACTCCTCTTTCATCATCAAATACGGTAGTACGTTTTTTGCGACGCTTTTTCTTTTTATCTTTTGATTGTAACAATTTATCAAGATCTTGAGCATCTTCTTCGAAATCTGGAGCCATTGTGTCATCTGTTTGCTCAATCGTATCAGCAAATGTACTCTCATCATCTTGAGACTCAACTTCTAATTCTTCGTCAGTAGTTTTTGTTTCTTGCTCCTCACCACCAGCAGATACTGGTTCTAATGATTCGGCTTCTGATTTATCCTCGTCAGCACTTGTCTCATCTACAACAATATGATCTTCATCAGCTGTTTTAAGGTCAGTCATATCAGCAGCTAATTCATTCAGCTTGCCATGTATATTCTCAACCACCTTCGGCCCGATACCACTCAGTGCCAATATCACATCCGAGTCCATAGACAATTGTTCTAAAACCTGTCCAACAGTCTCAAAATTAGCCTCCAACAACACACCTCTTATGCGATCAGTGAGGACGTCAGCTTCAGTCAATGAAAAACTATATGCAAGTGAAGGAATTCCGGCTCGTACGACTTCCAATTTGGCCCTTCTTTCAGCAAGCTCAGCTTCATGCATCTCAAGTCTTCGTTCCTCAACAGAATTCACTAAACTAGTCAGAGTACTATATTCCTCCGGCATAACAGGTTTACTTTCATCCATTTTAGCCAGAGTAATTGCAACCCTTTCCATATCAGATTCTAGCTCTACAGCGAGCTCTGCGTAATAATCATCATTACGAAGTCGATCTATTGAGTCATGTGCGGCCTCAGCTAGACTCTTTATATCAATGCGCCAACCAGTTAGCTTAGCAGCAAGACGTGCGTTCTGACCTTCACGTCCAATAGCTAGAGACAATTGATCATCAGGAACAATTACAGTGGCTGTGCGCCCTTCTGGAGTTGTATCATCCTCCAAGTGCACACCAGATACCCGTGCTGGACTCAGTGCTTTTGAGATAAACACAGATGCATCAGGATTCCATTGGATAACATCGATCTTTTCTCCATGTAATTCCTTCACAATTGACTGAATTCTCATTCCTCTCATACCAACGCAGGCTCCTACAGGGTCAACACCTTGCTGCATAGCATCAACAGCAACTTTTGACCTATATCCGGCCTCCCTAGCGATAGACTTTATTTCAACTACCCCATTATAAATTTCAGGCACCTCCATCTCTAGTAGACGTCGCAACAAATTACGATGTGTGCGTGAAACTATTATCTCTGGGCCACGTGCGGTCTTTCTGACTTCCACCAAGTAAACCCGCAATTTTTCATGAGTACGATATCGTTCACCAGGCATCTGCTGATTTCTAGGCATTTGCGCTTCTGCACGACCTAGAGATAGGGTAACACCTTTCATGCTGTAACTCTGAACCGTACCATGGATAATGTCGCCCTCACGCTCAATATACTCTTGATATTGACTTTCACGTTCCGCTTCTTTCAACTTTTGCAATATTACTTGCTTGGCTGTTTGAGCTGCAATCCTACCAAAACCAGAAGGTGTAGAATCTACCTGAATCAGGTCTCCCAACTGCACTTCCGGATCTATTTCACAAGCTACTGATAAAGCAACCTCAGTACGATCATCTTGAGGATCGTCTACCACTTCTTTTTCTGCAAAAACAGACACTTGTCCACTTTCAGGTTCCACCCGTGCAACAACTTCTTGAGCATCCGAAGCAGTAACGGATTTCCGATATGCTTGCTCGAGTGCCAATTCTACTGCCATTATTATTGTGCTAGTTTCTAAGCGGCTGCGTTCTGCAATCTCATTGAATGCCAGTGCAAATTCACTTTTCATACTATGTTATTCTCCCGCAATATAAAAACTTTCCAAAAAAAAGAGAAGCGGGGCTCACCCACTTCTCAATATCATAATTGCCTATAACCCCTTTCAGTTGAAATTATATCATAGCCACAGAGTCGGTGCAAATATCAATCCAGAAGCATACTTGACATTCATGGTCACACTATATTTCATCCTTTATCCACCTGATAACCATGCAACTCAGGCAATATCCGGCGGGATAAATTGCTCTGAAGGAGCCCACCTGGATCACATCCAAGTTTCAATTCCATTAATCTTGCAAGGGTTTTTGGCCCTAGAAAAGATCGGGCCACTTCGGGATTTAGCGTGCTATCTTTTGCAAAATAGAACCGACCACCTGCATCCAATACAATCTTATCTAGCTCTGCCAAAAGACTTGACAATCCAGCACGATTGCTATCCTTCACTGAGAAATCGATAGCCAATGAATAACCGTCTAAATTGCAAGAAATTAAGAAATCATCTGCCTTATGCCTTTTGACAACCCCTAAATAAGGTGGGGACTTACTATTGGTACAGCATTGAATGATCTTATGAAAAACAGTATGGGCATTTCTAAATGGGACAAAACACTGGTACTGTATCAAACCGCCAGGCAGAAAAGCTCGTTTCCAATTAGGTATATAGTCAAGCAAAAAGTTGAACTGTGCAAGAGATTGCACGAATCGATGTCCATTTCGTAGGAGACCTAAATAATAACGTACTGCATTGACAATTTTGTAACCCATACGATGATTAAACATTCGCAAGAAAATCCACAAGTATTTAGCAGGTAGAACGCCCAATATTTTGGTCGGCAATTCATGGGTGCTCATAGCTACATCATCTGTCAAGATATTTTGACTTGGCAAGTCTAAATGCCTCGCTGTGTGCACAATACCTCGACCAATAGCACTGCTCCCGACCATACAATCCACCCAACCTACTACATAGTCTTCATCTTTATGTATATCAATAATACGTAAAAGATCATCAAGATTAGCTGCTGATAATGCCGTGACCTGTACTTCTCCAGACGAAATTTGCTTCAACTGCAAAGTCATTGACAGAAAACATCCCAACATACCAAACGATCCCAACATACCATAGTAAAGATCTTGTGATTCTAATGGACTACAACATACTGTTTGACCACTAGGAAGTAATGCTTTAAAGTCGATGACATGATCACCGAATGATCCTACCTGCCAGTGATTTTTGCCATGAATATTCATTGATGCACATCCACCAACTGTAGGATTCATAGTTCCCGGCACCACAGGTGGCCACCATCCGGAAGACACTACTCTCCTCCATAATTGAGCTATAGTGACTCCAGACTGCACTGTGATTAGCCCATTTTCAGGATCCCAGTCCAATATACGATTCCAACCTGATAGGTCCACAAGAATCTGCTCTCCATTTAGAGCAGCATCACCATAACCCTGTCCCGCCCCCCTAAAACCAACCGTCATACCGCGAACTTTTGCTAGCTCAAAAATCTCTAGCAAATCGTTCTCATCCTCAGGGTAATACACATAGCAGCACGCTTCAGACGCCATGCCCCAAGACATTTCTCTCCGGATGGATTGATGTGAAAGTTTAACCATTGGCAATGTCACGTTGTTTATATGTTTAACTTGCGAAACAAGATAGATGGAATAAGCCTAATCAACCAACTTATCAAAAACCATCGGGAGGGCACATAAACAACCATGCGACGACGTTTGATGGCCCTCCATATATATTCTGCAGCTAAATCTGCTGAAATTGGCCACAACTCTTTGTCTGCATTTTTTAACAGCGAAGTACTAACTTGACCAGGTTTAACAGTTGTAACTACCACTCCATGACGATACAGTCGATTACGAAAACCCTCAACATAAGTATGTAGACCCGACTTAGAAGCCGTATATGCTGGCATGCCCCTACGTCCCCGGTCACCAGCTACACTACCAACCACAACTATGTGTCCAAATTTAAGTTTTTGGAAACGTCTAGCCACCAAATTTAGCCAGGATGCTAATCCTAGTAAATTTACATGAAAAGTATCCAAATCATTTTCAGTACTATAAACCGTAGGATCATTAGGAAATTGAATTCCTGCATTATATACAAACAAATCAAGTCCACCTAATTCTGTACAAACTTTTAAGAAAAGTTCGGGAACCTCTGTAGTAAGCTTTACATCATGAACGAAATAAGTGGCTTGACCCAAAGTGTCATTGTTGATCTTCTCGCAAAGCGTCTGGAGCTTATCCTCACTTCTAGACAACAAAGCTAACACGTAACCTTCTCTAGCTAATTTCAATGCTAAAGCTTCACCTATTCCAGAAGAAGCTCCAACAATAATAGCTCGCGTAACCCGTTCTAATGGCCTCGAAAATGTGATTGGTGACATATTAGGATGGTTCATATCCTAAATTGATATATATATATGTGTGTGTGTTATTGATATCAAATCGCCGACTCATTGTATCTTAATAGATAAAAATTATATAAGCAAGAGCTTGTCAGATTGAAAGGCCATGCCGGCCTAGCCTAAGCGGGGGGGTACCGCTAGAAAGCAGCCCGGCACAGCGCCGCATATTATAACGCCTACAACATAATCTGTGTTATGCAAGTCTACGTTTGCGAGCCCTATGAGGCAACACGGAAAGTGATATGCTGAACAGATAGAGACTAATTAGTGGCGCCATTACCAGAGCCATATTGAAAGGATCAATTGTTGGAGTAATAGCCGCAGATAAAATAGCTATTATTACTACTGCTATACGCCATCCGCGTAGCAATTTACGTGGGGTAACTAAGCCAAGCCAAGCAAGACACATGATCACAAGAGGCATTTCAAATGCTAATCCAATCCAAAGTGTGATAGTAAGCACAAACTTTATAAACGATCTTGATGTCCAATTAACTATAAAAAGCTCATTCATAAATTGACTTAAAAAATCAATAGCTGCAGGGGTCATAACAAACCATGCAAAAGATGCGCCCGCTACGAAAAGCAAAAGAGCTCCTGGCACAACAACAATCATTATATTGCGCTCACGTTTAGTCAACCCAGGACTCACAAAAGCAATTATTTGATAAATCAACAGTGGAGATGATAATGCCAATCCACCTGTCAAACCAACTCGCAAATATACTGAGAACCCCTCTGTTGGCTCAATTATTTGAAGTAATCCGTCATATGGTTCTGTCAAAAATACAATCGCCCTTTCAGCGAAAAACAAACTGATACTAGAACCCAATATTATCATCGCCATGCACCACAATATACGTGCTCGCAATTCTGATAGATGCTGCAACAATGGCATCTCGCCTGTTGACTTAGTTACGTCTGATTGGGCAATATTCATCTGTCTAATGTATTGTCGACACGCCAGGCCCCATACAGATGAGACTCTTTAGAGGATTGTTTGTCGGTGTACATATTCTGCTCATCAGTAGAATCATTCAGATTCATCGTATCTACATGACTCTGTGAGAAACTATCAAGAGATTCAGTATTGAGTGTATCAGTAGATGTCTCAGATATCGAGGTAGTTGTACTATCTACTGAGTTAGCATATGTCTTGAACTCAGAAGTAATATCTTTTGTACCGCCAATATCTTGGATATCGCTAATGTCGGAATCGGCAGCTTCTTCTATATTGTGCACCTCTGCCCTAAAGGCAGCCGCTCCTTCCTGCCAGTACACAGACATTTTCCTCACCAAGCGGCCCGCACGAAATGCATAATGTATCATCCGTTCCGGTCCTAGTACAAGTATTGCAATTACTGCAATTAGCAGCAATTCCCAACCGCCAATTCCCCCAAAACCATTCATGCTTCTAGGGTTCCAATATCAATTTTAGATAACAACATTTGTCTAACATCATTTTCTTTAGCAGCCAGGGCACCAAGCACACCATTAACAAAACGATAAGACGATTCGCTGCCATATCGCTTGGCAAGTTCCACTGCTTCATTTATAGCCACCTTAAGAGGGGTATGACCGTAAACTCCAAATTCCCAAATAGCAATGCGCAATATATTTCTATCAATATATGGCATCTGAGTTAAAGGCCATTCCTGAGCATGTCGATGTATTACTTGATCGAGCCAGGCTCTATGTCCCCATGCGCCTCTCACCAACTCTAAAGCAAAATCTTTGCTTGTCTGTTCTTGATGAATGTATCCACGAACATATACAAAGGTAGCTTCCATTGAATGACCACTGCAGTCCATTTCATACATAATCTGCAATGCTAATCGACGAGCTTTACGACGTGCCTTCATCAGTCATTATCCTAATTCTAATTCAGTGTCGGTCACATATCTACATACATATGAACACATATGAGCCAGAATCCATTAAGCCATTACCATACCACCATCAACATTTAATACCTGACCAGTAATATATCCAGCTGTTTCTCCTGCAAGAAAAGCCACCGCTCCAGCCACTTCCTGAGGTTCACCCCATCGACCCAATGGTATATGAGACAGAGTTTGCTCTTTCAATTCGTCAGGCAAATCATTAGTTAAGGTAGTCGGAACAAATCCTGGTGCAACCACATTTACAGTGATTTTGCGTGACGCAGTCTCTCGTGCCAAAGACTTAGAAAAACCAATTACGCCTGATTTAGAAGCCGCATAATTGGTCTGTCCAGCATTACCAGCAATCCCTGATACTGAACTTATGTTCACGATACGTCCATAACGCTTGCGCATCATTGGTTTCACAGCAGTCTTACAACAGTTAAATATGCTTTTCAAATTTACCCGCAATACCAAATCCCATTCCTCTTCTGACATACGCACTAGAAGTTGGTCACGTGTTGTTCCCGCATTGTTCACAAGTATGTCAAGCTTTCCATATTTGTCCAATGTATAGTTTATAAGACCCTCTGCCTCAGACAATACTGAAACATCTGCTTGAAACACAGTGGCAGTATTACCTTTAGAAACAATAGTATCAACTGTTTTCTCAGCTCCTTCCAGATCCTCAGCATAATTAACTACCACCTGAGCCCCATAGGCTCCTAATGTTTCTGCAATAGATCGGCCAATTCCCCGGGATGAACCAGTCACTATTGCTACTCTATCTGTAAAATCATTATTCATTGTTAGTACCAAGCCGCATTTATTTTTCCGTAATAATACCGTTCGTTAGCTAAATAACAGCTGCATTATACAGCAATTGCCCTCTATAGAAACCACTATAGCAAAAGTATGCTTGATACTAATACCAATTTGTATCCTCACATCGATTAACGACATTTTCTTGTTTATTTCACATGACATGTTGTTAGATATTTCATACACTTTGCATATATTTCCATGGTTATAATATACATACTGTAATAACAGTTTCTGAATTATGTTTTTAGAACTTGTTATACTTCATCAAGCTATTAAGGTGTACAGTGGAACGAAATTATCAGAAAGCTCGACAAATGAAAAACGATGCTGGGTGTTTGTCAGGCTAGGAGGAATATATTGTGAGTAAAATGAAGGTTTTGGCTTGGGTAGTACTAATAACAACAATACTGGCAACCACTTCATGCCAAAGTGATGAAAATACTACGGCAGAAACTGGTAGTGTGCCAGAAATTGCCCAAGACTATGGGATAATTGCTGAAGGACAGTTGTTACCATATCGACACGTTGATCTATCCTTCAGTATGGCAGGCAAAGTCACCGAGATACTACAATCAGAATCTAGTTTTGTTAGAAAGGGTCAAATCATCGCCCGACTAGATAACAAAGATAGATTAGATGCATCTTATGCACAGGCTGAAGCAAATGCGAAACAAGCTCTCAATGCAGTACTAGCAGCAGAACTGGATTTAGAGCAGTCAAATAACAACGTACAACAATCGGAAAACACTCTGGCACAGGTCCAATTAGAACAACCGCAACTAACACTTGAAAGCACGCGTGCCCGACTAGATGTCATAAGCGCCCAACAGTCACTGGACTCCTTACAGGACACTGCCACATTGCTTCCTGCTCAAATCGAAAATGAGATTCAAATAGCTCTTACACGAATTGAGACTGCACAAGATTCATTGCCCGCAATTGACAAACCAGATGTTCAATATTACGCGCAACAAGTAGAATTAGCGCAAAATGCCCTGGAACAATTAAGGCTAAATTCTACAATAATCGACATTGGTGCTCTGACTGATGCGGTAGATAGTACTGCTGACCTAGTCGAAGATGAGCAAGAATTTCTCGATAAAGTCAAAAAAGCAATCGACGGGTGCCAAGTAAATGTTGATGGCGATGACTATACCAAATTGACATTTAGCCAAGACTTGACTTACCGAAGTACACTTTATAAATCCGGAACCGTACATGATGTAGACAATTGGATTGCCGATGAATTATTGGATGATTATCCTACCATCGTCAGCAAAGCAACACTCACTTGTGATACGAACCGCAAAGTTACCGTAGATAGCCGAAAAACCACGCTGGAGGATGCTCAAGAAAGATACAATGATGTTGTTTCCCAGTACGATGAGGCAGTAGAACAATTAGAGAAATCTCGTCTACAAAACAAGAAACTGATCAGCTCAGCTGAAAGTGATCTAGCAAAGGCACAACGTAACCTTGAATGGGCTCAAAGCGGCAAATATAGTCGAGAAGGGATTATAGCTAATGCAAATCAGTCTGCTGATGACCCTGCTGTGCCACAGTCGGTATCACTTGCCACTCAACAATTAGAGGCTGATATAAAATTAGCAAAAGCACAATTATCAGATGCACGCAATCGACTAAGTGATCTGGAAAATGGTATAGATCCTGATGCTTTCGAGTTATCAAAAGCAAGATTAGACCAAGCCCAGGCATATGTAAACTATACTGATACTCAGATGGAGCAAATAAAGTTGCGGATATCGCAAGCCACAATATCTGTCGATTTAGCAAAGGTAGCGGAAAAATCCGCCTTGCTATCACTCAATACAGCAAGGACACAAATGAGGGCTTCGCAAGCAGCTTTAGACTCAGCCACCCAAAACTTAGCGAATAACGAATTAGTGGCACCCTGGGATGGAATTATTGCGGATTTGCCACTGATTTTGGATGAATACGTTCAGCCAGGACAACCCATTGCAACTCTAGCTGACTTCTCGGTCTGGAAAATTGAAACTGACAATCTGACTGAAATAGAAGTGCCGGATGTGTCTGTTGGACAGAATGTGAACATAAATCCTGACGCGCTTCCTGAACTCGAATTGAATGGAATAGTTAGTTCAATTAGCCAGTTGTTTACAGAAAAGCGTGGTGATGTAACTTACACTGTTACTATAGATCTTGAAGAATCAGATCCGCGCCTAAGATGGGGCATGACAATGGTAGTTACTTTTTCTGATTCTTAATCATCTTAGGTATCGCACTTCTTTATTACAGAGTTACAAAAATGCAAAGTCTTTTACAAAAATTGGGGCTTCAAGCAAATAATCGTGGGTCTTGTTTTGGGTCAGATGGATGGATATCCAACGATGATGGTGGCCTAATCATCTCTACTAATCCAACTACTGGTGAGATCATAGGTACTGTAGAAACAGCATCTTCAAAATCATACGAACAGGTACTATCTGAAGCCAGCAAATCATTTCTTGAGTGGAGAGAAGTGCCATCCCCGCAACGTGGTCAATTAATTCGCGACCTGGGAAATGCTCTACGCGAAAATTTAGAGCCATTAGGAGAACTAATTTCACTAGAAATGGGGAAAATACTACCTGAAGGGGTGGGTGAAGTGCAGGAAATGATAGATATATGTGACTTTGCAGTTGGTTTATCACGCCAACTTTATGGATTAACCATGCACTCAGAACGACCAGGGCATCGCATGTACGAACAATGGCACCCAATTGGACCTGTCGGAGTTATTACAGCTTTCAATTTTCCTGGAGCTCCATGGGCATGGAACGCGGCTATAGCTGCTGTTTGTGGCGATACAATCGTTTGGAAACCATCTGAAATCACTCCACTGACAGCTGTAGCTATACAAAATATCACAAATCAAGTGATGGCAGAACATGAGACTCGCGGAATCTTTAATCTGTTAGTAGGTAACGGGCCGTCTATTGGCCAAACATTGGTTGATGACAAGCGGATTCCCCTGATTTCTTTTACAGGCTCCATATCTACAGGCCGAAAAGTCAGTAAACAAGTTGCTACTCGCCTTGGGCGAACTATTTTGGAACTTGGTGGCAACAATGCAATCATAGTAACTCAAGATGCTGATATTGATCTCACAGTGAAAGCTGTATTATTTGGTTCCGTGGGTACAGCCGGACAGCGTTGTACTACCACTCGCAGACTAATAGTACACAGTTCAATTGTAGATAAATTGATAAACCGTCTCATAGAAGCATACGCAAGCGTGTCAATAGGAGACCCTTTGGACGACAATACGCTGATGGGCCCTATGGTCAATGAAGGTGCAGTGAGCAATATGCTTAATGCGGTGCAAAGAGCACTTGATAATGATGGAATTTTATTGTATGGGGGTAAAAGATTACCTGAAATAGGTTCGTTATTCGTAGAACCTACAATCATACGTATGCGTGAGCAAACACCCCTAGTATGCGAAGAGACGTTCGCGCCGATTTTGTACATAATGGATTATGAACAACTTGAGGATGCTATCAACATGCACAATTCAGTACCACAGGGACTTTCCAGTGCCATTTTTACAAGCAATATAAATACTGCTGAAAACTTTCTATCAGTAGGAGGATCAGACTGCGGTATAGCCAACGTTAATATTGGTACATCTGGAGCTGAGATTGGTGGTGCCTTTGGAGGCGAGAAAGATACAGGAGGTGGCCGAGAATCTGGATCAGACGCATGGAAAGGATACATGCGGCGCCAGACTGTCACCATTAACTGGACAAACGATTTGCCTCTATCACAAGGTATAAAATTCACAGGAACGGAGCAGGATTAATGGCTAATTCACACATTCTAATTTCCGGCGGAAGCGGACTCATAGGACGAGAACTGACAGATGGACTACTCAAACTAGGCCATACGGTATCAATACTTAGCAGAAAACCGCAAGAAGTAAGTATGCCGGATCAAGTAAATGTAATTGCGTGGGATGCGCGCACCTTATCCGGATGGGAACAAGAAATAGAAAAAACAGATGCTATTGTACATTTGGCTGGTGAAAGCATAGCCGGCAGTGGCTTATTTGGCTTGTTTCCCCAGCGTTGGACACCATATAGGAAAGAATTAATCTCAAAAAGCCGAATAGAATCCGGGCAAGTATTATCTAAAGCAATAGAAGGTGCCCAAAATAAACCACAAGTATTTATTCAAGCTTCAGCTATAGGATATTATGGGCCTTCCGACGCACAAATAATAACTGAATCTCAATCACAAGGAACAGATTTTGCGGCGCGAGTATGCCAATCATGGGAATCTTCAAGTGCAGTTATAGGAGTTGGTGTAAGGAGGATAGTAGCACGTTTTGGTTTGCCTCTAAGCATTAAGGGAGGCTTCTTACCTCGAGTACTTTTTCCCTATAAGATGTTCGTGGGTGGACCTATAGGAAATGGCAAACAATACTATTCATGGATTCATATGGATGACACTGTCCAATCACTTATATATCTCATCGAGAATGAAGAGAACTCAGGTATATTTAATATTACTGCTCCAAATCCTGTAACAAACTCTGAATTTGGGCGAAAGCTTGGTGGCACAATGAAACTCCCACACTGGATGCCGGTGCCCGGACTAGCATTTCGAGCACTTTTTGGGGAAGTTGCAGATGTGGTAGTTAACGGACAACGGGTTATACCAGAAAGACTAGAGAAAGCTGGATTTTCGTTCCGCTATCCTAATATCGAAAAAGCCCTACAAAACACATTATCGAAAAAACAACTTGTTACAAAATCTCACTAGTATGTAATCAGGTTAGGTACTATTTCTAAATCATATATGGTTATAGATTCGTCTCCACCAACCAAATTGAGCCGCTCGCCAATATCCTGTGTGTACAAACCGGTCACAAGATGTACCTGGCCTTTGATACTGACAGTGGGGACTTGAAACTTATGTACGTCTAACACGGTCTCGTTAGTGGTCCAAGTAGTAGTGGGGCGACGACCAGCCGCTGGCAGCCCATCGTGAGATGTTAACAAGTTGCCTGCCGAATCTAATAAGTGAACAAATACCACATAATCATTCTGTAGAATATCTTTCGTAGACCAAATAAGCGTAACAACTAATTTGTCTCCAATAGATATAAACCTGACACCTGAATTTCCGTTCACCGACAAATGCGCATACTCCAATTTTGGCCCAACAACAAAGGATTTACCAACAAAAGAGCTGCCTGATGCACCAGAATAGTTTGAAGCGAAACGCATAAGTTCAAGTTTGTCAGTCAAATACTTAGCCTCTCTCACATATTGACTCTCCAGAATACCTAAAATAGTTTTTTCTGCATCCCATTGTCGTGCTTTAATCGGAATAAACCAAAATCTCCGATATTCTTTGGCAAGTATTTTCAACTCATTAGTAATATCCATAGATGTCATACTGGGACTATGGGGTAACATAGTACGATGCTGTATAACATCACTAAAATAATAGTCTTGGGCTGGATCGGGGAAGTTTGAGATGAAGATATCACCTGGATTTAGTTCGGACTTTAATATTGAGGCCGCCTCTCTTAGTCCACGATTCTTGCTCCATTCTGGCACAAAATAGTGATTACGCAATCCATAACCAATCAATCCTGTAATCACTAGTACAAAAACAGCTGACAACCTTCGCAATTCCACTCTATCGAAAAATACCTGCCAACTCGCAGCGAGTGTCACATACATAGCCGGAAATGCCATCAAAAAATAAAATGAGTTAAAAGTGCTGCGGCGCAACAAAATCGTATAAATACCAGCAAGGGCAATTAAAGGCCACACGACAAGAATTGCTCCCCACAAATGTTTACCATTTCTATAAATATGTGTTGCACCCCCTAAAAATAGCAGCACAACAATCAAAGCGGCCCATGTAGACACACCATCGGGAACAACAGGCCCTAAAGCAAAATCCTTGGCTACTAATACAAGAAAATCACCTATTGCCATATAGCTGGGATCTGCAAGCTGACCACTTGAAAAAACTGGAATAATTACGACCGCCCATGGCAGCAGAAATAGTACTATAGAAGCTATCGCGGAGCACCAGCGATGCCAATATTGGCCTCGATAACCAAGCATATAAATTCCATGCGCAAGCAATCCAAATAAAGCGTAATAATGGCTGTACATTGCTAGAGATCCACTTATTATGTATATCCACCAACTCCTCCAGCGCCCACGCATCACTCCTGGCACATTGAGCGTAGCAATTAACACAAACATAATTGCCATCTGATACATATTTCTTACATCTTGAGCTAGCCATATTTGAAATGGGTGAACAGCTGTTAAAATTGCAGCGCCAATGCCCGTACTTCTAGATACTGATACAACTCCAAATTTGTACATTAAAGCCACAACAATAATGCTAAACAAAACTGAGGGAAACCGTAACATCTTTTCACTATCTCCAAACACACGTGTCCACATTTGAAGAGTCCAATAATGTAGGGGGGGCTGTGGGTCGCCCTCGTGGACAATACGTTCAAGTATAGCCATTGGGCCTGCTTCGTTCATTACATAATTCCATGAAAATGCTTCGTCTCCACGCAGTTCTTGTGACCCCAGCTGATATATCCTAAGTGCAAATGCAGTCGTTATAATCAACACCATTGCCACATAGATATTTTTGTTAATACTAAATTGAGTAAAAATCATAGTCCATATTAGTCTGCAATAGAGTCTGCCACTATCTCCGCCACATCCTTGATCTGTATTGTTTCGCCATCCGTTCTGTTGGCATCATTCATCATCACCCTACAAAATGGACACGCCACTGCTATGACATCAGCACCTGTACTCTTTGCTTCGGCAAGCCTCTCAGCGCTTACAGATTCGCGTCCAGGTTCCTCTTCCTTCCACATTTGACCACCACCTGCGCCACAACAGAATGAATCTTGTTTATTGCGAGGCATCTCGGTTAACTGCACTCCACCACTTTCGAGTACCGAGCGGGGATCATCAAAAATTCCATTATGTCTACCTAAGTAACATGGGTCATGAAAAGTTATAGTTTTGTATTCCTCACTTTTCAAACTCATATCAAGCATGCCGCTGCTGATCAACTCACTAATAAGCGTAGTATGATGAATTACTTCAAAATCGCATCCGAACTGCACATATTCTGCACCGAGAGAATGCAGACAATGTGGACATGTAACAATAATTTTTTTTGCACTTACACTAGATAGAGTATCAATGTTCTGAGAAGCCATTTCAAAAAATAAATATTCATGGCCTGAGCGGCGAGCTGTATCTCCAGTACAACATTCCCGATCACCAAGGACAGCGTAATTAACATTTGCTGCATTTAGAATTTTTATGAAAGAGCGTGCTACCTCTTTTGCTATCGGATCATAAGTCGCCGCACAACCAACCCAGTACAAATACTCAAAATTAGGGTTATCTTCAATGGTAGGCACATTGAGTCCAGCACACCAGGTCATTCTATCCTCATTTGCTTGCCAGGGATTGCCTTGACGCTCCATACCATTAAACGCATTTTGTAGTGTGTTAGGAAATTCTCCTGTTGTTAATACTTGATATCGACGCAAATCAACTATATCGAACATAGGCTCATTACCTACAGGACAGATATCTATACATGCACCACACGTGGTGCACGCCCAAAGAGCCGAGCTACTAATAGCATTATTAAGCAAAGGTTCAGTAGATTCGCCTGCAGCAATTGCAGCCATATCTATATTTATCATATGTCTTTTGTTGATTTCCAAGGCTGCTGGAGAGAGATCCTTACCTGTGACATAAGCTGGACAGACATCTTGACATCGATTGCACATGATGCAAGCAAAGGCATCAATTAATTGTGATTGACCTAATTGCTCAATTCTTTGCACCCCTAATTCTTGAATATCTTCATCTTCAAAATCAATTGGTGGCAATGCGCCAAGCGAAGTTCTCTTGGGTTTTAACAAGTGATTGATGGGTGCTGCAATCAGATGTATATGTTTACTCAATGGAAAATAAGGTATGAAAACCAGAATGCTACCAATACTTATCCACCACCCAATATGTTCCAAAGCAATTAAAGTGTCAAGGCTAAAATACGTCAAATTGATAGACAACATCGATGCAAAAGGCTGCCAAACATCTTGACCATGTAAAGCAATACCTGCGCTCACACTAGCAAGCCGAAAACCTACATGTAAAAGTATAAAAAGATAAACAACGAGTGAGTCATTTCTGATACGAGTCTTAACTCCTGATTGCAACATAACATTCGGTGCAAAATCTAATTTCCGCGATCGTACAACAAATCTTCTGGCAAAGAAATATATAACTGATATTATTATGAACAGAGTTACTATATCTGCACCAAGACGATACAATCCACTTAATAGTCCTGTCGCTTCATATTGCATCCTGGGGATAAAACCATACATAAGATCTCCGACATTAACCAAGATATAGTATAAAAAACCCCAAACTATCAAAGCATGCAATATACCTGTCACCAGCCGTGTACGCAAAACAGGTCGCTGCATGATTAATATCACTAATGACCGCCAAATACGTAATAGTAATCCATCTAGTTCGAGATCTGGATTGCCGCGTCTTATGACACCAAACAACAAGCGGAAATTACGCCAGCTAAAAGCGAATGAAACCGCGATTAAAATAATAAATAGTAGTTTTTCTGTTAGGCTGAGAATAAAGCACCGCGCTTATTTAACATAACAATTACTGAGTCCTAAGTTCTGATTCTATAACCGCCATAAATGCTTCAAGTGGTTGTGCTCCAACCAAGGGACGCCCATTCACAAAAAAAGTAGGAGTGCCCGTCACTCCTAAATCTCTCCCCACATTAAAATCGTCATTTACCCTACCGCGAAACTTGCCAGAACTGTAACATTTCTCAAATTCACTAATATCCAAATTAATCTTATCAGCCAAATTAATATATAGATTGTCGCTCAAAGCTGTCTGGTTCCGAAAGATACCATTATGAAATTCCCAAAATTTGTTCTGTTCAAAAGCACATTGTGCTGCCTCGGCTGCGAACCTAGCTTCCGGATGAATGTTGTCCAAAGGAAAATCTCTATAGCAAAATCTTATCTCGTCTGGATAAGCTTCCAGAAGAGGCACTAGAGTAGCATCGACAAACCTTGCACAATAATGACACTCAAAGTCACTAAATTCGACAATTGTTATCGGCGCGCTTTGAGGACCTATACAGGGATCATCAGTACTTGTAACATCAAACCTCTGTATCTGACCAACAACATTTTCCGCCTCAACAGTTTCTATTTTGTCTTGTACCGTTTCATCACTTTGAGAACCATAATCATCTATTTGTCCCCAAAACAAATACCCAACAGCAAGGCCACATACAAACATTACTGGTGCAAGGGCTAAATAAAAGTGGCTCCGTTTGAACGTAATAGTGTCACCAGTTTCGCTACTTGGTTCACTATTTGGTATTGAATGATCTGTTTCTATACTCATACTAGATATTCTCTGTGATGGATTGTCTCATGCAGCAGTTGCGATGGCAAGTTGCTTAATTTGTTAACGATCACTGCGGTTTTGACCGGCAATTATGTGTAAACATCTCCCCACATATTATATTTTCACACTCAAACACATGATTCTCCGATAAAAACCAAACACTAGGTTGCATTGACCATTCAGGCAACACATAGTTACATATGAATATATTTACATATATTACAGCAACACCTAGACACTATTACAAATAAATATCGCTGTAAATCAATGTATGATAAACTGATTGTGCATCGAGGATATAAGTAATGAAAGTACATACTAAAACAATTTCTATCAGTTCTTCGGGCAACCTAGATGCTCATGATATTACTAATCAAGCAGCAAACTTAATACAAATCTCATCTCACACTAACGGCACAATCACACTCTTCACACCGTCTTCTACCTCAGGAATAACAACAATTGAATTTGAAGATGGGTGTCTAAAAGATATTAAAAGACTGTTCGATGAGCTAGCCGATTCCGATAAATATTATGCTCATAACGAAAGATGGCATGATGGTAATGGACACGCACACGTATGCGCTGCCCTTTTAGGACCATCCATTACAATACCTTTCTTGGATAAACATATGACACTAGGTATTTGGCAGCAAATTGTATTTATCGATTTTGACAACAAACCTCGTCAACGGGAGATAATTGCACAGATTGTCGGGGACTAGCTACAAGAAGCATTACTAAAGTCTAACCCACACCACCTACTAACCTCCACATCTGTGCTACAAAAAATGTTATTGTAAGACCCATTACAACCGGCAACAAGGAAGATATAAGGGTCCATTTTACGCTACCGGTTTCTTTGTATATCGTATGAATTGTCGTACTACATGGATTGTGAATCAAGCTAAATAACATAAGATTAACGGCTGTCAGTAGTGTCCAACCTCCAGCCTGAAACACAGCTAAACTTCCTTCTAGAGAATCAAGCTCAAACATTACACCCGCACCTGATCCAAATGAATCCATACGGGACGATAGCACAGTAAGCATCAGAATAGTAGGGATAATAATTTCATTTGCAGGAATTGCTAAAATGTAAGCCAATAAAATTACCCCATTTAAACCAATGAGAATACCAAAAGGATTTAGATATTCAACTATGTGTTCAGCAATACTTAAATCACCCATCAATACATTTGAACTTGTCCATATTAGAGCACCAGCAGGTACAGCCCATAATACAGCTCTCCATAGAACAGGTAATGTTCTATCGATAATAGAAGTGTATATTGTCTGTAATATACGTGGTGGACGATAAGGAGGAAGTTCCATACTGAAAGTTGATACCTCTCCCTTTAAAACTGTCCTGGAGAGACCCCAAGACACTGCAAACGTTAGAACAATGCCTAATAATGCTATTATCACAACCGCTAATGCTGAAATGATACCGGCCAAATGTGCTGGAACCAGGGCTCCAATGAATACAGTGGCAACCAATATTTGAGTTGGCCATCGTCCATTACATAAAGCAAAGTTGTTAGTTATTATTGCAATTAGTCTTTCACGAGGACTATCAATTATACGTGTAGCTATTACGCCAGCTGCATTACATCCCCATCCCATAGCCATACTCAGTGCTTGTTTCCCATGCGCACCACTGCGGCGAAACATATTGTCTAAATTAAAAGCTACTCGCGGAAGATAACCAAGGTCTTCCAACAAAGTAAACAATGGGAAGAAAATTGCCATGGGCGGAAGCATCACACTAATCACCCATCCCATAGCCAAATAAATACCATCAATCAGTAATCCATCAAGCCACCAAGGCAAGCCAATAGTACTAGCTCCTGTTTTAAGCAGTGGATACAAATTGTCTAGCAGCAATGTGGCTAACATACTTGAGGGAACATTTGCGCCAGATATAGTCATCCAGAAAACTACTGTCAACATAAGCACCATTAGAGGAAAACCAAATAAACGGCTGGTTACTAGTCTGTCTATAGTTCTGTCCAAGTCAAAATACGAGCTTTTTTCCTTTTGATCAACAGCACGATCAGCTATATGAGCTGCATCAGCGTATATAGACTCAACTACCCCTTCATGAAACGTACTACCTACATCCCATCTAAGCTTTTCAGCAGTTTCTAGTAATCTTTTTGTCTTGTTATCAGACACAGTTAGGTTTCCTCTGTACAAGTACTAGGATAAAGATCCTAGTTCTCCTGTTTCCAAAGCTGTTGCTATGCGAGTGTCACCATCTAAAAGACGTAGAGCGACCCAGCGCGGATTAGGCAAATCTGGAAACACACTTTCAACTTGCCTAGTAAGTTGTTGTACTACTCCGCTCACTGCACTAGATTTATCATCTATACGACGTGGAATACACACTGTACTTCCCGAAGCTACATCGCTTATAGCTTGCAGTAGTTGCGGCAATCCTTCTTGAAATCTCGCTACTGTCGGCACCACTGGCACACCTAAATCACGTGCTAAACGACGCTCATCTATATCTAGACCATGTTTTCGTGCTTCATCCATCAGATTAAGGCACACAACCACACGATCTGTTATCTCAAGTACCTGCAATACCAAGTTTAGATTACGCTCCAATCGTGTAGCATCCACCACTACAACGGTAACATCAGGTCGCCCAAACAAAATAAAATCTCTAGCTATTTCCTCGTCAGCACTAGTGCTAAGCAGCGAGTACGTGCCAGGCAAATCTACAATCTTAAAACGTGTAGAATGATACTCATATCCCCCATCTGCTCTAGCTACCGTTTTACCCGGCCAATTACCGGTATGTTGTCGCATTCCTGTCAATGAGTTGAATACTGTACTTTTCCCAGTATTAGGATTGCCGGCTAATGCAACCACATAATCCCAATCTTCCATATCCACGCCAAGTTTTAATAATTGCGCAGAGTTGTGCGCTGGGCAAACGGCACATGCTTCAGGAACATTAGCATTAAGTTCTATATTCACATATCCTCCCTATCTCTCTCAAATAAGATAACATGATGAGCCTCATAAAGGCACAACACTAATCATACTTGCTTGTTCTTTACGAAGGCCAATCAGCGCTTCACGTATCCGATATGCTGTTGGATCGCCACTTGGACTTCGCATTTCAGCCTTAATCACAGTCCCAGGAAGCACACCCAAATCTAAGAGTCTGCGACGTTCTAAACCCCTACACTGCCTAGATATTCGCATTACTCGACAACTTCGACCGATATCTAAATTAGACAGGCGCTCACTTTCATCCATATCATCTAAATCAGGTTCTGAAACTGGTACCACTGATATATTGGAAGCCAATAATGGTGCTATGACATGCTCGTCACCTGCAGCCCAAATACGTACAAAATGTTGACCTATTTCTAGTACCTGTATTTCCATACATGGATGCAACCCTAGAGCTACCAACTGTGAATATAATGTCTTCGGTTCGTCTTCTAAATGCACAATATGCAAACGTTGACCAATCTCTTGACTAGACAATGGAATACCACCATGATATACAAGATCCCCACTTGACGTAGGAATTGGGTCACCATGAGGATCATGAGTAGGATTTCCTAACGAATTTGAAAGGCTATCAATATCATCTAAAGTCATATTATGTTCATGAAGATCAGCTCTTTCATGCCATTCAGATTCTACAAATCCAGTCTGTTCAGAAAGATAATGTTCCCATAACCGATGTGCGCGTAATATATGCAGTGCAGAAACACGACCACGTTTTGTAAGCTTGAATTCAGTACCTTCTAACTTCAACAGACCATGTTTTGCCATTTCATGTAACAAAATAGCAGCTTGATTGCCACTAATACCAATAGCGCCTGTCACACTGTCTAGCGTAGTAACATTATTAATTAATTCGTTTTTGTATATATGCTTTAGAGCGTCTTCACTCAATACCCTATGCGTCAACTGGCGCTGACGCTGCCACTGCCAGAACAAACCCTCATCTGGCCTAAGCAGTACAAAAGACAATAATAGCAATAAGCCCGCGTAAGCAAGTGCCAATATTGGATCAAGCATAAAGATTACTAAACATAATATCTAGACACCTTCCGATTTAGGTTAGCCTAAATTATTATACAGTGCACTACAATGTGAGTCAATAAATTACGGAAATAATTTCGTACCATTAGAGACCCATAACATGCAATCGTGTTGAGCGACCAAATGATCTAAATCACACTGTTGATACTCAATCAGTAGTAATGGTTCACCCCCTACTAAACATTCCCTTCCATCATCACAATATCCCCCCGGCAAACTTAGCTGGTACTTCCCATTTGCACTACCAATTGGCAACCGGTTATCATGCTGATCAATCACAAATGCACCTTTATTATCAAGTAATGGCTCAACCATAACTGCAATGTCAGTACTTGTACGTGCCCAAGCGATAATTATCCGTCTCATAGGACTTAAAAAAGTTATAAAATGATGTGTAGGCCATATTGAATGATTCACGCTCTGAAAATGAGATAAGTTTTCGACAAGAACTTGATAGGCAATAGCAGCTGGCCTAAGAGACCCATCATTTCGTATCAGGCCATATGACTCTAATCCCATGACTGGACCAACATGATCAAATAGCTTGTATATTGCAATGCGTTCAGCTCCAGCTGCAAAAGCAAGTGTGCTTGATTGAATCAGAAAAGCAGCTTGCTGTTCTAAGGTAACAGGTAAAATAGGGTCATGCCAAGGGTGCAGCGGATCATCCATCGGTGCTGCATTGGTCTCATTCATCCAAATGGCTTTGTCTAGTCCAAATTCGACAAGTATGTCAGATTGCATCTGAATAATTTGATAGACGCTCTCAGAATCAAAATATACGTGAACAGTAGCTACATCGAAATAGAAGTTATTAGATGTTGCATCTTTATCACTTGCCACTATTTCTAGTAGACGGCGGAGATAAGGTTCCCTTCCATACACTACATCATGCCAATAAGTCAGCCCACCCAAATGAATGACTGCGTCAGGGTCAATTTCTTTAGCTACAATGTATGCTACTTTTACTAGACGATAATAATCTTCGGCAGAACCGTCAAATTGCGCACCTGGATGATCAAAAGATATATCTGGTTCATTCCATATAATCCAATGTTTTATCTGATCACCATATTCATATACAATGCGCCGAACAAAATTTGCCCAGTGATTGCCAGGATCCGAAACAGGCAAATACAATCCTTCCGGCACCCCCCTATGAGGCAACCCTTTAGTAGCCCATTCTGGTGTGCCAATCAATAACGCAGCAAGCTCCCTGCTATTCTTTACCGCAGTATCAAACCATTCATTTTGTAGTAGTGAGTGCTCAATACTATTTCGGTAAATTGGGTCACCATATTGCTCAATAATTTCTAATCCATGAGGATAAACAGGAGTCCAACTATTAGGCCCCAACGGTTGTACACGGTACCACTCTATTACAACACGGTCCCAGCCCACTTCCCATTTGTTAGCAATATGTGATGCCTGATATGATTCCACTATCCCAAAACGCGGATCGGGTTTGGTATCATCAGCCCTAACAGTAACCGTTGGAATCATCAGTACAGCCATTAAGGCAACCATTATAATTATCAACAGTAATGACAACCGATTAAACGCCAAGTGATTTAACAAGCTGAAATTAGACATATAATTAGACATATATTGAACATATCATATGATGAAACAACAACTCAACATCCAGAATACTATAGCGTATAATTTATATCCTAGAATAGCATGAAACCGCAACGACTAATTTACTCTACGATCACGTCAATCTGTTTATTTACCACGTCATGTGTAAATAACACAGAAACTAGACAGGATGCTACGCCCACTCTGGCACCTCCTCAAGTCAGCATCACTATCACTACAGCTGAACCCAATGTGCTTCCGCAACCTACTCGTAAAACTATCACTCAATCAATTACACCAACAACTGAAGTCTACACTCCAGATACTTATTATTTGTACAGTGCTCAGAATGGTGATACTTTACCTACAATAGCTCGACGCTTTGTAGTTGATTTAGAACTATTGTGGAGAGCAAACTTAAATCTATCACGTACAGATTTTCTGGATAGAAACACTCTCGTAACTGTGCCTGATTTAGATCTCAGCAATTCCATTGATCCTTTCTGGATAATACCTGACAGCGAGGTAGTCTATGGGCCCGGTCAAGTCAATCTAGATGTTGAGAAAGAAGTTAAAGCTTATCCTGACGGATGGCTCTGGCAAATCGAAGCCGGAAATGACTATCTATTGCCCGGATGGAGAGTTGTAAAAGATACAGCTATAGCATATTCAGTTAATCCTAGAATATTGCTAGCACTTATTGAATATCAGAGCGGTTTGGTAACTGGCATCAGCGATGCAGAGTCAATAGTACAATACCCACTTAATGTACAAAAATGGAAGTTTGCTAAGCTTCCTAACCAATTAATGTGGGCATCTGAGCAGCTCAATACTGGTTACTACGGATGGAGACATGGGCGCATCCAACAACTTACTCTTGCTGAAGGAGAACAATATGAACTCGACCCTCGCCTAAACTCTGGCAGCGTAGCAATTTACTCTTTCTTTGCCCAATTATATTCAAAAGCATTATTTGAACAAGCAATAGGACCAAACGGATTTGCAGCAACATACGAACAACTCTTTGGAGACCCGTTTAATTTCCAGGTGGATCTATTAGAGCCAGGTCTGAAGCAACCAGAGCTAGCACTTCCATTTGAAGATAATGTTATATGGAATTTTACTGGTGGGCCACACAATGCATGGCGAGACTCACCTCCTTGGGCAGCTATCGACTTCGCGCCACAATTAGCTGAGTCTGGTTGTGTTAAAAGCACTGACTGGATTGTGGCTCCTGCATCAGGTGTAATATCTCGCATTCAGGATGGTGTATTAGCACAAAACTTGGATAATGACCAATCTGAATTAACAGGTTGGACTCTAGTTTATGTGCATTTGTTACCCGAAAAATACAAGCTCAGAGTAGGCCAACAAGTCGATTATGGCGAACGAATAGGTCGACCCTCTTGTGAGGGAGCTTTCGAAAGCACAGGTACTCACCTACATCTAGCACGCAAATACAATGGTGAGTGGATGCCTGCTTCTGGACCTCCCACTTTCTCTCTTGGCGAATGGGATGTCATAGGAGAACATCGTCCATATCGCGGCAAATTATATAATCGCAACAGTGGCATCACGGTAGAAGCCTGCGCTTGTGTAAATGATAATCAAATATCTAAACCACCCAAATGACAGACATAGATATAATCAACAGAAGGACAAGATAATGACAAAAACTAACTTTCAATTTGGAACGGTTGGATCACCAAAGACCACTCCTAAAAACCCTGGGGGTTCAGTAGGAGCTATTGCGCAAAGCGCTGCGCTAGGTCTTACAACTCTTGAATTGGGGTGGGTACATTCTGTACGTGTAAAAGAGTCTACTTGCGACAAAATCAATGCAGCTTCCGAAGCAAACGGTGTGTCTCTTAGCGTACATGCACCATATTTTATAAACTTAAATGCGAAGGATGAGGAATGGCCCAAAAGTCGCAAACGTTTAATGGATGCGGCTCATTATGGAAATTTAGCTGGAGCCACTGACATAATTTTTCATCCCGGTTCATATTTCGGTGCTCCACCTAATGAAGTATTACCATTAGTCATAGAAAGACTGAATGGATGTGTTGAGGAGCTAAGAAACTCCTCCAATCCAGTGACACTTCGTCCAGAGACAATGGGTAAAAGTGCGATGCTTGGATCACTCGAAGATACACTCGAACTTTCCAAAAACGTACCAGGTGTTGTTCCATGTATAGATATTGCGCACTTGCATGCCCGCAATGGTGACGGTACAATTAACACTTACCAAGAATTTGAAGATATAATAAAAGCTATAAGCACTACACTAGGCAATGAATACCTCAACAATTTGCACATTCACATCTCTGGAATAGACTATGGTCCCAAGGGTGAACGAAAACACTTGACCTTTGAAGAAGGAGACCTAAATTACTTTGATTTTCTTCAAGTATTGTCCGATCACGATTGCTCAGGTAGACTACTTTGTGAAAGCCCAATAATGGAAGAGGATGCACTGTTAATCAAGAAAATATGGCAACAAATGCAGAATAGATAATAATCATTATATGAAGGCTCTCGTAAAAACAAGAGCGCAAGTTGGTCTTGAGCTCAAAGAAGTTCCAACTCCTGAACCTGGCCCCGATGACGTGCGCATTCATATAATAAAAAGCTCCATTTGCGGTACTGATTTACATATTTATGACTGGGACAATTGGGCATCACATAATATCGACATCCCTCTGACTATAGGGCACGAATATGTAGGAACTGTAGACAAAGTTGGCAGCAATGTACATGATTACTCTCCGGGCGATTTAGTGTCAGGAGAAGGTCACATAGTATGCGGGCGATGTCGCAACTGTTTGGCAGGAAGACGACATTTGTGCCACGATACACTCGGAGTGGGAATCAATCGTCCAGGTGCTTTTGCAGAGTACCTCATAATACCTGTGGCCAATGTATGGCCTTGCGATAGTAAAATACCTCTGGAAATACTAACCTGTTTTGATCCTCTAGGTAATGCCACACATGCAGCATTATCATTCAATGTAATCGGTGAGGATGTACTCATTACGGGTGCGGGCCCCATTGGTCTTATGGCAGCTTCAATAGTACGTCATACAGGTGCACGTCACGTAGTAATCACCGATCCAAATCCTTATAGGCTTGCATTAGCTAATAAGATGGGCGTTAGTATGGCTATAAACCCTAGTGAACAGACTGTCACGGATATAATGAATCATCTAGGTATGAAAGAGGGATTCGATGTTGGACTAGAAATGTCTGGTAGTCCAAAAGCGTTAGACTCCATACTAAAAAACATGAGCCACGGAGGAAAAATAGCTTTGCTTGGATTACTTCCGAACACCACAACTACAGCTTGGAACAAAGTAATTTTCCATGGATTAACTATTAAGGGCATCTACGGTAGAGAGATGTTTGAAACTTGGTACAAAATGACTAGTATGTTGCAATCTGGATTAGATATCTCTGAGGTAGTAACCCATCAAATGAGTTATAAGGATTTCAGCAATGGTTTTGACTTGATGCGTACCGGTCAATGCGGAAAAGTAGTGTTGGACTGGGAACAAATATAGATGTTCGACAATATACGCAATCATATTCTACAAGAACTAAAAAACATCGAGGATTCTGGACTATACAAAAACGAGAGGCTAATTAATGGTCCACAACAATCTAAGATTCTGGTGCGCGGTGACCAAGAAGTAATCAATCTGTGTTCAAACAATTATTTAGGTTTAGCAAATCATCCAGATATCATTGCCAGTGCTCATGAAAGCCTTGATTTCTGGGGTTATGGTATGTCATCAGTACGTTTTATTTGTGGAACCCAGGTAATACACAAGAACTTAGAGGATGCCACCAGCGCTTTCCTTGGCACTGAAGATACTATCCTATACACATCCTGTTTCGATGCCAATGCCGGACTTTATGAGACATTGCTAGGTCCAGAAGACGCAATTATAAGTGACGAGCTAAACCACGCCAGCATAATCGACGGAATCAGATTGTGTAAAGCAACCAAATACAGATTTAGAAACGGTGATATGAACGACTTGGAAAAGCAATTAAAAGCCTGTAAATCAGCTAGATTTCGCATGATAGCTACCGATGGAGTCTTCTCTATGGATGGTACCATTGCAAACTTAGGGACAATATGTGACCTAGCAGATAAACATCAGGCTATAGTCATGGTCGATGATTCGCACGCTGTTGGAGTTCTGGGAAAATCTGGTCGTGGCACTCATGAATACTGCAAAGTTATGGGCCGAGTCGATATTATTACTGGCACATTTGGCAAAGCACTAGGAGGAGCAAGCGGAGGTTACACAAGTGGCAGACATGAAATCATATCTTTACTCAGACAACGTTCTAGACCTTATTTGTTCTCTAACACTTTGGCTCCAAGCATAGTTTGTGCGTCTCTAAAATCTTTGGAGATATTGTCAAAATCTAATGAGCTGCGCAACAAGTTAGAATCCAATACAATCTATTTTAGAAAAGCAATGTCTGAAATAGGTTTTGAAATACCAGATGGTGAACATCCTATATTACCTATTATGCTAGGGGATGAACTAGTCGCACGCAATATGGCTGAACGTCTACTGGAACTTGGAATATACGTGATAGGATTTTCCTATCCAGTTGTGCCCAAGGGTAAAGCTCGCATACGTGTTCAGATGTCTGCCGCTCACAATCAATATGACTTAGATTGCTCTCTCAAAGCCTTTAATCAAGTGATGCAGGAGATGTCTGCTACTTCCCCCCTATAATTATTTGTTATAAGCCCTAATATAGGTTACACTTCTGTTGTAATTGTGTGCGTCCTACTTACTTGGTGCAAATGTATCCATCATCAGATAAGGATCTCCTAATGGGTAAAGAATAGGACAAGTACATCCTCTTTCAATGTACTCATTTACACGAGCTCGAGCTTCATCGGGTGTGCCAGTAGCACTAATACTCAAAACGAACTCATCAGGCACATGTTGCATAGCTTCTATAATTTGATCCTTACTAGCAGGCCAACCCAATATTTTCTGAACCTTTTCAACAATATCAGCAGACACACCAGAAGCTTGAGCAATATGCGGTTGCTGCGCCAAATACTGAGTGAGCAACGTTTTGGCGCCCTCGATAGCCTTGGCTCGATCCTCGTGTACAGAACATACTATTAATTGTGGTCGATCAATTTCATCCAAGTCACGACCAACGCGTTTAGCGCCGTCTTCTAATTGTTGTATAGCCCTATCATTATAATTCGGTGGCACACAGTAATTTAGGACAACACCATCAGCAATCTCACCTGTTAGTTCCATCATTTTTGGTCCGGTTGCTCCGATATAGATTGGCACATTCCTTGCCTCTGATCGACCGTGAACTACATCGAGCTCTACACCTTTAAGCTGATGAAATTCACCTTCAAAGGTGACATTCTGAAGTGCGAGCAGCTTGCGTAACAGGTCAACAGTCTCTCTCATTGCCAAAAGAGGTCTGCGACGACGAATTCCCACATTGGATGCTAAAGGATCCCACCACGCTCCTATTCCACAAATAATACGGTCAGGTGCGAGATCATCCAACGTAAGTAAGGTCGACGCTAATAATCCAATGTTGCGTGTCCAATTATTAATTACACCAGAACCCACCTTGATTTTCGATGTGTGTGCTGCGAACGCAGCCATGGGTACTATCGCATCCCTTACTAACCTACTTTCTGCCTGCCACACTGCTTCAAATCCTTTCTTCTCTGCATACTGAGCATACTTGATTCCATCAGCCAGAGAATGCGCATCTTGTAGATAAAGTGCTACCCTATCCATGTCTCTGTACCTCCTGTTGTTGAGTATTTACCGCTACATTATTTAGTCGTCTAAAATCATCTGGTTCATCGACATCAAATTCAACGTTAGAAAGACGGTATACATACAATTCCGCTCCAACACGTTTCGCTTCCTCTTTGTGATTTGACAGACTGTCTTTACCAAACTTATATCGTAACATGCCAGGTGGTCTTATGAAAAGCGCATTGGTTCCAACCCCATGTTGATCAGGCACAATCCTGACCAATCTATCAGAATATTCTGTAGCAATGATTTTTTCCACGTCCTCTCTTGTCAGCAACGGTAAATCTGCAGGAAGAACCAATAATCCTTTAGCACCATACGTCATTGTCACCAATGTTGCCTGATGTAATGCACTGTTTAAATCTGAAGGACTATCCTCTTGAACTGTGAAAACCCCTTGCTTGTCAGCCAATTGTAAAACACTTTTATCATTACTTATTACTATTGTCTTTTCAATAAATTCCGATTCGTTCAGCAGACTTAAAGTGCGTGTTAGTAAACTGCAAATTAGCTCGCGCCTTGCATCCACAGAAAGCACATCAGACAACCGGCTTTTGCTATAATCCAAGTTCTTCACCGGAACAATCGCCCAATTAGTCATGATACCTAAATGTTTCTCGCTTGAATTTCATTAGCAAAATCCATAATATTGTTTGCAAGACGTTTTTTTACCGTTATCGATGTCATAATCGTGTCTGTTACTAGTACACGTTGTCCCATTTCTTCTATCTGTCTTGCCTCAGCAGCATCCTTATTGTCAATAACAAAACCGTCTACAATATCTCTGTACTCTTGAGCAACAGAGAGTGCAGATGGATTGCATCCCAATTCGCGCATCATCTTAGCTGCTGGACCCTTGATAGCTTGACCATCTACTATGGGAGATACAGCTATTATGGGTGCTGCAATATTCCGCAATTGATTCCGAGCACCTGCTAAAGACAGTATAGGAGCTATACTAACATACGGATTAGAAGGGCAAATTATTACTGCTCTAAGATCTTGTGCATTAAAAGATTCCGATGCGAGCGGATTAAACACAGCAGTTTGTATCCCTTCAAATTCAAATCCGCACACTTTGGGTGAACATCCAAGACGAACAAAATACTCCTGAAATGGAATAGGTCCTATATCTGTATCTACGATAGTCCGTACCGGATCATCAGACATTGGTAATACTCGTACATCAGTCCCCATTGTTGAACAAAAATCTGCTGTGATATCACTCAATTTGTCATTGGCATGCATACGATATGTCCGCTGAACATGTGTTGCCAAATCACGATCTCCTAAACGAAACCAGGTCTCACTACCTATTTCCTGAAGTGCCTCCATAAAATTCCAGCTTTCTAACTCAAGACCCCAACCTGCCTCCAGATTATTAAGGCCACATAACGTATACATTACTGTATCTAAGTCTGGGCATATATACAGACCCAAATGCTCAAAGTCATCAGCGGTATTGACTACAACAGTCAATTTGCCAGACTCAAGGACTGCTGCCAATCCTTGAGTCAATTTGGCACCACCCACCCCACCAGCTAAGGCTACAACTGACCCTATAGCCACTTAGTAACCTCAGACAACGAAAGACGTGATGGTGTAGTCTTACCATCTTCATCTGGATGACCTAGAGTAACTAGGGCTTGTGGATGCCAATTCTGTGGCAATTTTAGAGTATCTATCACTGTTTCTGCACAGAACAAAGGAGCACACCTCCAACAAGCGCCTAATCCCATCGTATGAGACGCCAACAATAGATTCTGTACCGCCATAGCTGTGCTCTGGACGGCCATAAGAAACTCAGCATTACTTCTATGTTCATCTACATATACGTCCATATCGGACATGCTTAAACAAACTACAATAACTATTGGTGATCCCTCAATTAATTTTAGAGATTTAGCAACATCGCGTTCAATGATTTCTGGATCATCACCATCATTTGTGCGATCGAAACGCAGCTTATTTCCCATGGCATGAGCAAGATTCTCTTTCTGAAAAGCATCTTGCAACACTGCAAACCTCCAAGGTTGCTTGTTGTGTGCAGAAGGAGCCCATGTGGCAGCTTCAAGCAATTTATGTAATACATCATCTTTCACTGAATCAGTGAGATAACGACGAATCGAACGCCGACTTTTTAATACATTCTCAATCAAGAAGAACCCACCTGACTATATCATGCATGACAATTCGTATCTCAAACTAAGTTTATTTTTCATAGCTCTCTAATAGTTTTGCAGCTATTATCTCAGATATGTGCCTATTACCCTCAGGCATCAAATGTATAGAGTCTGCCCTGTATTTATCTATATATGCAGCTTGCATTACCCAAAGTCTACAATAAACTTGTTTTACATGAATTGTTATCTCAACCCATAGATGAAATCAATTTAGGAACAAGTTTGTAAGTTACTCTGATTTCACCCTTGTAACCATCATACGGTCCATCTGTATATTTCATGGAGAGATGATCTATCATTTTACGCGCACCTTCCTCGGTGATTTCGACCACTCTACCGCGTATCTGTATGTAACGATATGGATTTTCAGGATCTGAAATTGCCATCGCTACTAAACCACTACGACGCATGACTCTGTCTTTTACCCTATCACGAGCACTGTTCAAAACAACATATTCACCATCATAATCAAACCACAATGGTGTCACGTGAGGAGTTCCATCTTTCAATGACAAAGCCAAGTTCGCAAACGCTTTTTTATCCCAAGATAAGAGATCTTTATATTTCTCTGGTATTGCACTCGCCATAAAACCTCCTGATTATCGAAAAAGGTCTTCTTGTTTACTACGCAACAAATCAGATGCCTTTCCTTCAGATAATGGATAAGGCAGTCCTCTAACATGTACTACTGGGCGCATCTCATTACCTTGACCCATTAGCATCGAAGCAGCTGCTGCAATCTCATCAGCTAGACCCACTTGCGTTGTCTTAAGGTCCACTCCAAAAATGTCAGGGCGACCACGCAAATCTAGTAAAGCAGGTATTCCAGATGACCCCAAAGCCAGTCCTACTGTTCCATTACGCCAGGCACGACCATGACTATCATTAATGATAATCCCCACGCAAACCCCAGTTTCTGTCTGTATTCTCTTCTGGATTTCGCTACAAATCTTATCTGGATCAGTAGGTAAAAGCAATACGCGAGAATGACCCTCAATATGATCTATATTAGAACTGTCTACTCCAGCATTAGCCACAACAAAACCAAGATGGTGTTCGGCGACCAAAATCCCTCGACTTTTCCGTACAACTTCAGTAGATTCTGACAAAATAACCTCTATTAACCTAGGATCTTTTTCAACCTCGTCAGCTAGGCGATGAGCATACTCTGATGGAATAATTTCGTCCAAATCTACATATCTATCCTCTGCCTTTGAAACAATTTTGTGCGTAATAACAATAACATCACCTGGTTCTAGAACAATGTTAGTACGATCCAAGGCAGTTTGAACAATTGTTGTAATATCATCACCTGGACTTACCGAGGGTATGTCCAATAGCGCCGTCAACACAAGCCGGTCTGTGGCATTCATAAGTAAAAATTGTAAGTGCTCAAATTAAAGATAAGACAGTACCGAAGTAACTTGTTTCATTTTTCGGTTCGGGCAATACCAGTAACTCGAATTCCTGCATCCCTAATCTTGTAGTGTTTGTTTAAACTAATTAGTACTGGAGTGAAAGATTCAATTGCAATAGCATTTACTAACGACCCAGCATGAAGACCAGACATACCAGCCGCTTCTACCAGGACAATCACCTCTTCACACGCTGAAGTATCATTACCACAAACTAACACATCACAATCAATGATCCTTTCCGGTGCTTGCAGATGCGCTGCAGAGATATTTTGAAATGCAGATACTACCCTAACATCTGGACCCAGTATTTCTTGTGCCTCCAAACCAGCAGCATCACCTGCAGGTATATGTACCTGATCCACCTTAGGCGGCATCAACGGCACGGTAACATCTACCAAAATTTTTCCCTGCAAATCTTCCTTAAGGTCCAATAATGTTTCTCTATGGGCATTATATGGAACTGTGAGAACAGCAATTTGACATCCTTTTGCAGCAGCCAAATTATCATCTCCAATTAGCTGGGGTTTTGTATCAGGCATCTTGATATTAAGTTCAGCTGCTTTACTCAAAGCTTTATCTAAAGACCGAGAACCAATCGTGACCGAGTATCCAGAATATGCCCAACGTAAAGCTAGTCCACTACCTTCTGCACCGGTTCCACCAATAATTGATATTGAAGGCAACATAAATTTTCACCCTATTCAGTATTATAAAATCGCTTCCAAGCTGCAGCAGCCAGCTCCCTACTCCGCTGCGTAATTTCAATTTCATCGAGAAACAAAAGTTGTCGGTCCCGCATAAGCACTTTGCCACCACATATAGTAGTATTTACCATCCCAGATTCGAATCCAAAGATAATATGCCAAGGCAAATTACTATAAGTAAGTGGGGTTGTAGATTCATAATCGACAACAATTATATCGGCATATGCACCTACTTCAAGCGCACCAACAGGAGACTCATTAAACAATCGACTTGCCAACGCAGTATTATTACTAACACCCATGTCGACAACAGTGTTACCTGAAACCATACGTGGATCCTTATGAGCCACCT
>PVBE010496261.1_pt1 | contig 92016 bp, 93 predicted proteins | sample 1631181 | NCBI WGS metagenome assembly PVBE01 (sample SAMN08397723, study PRJNA350692) | Marine metagenome, whole genome shotgun sequencing project. | isolation source: water | place: Pacific Ocean | collected 2012-04 | reverse complement strand
CTTCGATCCCCACAGCCCGTGGGTGACCAAAGCGCTCCCCGGTGAGACCACCTACGCGGCGGAGGTTCGCTTCCTGGATGAGGTGATGGGCCCCCTGCTGGACACCGTGGATGCCCAGGACCTGGTGGTGGTCACGAGCGATCACGGCGAGGCGCTGGGCGAACACGGCGAGCCGACCCACGGCTACTTCCTCCACGACGCGACCCTGCACATCCCCCTCATCCTGGCGGGGCCCGGAGTGCCCCAAGGCCAGACCGTGGGGGGAACCGCGAGGCTGCGCGACGTCCACGGCATGGTCCTCTTCCTGCTGGGAATCGCGGACCAGGCGGAGCTGGCCGGCTGGAACGAGCCCCACAGGCCCGCCTACGCCGAGACCTTGATGCCCGCCGAAGCCCTGGGCCTTGAGCCGGTCTTCTCGTGGACGGAGTGGCCTCTCAGGCTCATCCAGAGCCCCACGCACCGACTGTATGACCTGTCGGCGGACCCTCAGGAGAGGCTTCCGGTCTCGGGCCGCGACCCGGAGCGCGAGGCCTTGGCCCGCCACCTCGCCCCCACAGGCGAGCCCTCACCCGAAGGGCCTGGCGATCCGGCCCTGGTCGCCCTGGGCTACCTGGATGCGCCCGAGATCGGAAGCGGGGAGGTCTACGACAACACCGAGCTGATCCGGGTAGCTCTGGGTCTCTATTCCGGGACCGCCATCGGCACGGAGGAGCTGCTTCGGGTGCTGGAGACCTATCCCACGGCGCCGGAGCTGCAGCAGCGTGGACTGGCCCTTCTGAAGGGCACGGAGCACTACGGGCCTGCACTGGAGAGGGCCGAAGCGGCTCTGCCCGAAGACGACAACATCCAGGCGCGGGCGGCCCTGTGGTGGCTGCAGAGGGGTGAGGAGGAGCGCGCCAATGCCGCCCTGGACCGGGCTCTCGCCTCGACGGCTCGCAAGTCGAGCAGCACCGCGATGGCGGCCTTTGCTGCCCTCGATCTGGGCCGCACCGAGGACGCCCGGGTCCTGGTCGCCGAGCTGGAGGGACGGACCCTGAACGGCGCAGGAGCCCTCTACGACCGTGCCCGGCTGCACCACCGGCTCGGCGAGCTTCGGGACGCGGTGGACGACTATCGGAAGGTCATCGAACTGGAGCCCGAGAACGCCGAGGCCTGGCGCAACATGGGCTACGCCCTGGCCATGGCGGGACGGGTGGAGGAGGCTCGAGAGGCCTTGGAGAGCAGCCTCGAGCTGGAGGACGACCCTCTCGCACGCTCGCGCCTTGCTCAACTCGTCGCCACCCCCGAGGAGCCCTGAGCCTCACCCCTGGAGGAAGTTCCGAAGCAGATCCATGCCGTGTTCGCTGAGCACGCTCTCAGGATGGAACTGAACCCCTTCCACCGGAAGCTCCTTGTGACGGAGGCCCATGATGGTGCCGTCCTCGGTCCAGGCCGTCACCTCCAGACAGTCCGGTAGCGTGTCCGGCTCCACACAGAGCGAGTGATAGCGCGTGGCCGTGAAGGGGCTCGGAAGACCGCGGAAGACCCCTTGGCCCTGGTGCAGCACCGGACTGGTCTTGCCGTGCATGAGCTGCATCGCGCGGACGACTCTCCCCCCGTACACCTGCCCGATGGACTGGTGTCCAAGGCAGACACCCAGGATGGGGATGCGGCCCGCCCAGGTCCGGACGGCGGCCATGCTGACGCCCGCACGCTCGGGATCGCAGGGACCGGGGCTGATGAGCAGGCGATCCGGAGCGTGATCGCCGATCTCTTCGGCGCTGATGCGGTCGTTGCGGAAGACCGGGACCTCCGCCCCCAGCACCTGGAGGTACTGAACGAGGTTGTAGGTGAAGCTGTCGTAGTTGTCGATGACGAGGACCCTCATCAGAGCCCCTCCTTCGCCACTTCCAGGGCACGCAGGAGACCGCCTGCCTTGTTGAGGGTCTCCTGGTACTCGGTGGCCGGGTCGCTGTCTGCGACCACGCCCGCGCCCACCTGCAGGCGCCACCCCTCAGGGCCACGAAAGGCCGTACGGATGGCGATGCACAGGTCCATCGTTCCATCGAAGCCGATGTAGCCAACGGCCCCGCCATAGAGCCCTCGGGCGCAGGGCTCGAGCTCGTCGATGATCTCCATCGCGCGAACCTTGGGAGCCCCACTGAGCGTCCCGGCCGGGAAGGTCGCTCGGAGAGCGTCGGCCCCCTCCTGGTCCTGGGCCAGGCGGGCCCGGACGGTGCTGACGATGTGCATCACGTGGCTGAAGCGCTGAATGTGCATCAGGTCCTCGACGCGTACGGTCCCGGCTTCGGCCACCCGCCCCAGATCGTTGCGCCCCAGGTCCACCAGCATGACGTGCTCAGCGCGTTCCTTGGGATCGGCGAGGAGGTCGGTGGCCAGGGCTCGATCCTCCTCCTCGGTGGCTCCCCGATGCCGAGTGCCCGCAATGGGGGCCAGGGTCACCTCGCCCTGCTCCACCCGGACCATGACCTCGGGGCTGGCCCCGATGACCAGCTGCTCCGGGTAATGCAGGTAGAACATGTAGGGCGACGGGTTCACGGCCCTCAGCGCGCGGTAGAGCTGGAAGGGGTCACCCTCGTACTCGAACTCGAAGCGCTGACTGAGCACCACCTGGATGCAGTCGCCTGCTCGGATGTACTCGCGGATGGTGTCCACCCCGCGCTCGAAGTCCTCACGCTCGAAGTTGGAGCGCAGCTCCCCCGCCCAGGGGGGCCCGCTCAGCCTGGGAACCGGTCCCCGCAAGCGTGCAATGAGCCGCTCGATGCGCTCGCAGGCCTCTGCGTGCGCAGCCTCCGCGTCGCATCCCGGTTGGGTGAGGACGACCGCGGCGACCAGGATGCGGTGCTTGAGGTTGTCGAAGACGACCAGGGTCCGTGGTACTGCGAAGCACAGGTCCACCGCCGAGTCCCGCCCCGCGGGATGCTCGCTCGGAAGCCGTTCCCACCAGCGCACGCAGTCGTAGCCCACCCATCCGACGGCGCCACCGGCGAAGCGCGGCATCCCCGGCACGGCGACGGCCTCGTAGCGGGAGAGCGCCTCGGTGAGGAAGGTCAGGGGATCATCCCGCTCTTCAACGTGGACCTCACCGTCCTCCTCGAGCACACAGCGACGGCCCTGAGCGCGGACCACGAAGGCCGGATCCAGACCGATGAAGGACCAGCGTCCCCAGCGCTCGCCCCCCTCGACCGACTCGAGCAGAAAGCTGTGGTCCCCGCCTCCGACCTTCAACCAGGCAGACACCGGGGTGTCCAGGTCCGCCAGGATCTCCCGGAAGACCGGGATGGCCTGGGCCCGAGTCGGATCCACCCGACCCAGGAAGTCGCTGAGAGAACTCACCCCGAGCGGCTAACAGGACTAGTAGGCGCCGGCCCCCGCCTCGTCATCGATGTCGAAGGACTCGCCACATCCGCAGTGGCGCTTGGCGTTGGGGTTGCGGATCTTGAAGCCGCTCTCCATGAGGGTGTCCTCGTAGTCGACGACCGTGCCCTCCAGGTAGTCCCGCTTCAGTGGGCCGACAAAGACGCGAAGTCCGTCCTGCTCCAGGACCAGATCCTCCCCCTCCGGCTCGCCTCGAAACTCGAGGCAGTAGCTGTAGCCCGAACATCCCCCGCCCCGGATGCCCAGGTACAGGCCGTAGCCCTCCATGTCGTTGTCACGGAGGAGCTCCTTGATGTTCTCGACCGCGAAGTCACTGACGCTGACGAACTGGCTCATACCCCTTTATGTACACATTGCAGCCGGACGTGCAAGGACAGCACCATCCTGGAAGAGGTTCCCAGCCTCATCTGCGTCGGTTAGCTCCTCCTGCCATGCAGATCGCACCCGTTCTCGAAAAGCTCCTGGCCCAGCACGATCTCGACGCGAACGAGGTGGAGGACGTGATGGACGCCATGCTCCGTGGAGAGCTGGGCCCGGCCTCGATCGCCGGCTTCCTGATGGCCTTGCGGGCAAAGGGTGAGACCGTGACCGAGATCGCTGCGGCGGCGCGGGTCATGCGGCGACATGCCGTGGGCATTCCCGTCCCCCCAGGACGCACGCTGGTGGACACCTGCGGCACGGGAGGGGATGGAAGCGGCACCTTCAACCTCTCCACCGCCGCGGCCATCACCGCCGCCGCGGGCGGCGCCACCGTCGCCAAGCACGGCAACCGCTCGGTCAGCTCCAAGGCCGGCAGCGCCGACGTGCTGGAGGCCCTGGGCGTACGCCTGGACGTGCCCATCGAGCGGCTCGGCAGCATCATGGAGCAGGTGGGCATCGCCTTCATGTTCGCCCCCGCCCATCACGGAGCCACACGGCACGCCGTTGGGCCACGGCGCGAACTCGGGGTGCGCACCCTCTTCAACGTCCTGGGCCCGCTGACGAATCCCGCAGGTGCCACACGACAGGTGATGGGCGTGTTCAGCAAGGAGCTGGTCCAACCCATCGCGCAGGTGCTCCTGGAGCTCGGCACGGAACACTCTCTGGTCGTGCACGGCGACGGCGGCCTGGACGAGCTGAGCCTCTCCGGACCCTCCACCGTGGCCGAGGTGCGGGACGGCACGGTTCGCGTCTTCGAGCTCTCCCCCGAGGCTCTCGGCCTCGAGCGAGCACCCCTGGAGGTGCTGAAGGGCGGTGATGCGGCCCACAACGCCTCCATCCTCCGCGCCATCTTCGAGGGCGAAGAGAGCGCTCGCAGCGACGCTGTGGCTCTCTCCGCGGGTGCCGCGCTCTACGTCGCGGGCCTCTACGACGAGCTCACTCCAGCGGTGGCTGACAGCCGGCAGCTTCTGCGCGCGGGCGTGGTCGCCACAAAGCTGGACGAGCTCATCCAGGCCACTGCGTGAGCTTCCTCGATCGGATCCGGCCCGAGAAGCTGGCGGAGTCGGAGGCACTGCGAAGCGCTCCCCCCGACCCGGCCTCCGGCGGGCCCACACGCGGCTTCCACGCCGCGCTGGTCGCCCCCGGGATCAGCGCCATCGCCGAGCTGAAGCGTCGCAGCCCCAGCCGCGGCGACATCCGCCCCGGAGCGGACCCCGTGGACATCGCGCGGGCCTATGCGGCGAACGGGGCACGGGCGCTGAGCGTGCTGACCGATGGTCCGCACTTCGGAGGCAGCCTCCACGATCTCGAACGGGTTCGCGAAGCGGTCGCTCTACCGGTGCTGCGCAAGGACTTCATCCTCTCCGAAGTGCAACTGGACCAGACGCGAGCCTGGGGAGCCGACGCGGCACTCCTCATCGTCGCGATGCTGGACCAGGCCACCCTCACGCGTCTGCATGCCCACGCCGTGGGGCTTGGACTGGATGTGCTCGTCGAGACCCACGATGCGGAAGAGATCGCTCGCGCACTGGACGCAGGGGCCACCATCGTGGGCGTGAACAACCGGAACCTGCACAGCCTGAGCATCGACCTGGCCACCTGCGAGACACTCCTGCCCAGCCTGCCGGAAGGCATCGTCCGCGTCGCCGAGAGTGGGCTACGGACTTGGGAAGAGGTTCAACGCATGCGCGCGGATGCCATTCTGGTCGGCAGCTCCCTGATGACCGCCCCCGATCCGGGCCAGGCACTCCGGGAGCTCCTGTGTGGGTGAAGATCTGCGGTGTCCGCAGCCTCGAACAGGCCCTGCATGCGTGGCGCTGTGGTGCGGACGCCGTCGGGCTGAACCTGCACGCCCCGAGCCCCCGTTCCATCGACGTGCCCTCGGCAGCGGTCATCATTCGGGAGGCCCCCATCCCCTGTCTGGCCGTCGTGGTCGACCCGAGCTCGGACGACCTTCGGGCCCTGAACATGGCCATCCGACCCGCAGGCTTCCAGCTGCACGGAGGGAGACCTCTGGAGGGCCTGGACTGTCTGGTCGCCGTGCGCGCCGGGGACCCGCTCCCCGAAGGGCGCTTCTTGCTGGACGCCCGGGTGGAGGGCCTGCACGGTGGCACCGGCGAGCGGGTCGACGAGGACCTGGCGCGGGAAGCCGCGACGAAGGGGCAGCTGGTCCTGGCCGGTGGCCTGACCCCCGAGAACGTGGCCGGTGTGATCGAGCGGGTGAAGCCCTGGGGGGTGGACGTGGCTTCCGGAGTGGAGCGCGAACCCGGCCTCCAAGACCCGGACAAGGTGCGGGACTTCATCGCGGCGGCCAAGGGGTTAGCTCCTGACTTCCTTCCCGGAGCAGTCTGATGGCCTGGCCCGACGCCCGCGGTCACTTCGGCCCCTACGGTGGCCGCTACGTCGCCGAGACCCTCGTCGCTCCCCTGGAGGAGCTGACGGTGGCCTGGGAGTCCGCCTGGTCCGACGACGGCTTCCGCTCGCAGTTCCAGGCACTCTTGCGGGACTACGTGGGCCGTCCCTCGCTGCTCACGGCAGCGGACAAGCTCAGCGAGATCATCGGCGCCCGCATCTGGCTGAAGCGTGAGGACCTGAACCACACCGGGGCCCACAAGATCAACAACTGCATGGGCCAGGTCCTGCTGGCCAAGCGCATGGGCAAGACGCGCATCATCGCCGAGACCGGAGCCGGCCAGCACGGCGTGGCGACCGCCACGGCCTGCGCGTATTTCGACCTGCCCTGCGTGGTCTACATGGGCATCGAAGACTGCGAACGCCAACGCCTGAACGTCGCGCGCATGCGGCTGCTCGGCGCCGAGGTTCGCCCCGTGACCAGCGGCAGCAACACCCTCAAGGACGCCATGAACGAGGCCCTGAGGGACTGGGTCACGAACGTCCGCGACACCTTCTACTGCATCGGCACCGTGGCCGGCCCCCACCCCTACCCGGTGATGGTCCGCGAGCTGCAGGCCTGCATCGGCATCGAGGCGAAGGCTCAGCTGGTGGAGGCGGGCGTGGGGCTTCCCGCCGCGGTGGTGGCCTGCGTGGGCGGCGGCAGCAACGCGATGGGCATCTTCCATGCCTTCCGCGAGAACCTGCAGGTGGCGCTCTTCGGGGTCGAGGCCGCAGGCCGCGGCCTGCACACCGGCGAGCACGCGGCGTCGATCACCGGAGGCCGCGTCGGTGTCCTGCACGGCCAGAAGTCCTACCTGCTCCAGGACGACCACGGCCAGGTGCAACTCCCCTGGTCGATCAGCGCCGGTCTGGACTACCCCGGCATCGGCCCCGAGCACGCGTGGTTGGCGGACGAAGGCCGCGCCACCTACCTGAGCGTCACCGACGACGAAGCGCTGGAGGCCACCGCACGCCTGGCTCGGAGCGAGGGCATCATCCCCGCCCTGGAGTCCGCTCATGCCATCGCTGCGCTGCCGCGGGTCGTACAGTTCACCGGCCGGGACGCCGACATCCTGGTCAACCTCTCGGGCCGCGGGGACAAGGACACGGAGACCCTGATGCGCGAGCTCTCGCTGGGGCTGAAGCCGTGAACCGCCTGGACGCGAGCTTTGCCCAGGGCAAGGTGCTGGTCACCTACCTGTGCGCCGGTGACCCGGACCTGGAGACCAGCCTGTCCCACTTCCAGGCGCTGGTGGACGCCGGCGCCGACGTGATCGAGATCGGGGTTCCCTTCTCCGATCCCGGCGCGGACGGACCCGCCATCCAGCTGGCCTCGGAGCGCGCCCTGGCAGCGGGCACGACCCTCGGAGGTGTCCTCGACATGGCGGGCCGCATCCAGGGCGACGCGGCGAAGGTGCTCTTCGGCTACCTGAACCCCTTCCTGTCCTACGGCTACGAAGACCTGGCCAAGCGCTGTGAGGAGGCGGGGATCGACGGGGTGCTCTGCGTGGACTGCCCCCCAGAAGAAGAGCCCGAGCTCCGCGACGCACTGATCGCTCGCGGAATCCACCTCATCGTGCTGATGGCTCCCACCACCACCGACGACCGCGTGGTCGGCCTGGCCACGCTGGCGGGAGGCTTCGTCTACTACGTCAGCATGACCGGCGTCACAGGCGCCGACTTCTCCGGTGACGAGGCCCTGGTCCAGCGGGTGGCGAGACTTCGCGAGCTCACCGGACTTCCCGTCGCGGTGGGCTTCGGCATTCGCACGCCAGACGACGCAGCACTGGTCGCACGAAGCGCCGACGGCGTCGTCGTCGGCTCGGCACTGGTCCGTCTCGTCGCGGAACACGGCGCCCAGGCCGGCCCAAGACTGGCCGACCTGACCTCACGGCTGAAAGCCGCAATCTGATCAACTAGGAGACCGCAGTGGCTGATTCCGGAATCTTCATGGGCTGGACCCGCCCCGTCAGCGGGGCCTCGGGAAAGGCGATGGACCTGCACAAGCGCATGGACTCGTACCTGCGCCGCCTGCACGCCGAGGGCCGCGTCGCCAGCTTCAACACCGTCCTGCTGGGCGCCAACGGCGGCGACCTGGGAGGCTTCGTGCTCATCCAGGGAGACCGCAACAAGCTGGATGTCATCCGCAGCAGCCCGGAGTTTCGTGAACTGACCATCCGCGGGAGCATGTTCCTGGTCGGCTTCCGCGTGGTGCGGGCCCACATGGGCGCCGAAGCCGCCGAGTTGCTGGGGGCCTACCAGCGCGTTGCCCGAGAAGTCTGACAGGCAGCGTCACTCGTAGTCGACGGGCCCCACCGACGCGGGCGTCTCGTCGTCCCCGATGGCGTCGTAGCCCGGATGACCCAGCGCGTACTCCCCGCCCCCCCAGGTGATGACATTCCCATCGGAGCGCAGGGCGCAGCTGTGAAAGCGTCGGGTCGCCATGTCCACGACCGGGCCCCCAAGGTCCACGTCGACAGCCTGGGAGGCATCGTCGATCATCGACTGGCCGGGCACCCCCGTCGTAGGCACTCCCCAGCCCCAACAGCGGACCGAGCCCCCCTCGAGCCGAGCACAGGTGTGGCCACGGCCCGTGATCACGCTCTCGACCGTCTTGCCCGTCGGCACCGGTCCGACGGAGCCGGAGGTCTCGTCATCACCGACATCGGACTGGTTCCCGTAGCCCAGCGCTCCGTCGCCGCCCTCACCCCAGCAGTACAGGCTGCCACTGCCTGTGATGGCGCAGGCGTGGCGGACCCCCACCGCCAGGTCCACCATGGCCTCTCCGGAGAAGTCGATCGGCTCGACCGACGACGGCGGTTCGTCATCCCAGCATCCCGGAATGTTCTGGTTGCCCCAGCATTGATTCCTCGCCCCAGCAGATGACATCGCCCCCTTCCAGGATGGCGCAGGTGTTGAAGAAGCTGGAGCGCAGCGCGACAGCGGGCCCGCCTAGGTCCACCGGACCGACATCGGACGGTGAGACCTCCAGACCGATCTCGGTACGACCCGGAATCCCCAGTGCACCCTGCCCGGCAGTCCCCCAGCAGTAGACCGAACCGTCATCCAGCAGCGCACAGGTGTGCGTTCTTCCAGCCGCGATCTCGGTCACCGGCCTCGGCGGGGGTCTCGTCGTCGCCGATCACCAGGTTGTCCCCGTAGCCCAGCTTGCCATTCGTGTTGTTGCCCCAGCAGCGCACCTGGCCCTCTTCCAGAACCACACAGCAGGAACGGGTCGGCGCGAACACCGATCGCGAGAGGCTACCGACCCCGGTGTCTGTGTCGTCAGCCGGCTGAGAGGTGTCGTCGAGAGGCGGTTCGTCTGTGCCGCCCGTCGGGTGCGTGCACCCGCCGAGGACGAGGGGCAAGGCAAAGAGGGCTGTGATCAGTGGGCGAGTCAAGGTAGGCCTTCGAGGCACATGATCCGGACGAGGAATTCTTCCAGACCCTCGGGCAGGTCGCCCCTGGCCTCGAAGAGCTCCCTCATCCGCGCGAGGGCCTTCTGCTGAGGAGCAGTGTACCCTCGCGCGGTGGACCACCGAATCCAGTGGGGCCTGTCGATCCTGGGCGTCCTGGTCGCGGCCGTCACGCTCGGACTGAGCGGTGGAGGCGTACCCAGCGGACTCCAGGACACCGTGGGCGAGCTCCGCGTAGAGGAGGGCCAGCTCCTCATGCCGGCTGGCAGTTACGCAAGCTTCGGAGAAGGAAACTCCATCGAAGTGCAGGCCCGCATGAAGGGCGTCGAGCTGGACCTGACCCACGGCACCCTGGACGAGCTTCACCACTTCGCCCACATTCGCGAACGCATCGGAATCCATGACAGCAAGGGGACCTCGCTCGGCCGCGGACACCCCCAGCCCTGGCCCGAAGAGTCGAGCTCCGTACGCTTCACCTGCCGCCCTCACCTGACCCTCGAGGTGAATGGAGCCGGTGTGGAGATCGCCGAGCCCGTCAAGGGCTGTCCACGCGCACCGATGGGCGTTCGCGCGACCACCGAAGTCCGCCTCGAGAAGGTGAGCATCGACGCGGTCGAGGTGCCACTGCAGGGCTCCTCGCTGGATCTGAGCAAGGCGGCCCTCGTGCTGGTGGGCGGGCTGCTCAGCCTGGCTCTGCTCGGTCCCTCCGCCTTTGTCCTGCTGTGCCTGATGCCTGGAGTCGGGCTGGTGGAGCCCCTGGGCCTGCCGGCCGCCTCCGCCGCCTGGCTGCTCTATGGTGCTGGGGCATCCATGGCCTTGACCCGGGGCCCCAGCCGTCGACAGGTGCTGGCCGGCCTGGCCTGCCTGCTGGCGCTGGGTCTGGCGGGCCGCTCCTTCGTGCAGACGATCGGGCCCATCGGGCTGGAGGCCACCGACGCCGACAACGTGGCCGTCGCCCGGGTCCTGGAGACCACGATGGGCCTGGATGCCTACCAACACAAGGTGGACCTGGCGGTGGACTTCTACCGTCCCAAGCTGGCGGCGCGCCCCAAGGACAAGCCGCTGGTGGTCACCCTGGGAAGCTCCAGCACCGGTGGAAACGACCCGCGCGGCTTCTGGCCCGAGATGTTGGGGAAACGCCTTCCAGAGGCCCACACGCAGACCCTCGCCTGGGGCGGAGCGACCAGCTGGCACATGCGTCAGGTCCTGAAGCGCCTGAATGTACACGCCGAGGCCTGCGTGATCTTCATGGGCCACAACGACACCCTGCCCTCGGTGCCGGGCCAGTCCATCGCCAGTCTGGAACGAAAGGAAGAACCCTACAGCGAGTCCTTCGTGGCCCCCGTGCCCCTGGTGGAGGCCGAGGACAACCTGGCCGCCATCGCTGAACACTGCGGTGTCCTGGTCGCCATGGAGGAGTACAGCATCGGCCGTGAGGAGGATCTGAGTGCCTATGCGGCGATGCTGGTGCGCATGCCCCAGGTGCTCTACCTGGACGGGGCTTCACAGCTCCGAAAACGCCCCAGCAGCGTGGTCATGGTGGACTCGGTCCACCCATCCCCCGCCGGTCAGGCCATCCTGGGAGAGCTCGTCGCCGACACCCTCCGCCCGATGCTGCTCGGCGAGCCCTGATGCTTGCCTGCCCTGGCTGTCGCGCGCCGCTGAGCACCGCTCCAGGGTCCGTGGAGTGCTCCTGCGGCTCGTCCTGGGAGCAGAGCGAGGGGATCCTGGACTGCGCGATCGAGGCCTCCGACAGCGTGAGCACGACGGTGCGCGCCTTCTACGAGGAACGCCCCTTCCCGAACTACCGCCCCGAAGACGACCGCGGGACCCTGCTCAAGCGCGGCCGGGCAAACGGCTTTGCACGGGCCCTGGACGAGGCCATCCCCCTGACGGCCCAGGTGGTGGAGTTGGGCTGCGGGACGGGACAGCTGCCCATGTTCCTGGGCCTGGCGGGGCGGAGGTGCCTGGGCGTGGATCTGTGCCACGCGAGCCTGCTGGTGGCGGAGGAGTTCAGGGTCCGTGCCGGCCTCGACACGGTACGTTTCGTGCGTGGCAACCTCTTCGATCCGCCGGTCCAGCCCGAGTCGGCGGACGTGGCCATCAGCACCGGAGTGCTTCACCACACCGCCGATGCCCGCCGAGGCTTCTCGGTCCTGGCCTCCCTCGCCAAGCCCTCCGGCTACGTCATCGTCGGGCTGTACAACCGTGTGGGGCGAGCCCTGCTCCCGCTGATGCGCTCACGGCACCGAGCCCAGGCGGACAGCGAACGGGGCGATGCCTGGTACCACGACCAGCACCATCACCCGCACGAGACGCGGCACAGCGTGGACGAGGTGCTGGGCTGGCTGGACGAGGAGGGACTGGACTTCGTGTCGGCCTCCCCGTCCATCACCTTCGCCCCCGAAGGTGCTCTCTTCGAGGCCCAGTCCCGCGGTTGGAGACTCGAGCACTGGCTGGCGCAGCTCTCCTGGTTGGGCCGCGCTGCGGACGGGGGCCTGTGGGTGACGGTGGCGCGTAAGCGCTGACTCAGCCCCTGCGACGTCGTCGGCAGAGCAGCCCCAGCGAAAGCAGCAGCGCTCCGGAAAGAGGAGCCCCGGGGCGGGTGCCACAACTCAGCAGTCCTCCCCCGATCCAGGCGCCGCCTGGGCCGAAGGTGCCGGGATCGCCCGCATCCAGTGGATCGGTGCCCATCTCCACCTCCTCACCATCGGTGTACCCGTCCAGATCGGTGTCGGCGTGGAGGGGGTTGGTTCCCAGTCCTACCTCCGTGCTGTCGTCCAGTCCGTCGTCGTCGGTGTCCGGGTCCAGCGGATCCGTACCCTCCTCGATCTCGGTGCCGTCCTTCAGCCCGTCTCCGTCCGTGTCCGAGACAAAGGGGTCCGTTCCCAGCTCGATCTCGTCTCCATCATCCAGACCGTCGTTGTCGGTGTCCGCCTCCGTGGGGTCCGTCCCGAGCTCGACCTCCTCGCCGTCGGTCAGGCCATCGCCGTCGCTGTCGGGGTTGTTCCAGTCGGTGCCCAGGTCCACCTCGGTCTCGTCATCGACCCCGTCACCGTCGGTGTCCACCCCCGCATCGACCTCATCGCAGTCCTGGTCGATCCCGTCCAACTCGACCTCGGGTGCCCCCGGGTGGATGCTCGCGTCACCGTCATCGCAGTCGTCACCGTCGTAGCCGGAGGAGTCGTGCCCGTCGCCGTCCTTGTCGTAGTCGCTGAGCCCGTCACAGTTCTGGTCGATGCCGTCGTACCAGACCTCAGGGCGTTCCGGCTTGATGTTCGGATCCGCGTCGTCGCAGTCCTCGCCCCCGTAGTCGACGCTGTCCCACCCGTCCTTGTCGGCGTCGTAGTCGCTCAGGTCATCGCAGTCGCCGTCGATGCCGTCGTACCAGATCTCCGTGCCCCCCGGGAAGGCCTCGGCCACGTCGTCGTGGCAGTCCTCGCCCCCGTGAGCCTCGCTGTCGTAGTCGTCCCGATCCCGGTCGTAGTCGCTGCGCCCATCGCAGTCCTGGTCCGTGACGTCGTACCAGACCTCGGCGATGCCCGGGTTGAAGTCGGTGGAGCTGTCATCGCAGTCAAAGCCGCCACAGTCATCCGAGCGGTACCCGTCGCCGTCGTCATCGCAGACGAAGCAGCTGACCCCATCGGTGGCCACGCCCAGTCCGTGGCTCCGGGCCAGGAAGGTGCTGCTGCCCACCGAGAGCACGAAGTCCATGGTCACCGCCTCCCCCGGCTGCAGGGCACCCGGCGCGTAGACCATGTGCATGGACTGGTCGGAGGTGGTGTCGTTGGGATCGCTCAGGTTGGCGTCCGCGTCATCGTCCAGCGCCGTGAAGCCCATGGTGACGTGGTCCGGGTCGCAAGGCGACAAGCCCACCGCAATGTCCGCGCTGCTGGTGCTGACCGTCCAGTCCTTCACCGAGTCCCCGTCGTTGTCCTCGACGTCGTTCTCGGTCTCCGACGTGCCCAGGACCTGCAGGTCGGACTCCACATCCACCCCGACCATGAAGCGCACGTTGGAGACCGTCTGGGTCCCCTCGTTCAGGATCTCGTAGAGGACCAGGACCGCCACGCCCTGATCCAGCAGCTCCCCGTTGCCCCCGGTGCTCTGCCACTCATCCATGGCCACCTCGTAGCGAGCGATGCGCAGCTCCCCCGCGTGGAAGCGGTGGAGGCCTGCCGAGCCTTCACTGGCCTCGGAGTACACCGTCCAGTCGCAGCTGCCCGCGGAGTCGTTCGCACCGAAGAAGAGCTCGTTCCCGTCGAGGTCCTCGTACTCGACCGTGACCTGGCCCCAGCTCCCAAAGAGATCGACGGTCCCGTAGGCAGCGGAACCGCTGTAGGGATCCTCGACGGTGCCGGACTCCCAGGTGCCGCACTCGCCGTAGTCCAGCGACCAGCCCTGCCCCGACGTGGAGACCCCGGCCAGGGCGAGAGAGAGGAGCAGCGGGCTCATGGCGCGGACTCCTCGTCGATGAAGATGAACTCCACGCGGCGATTGGCTGCCCGCGCTTCGGCGGTGGTGTCCTCGATGACCGGGCGGGTCTCCCCGTAGCCCACCGCCTCGAGCCGCTCGGGGGGCACGTGCATCATGGTCAGGTAGTCGCGCACGGCCTCGGCGCGCTCCTGGCTGAGCTCCAGGTTGAAGGCCTCGTCGCCGACATCGTCGGTGTGACCCTCTACGCGAACCTTGACGTTGTCGTGGATGAGCATCAGGTCAGCGACCTGTCCGAGCAGGTCATCACTGGCCTCCAGGATCTCGGAACTTCCGGTCTCGAAGAGCACCGCCTCGTCGATCTGGATGCTGTCCGCCGTCATGCGAGCCTTCACGGGCTGGAGTTGGATCTCCAGGTGCCGAAGACCGCCCAGAGGCATCGAAAACTCCTCGCGCGCGGGGAAGAACTCGTCGGTCTCCACCACCAGGACGTGCTCGCCCGCGGGAACTTCCAGCTCCCCCTCGCCCATGTCTGCCAGGCCCGTGACCACATCGACCACGACCAGAGCAGCATCCAACGGCTCACCATCGGGGTCGACCACGGACACACGCAGCAGGCCCGGGCTGGGGGTCAGCGCCACCCGGTGCTCGATGGGGGAACCCTCGGGCACGAGGAAGTCCTCGCTGTGCTCCTGGTAGCCCTGCGCCACGACGCGCAGGCGATGGGTCCCCGCGTCCGCCTCCACCCCCTGCTCGGTGGAGAAGCTCTCCCGTCCCAGCGAAGCCTCGTAGGGAAGCGGATTGCCCTCCTCGTCGGTCACGACCAGGCTCACGGCCGTGGGCTCCGGGCAGCCGTCATCGTCCGCGACACCGTCCGCATCCTCGGGTCTCCGCGGACACAAGTCCTCCGCGTCCACCAGACCATCCCGATCGCGGTCCTCCTGACCCGTCGGCTCGTAGGAGAGGGCGAGCAGCCCCCGGCCGCGGGATGCCCCGATGCCGTGATTGAGGCCGACCCCTACCCCACCCCGCAGCACGAAGCGGGTGGGGCCGAAACGGTACCAACCACCCACCAGAGCTTCGACGGGCATGCCCTGGGTGCTGTCGAAGGCTGTGTAGAGAAGCTGCCCTCCCGCTTCAATGGACGCGCCCCCCGAGCCGACGGGCATCCCCGCCCCCGCCTTCCAGGTGAGCCTGTCATCCCAGATCAGGCTCCCCAGGTCCACCGGCGGGACACCCATGCTCCCCACGTTCACGGCCACCAGCGCCGGCCCTGCCTCGACGTGGGCCACCAGCTGGGCACCGTAGGTCGGTCCCCCCGCACCCAGCAGATCAACCTTGGCGGTCGGGAGCGAGGCCCGGACCATCACCGCCACGCCAAGGGTGGGGCGCTCGATCAGGCCCAACTTCACCTCGCCGTGAACATCCCCCAGACCGACTATCGACTGCCCGAGCATCACCGACCCCTGGGACATGGGCACTCCCAGTGAGCCTCGGATCCGACCAAGGCTCTGGGTCGCCAGCAGCTCGCCGACCACGAGGTGCTCCAGGACCGGAGTGATCGCACCGTGACCGTCGGCGTAGCGCAGTGGCTGATGCGCGTAGCTCTGGACGTAGCGAATGTTGGCGCCGAGGGGCACGTAGGCATCGTCCACCCACAAGGTGGCCGTACTGTCCGAGGACGGCCGAACCAGCTGGATGTCGATCGGAGGGAGGCCGATCTCCTGCGCGAGCACGATGGACAGCGACAGGAACATCAGAACAGAAGGTACACGAAGGGGGAGATGGCCGGAACCGCCGCCGCCAGGGCCAGCAGACCGCCAAGCCCGACAAGGAGGAAGACCAGCGGCGCCAGCCAGGCGAGCCTGCGCGCCGCCAACCAGGCCACCATGTCCCCGAGCGTAGCGAAGAGGGCCTTCAGGTGCTTCATGGCCGCTCTACCAGGAACGGGCCGACGGCCAGGGCATCCATGTCCGATCGCACGAAGGTACCGAAGCCGTCCGCCACGCTGTTGACCATGGGCTCACCCGCCAGGTTGAGGCTGGTGTTCACCACGCAGGGTACCCCGGTACGGTCTCCAAGCTCGCCCAGGAGGCGGGCATAGAGCGGGGTGGCGTCGGCGTGGACCTCCTGGATCCTGGCGGTGCCGTCCACGTGCAGCGCTGCTGGGACGCGCTGGTCGCGAGCAGCCACCACGCTGGTCATGAAGCGCCTGGTCCAACTCCCGCCCTCGGGAAGCTCGAAGAGCTCCGCACTGAAGTCTGCGAGCACGCTGGGCGCGAAGGGCCGGAAGGGCTCGCGGAACTTCACCTTTCGATTGAGGCGATCCTTGGCTTCGGCATCCCGTGGATCCGCCAGGATGCTTCGCTGACCGAGAGCACGCGGCCCCAGCTCGAAGCGCCCCTGCATCCAGCCGACCACATCGCCTCGAGCCAGGCGCTCAGCGGCGCTGACAGCGATGTCCTCGGGTTCCGAGTAGTTGGCTCCTTGCTCGTCCAGCCAGGACCGCACCTGGCCAGGATCCAGATCCGCGCCCCAGGCTGCATGCGTCAGGGGGACCCTGGGACCTCCCGCCGCCAGGAGCGCGGCACCAAGGGCGGTTCCGGCATCTCCAGCAGCAGGCTGTACGAAGACGTCCTCGAAGGGACCTTCCCGGATGATCCTCCCTACAGCCACGCTGTTCAGCGCCACCCCTCCCGCCATGCAGAGAAAGGCTTCGCCTGTTTCCTTGTGGAGAGAGCGGACCAGGCGGAGCACCGCCTCCTCGGTCACCAACTGGATCGACGCAGCGAGATCCTTGTGCCGCTGCTCCAGAGGCCCATCGGGCTTTCGCGGGGCACCGAAGAGCTCCTCGAAGCGCGGGCTCCACCCTCGGTCGGGGGTGCTGTGGAAGCGGAAGTAGTCCAGGTCCAGCTCGAAGCTGCCATCCTCGAACTGCCGAAACACCTTCTCGATGCGGTCCCGGTAGCTGGGTTCTCCGAAGGCGGAGAGACCCATCACCTTGTACTCACCGTTGTTCACCCGGAAGCCGAGGAAGGCGGTGAACACGCTGTACAGCAGCCCGAGGCTGTGCGGGAAGCGCAGCTCCCGAAGGGGCTTCAGTCCCTCCGGGCCGGCCGTCCAGGTCGTGGTCGTGGCCCACTCCCCCACGCCGTCCACGGTGAGCACGGCAGCGCGCTCGAAGGGGCTGCAGTGGAAGGCGCTGCTGGCGTGGCTGGCGTGGTGCGCGCTGAAGCGCACCTTCGACGGCTCGACCCCGAGACCACTGACAAGGTGGCTGCGCACCCACAGCTTGTCTCCCATCATGGACACCATCGCGCGCCGGAAGGAGGCGACGGAGCGGGGAAAGGTACGGAGCGAGGTGAAGAGCACGCGCTCGAACTTCAAGAGCGGCTTCTCGTGCCAGACCACCGCATCGAGATCCCCGATCTGCAGTCCCGCGCGTTCCAGGCAGAAGGAGGCGGCGTGAACGGGGAGCAAGGCGTCGTGCTTCTTCCGCGAGAAGCGCTCCTCCTGTGCGAAAGCCACCAGTTCGCCGTCCACTACCAGCGCCGCGGCGGCGTCATGGAAGTAGGCGCTGAGCCCGAGAAAAGCGCTCAAAAACCCCGCTCCAGATCGAGCAGCGGCTGTTCGCGCCAACCCACCTCCCAGGATCCGGACAGGAGCGCGAAGGGCCACAGCAGGAGGAAGTACACAAGGGTGAGCACGATGGCGCTCAGCACCTGTCCAATGCGCGCCATCACGCGATTGAAGAAGGCCCAGACTCGACGCAATCCATCCACGTCGCGCATTCTAGCGGAAGGAGAGGCCTCTCCGGGGGGTCGTGCTACCGTCCGCGCCGGAGGATGCGTCGTGTTGCTTCAGCTCATGGTCGTCCTGAGCGCCGATCCAGAGGCCCAGGCCGTGTCTTGTCTGGACGGTCGCGACCCAACAGCATGCAGGGACGGAGGCCTGGCCTTTGCGTACGGTGAGGGCGTGGAGCCGGATACCGGGCGCGCCGTGTCGCTCTTCTCCACAGGCTGTGAGCTGGGCGACGCCCAGGCCTGCTTCCTCGCGCGCCTGCAGCTTGTCACCAGCGAGACCGACGCCGTCTCCACTCCGAAGCTCGATCTTCAGCCCAATGAAGAGGGCATTGCGGCGCTCAAGTCCCGCTGCACCGAAGGCAAGGCCATGGCCTGCTACCACCTCGGCGTCTTCCACGACCGCGGACCCATGAGCTACCGGGACATGTCACAAGCCACGATGCTCTTCCGGCAGGCCTGCGACGACGGCGTTCACGAAGCCTGCTTGGAGCAGGCTCGCGACTACGCCAGCGGCGGAACCGAGATCGGAGTCGAGAAGGCCACCGGTCTCCTGGAAGCCAGTTGCGAAGCCGATCATGCCCCCAGCTGCCACGAGCTCGGCAGGCTGCTGGCCGAGAAGGATCCCGAGCGCGCCGCCCAGTTCAAGACCCGTGCTTGTGAGCTCGGAGACTATCGCAGCTGCAAGTGACGGAAGAGCTGGATGATCCGAAAGGGCACCTGGGCGACCACGAAGACGTAGAGCAAGGGCCCGAGCATGTGCAGCTTGAAGGACTCGATCAGCTGCAGGTGTCCCATGAAGACAAAGCTGCGCGTGAGCCCACAGCCGAGACAGTCCATCCCTGTCATGTTGCGCCAGCTGCACAAGGGCGGGATCTCCCACCCGTAGATGCTGACGGCCTCTGCGTTGGTGTCCAGGAGCACACTGGCGACCGCTATCGACCCAGTGACCAGCAAGAGGAAGAGGTCGACGGTCCAGGTGGTCTTCGGACCTCGCTTGACGGGTCCGGACTCGCTCAGAACATGCCCCGATCACGGGCTATGCGATCCAGGATGCCGTTGACGAAGCCCCGGCTGTCCTTGGTTCCAAAGCGCTTGGCCAACTCCACAGCCTCGTTGATGGAGACGTTGGCGGGAATGTCATCGCAGTGCAGCAGTTCGAAGGCACCCAGACGAAGGATGTTCCGATCGACAATGCTCATCCGTGCCACGCGCCAGTTGGTCGAACTCTCTTCGATGCCCGCATCCAGGGCGGACAGGCATTCCTCCACACCACGCGCCAGGCGCGTAGCGAACTCGATCTCCTGGGAGTCGGCGGGGCGCCGAGCGAGGTCGTCTGTGTCGCCGCTATCGATCTGCCCATTCCAGAGCCCCGACAGGGCCTCGGGGATGGATCCCCTGGCCAGGTCGGCCTGGTAGAGCGCTTGAAGGGCGTACTCGCGCGCGCGGCGCCGAGATGCCACTAGCCCTCCATCCTCTTGAAGAGGGAGACCATCTCCAGTGCGCTCAGCGCGGCCTCCTGTCCCTTGTTGCCCATCTTCGTGCCAGCCCGCTCGATGGCCTGCTCGACGGTCTCGGTGGTGAGCACACCAAAAGCGACAGGCACTCCGGTGGCCAGCGCGACCGATGCGAGTCCCTTTGCGGCCTCGCCCGCGACGAGCTCGAAGTGCGAGGTGCCGCCACGGATGACACACCCCAGGCCGATGATGGCGTCGTAGTTCCCGCTCCGAGCAGCGCGAGCCGCCGCGACTGGCAACTCGATAGCACCCGGAACCCAGATGACGGTGACCCGTGAGTCCATGTCCACGCCATGGCGCCTCAGCGTGTCGACCGCACCATCGACCAGGCGCTCGACGATGAGGTCGTTGAAGCGGCTGGCGACGATGGCAAAGCGTCCGCCAACATCAACGTGGTGTCCTTCGATGACCTTCATCAGGCTTCCTCGATGAGATGTCCGAGCTGTTCGCGTCGAGCCGCAAGAAAGCTCTTGTTTTCCGGGGTCGGCTCTACCTCGATGGGTACCCGCTCGACCACCTCCAGGCCGTAGCCTTCGAGTCCGACGATCTTCCTGGGATTGTTCGTGAGCAAGCGCATTCTGCGAACGCCCATGTCCAGGAGGATCTGCGCCCCCGTTCCGAAGCTCCGGAAGTTCGTGTTGGGGTTGGCACGGATCTCGGGTTGCTCCTGCAGACCCTGTGGCAGCAGGTGGCCTCGAATCATGTCCAGGAGAGACTCTGAACTGCGACCACCCCAGATGTTCATGTAGACGAAGAGGCCACCCTCGTCTCCGATGCGCCGCACCGCAGCGTCCAGCTGGGCGGAGGCATCGCTGCTGCCCGCTCGGAAGACATCCCCGACGGGATCGCTGGCTTGGATGCGCACGAGGGGCGGGTCCGCGACCCTGCCCTTCCACAGCACCATGTGCAGGCCGTCGTCGTGGGAACGGTAGATACGGCAGTCGAACTCTCCGACGTCGGGTACCGGCAGCCGGGCCTCCAACACGCGGCTGACCAGGCGCTCGTTGCGCAGTCTCCACTGGATGATGTCCGCCACGGCAACGATGCGAATGCCATGCTCGGCGCCAAAGCGCTTCAGATCGGGCAGACGAGCCATGGTGCCATCTTCGCGCATGATCTCGCAGATGACGCCGCTGGGGTTTCGACCCGCCATCCGCGCCAGGTCCACGCTGCCTTCGGTCTGACCCGTGCGGACGAGCACACCGCCAGTGCGGGCGCGCAGCGGAAAGACGTGGCCGGGCGTGACGATCGAGCGCGGCGAGGCATCGGGCTGAACCGCCGCCTGCACCGTTCGCGCCCGGTCGGCAGCGGAGATTCCGGTGGTGACGCCCTCGCGAGCTTCGATGCTGACCGTGAAGGCCGTCTGGTAGGGGCTCTGGTTGCTGGTAGCCATCATGGGCAGCCCCAGCCGCTCGACCTGGTCGCCGGTCAGGGTCAGGCAGATCAGACCCCGTGCCTGCATGGCCATGAAGTTGATGGCCTCCGGGGTGACGTGGTCGGCCGCCAACACCAGATCCCCCTCGTTCTCCCGGTCCTCATCGTCCACGAGGATGACCATGCGGCCTTCGCGAACGTCCTCGATCGCCAACTCGACTCGCTTCAACGAGTCCGGGTTCATCACCTCGAAGCCCTCAGACACGACGCCCTCCAAAGCCGAGCTCCTCCAACCGCTCCATGGTCAGCCCCTCCCCACAGGTGAGAAGGCGCTCCAGGTAGCGGGCCAGAAGGTCCACCTCGATGTTCACGCCATCGCCCACGGCGTAGCTGCTCATGTGCGTATTCGCGGCGGTGTGGGGAATGATGTTCACGCGGAAGCTGCTCCCACTGACCTCGTTCACCGTCAGCGAAACCCCGTCAACACAGACGGAGCCTTTCACGGCCACATAGCGCGAAAGGTCACCAGAGACCTCGATCCAGATGACGTGGGACTCCGCTTCCTTGCCGATCGAGCGCACCTTTCCGACGCCATCGACGTGGCCCGACACGAGGTGTCCGCCAAGCCGATCACCCAATCTCATGGCCTGCTCCAGGTGCACGCGTCGGCCCGGGCGCCAGCTGCCAAGCGTGGTCAACGCCAGGGTCTCTGCACCCGCGGTCACCTCGAAGGTGTCGGTCCCGAAGCGCTCGGCGGTCAGGCACACGCCATCACAGGCAATGGAGGCCCCGATCTCGATCTGGCGCAGGTCGTAGGCGCTCTGGATGACCATGCACGCTCCCTTGCCGTGGGCCTTGACGGCCTTGAGGGTGCCCAGGTCGGTGACGAGTCCGGTAAACATCTCAGTGCTTCAGTTGGAGGTCGAGCAGGAGATCCTGCCCCAGGCGGCGGGTGTGGTGCAGTGAGAAGGCCGGGCCTTCCCCAAGCTTGAAGGGAGCACCCTCGACGAAGTGGGTCCCCCCCGCGATCACGCGAGGCGCGAGGAAGAGCAGCAGGCGGTCCGCCAGCCCCTCGGCGAGCAGGCCGTGGAGCAAGCGACCCCCACCCTCGACGAGAACGTTGTGCACTCCTCTCTGAACGAGGTCCTGGAGCACCGCTCGGAGATCGAGACCGGTTTCGCAGCGCGGCACGCGGACGAGCGTCGCTGGAAGCTCCCGCTGAGGCGCATCGGAAGCGCAGTACAGCAGCGGGGATCGATCACCCTCCCTCAGGATCCTGGCGTCTTCAGGACATCGGAGATCGCTGTCCAGCACGACCCGCAGGGCGTCGCGGCCATCCTGGACGCCTCGGGTGGTGAGAGCCGGGTCGTCAGCCAGCAGAGTGCCACTTCCGATGAGGATGGCGTCGCTCCGGTTCCGCATGCGGTGGCCTTCCAGGCGAGCGGCCTCGCCGGTGATCCAGCGGCTGGTACCAAAGGCGTCCGCAATGCGACCGTCGAGGGTGGCTGCGGCCTTGAGCCAGACCCTGGGCAGGCCATCCTCGTTCGCCTTGATGAAGCCCAGGTTCAGATCGCGGCAGGCCGCCTCCTCGATGCCTACGTCGACCTGGATCCCCGCCCCCCGCAGGATGCGCAGACCCTCGCCGCGCACCCGGGGATCCGGATCGACCATGCCGACCACCACCCGGCTCACCCCGCTGGCCAGGATGTAGTCCGTGCAGGGAGGGGTACGTCCGTGGTGGCAGCAGGGCTCCAGGTTGACGTACATCGTGGCGCCGGGTGCCCGCTGCTCCGGCAGGCCCTTCAGGGCGACCGGCTCGGCATGGTCACTGCCCGGGGCGCCATGCCACCCCTCAGCGAGCGAACGGCCCTCGGAAACGACCACCGCTCCGACCATGGGGTTGGGTGCAGTGCGCCCAGCACCACGCCGCGCCAGCTCGATGCAGCGGCGCATCCACCGAGCGTCGTGGTCCTTCACCTCCCCTCCTGAACCAGGCGAACGAACTCCTCGGCATCCTCGAACTCCTGGTAGACGCTGGCAAAGCGCAGGAAGGCCACCTTGTCCAGTCCCTGCAGCTCCTCCAGAACCCACTCGCCAATGCGAGCGCTGCTGATCTCGTAGTTCTCGGCTTCGGTGAAGGCCTTGGCCTCGATGTGAGCAAGAGCATCATCCAGGTCCGCCGTGCTGACGGGGCGCTTGCGGCATGCCAGGGCAAGACCCGCCGAGACCTTCTCCCGGGAGAAGGGCTGCCGGGCCCCGCTCTTCTTCACCACCTGGGGCATGCGGCGTTCCACGCGTTCGACGGTAGAAAAGCGCTTGGCACAATCACCGCACTCCCGACGGCGACGAATGCCAGCGCTCACCACGCGGCTGTCCACCACGCGCGATGTGTCACAAGAGCAGAAGGGGCAGTTCATTGGAGAGCGTTCACCGCCGCTCGCGCCAGTCGAGGTGCGACTCGGGCACGGGATGCTCGGCACACCAGCTCCGCACCTTGCCCGCGATGGCCTCCGCGAGGGCTGCGTCCTCCGGTGCCTGAGCGATGTCGGCGATCCACCCGCCGATGAGCCGCGCGTCGTCAGCGTTCATCCCGCGAGTGGTCATGGCTGGAGTACCGATGCGTACCCCACTGGTGACCATCGGGCTGCGCTGCTCGCCCGGCACCGTGTTCTTGTTGACGGTGATGGCGGCTCGACCCAGGGCTTCCTCCAGGTCCTTCCCGGAGACCGCGCTCGCCGAGAGGTCGATCAACATGAGGTGATTGTCTGTTCCGCCGCTGACCAGCTGCACCCCCCGTGCGAGCAAGGTCGCCGCCAGGGCACGGGCGTTCTCCAGCACCTGGGCGGAGTAGGCCGCGAAGGACGGGTGTAGGGCCTCGCCGAAAGCCACGGCCTTGGCGGCGATGACGTGCATCAACGGTCCACCCTGCGTTCCGGGAAAGACCGCGCTGTTCAGGCCTCGCATGGTCTTCCGTGTGCCCATGACGAGCCCTCCACGAGGGCCGCGCAGGGTCTTGTGGGTGGTGGTGCTGACGTAGTCGCACCAAGGCACCGGGCTGGGATGATGCCCTGTCACGACGAGGCCGGCCACGTGAGCGATGTCGGCGAACAAGACCGCACCCACCTCGTCCGCGATCGAGCGGAAGCCCTCCCAGTCCCACAGGCGCGCATAGGCGCTGGCGCCGGTGACGATCATGGCGGGCTGGTGCTCCCTGGCCAGATCCCTCACCTGGTCCAGGTCGATGCGCCCAGTGGCTGGGTCCAGCCCGTAGTGAACAGGCCGGTAGAGCTTGCCGCTGGCGTTGACCGGCGACCCGTGCGTCAGGTGCCCTCCATGACTGAGGTCCAGACCAAGCACGGTGTCCCCGCCCTGAATCGCCGCCAGATAGACCGCAGCGTTGGCCTGAGCGCCCGCGTGCGGCTGGACGTTGGCACCGACCGTACCGAAGAGCTGCTTCGCGCGTTCGCGCGCCACGACCTCGACCTTGTCCACCCACTCGCAGCCACCGTAGTACCGCCTGGCTGGTCTCCCTTCCGCGTACTTGTTGGTGAGCTCGGTGCCCATGGCTTCAAGCACCGCCCGGGACACGTAGTTCTCGGAGGCGATGAGCTCGATGTCACGAGCCTGTCGGTCGATCTCGCCCTCGATCAGCGCAAACACTTCCGGGTCGGCGTTCTTGAGTTGCTTCATGTGGGTCCTCGCGAACCCCGGGACTCAGCCCTCGAGGTCCATAATCTTTTGAACCCGGTCAGCGTGACGGCCGCCTTCGAACTGCGTGGACAGGAAGGCGTCGACGATGTCCGCAGCGAGGCCCGGACCGACGACCCTCTCGCCCAGGCACAGCACGTTCGCGTCGTTGTGCTCCCGGGTCGCGTGGGCCGAGAAGGTATCCGAGCAGACCGCTGCGCGCACTCCATGTACCTTGTTCGCGGCCATTGCCATGCCGATTCCGGTACCACAACAGAGCACGCCAAGGGCCTCGGAGTCGCCTGCAACGCCCCTGGCCACCTGGGCAGCGAAGTCCGGGTAGTCGCAGCGAGCCTTCTCGGCGGGACCCAGATCCGAGACCTCGTACCCGGCGACCCGGAGGTGCTCGATCAGGCTGTGTTTGAGGTCGAAACCAGCGTGGTCAGATGCGATCAGGAGCTTCATCAGACAGCCTTGAAGACGAGTGTGGCATTGGTACCGCCGAAGCCGAACGAGTTGCTCACGGCGACGGCGACTCGCGCCTGTCGCGCGCTTCCAGGAACGTAGTCCAGGTCACAGGCAGGATCGCGATTCTTCCAGGTTGCGGTGGGCGGGATGGTACCCGTTCGAAGCGCCATCACGGTTGCGAGGGCCTCGATGCCACCGGCTGCTCCGAGCAGGTGACCCGTGACCGACTTGGTGCTGGACACCATGAGCGAGGTGGCATGGTCGCCGAAGACCCGGTGGACTGCTGCGGTCTCCGTGGCGTCGTTCTGGGGGGTACTGGTCCCATGGGCGTTGATGTAGCCCACGCCCTCCGGGCTCACACCGGCGCTGCGCAGGGCGAGGCGCATACAACGTGCAGCACCGTCCCCGCCCGGAGGAGGCGCGGTCAGATGGTGAGCGTCGTTGGTGTTCCCATAGCCGACGAGCTCGGCCAGGATGTCCGCACCTCGCGCTCGAGCATGCTCGTACTCCTCGAGCACCAGCATGCCAGCGCCTTCGCTGATGACGAAGCCGTCGCGATCACGGTCAAAGGGGCGGGAGGCACAGGCCGGATCGGGGTTTCGGGAGAGCGCCTTCATGACGGCAAAGCCCCCCACGCCTTCCGGCTCGATGGGGGCCTCGCCACCTCCAGCCACCATCACCTCCGCTTCGCCAAGACGAATGGTGCGGGCGGCCTCACCGAGGGCGTGGTTGCCACTGGCACAGGCCGTGCTCACGCACAGACTGGGTCCCCTGGCGTTGAAGCGCATGGCCAGGTGCCCCCCGGCGATGTTCGTCAGGGTTCGAGGGATGAAGAAGGGCGACATGCCCTTCACGCCGCCCGCCTTGTAGCCTTCGGTACCGCGCAGGATCTCACCGAGTCCCCCGATCCCGCTTCCAAAGACCACCCCGACCCGCTCAGGGTCCTCCCGGTCGAAGTCCAGCCCGGACTGCTCTACCGCCTCGATCGCAGCGACGACCGCGAACTGGCAGAAGCGATCCATGCGCTTGGCGGAGCGTCGACCCAGGGCAGCGTCCGGGTCGAAACCCGTCACCTCACCAGCGATCTTCACCGGGAATGCACCCACGTCGAAGCGCGTGATCGGGCCGATACCGCTGCGGCCGGCCACCATCGCGTCCCATGTCTGCGCTGCGTTCAAGCCACATGGGCTCACCGCACCGATCCCTGTGATGACGACCCGGCGTGACAAAAGTGACGGACTTACCCGTTGTGCTCGTTGATGTAGTCGATGGCGTCCTGGACGGTGGAGATGCGCTCCGCATCCTCGTCCGGGATTTCGATATCGAACTCCTTCTCGATAGCCATGACGAGCTCGACGATGTCGAGGGAGTCAGCGCCCAGGTCTTCGATGAAGGAAGCGTTGGAGGCGATCTCGTCCTCGCTAACGCCGAGGCTTTCGGCGATGAGGGAGCGGACCGTCGCAATGGTGTCTTTGTTCGCCACGATGGTGAACCTCCGAGTTCAGGTCGCTTCTATCGTGAGGCATCTCATCCAGGCAAGCCCCAGTCATCAAGCGCCTTGGTCACTTCACCGACCACCCCCTGCTGAACGCACCGGTGAGCGACCTTCAGAGCAGCCTCGACAGCATCCGGATCGGAGCGCCCGTGGCCTACAACGACGACACCGTTCACCCCGAGCAACTGGCCCCCCCCGTAGGCCGAAGAATTGGTGCGAGCACGAAACCTGCGGAGGGCGGAACGCATGAAGTGCGCGCTGAGTCGCCAATGGGGCATCCGCGCGATCTCTCGTTGCATCAGGTTGACGCTCACATCCACCGTGGCCTCCACGGTCTTGAGCATGACGTTGCCGACGAAGCCATCGCAGACCACCACGTCCGCTGCGCCGTGGAAGGCCTCGAAGGGCTCGATGGGACCGACGAAGTCCAGAGGCAGGTCCTCGACCAGCGGTAAGGCCGCCCTGACCTGAGCATTGCCCTTGCTCCGCTCCTCACCGTTGCTGATCAGGCCGACCCGGGGCCTCTGCAGATCCAATACGCAGCGCGCGTAGGCCTCTCCCATGACCGCGAACTGCGCCAGGAGCTCGGGCTTACAGTCCACGTTGGCCCCCAGATCGAGCAGGACAGCCTCGCCGCCGTCGGCTCGCGGAACCACCGTGACCAGGGCGGGTCGCTCCACATGGGGAAGAAGACCAAGGCCCTTGATGGCGGCGATCATCACCGCCCCGGAGTTGCCGCAGGAAACTACCGCCGCTGCCCGTTTCTCCGCCAACGCACGAATGGCCACGTTGATCGAGGCATCCGGCTTGCTTCGGAGAACAGCAGTGGCCTTGTCCTCCATCTCGACGACCTGACTGGCCTCGAGAACAGGAAGCGCAGGCGCCAGCGCACGCAGTGGCGAGCTCCTGCCGACCAGCAGCACGGATTCCCGATACTGCAGCGCTCCTTGCACGGGAGCGTCGGGAGCGTTGTCACCGCCCATCGCGTCAAGTGCGATGGGAAGAGCGGGCATCAGCTCTGGAGGTTCAGAACCTGACGGCCCTTATAGTCCCCACAGCTCATGCAGACGTGGTGCCGGAGCTTGGGCTCACCGCAGCTGCCACATTCATCGACGGCAGCGGTGTACTTCAGGGCGTCGTGCGAGCGGCGCATGTTCTTGCGAGATCGACTCTTGCGCTTTTTGGGGACGGCCATGATGTTCTCCTCCGTTCAGTCCAGCTTGAGCCCTTTCAGGGCAGCGAAGCGCGGATCGACCGGCTTGGCTTCGGTTTCCTTCGCGAGCAGTTGCGCCTGGCACTTGGCTCCGGGCGCAAGGCTTACACCAGCGACGTCGCACGCTAACCGGTCAGGGATGGAGAGTGCAAAGTGCTCGCGCAAGACATCGGCGAGATCGACGGCCCCATCCTGGTAGAAGCCCACCTCCAATTCGCCCCCGTGAAGCTCGCGAGAGATCGTTCCACCACGCTCAGCCGGGACATAGGTCAGCTCGACCGGGCCCCCGAGATTGGCGACGATCGCGGCACCACAGCGATCGCAGTTCCTCTGCACGCTCGCCCGGACTTCGCCTCGGACGAACACACTCTCCTCTACCCGGCGAACCACGAGGCGCCCCTCGAGGGACTGCACAGCACCCTCCAGAGACTCCCCAACGGGGGCATTCGCCCAGTCTCCGAGTTCCTGCTCGCGGGGATCCTCCTCGATGCGATCGATGCGGAGTTTCATCGGTACGATCTCAGGTGCTCGGGAACCAGCTCGGCCTCATCCCAGGGGCGAGGATGCTCGCGAGCGGCATGGACCTGCTCCTCGGCTCCTTCCCACAGGCTCTTGGGATCGGCATTGCGGAGACTTCCCAGGGGCCCCGTACAGGGGCTGGCGAGCAGGGTGCCGTCCGAGATCACCTCCGCCCGAAGTCCGCCGTGTGGCCGCGTCCGGCGTCCATCCAGCCAATCGAGCAGGTGCTTGGGCGTCCGGTTGTCGCGCCCCAGTGAGGAGATCGCCTCCGAGGCCCCGGGGGGCGCATCGGTGCCCAGCGGCACCGTGGCGAGTACAGCATCGGCACCGGCCTGGCGTGCCCAGCCTCCGATCGCCTCGAGGCTGCTGAGGTTCTGCACAGACAGCGGAACTCCCACCAGCAACTGGAGGGGACGGGATCGACGCTGGCGAGCTCTCTGCAGGTTGTCCAGGGTAGACGAAGCCTGCTCCAGGGGGCGACCTACGACACGCTGGTGGGTCCCCTCATCCACTCCCCCGACCAGGACGGTCGCCGCGCCCAGTCCCGAGTCGACCAGCAGTTCGGCCTCCGCGGGGCCGATACCACCCGCGGTGACCAGGTGCGTCGGACACTCCAGACGGTTGGAGAAGAGCACGAGCGGAGCCAGGAAGGAGCTCTCCGCGGGTTCTCCCCCGCAGAAGGCCACACGCGTCGGACCCAGCCACTGGACGAAGCGAACGATCGCATCCTGCCATGCTCCAAGCGACAGCAGAGGTCCAGTGCTCCGGACGAGTCCAGAGGCGAGGCCGATGTCATTGAGGCGCAGAATCAGCCGCACCGGACGGTGGTGGCCGGCACGCCCGGGGAGCGTGCTCCTCACCGTTCGAGCGAGCGAACGCGAGCGGGCCAACCATTGCTCGAAGCGCTTCATCCCCCTCCTTGTTAGCCTCTGCCGGTCATGCGCTCCAACCGCCCGCTACTGCTGCTGGCTCTCGGAGGCTGGGCTATGGCCCTGGCGTGTGGCGCCGATCCCGTCGCAGGCGACGCCGCCACGTACACGGCAGCGATGCAGCCCACCCTCCAGGCCAACCGCGAGCTCGCCAACGAGTTTCTTCAGGTCGCAGCACTGATCCACAAGCGTGAGATCGATGATGGGGGGATCGTCCAGCGCTGGGACAAGGACATCATCTCGATAGCCGACGATCTGAAAGACAAGGCCAGCGCTGTACAGCCGGAAACTCCTGAGCTGCAGGGTCCTCACGAGAGCCTGGTCGCCAGCTGGACGGATCGAGCCGACTCCTACAAGGAGATGAAGAAGGCCTACAGCTCCAACGACGACGCCGCCTTCGAGGAGGCCTGGCAGAAGAACGTCGAGGCCAAGATCGTGGAGGAACAGTACTTCAACGACGTCAACGCGGTGCTCGGGCCTTACGGCTATCGCCTGGAGCAGTTCCCCTCCTCCAAGTGAGCACCGAGGCTCCCCCTTGCGGACTGGCGCAAGAGAAAGCCCCGCAAATCCAACGACCTGCGGGGCGAATGGTACTCCCAACGGGACTCGAACCCGTGTTTCCGGCGTGAGAGGCCGGCGTCCTAGACCACTAGACGATGGGAGCGAAGATGGTTGGGGCACTAGGATTCGAACCTAGAACCTTCGGGGCCAGAACCCGACGTCTTGCCAATTCGACCATGCCCCAACAGCCACTCGGTTCTAGCGCCGGTTCAGGCACCCGTCAAGGGGGGGCCGGTTCGCCGGCCGAGACCGAGGCTCTAGAACCAGGTCTTCAGCTGAAGCCCCACATCGTGTTCGATGGCCAGAGAGACATCCGACGGCACCCTCATCTCCCAGAACATCCCGGTGGACAGCTGCTCGCTGTGCTTCAACTCCAGGCCACCCACCGCACCCCAGGAGAGGGCTCCGAAGGCGCCCCAGGCCGTGCCCTCCCCGGTGATCACGAAGGAGCCCACCCTGGCCGTGCCTCGAATGGCGGCACCCAGCGCGTCGTCCTCGCCGAAGCCCATCACCAGCACGGAGGTGCTCCAGCCCGTCCAGAGCGCTGCCCCGCTCCAGGCCCAGCGCCCCGCCTGAACACGGCTCGACGCGGTCAGCAAGAGGCTCGGCAACACCCGGTAGGTGCCACGGGCTTCCACCAGCGGCATCCCTCCGGAGAGCCCACCCTGAACATCGATCTGGGGATACCGAGAGTAGGTTCCCAGGGTCAACCGCACCGCCATCACCCTCTCCGGTACGAGGCCCAGCCTGCGCATCGGTGTCTGGGAGGGTCTGACCCCCGGTACATAGAAGTAGGGACTGCGAGCGCCCCACTGGGACTGGTTCTTGTCATCGAGACCCAGCAGGGACGGCATCCGACCGAGAGAACCCTCCCAGTGGACTCCAGCGTGCTGGATTCGAGCGTCCAGAATCTGCGCTTCAAAGCCGGCCGGCACGCTCACCAGGGAGCCGTCGTCGGCCTCGAGCAGCACCGGCGCTGCGCTGCGGATGTCCGCCACCATGAAGACATCGGCCCGGTCGGTCGGCTCGGCTGCGAAGAAGAGCGCAGCGCGGGACACCCCGAATCCGAGCTCAGGACTTCCCCCGTAGGCCCAGCGATCCACACGATGAAGCCCGGCGTCCAGCCGCAGCTCCGCCCCGAGCTGGACCCCGGTGTCCCCCTCGGAGGCGAGGGCGATCGACAGCGCTGTCAGAACCATGCGCGCACCTGCAGGCCAGCATCGTGCTCAATCGCAAAGTCGAGATCCTCGGGCACCGTCATGCGCCACCAGAGCCCCGAGCTCAGGCCTTCGGCCCAGAGGATGTCCGTCCCCCCAGCCAGCGACCAGATCGCATCGCCTCCCCGCTGCTGAGCAGGATCGCTGTACCAGGCCCGCAGGTTCAGCTCCAAGCCCTCCACCGGACTCCTCCAGGCCAGGTGCGTTCCAGCGGTGATGCCTCCCCCTTCGCCGTAGCCGAGCAGGTAGGCGTCCAGATCGCTCCCACGCCACAGCATCGCTGCGGACCACGACCACCGGGTCTCATGCCGGCGGCCGGCGAGCACCAGGTGGGCCTGCGAGCCAATGCCGACCAGGGCGCGCGCTTCTGCTCCGGGTACCCCTCCTGCAATGAAGGACTGCAGGTCCAGTCGAAGAGGCCCCATCTCCCCGAACACGCGCAGGCCATCGACGCTGCGCGGAGTGAAGCCCAGGGCCTCGTCCACCGTAGGGACGGGCCCCATCCAGAAGCCCGGACGTCGCTGCACAGCCGTGCTGTGACCCCACTCCGCGACCCCCATCACCGAGCCCTGCCGTCCCACCGCGAGACTCAGAAGCTCCGATCTCCAGGTCAGCTCTGCCTCCAGGAGGGAAGCGCGCCATCCCCCCGGCAAGACAACGCGGGAGCCATCGTCGGCGTACACGATGATCTCCGGGTGACCATCGGAGAGATCCGCCAGGACGAAGACCTCCGTCTTGCCGATGGGCTCCGCGGTGAGCATTATTGCCCCTCGCGAAACCCCTGCGGACAGCTCTGGTGCCCCCGGCTCCTGTAGCCCTCGGGCAACAAGATCCAGCCTCAGTTCTCCGCCGATCTCCAAGCCCTCCGCCGCAAGGCTGAGGGACAGAAGCCCATGAAGCAAGCTACCTCCAGACGCGCATTATCAGCGGGGCTCGGATACACGCCCGCCGTGCAGTTCCAGGGTCTCACCCTCGATCCCTTTCAGCAGGAAGCTATCGGTCACCTCGATGAGGGGCGCAGCGTGCTGGTTTGCGCGCCCACCGGTACCGGAAAGACCATCGTGGCGGACTTCCTGGTGAACCGCGCCCTGTCCGAGGGGCGCCGCGTGATCTACACGGCTCCGGTGAAGGCCCTGAGCAACCAGAAATTCCGCGACTACTGCCGCCTCCACGGTGAGCAGAATGTGGGTCTGGTCACCGGCGATCTGGTGATCCGTCGCGACGCGCCCTGTGTGGTCATGACGACCGAGATCCTGCGCAACATCCTGCTCACGGCAGAGGACACCTCGGACCTGCTCGCGGTGGTCCTGGACGAGATCCACTTCCTGGACGATCGCGAACGGGGCACGGTCTGGGAGGAAGTGCTCATCTACCTGCCGTCCAGCGTGCAGATCCTGGGCCTCAGCGCAACCCTGTCCAACGTGACCGAGTTCGCGGACTGGCTCAGCTACGTTCGGGGCAGCACCGTCGAAGTCGTCCGGGAGAAGCAGCGCGCTGTTCCGTTGGAGGTCTGTTTCTCCAACAACGAGACCGGGATCGTTGATCCAAACGCCTTCCAGGCAGCCTATCAACGCTGGAAGCGTGACCAGAAAAAGCACAGCCGACGCGGCAAACGCCCGGCTCGCGGCCAGCGACGGCCCCCCCGCCAAAGGGGCCGGAGGACGACGCACCTGCACCTCTTCGAGCAGTTGCGCTTCGAAGGGACGCCCTACCTCTACTTCGTCTTCTCGCGGAAGCTGACCGAGAAGTTCGCCCGCCGCCTGGGTCGCAAGGTACGACGCAGCCTGGTCAGCGGTGATCAGCAGCGTCTGCTCGACGAACGGATCGATCGGGCGATTGAGGAGCTCGGAGCCGCTCTCCCCGAGGAGCTGGAAGCCATCTACCGCAAGGGCATTGCCTTCCACCACGCCGGCCTCCACGTGCAGCTGAAGACCCTTGTGGAGGAGCTCTACGAGCGCAAGCTGCTGCGGGTGCTCTACACCACCAGCACCTTCGCTCTGGGCATCAACATGCCTGCGCGGACCGTCGTGCTGGACGGCATCATGAAGTACGACGGGCGCGGCGTGAACCCGCTCACCGTCAGGGGCTTCATGCAGAAGGCGGGACGTGCTGGTCGTCGCGGCATGGACCGCGTCGGCACGGTGGTCGTCCGCACCGACTTCGAGGACTACCCCACCTGGCTGGCCAGCCTGGAGGGCTACCTCCGAGACCAGCCCGAGCCCGTACGCAGCTCCTTCAACCTCTCCTTCAACTCGGTGGTGAACCTGATCGAGCGCCACGGTCGCGATGCCTGCCGCGGGATCGTGGAGCGCAGCTTCCTGGCGTTCCACGAGCAGCAGCAGGGCCACGAGATGGTCCAGGAAGCGACCCGCATGGAGCAGGCCCTGCGCGAAGCGGGCTGGAAGCCGGGGGAAGGCAAGCCCCGCGAACCAAGACTACGGAAGCAGTCCAAGCAGCTACGGCGTCTCCAGCGCCGCATCGAGGAGTCTGGAGATCGGGTCTGGCGGAACTTCGAGCGACGGCGAGAGTTCCTGGTCGACGTCGGGTACCTGGGCGCGGAAGACGAACAGAAGGCAGGCGCACGAATCCTGCGACACATCCAGATCGAAGAGCTCTTCACCACCGAGTTGGTGCTGAACGGCGTTCTCGAAGAGTTGGAGCCCGATCTTCTCTTCGGTGTGCTCACCGCCATGACGGGTTCCCTGCCACGGGCGTGCTTCATGCGTCACCGCGAGGAGAACGCCGTCGCCGACATGGCCCGCTCCATCACCGCGATCAGGACGGGAGACGTCGTGACCCGAGGCGAGGCGATCACCGGTATTCCGGCCACCTGGACGCCCGAGCTGATCCGCTTCGGAACCTGCTGGGCTCGAGGCGAGAGCCTGGAGGATCTGCAGCGCCTCTACGAATGCGACACGGACCTGGCCGGCCAGCTGGTGAGCAACTTCCGACGTGCGAAGGACCTGGCTCTACAGCTCCGCAAGGCCCACGCCGAAGACCCCTTCATGAGCGCTCGGTTGCGAGACCTCGCGAAGAGCGTGGCGCGCGACGAGGTCGAGGTCGTGGGCTAGCCCGCCAGGTAGGGCACCAGCGCTCGGGCCCACATGGCCTGGATCACCAGGCCAAAGAAGAGGAGCAGGACCGCAGCTGGCCATCCGTAGCTGCCGAAGCTCACCCCCGCGCCTGCGGGGTAGGGTCGTAGCGGCTTGCCGTCGGCGTTCAGGATGCTGGCCGTCACCAGGACCCCGCCGATGAGGGTCCACGCGGCAGAGATGGCGGCGAAGGCCCCGAAGACCGGAATCGCTGCCGTGATGCCGTGGAAACCCACGGCACTCGCCGCCTCGCCCAGCGGAATGCCGGCGCGCACCTGCACCGCGCGCTGCGCGACCAACAGCGCAGGAGAAAAAAAGAGCACGCAGCCCAGCCCAGCGAGCTCCAGGACCGGGCTGGGGTCGGCAGGGACCCAGGCCAACCAGGCCACCCAGATGCTCAGGGGCATGAACATCAGGGCACAGAACCAGGACACGGCCAGCAGGGGACGGGCCGAGCGAGCGGCATCCTCCTCCCAGAGGGCCTCCAGCGCCTTCAGATCTTCGAGTTGCTGCTCCAGTCGAGCCCGCTCGGTGGGATCCTGGACGAACTGCAGCACTGCGAGGACCTCTTTCGGATCCTTGGCATCGCGAATCTCGAAGCCCCGGGGCGCGGTGTCGGTCTCCAGGTCCTGAAGCAGGCCCGGCAACTCCCCCACCATGCGCACGTACCAGCGATGGACCTCGGGCTCCGGGTGCAACCGCCCCCAGACCTGATCCGGAAGCCAGACCTGTCCGGCGCAGTTCGGACATTCGGAGAGGCGGGGGGTTTCCGGGCGGGCCTCGATGGATTCCCTACAGGCATGGCAGCGCAGGGCGACCATGCGATCGACGAGCAGCCCGTCCCGCTGTCCCTCTCGCACAGCACCGATGACCTGGCAGGCCGAAGGAACCAAGGCGGTCAACCAGTACGGCGCCGGGTGGACATCGTTCGAAGCACCGCAGTGGCTGCAGCGCAAGTCACCGTCGAAGATCGTGTCCTGCACGGGCAGTGCGCTGTCACAGGTGCGGCAGCCGGGCCGGGTCTTGGCCACGCTGTAGGTGATCCTCAGCCCCTCGCTGGTGAATCGGTTCGAGTAGCCCTGACCCCAGCCCATGGACTGGAAGGCCTCCTCGGCGTCCAGCAGAATGGTCTTGAAGAGCGATTCCTTGATACTTCGCGGCGCACCCGACAAATCACTGAACACCGTGCGCACCGGCCCGTTGATCGGAATCACCTCCCCCTGAGCCCCTTCGGCTCGTACCATCAGACTGATCCAGCGGGACTCGGACTCGCTCACGAAGTCAGAGATTAGCATCTGGGCAAGCGGTCCCCGACGCCAGCACTCCGGAGCCGGGCCTGAGCGAGCCGGCCTGGACCGCCAAGGGGGGCCTGCCGGAGCCCGCAGAGGCTACGGCGACGGTGACCGGATACAGAGCCTGATGACCCACGGTCCCATCCTCGTCGTCGATGACGAAGAAGACATCCGCAACCTCGTGGCGATCAACCTGCGCCGGGAGGGCTTTCGGGTCATCACGGCAGAGACTGGCGAACAGGCCCTGGAACTCGCTCGCGAAAAGGCCCCGGCGCTCGTTCTGCTGGACCTGATGCTGCCGGACATCCAGGGCACCGAGGTCTGCCGCAAGCTGCGACAGGACCCGAAGCTGCGCAAGCTCCCCATCATCATGCTCACCGCGATGGACCAGGAGACCGACCGCGTGGTCGGCTTCGAAGTGGGAGCCGATGACTACGTCACCAAGCCCTTCTCCGTCCGGGAGCTCGTGCTTCGGGTTCGCGCGATCCTCCGACGCGTCCCTCGCCCTGAAGACGAACGGGAGCCCAACGAGGTCTTGGACACCGGCCCGGTCCGTATCGACGTGTCCGCGCACAGAGTCTGGGTCCAGGACGAGGAGCTCGCGTTGACGAGCACCGAGTTCAAGCTGCTCGTCACGCTGGTGCGACGTGCGGGGCGCGTCCAGTCCCGAGGTCGATTGCTCCAGGACGTGTGGGACATGCCGCCGGACCTGAACACCCGCACCGTGGACACCCACGTGAAGCGCCTGCGGGAGAAGCTCCGTGGCGCGTCGGAGATGGTCGAGACGGTGCGCGGAGTGGGCTACCGCTTCGTGATCTGATCGTGCGGACCTGGGCCCCTGTCGCCGCCATAGTCGGTGGTGCCTCCGCCCTGGCCCTGGAGCCCGTCGTCGGACCCTGGCTTGCGGGTCTGGTCGTCATCCTGGAGGCCGTCGCCGTCCGACGCCTGCTCCATGTCACCCCCGAGCACAGTCCCGTGACACGGCTCGCGACCGCTCAGAAGCAGCTGGAGGACATCCTGGGCGGGCCTCGACCCGGCTTCGAGAACGCCCTGCTCGAGCTGACGGACAACTACGCCCACTCCCAGCGACGTCTGGAGCGCAACCTCGACCTCCGTGACGCCATCTTCCAATACGCCCCCGGCGGCGTCGTGTTCACCGGACCCGGTGGCTGGGTAAAGGCCGTCAACCAGGGCATGCGGCAGCTCGTGCCCGTGGTCCAGGATCCGGTCGGAAAGCGAGTCCCCACCGCGATCGTGCACCCCGAACTGGCAGAGACGATGGAGCGCGCCGTGCGCGAGGGAGGGCCGGTGCTGTGCGAGTGCGATGCGGGTCGCTTCAACGTGCTGATCCGTGCGGCCCCCGTTGGAGACAAGGGTGCGTGCATCGCTGTGGTGGTGGACGTCTCCCCCATCAAGCGCGCCGCGCGTGCCCGCAGTGACTTCGTGGCCAACGTCAGCCACGAACTCCGCACCCCCATCACCAGCATCCTGGGCTACTCCGAGACCCTGCTCGACATGCCGAGCGAGATGGATGATGAGCTGCGCCTGATGCTCGAGGCCATCGACCGCAACGCCCGACGGCTGACGGTGATCTTCGAAGACCTGCTCGACCTTGCCCAGATCGAAGCGAGCGAGGCGGAGCTGGTCCTGGAGGCCCTGAACCTGGCACCACTGGTTCAGGAAGTCTGCGCTCAGCTCGAGCAGAGTGCGCTGGCCGCGAGGGTCGAACTGATGGTCAACATCGACGAGCAGCTGAGCGCTTCGGTGCACGCAAAGGCCTTCGAGCGCATCCTGGGCAACCTCGTCGCGAACGCCATCAAGTTCAGCCCTCCAGACAGCGCCGTCCGAATCGTCGGCCGCGCCGAGCCCGAACATGCCGTCATCGAGGTTCGTGACCAGGGACCGGGCATCGCCCCGGAACACCACGAGCGCGTCTTCGAGCGCTTCTTTCGCGTGGACAAGGGCCGCGCCAGAACACTGGGCGGCAGCGGTCTGGGACTCTCACTGGTGAAGCACCTGTGCCAGACCACGGGCTCCAACGTGGGCGTCCGCAGCAACCCCGGCCACGGCGCCGTCTTCTGGGTGAGCTTCCCCTACCCCACAGCGGCTGGCGAGAGATCCGAAGAGCGGTAGTCCTTCAGCATCACCGCAAACACGTAGACGGGCCCGATGAGCGCCTGAATGAGGTTCCGGGTCAGGCTCGGGGTGTTCCGCTCATAGAGCTTGTGTCCCACGAGCTGGAGAGCCCACAACACCACAGCCAGGCCGGTCGTGAGCCACCAGGGCGTGTAGTGGCTGACCCAGAGGCACCCGACAGCCCAGACCAACAGCAGAAGGCCATACTTGGTGCTACCCCAAAAGTAGAAGGCCAGTGCGGCCGCTGCGGCGAGGTGACCGAGGGAGAGACTCCATCCCTCGACGAAGGGCAGCGCAGCCAGGTGGACCCAGTCCAGCATCGCCAGGACATGGAAGACGATCAGGGGCACGCAGAGCTTGTGGATCAGCTGGTTGGTGGGGTGCTGATGATCAGCGGCGTATTCGTCGAGCCAGGACTTCAAACGAGGATGGAACACAGGCTGCCTCCAGCGCGCCGTCTAACGGAAGCCTCCATGAATGACCATTCAGTCGGTTCTGCTTGACTTCTCCTTGACAAATACGAGACTCAGGTTGTTGGCGGGCATCTCCACCAGACGATCGAAGCGGAGCCCCCGAAGCACCGCCTCTCCCGTGAGATCCTCTACGCCACGAAGTCCCCACTCCGGGTCTCGGCTGCGCAGGCTGCGATCAAAGGCCTCGTTCGACTCGGCGGTGGGAGTGCCCTCTCGACGGTAGGGGCCGTAGAGGTAGAGCACACCCGCTGGAGCCAGCCGGGAAGATGCACCGTCCAGCAGCGCCAGGGTGCAGGACCAGGAGCTGATGTGGACCATGTTGATGCACACCACCCCATCCACGCACAGCGGAGGCCACTCTCCGAGCACGTCCAGGTCCAGCGCCCGTCTCACCAGTGGAGCCTCCGCACTCCAGGCATCGATGCTGGCTCGGGCCTCGGGGGAGGGATCCGAGGGCTGCCAGAAGGCGACGTCCAAGCGCGGGGCCAGAAAGGCAGCGTGCTGACCGCTGCCGCTCGCCAGCTCGAGCACCCGAGCACCCGGCGCGAGGACTTCCCTCAGTACGCGCAGGATGGGCTCACGGTTGCGGCCGGTGGCCGGATAGTCCATTCGCATATGCTGAACACGATGCAAATCCTGCTCGTGGCCTGCAACCAGACGCCACCGCACCAACTCCACGCACAGGCGCTGGAACGGCCAGCCGCGGAAGCCGCGACCCTGTGTGCCCAGATTGGAGAAATGGAGTTGCGCGCGGACTGCACGTGGCGCGTTGTCGAGGAACTCGCGGCCACGGAGACGGAACTCTGCACCGATCTCTGCGCTGAGCTACCCGGCGTCGCGGGTCAGGAGTGTTGGTTTCTCCTCGGTGAACACGGCGACGACCCCGCCGCCTGTGCCAACGCCGGCCCCATGGCCGACGAGTGCCGCATGCACCTGGTGGGGCGACGACTGATGAGCACCCCCGGTGACTACGGCGAGGACGCCAAGGCAGAGGAGGTCTTCGTGGGGCTGGGGCTGAGCCTGAGAGACGACCGGCCCTGGAGCGCCTGGTATCGAATGCTGCTGTCCCGCCAGCGCGTCCTGGACCGCAGCGCCTGCAGCGCCGTGACCGATCCATGGCGCCGAGACATCTGCGTGAACACGGCCATCCCGCTCTTTCACGACCGCCTGAACATGGCCCGCGACAAGGGCCTGGATCTCTGCACCGGCATTCCGCCCGAGGCCGCCTTCGTTCCGGAGCCGGAGCTGGACACTGCGCTGGCCCAGCGACGCCAGGAGGATCTGTGCCCCTGATCCTGATGCTGGCCTGTGTCGAGGGCGGCTTGCGCTGGGCGGAGTCGTGGGAGGTGATCGGCCTCACCCAGGACGGCACGCTCATCGACGTGAGCTTCGTACGCGGCAACTCGGGGGTATGGGCAGGCTCGGGGCACGTGCGCGCTGTGGTCGCCACCAGGAAGGAGGGTTCCGTCCTCTTCGGCTTGGACGCCATGCCCGAGGAGGTCCACACGCTGGAACGCGGCCTGGCGATCGGTCCCGACGAGCTGAGCGAGACCGGCGGCGTCTGGACGCTCAGCCTGCAGGAGGGTGATGATCTCGATGGCTACCGCGACCTGCGGCTGACCATCGGCGAGGGGCAGGGTCGAACAGACACCGTCGACATGGGTCACTGGCAGGTCGAGGCGACCGAGATCCTGGGAAAGGCCCAGGGCTACAGTCGCGTCGGGCAGCGCGACCGCCTGTTCGTCGGAAACGCGCTTGTCCTGCATCGCGAGGGGGAACGGCCACCCGGCCTCCGCGGAGCAACCCGAATGGCCGCCTTCGTGATGAACGACAGCCTGAGCATCGGCGTCGATCAGGTCGGAAGCCAGGTTCTGGCCTGGGCCTCCATCGAGGGTGGGCGGCTACCAGCCGATGATGCCGTGCTCCGGGTCGGGCCAATGAACGAGGTGCAGCTCGACTTCTGGCCGAGCGTGGACCTGGTCGTTCAGATCGGCCCGCGAAAGCCTCGCGCCCGCATGGAACCACTGGGCCATCTGAGCACCCCTGAGCAGATCGCGATGGACGCCTGGGTCGGCACACCGACGCGCCGCATCAGCAGGGGGGAGGCCATCGTTCTCTACGAGGGCAAGCCACTCAGCGCACCCGCGGTGCTGCTCTGGGTGGACTCCGAGGAGGAGGCCACGAAGGACCTAGAGCGATAGGGGAATCACGCATGCGCATCCTCTTCGTCGATGACGAGCCGGAGAACGTCTCCTTCGTCACCAACACCCTCGTCTCCGCGCTGGACGCCGAGGTGGTCCTCGCAACGACCGTCGACGAGGGGATCACGGAGCTGCACGGCGAGCCCTTCGATCTGGTGGTGACCGACGTCTTCCTGCCGATCACGGACATCGCCGCGTTGGGGCCACGCGCACGCCTCCCGGACGGCCAGGAACACCTGGGCGGGCTCGTGCTGTTGGACGAGATCGATCGCCTGGAGCCACGGCCCAAGGTGCTGGTTCACACCGCGTGCAACGAGCACGCAATGGTGGTGGTTCTTCAGCAGCACAACAGCTACCGCGTGCCCAAACCAGCCCCTGCGGACGTGCTGTTGCGCGCGGTGCTCGAGGCACTGGACCTGCCGACGCCCCAGTGAGCCACGTGGCCGAGCCGGGGTGTGATCGGTGATGCTGCTCACCCTCCTGGGCTGCAGTGGCCAGGCACCCCCGCCCGTCGAGGTGCGTCCAGACCTCATCCTGGTGACCCTGGACACAACCCGCGCTGACCGTCTGGGCTGCTACGGCCATGAGCTGGCCGACACCCCCACCCTCGATGCGCTCTGCGCTTCGGGCCGACGCTACGAGCGCGCCTACAGCCCCGTCCCTCTGACCATCCCCTCCCACGCGGCCATCTTCACGGGCATGAACCCCGCCGAGCTCGGCATTCGCAGCAACGGGGACTCTCCTCTGCCCAGCAGCGCGCTGACGCTGACCGAGCTCTTGCAGGCCCAGGGCTACCAGACCGCCGGGGCCGTCAGCGCCTTCGTGACCACTCGAAGCTGGGGCTTCGACCAGGGCTTCGACGCCTTCTTCGACAGCATCGAGCGCGAGGAGCAGCCCAGCGTCTGGCACGCGGAGCGCCGCGGCAGCGAGGCCGTGGACGATCTCCTGGCCTGGGTCGAGGCCGAGCGCGACCCCGAGCGACCGCTCTTCGCCTGGCTGCACCTCTACGACCCCCATCATCCCTATGCGCCTCCCGAGCCCTACCAGGAGGACTGGAAGAGCCGCCCCTACGACGGCGAGCTGGCCTACGTCGACGACCAGATGGAGCGGATGGTCGAGGCGCTGGGGGGAGAGCACACCCTGTGGGTGGTGGTCGGCGACCACGGCGAGGGACTTGGCGACCACGATGAGTTGACCCACGGCCTCTACGTCTACGACAGCACCCAGCGGGTCCCCTTCGTCATCAGCGGTCCGCAGGTCGAGGTGGAGGTGGTCGAGGAGCCCGTGGGGCTCATCGATCTCCTGCCCACCGTGCTGAGCCTGCTCGGCATCCCCATTCCCGAGGGCCTCGACGGACAGGCCATGCCCGGAAACCCACCCCGCCCGCTGTACCTGGAGAGCTGGGCACTGATGCATCGCTTCGGCTTCTCCCCGCATCGAGCGGTGGTCTGGGGGGACCACAAATACATCGGCGTGACCAGGCCGGAGCTCTACGACCTGAGCGTCGATCCGAAGGAGCAGAGCCCTCTGGATGATCCCGCAATGAAGGCGGAGTTCGCCTCCATGCTGGCCGGAATCGAGTACCCCGCTCCCAGCACGACACGGGTCGCGCTCGAGCCCGAGCTTCGTCAGCAGCTCGAGGCGCTGGGCTACCTCGCGGAGCCCTTCGCCGGCGAACTCACCGGTCAGCTACCGGACCCCAAGCTCCACACCGAGGACATCCTCAAGAGCCAGTACGCCGACCGTCACCTGCGCCGAGGCGAGCTGGCCCAGGCGGAGGAGCTCCTGACCGAACTCGTCGCCGACTATCCCCAGGCCCTGGAGTTCCCCACACGCCTGGCCTCGGTGCTCACACGCCAGGGACGGGATGAGGAAGCGGCCGCCGTGCTCGAGGCCGCCCTGGAGCGGGCCCCCGACAACGGTGCGGTCCAGGCTGCCTTGGCCGTACACCGCGCTCGACAGAAGCGCTACGCTGAGGCCACGGCTCTCTTCCAATCCGCCGCCGACACCCTTCCCTGGGCGCCCGGGCTTCGCGGAATGGCGGTGGCAGCACAGCTCTCCATCCCCGGCGAGCAGGAACAAGGCATCGCCCTGGGTCTGCGCTACCTGGAGCAGCACCCCGACGATCACTTCGTTGCCGGCCTGCTCGGTGTCCAGCTCGCCAAGATGGGGGCCCCGGAAGCACGCGACTTCCTGGAGCTCGGCGTGCAGGCCCAGGAGCCGCAGTCGGAGGTCGCCTTGCTTCTGGCCCTGCTGATTCTGGACGAGGGGGACGTCGATGGCTCCATCGACCTCTTCGAACTGGAGCTGGCACACCACCCGAGCAGCCTGCCGGCAGCCAAGGCCCTCATCACCCTCCACGATCAGACCAAGCAGCACCAGGCCATCGTCGAGGTCGCAGCCAAGGCGCTGCTCCACCATCCCGAGGATCTGAGCCTGCTGCACGCTCGGGCTCAGGCCTTCTACAACCTGGAAGACTACGCCGCTTGCCGCGGCGCGCTGGACCCGGCACTGGCGAGCCATCCCGGCGCTTCCATCCTCCTGCTGCTGGACGCCAACCTTCTCAGCAAGGAGGGTCAGCCCGAGCAGGGAGCGAAGCGCTTCGAGCAGGCCCAGGCGGCTCACGAGGCAGGACAGTGAGTTAATCAGCGGAAATGCTCAGCCTGCTGCTGCTCGCCTGCACATGCACTCCTGGGGAGCCCCTCGACCCAGCCGTCCAGAACCTGGTGCTGGTCACCCTGGACACGGTCCGCGCCGACCACCTGGGCTCCTACGGCCACGAAGCCGCGAAGACCCCGTGGCTGGACGATCTGGCGGCCCGGGGCCAACGCTACGACCGGGCCTACAGCGTGCTGCCTCTGACCATCCCCTCGCACGCCTCGATGTTTACGGGTCTCTACCCCTTCCATCACGGCATTCGAAGCAACGGGGATGCCATCCTGGCCGAACACCACGTGACCCTGGCCGAGCACCTGCAGCAGGCCGGTTTCCAGACCGGGGCCAGCGTCGCAGCCTTCGTGACCAGCCGCACCTGGGGCTTCGCCCAGGGCTTCGATGCCTTCTTCGATCGACTCCCCGACAGTTCCGACACCTGGCACGCCGAGCGAAGCGCCGACGCCGTGGTCGATGACGCCCTGGCGTGGGTTGCCAAGAGAGACCCCGAGCAGCCGACCTTCCTGTGGGTCCACGTGTACGACGCCCACTTCCCCTATCCGGCGCCGGAAGAAGGACTCGGTCCCTACGACTCCGAAATCACCCGCATCGACGAGCAGCTCGCGCGGCTGGACCAGGGCCTCAAGGAAGCCGGGATGACCGATCCGACCTGGGTGGTGGTGGGCGACCACGGCGAAGCACTCGGTGATCACCGCGAGAACAAACACGGTCTGTTCACCTACGACGCCACACAGCGCGTGCCTTTCCTCGTGGCCGGTCCGGGGGTCGAGCCCGGCGTGCACGAGAAGCCCGTCAGCATCACCGACGTGCTGCCGACGGCTCTGAGCCTGATGGGCGTAGCGGTCCCTGGCGAGCTGGACGGCATCGTCCTTCCCGGCTCTGAACGCCCGGTCTACATGGAAGCCTACGGGCTGGTCGAGCGCTTCGGCTACGCCCCCCACGTCACCATCGTCGATGGCGACCTGAAGCTCATCGACAAGCCCATCCCCGAGCTCTACCTCTACGGGGACGAGCAGGACAACCTGGCGGAGCAACGCCCCGAGGACGTAGCGAGGCTGCGACAGCTTCTGGCCGCGCTCGACGCCAGCCCACCCACAAAAGGGACCGTGGAACTGGATCCGAGCACCCTCGCCCAGCTGGAGGCCCTGGGCTACGTCGCCGGCAGCGAGATCGACGTGGACCTGGCGAGCCTGCCCGACCCCATCGAGCACCGGGACGCCATCGGCCGCATGTTGCGTGCGGAGTTGAAGCTCAGCAAGGAAGACATCGAGGGCGCCATCGAGCTCTTCGAAGAGGTTCGTGCCCTCGACCCAAGCCTCGCTGCACCCTACAACCGCCTGATTCGGCTCTACGATCAGACCGGGCAGTTGAACAAGGCACAGCAGATCATGACCGCTGCGCTGGAGCGCTTCCCCGACAACGTCAGCGTCCTGCGTTCGGCGGCCACCCTGAACGGAAAGCAAGGGCGACACGAGCAGGTGCTGGAGCTGACCTTACGCGCACTGGCGCTGTCTCCGGAGGACATTCGCGCGGCGGAACTCCACCTCAGTGCGCTGGGCAACCTGGGCCGCAGCGAGGACTTCGTGAGCTTCGCTCAGGAGTTCCTGGAGCGGAACCCGGACTCCCACAACATCGCCGGCTTGCTCGGCATCCATCTCTTCGACCGGATGGACTTCGAAGGCGCGGTCCCGTGGCTCCTGCGGGCCGCTGAGCCCAATCGCCCGAGACGAGGCGTGCTCCAGCGCCTGGCCACGACCGCTCGTGCCAACGGCGAACTGGGCGAGGCACTGACCCTGATCGAACGTGAACTCGAACTCTACCCCCGGTCCCGAAAGGCGCGGATCGTTCGTCTCAACGTTCTGGCCCAGATGGGAGAGCGCGAGGAGGTCGTGGCCGAGGCCGACCGCATCCTCGAGAGCCAGCCGAGCCCCGACGTCTACTTGAGCAAGGCCACCAGCCTCTTCGACCTGGATCGCATCGACGAGGCCCACGAAGCCACCACCGCAGGGCTGGCGCTGGCTCCGAACGATGCCGACCTGACCCTCATGCTCGCCAACATCCTGAAGAAGCAGGGCAAGGAAGAGGAGGCCCTCAAGACCAAGGCACGAGCCGAGAAGCTCCACGCCCAGCGGAAAGCGAACAAGTGATTCTCATGGGGTTGCTGCTGGCGGCCCTTCCCCACCAGGGTTTCTCGCTCCTGAAGGAAGGTCGCTACCGCCAGGCGATCGAGGCCTTTCGGGAGGAACTGGAGGCCCAACCCGGGCATCCGCCGCTGGAGATCGGCCTGGCCAGGGCCTACGCGAACACCGGGCGATGCGGCATGGCTCTTCCCCTCTTCCACCGCCACCGAAGCTCCCCGGGCTGGATCGCCGTCGCAGCGAGAGAGACCGGCACCTGCCACGCGAAGCGAGGCGAGCTGTCCGAGGCGATCTACATGCTGGAGGAGGCCTGGTTGATGGCTCCCGCACGCGCGGACCTCTGGCACGATCTCCACTGGATGGCCCTGGAGGTCGGCGACAGCGAGCTGCTCGAGCGCAGCCGGGCTCAGGTCGAGGACTCGGCCATGGCCGCTGCCCAAGAAGCCTTCTACGTCGGTGATCACGACGCCTTCTTTCTCGCCATCGGCGAAGTCCAGAGCCAGGACACAACCGTTCGTGCCGACGCCCTGGAGGCCCGGGTCTGGCTCCAACTGGACGACCCTCAGCAAGCCGTGCGCGTCCTGCTTCCGGACGAAAGCAACGTGGACCGCGCCCTTCGTCCGTCCATCACCCCCTGGCTGGTGGAAGCCCGCCGCCGCAGTGGGGACCCCGAGAGAGCCCTCACCCTGGCAAGCCTTCGACGCCACGGACCCGAGGTCTCGTTGATCATGGAGGCGGCTGTCCTGCGCGTGCGAGCCGACCTGGGGGAGGAGGTCACGGCGGAGGCGCTGGAGCTCTACGCCGCCCATCCCGTCAACGCGCAAGTCGTCGCCACCGCCTGGTACGTCACCCGAGAGCATCGCTTCGCCGAGCGCTTCGAACTGGTCCAGGCCAGCCCGGAGGAGCGACTGGACGTCCTCGTCCCGATCGGCCAGCGCTGACAGAGCAAAAAGCGACCGGGCCGAAGCCCAGGCGCGTTTTCAACACATCTACTGACTAGTAGGCGTAGTAGTAGCCCGAGGGCCAGTCGTAGGTGAAGTTGTCACCGGCGAGACCCGCAGTAGCGATCGCGTACCAGCCGTAACCACTGAAGTAGTAGAAGAGAACTTCGCCGTACCCGTTGTAGTCCGCGGAGTAGCCGTAGTTGTACTGGTCACCATCGGCACTGAAGCTGGTCAGGTCGGTCACGCCGACCGCCTCGATGGCTGCGCAGGCGTCGGTGACGGGGTTGGTGGTGTTCGAAGCATCCACCGTGAAGGCCCAGTCACAGCTGGCGCAATCGTCGCGCTGAGCGGAGGAGTCGATATCGTACGAGAAGACGCAGATGTCGGTCTCGCTTTCGAAGCGGTAGAACGCGAAGTCTTCCGAACCGTTCAGGGCGGCGCCGCTGAAAGTCGCATCACCACGGTAGGTGTAGGCGAAGAACGGACCGGTGTCGGTGTCAGCGTCACTGTCGCTGTCGCTGTCGCTGTCGCTGTCGGTGTCGCTGTCGCTGTCGGCGTCGGTGTCAGCGTCACCAAAAGCGGTGTCGCCGGTGTCCGGCTTCGACGTAGCAACGCTGCTCACCAGGCCAGCTGCCAGGGCGGTGAGCGCAAGGGTACTGCGGATCATTGGGGGGGTCTCCTATCTCTCAGGTGCTTGCCTGCCCCTACAGGGGGACGCCGCAGCCTAACTGCCAGATGTGCGATGCGCTACCCCCCAAGGGGGGGATCGGCCGCATTCGCTGCGACCTTGCCGTCCGGGTCAAACCAGACATTGATCGAGCGGATGGCGGTCAGGCCCTGCTGGTCCCGCACGAGAACCACAAAGACATTCCAGCCCGGGTCCAGTTCAGCATCGACGGTGAAGGGCAGAGCCGTCACGCCGGTGTCCCCTCCCTGGTAGAAGACCTTGCCCTCGTCCTCCGTGGAGCGGTGGTACACGATGAGATCGCGAACGGCGCTGTCATCGCGCGCAGCTCCGCTGATGACGACCTGCGGCCCCTCGCTGACCAGGCCGGGCATGCGCGTGACCTCGATGGAGGGTGGCTCACGACGCTCCGAATTCAGTGGACGACCGACCGGAATCACCAGATCTTCGCTCTGGCTGAAGTAGCCGTAGAAGCCGCCTCGCCAGACGGCCGCGTAGTCGTAGCGCTCCTGGTCCCCCAGCTCGAAGCTGAGCTCGCGCTCCGGACTGGCACCACGAATCTGGAAGAGGAAATCACCCGTCGTGCTCTCCCCCGGCTGGATGACTCCGAGCTCCAGCGTTCCGACCTTCAGGTCCAGATCCGCACCGCTGCGGTTGCGCACCTTCGCAAAGGTCGCAGAGGAGGGCCCGGAGCCCACATTCGTCACCGTCAGGTGCAGGGCTACGACCTCCCCCGGTTCCGCCAGGCCATCCTGATCGCCCGTAGAGCCTTCGACCCCGCCGTCCAACAGCTCGAACTCCCACTCGAAGGCGGGCAGCGGCTGGCCGACCGTGCGCACCAGGTGCTCACTGAGCATGACCTCTCCGCCGGAGACATCCTTGAAGTGGAAGCTGACCTCACCCACCTCGTCGCGGTAGCCGTCGATCATCTGAACGTTGGCCGGCCAGTCCGCGGTCTCCCCCGGGTCCAGCCGCCCATAGAAGAACTCGTCGCCGTCGAGCCACTCGAAGCTGGACTCGCTCACCGCCATGAGCTGGTAGACGGGCCGGTCTCCGGTGTTCTTGACCCGCAGGTGGACGGTCTCCGCGTTCTCCTTGCCGGCCAGCAGCACACCGTCGCTGCCCAGGTCGAGCTCCACCTCGAGCGAGGCCGAGCCCATCGACTCCCCGTCGGACCAGTCCAGGCCGATGGCCTGGAAGGCAAGCTCGATCGCATCCTCCTGGCGCTCCTGGTGGGTCTTCACCACGCTCCCGACGCTCGCGAGCACCTCGGCTCGGTTGGCCTTCACGGGAGAAGCCAGGATGAGATCCCGAGCGAACTGCACCTCCCAGTCCTCGGAGACGTCGATCTCGGCGCTCCGGCGTCGCTGGGCGTCGGGATCGATCTCGTGGAGGAAGCGAACGCTGTAGACGGGGGGCTCGCCCAGGTCGTCCCTCATCTCCAGGCTGTGGTCCAGATCCGCTTCGCGGGTGACCCGCTCGCGGGCATACATCGCGACCCGTGGCTGGTCCTCCTCGGCCACCATGATGGTGGGCTGGGTCAGGATGTCGGGTGGGATGCCGACGGCCTGAATGCTCTTCTCCCCAGGGGTGAGGTAGCGCGAGGTGGTGATCTTCAGCGTGCTCCCATCCTCGGGGTTCTTCTTCAGGTTCTGCACGCTGCCCTTGCCGAAGGTGCGCTCACCGAGAACGACCGCACGCCCCTGGTTCTTCAGAGCGCCCGCCACGATCTCACTGGCCGAGGCGCTGTTGGCACTCACCAGAACGATGAGGGGGTAGCCGCTCTCGGTATTGCCTGGGGTCGCACCGTTCTCGTCGATGCTCCGGTTGTTCCGGTCGACGGTGCTCACGATGGGTCCGCTCCGCAGGAAGCGGTCGCTGACCTCGATGGCCTGGTGGAGATAGCCACCCGGATTTCCACGAAGGTCGAGGACCAGGCCCCGAATCTCTCCGCCATTCTCACGACGGAACTGGGCCAGGAGAGCGCCTAGATCACCGCTGACCGCCGCGTGGAAGTTGGAGACCTGGATGTAGCCGACCCCTCCTTCGAGCAGCTGCCCCTTGACGGGGTTGATCTTGATGGTGGCTCGCTCGATGGTGAAAGGCCGCGACTCGTCCCAGCCTTCGCGCTCCACGTGGATGAGCACCTCGGAGCCCACCCTTCCCCTCAGCTTGGACACGGCCTCGGTGAGATCCATGTTGATGGTGCTCTCGCCATCGATCCTCACGATGCGGTCATCCGCCTGAAGCCCCGCGTCCCAGGCGGGGGTGTCCGGAAGCGGGTAGTCGATGGTGAGCCGGCCCTCACGAATGGTGATCGTGATCCCGAGTCCGCCGAACTCACCCGAGTTCTCGACGTCCATATCTTCAGCCGCTGCCGGCGGAAGGAGGACAGAGTGCGGATCCAGCGTGCCGAGCACACCGTTGATGAGGGCGTACTCCACCTCGGCTTTGGGCACATCGTCCGAGAGCTTGGCGTCGAGGACCACCGCTACCCGTCCGAGCTCGTCCAGCATGGCGCCGCTGCTGCTCAGCTCCCGTACCTGGAGGGTGGTGGTGTAGCTCCCGACGGCTACGTGCAACAGCCGGCTGCCTTCAGCGCGGCGGAACAACACCTCGGGAACACGCCGCTCGACCGCATCGAGACTGGCGTCGAACATATCCTCGTAGTTCACCCGCTCGGGATCGACGTAGAGGTCATCGACGAAGTACATCGTGCGGGTGAGCAGGGCGAGCTTGGACAGGGAGTAGCCCGAGTCGCCCTTGGCCCGCGCGATCAGGTCGTCGAGCATCCCGGAGGAGGCGTTGGGAGCGTCCGACGTCGAGGCGTTCGCGACGAGGTTGTAGGCACCCAGGGACAGAACCCCGGCGACACCCAGGATGGTGGCGTGTTTCACCACTCGCTTCATCTGCGCTCCAAACTGTCGTTGACGGCAGTGTATCTCTTCCAACCCCTGACCCTCGACGAGGCTCTCCAGTTCCCCTCACCTGGAACAGCAAGGGGTTAAGGGCAAGCTGATCATGGCTCTGCGCATCAGCTGTCCCCACTGCGGCACGCCACATCGGCTCTCCGATCCCTATCCGCAACCCGGCTCCGAGCTTCAGTGCACCGGCTGCGGCCGGGCCCTCGCCATCACCTACCCGGTGGGCCTGGTGGAGAAGCTACGGGCACGAGGGGCACACTTCGAGGGGGAGACGACCAGCCCCACGCCGGTCACACCGGAGCTGGAGCCTCACAAGCTCAGCTACCAGGGGTCTCCGGAGACCGAGCCGACGGAGCAGGGAGCCCCCGAGCTGCCCCAGGATGCGAAGACCACGCCGATGGCATCCAAGCACTCGACTCCAGAGCCGAGCGCAACCCAGCCCCGGACGGCAACGAGGAAGAGCGCGACCAAGCGCTCCCCGAAGAAGAAGAAGAAGAAGTCCTGGTTCCGCCGCATGTCCATGGTGTGTATGGCGATGATCGGCTTCGGCTTCGTTTCGGGGGTCGCAGTGCTCCTGTACTTCAACAACGATCTGAAGGACGAGTCCGGCGAGCCGATCACCCTGGAGACCCTGGAGAACTACCGTCCGCCCACCGTCACCGTGGTCTACGACAACGACGGCCTGCTCCTGGGCGAGATCTACGAGCAGCGTCGCTACGTCGTCGAACTGGAGCGGATTCCCGAGCACGTCCGGGAAGCCTTCATCGCCTCCGAGGACGCCAACTTCTACAACCACTACGGCGTGGATCCGGTCGGCATCATGCGGGCCATGGGGCGGAACTTCCAACAGGGTGAGATGGCCCAGGGAGCATCGACCATCACCCAGCAGGTGGCTCGGAATTTCCTGCTCACCAGCGAAAAGAAGCTCTCCCGGAAGATCAAGGAAGCCATCCTCGCGGTGCGCATCGAGGGCACCTTCACCAAGGAGCACATCCTCCACCTGTACCTGAACCAGATCTACCTGGGATCGGGGGCTTACGGGGTCGAGGCCGCGGCGCGAATCTACTTCGACAAGCACGTCGAAGACCTGACCCTGGCGGAGGGTGCCCTCATCGCAGGACTGCCTCAGCGCCCCAGCGACTACAGCCCGCACCACAGCTGGGAGCAGGCTCGAGCGCGCCAGGAGTACGTCCTGGACCAGATGCTCGACAAGGAGTTCATCACCCGCGGCGAGTACGAGGACGCGATGGCGGAGGACATCCGCATCGTCAAGACGGAGAACCCCATCCGCAGGCTCGCGCCCTACTACACCGAACACGTGCGGCGGCACCTGGTGGAGGAATACGGCTTCGCGCGGGTGTACAACGAAGGCTTGGTGGTCCACACCACCTGTGACCTGGAGCTGCAACAGGTCGCCCAGGAGGCCGTCACACGCAACGTGACGCAGCTGGACAACAAGCTGGGCTGGCGGGGCACCCCCGAGAAGCTGGAGGGCGACGCGGCCATCGACGCGCGCCTGGCGGAGCAGGAGGAGACCTTGCGACTTGCGGACCAGTTCCGCGAGGACAACGCTCGTCGCAACCCTGTACCGGAGAGCAGCCAGCTCTGGACGGGTGAGCATTTCGAAGCCGTGGTGCTGGAGGTCGAACGCAAGCACGCCATCGTGGGCATCGGACACAACAAGGCCATCGTGCCGCTGAGTTGGACCACCTGGGGCTACGAACCCAACGTCTGGAAGAGCTGGCGAGCCCGCACCAACAACTCCATGCAGAAGACCCTGGCACGAGGCGACGTGGTCACGGTCGAGGTCCTCACCCTGGACAGCCAGACCGAGAAGAAGCTGAAGGGCTATGCCCCGGCGGTCGGCCTGGCCGCGGCGAAGCTCTACCAGGCCCCGGACCTGCAGGGGGCGCTGTTGTCCTACGACCTCACCAGCGGTGCGGTCCTGGCCATGGTCGGCGGGGTAGACATCGAAGAGAGCGAGTTCAACCGCGCCATCCAGTCTCGACGTCAGGTCGGCTCCACCTTCAAGCCCATCGTCTACAGCGCCGCGATCGAGACCAGGGAATTCAGTCCTGCCAGCATGCTGCTGGATGCACCGGTCACCTACTTCGACCACACGGAGGAGAAGATCTGGAAGCCGGGCAACTTCGGCAGCGACTACCTGGGCCCGATCACCATGCGGAAGGCGCTGGCGCTCTCGCGCAACGTCTGCACGGTGCGCGTGATGGAGGTTCTGGAGACCGAGACCGTGCTGGAGTTCAGTCGCCGACTGGGCATCGAATCCCCCATGGCCAACGACATGAGCATGGCCCTGGGCTCCGCTTCGTTGACCATGACCGAGCTGGTCCGAGCCTACAGCGTGCTCGCTCCCCCCTACGGCGAAAAGGTCGAGCCCTACTTCATCGAACGTGTCGAGGACCGCGATGGCGTGGTGCTCGAACAACACAGGCCCCGCCCCAACACGCAGGTGCTGGACCCCTCGGTGGGCGGCATCGGCACGTGGCTGCTCCGCAGCGTGGCCACCGGCGGGACCGGCGCACGCTCCAACAGCCTGGGCACCCACGTCGCGGGCAAGACAGGCACGACCAATGACTACAAGGACACCTGGTTCGTGGGCTTCTCACCGGAGATCATCACCGCGACCTGGGTGGGCTACGACAAGCCACGGAGCATGGGCTACGGCAGCACCGGGAGCTACGTCGCTCTGCCCTTGTGGATCGACTACATGGCCGAGGCCTGGCCGAAAGAGAAGGACCACCCCTTCCCAGAGATTCCCGGCGTGACCTACGCGATGATCGACGAGACCACGGGGAATGTGGTCACCAGTGGAGGCCGTGGAATGCCCTTCCTTCCGGGAACGGTGCCCAAGGGCCAGGCCATCGAGGCGGGACAGATCAGCACCGAGGACTTCATGGTAGGCGGGGGTTTCTGATGCTGCTTCTCCTCCTGGGCTGCCTGCCCGCCACCACCTCCAGCTTCCCGACCTGCGACGTGGACCTGGTGTCGGTCTCCCCCGCAAGCGCCACCGTGGGCGAAGAGGTCACCCTGACCGCGACTCCGCTCACCGAGGACTGGGACACGGCCATCCGCGTCGGGGGGATCGAGGCTCCGGTGCTCGCCGTCGAGCGCGAGGGCTGCAGCGCCTGTGACAGCTGCCGGTTGGAGGAGACCTGCTCCTGCACCGAGGACTGCGACACCTGCGACGCCCTGTGCGCCGAGGAGTGCGTCGAGACCGTCACCTTCACCGTGCCGGATCTCACAGCCGGCGAATACGACATCGTGCTCTTCAACGCGCACGGTGGCAGCGCACCTCTGTCCCTGGTGGTCGTCGATGGAGACACCGGCACGGACTGACCCGGAGGCGCGTTGGGTCCAGCTGGCCGGTGGACCGGCCGCGTACACCGACGAGGGCGAGGGCCCCGTCGTGCTCTGCGTACCGGGCTACCCGGGCGGGCCTCGGGATTACCGCTACCTCGCCCCCCAGCTGGTCGGCCGGCGCGTGCTCCGGCTGGCCATGCCCGGACAGGGTCTCACCCCGCTGGAGACCGCGCCCGGCCCCTCCATCGCCGCCCGCGCCGAGTTCGTGTGCGCGTGCCTCCAGGCGCTGGAGCTCGAGGAGGCGATCCTGGTCGGACACAGCATGGGCGGCGCCATCGTGTCCGCCGCGGCGGCAGACAACGAGCGCGTCCGCGCAGTGGCCCTGCTGGCCAGCATCGGGCATCGCGCTCACGTCGGATTTCGTCGCCTGCCCTCGTGGATTCCGGCTCTGGCCGAGCGCGACTGGACCTGGGCACTCATCCGTCCCGCCGTCCGTCGCGGCTTCCAGGCCGTGGGCTTTCCCAGCTACTACGACGACAAGAGCCTGCGCCACACCCTCCGCTGCGCGGGCGCCCTGGACTTCGACGAGGTCTCCCGCGCTCATCGCGCTCTGCGCATCCCCACGCTGGTCGCCTGGGCGGTGGACGATCCGCTGGTCGAGCCGGCCCTGGCGGAGGCGGTCGCCGAGAGCGTCCCGAATGGGCCGCGCCTGTCCTGGCCCGAAGGCGGACACAACATCCAGAAGTCCCACGCCGAGGAGCTGGCCCAGGCCATTCTCCGACTCTGAATCACCCGCCTTCCCACCCGGAGCGGCGAACCAGAGCGACCAGAGCCAGCACGAAGAGGCCCGGATTCAGGGGACTGGAGCCGCAGCCGCAGTCCTCTCCGATGGGCTCGCTGGACCCTTCGCTGTCCGTATCGCTGGCGGTGTCGACGGGTACCTCACCGTATTCATAGGCGCCCACGTCGATGCCCTCCCCCAGGGGTCGCGGCTTGCCGTCGGCGTCGCACTCCGGCGAGAGGTCCTCCAGGCCCGCGTCGATGGCCGGGCTGGAGGGATGCAGACGAAGGTCATTGGGGTAGTCGACGAAGTGTTCGGCAGGATCGACGACGGTGAGGTTGCCGTCCTCCTCGACGAGCTCGTGGGACCTGTAGTCGGTGGCCAGGTTGTTGCGGACCACGGAGTCGGTGGGAGGGCTTCCATCCTTGTGGGCCGTGACGCTGATCCACGGGGGACCGGGGGAGTCGGTGTTGAGGTCGACCACCGTGTTGTTCACGACACGGACGTTGTGGGCACCCATCAAGGTGATGCCGTGCCAGTGGTCCACCGCGACCACGTTGTTCTCCACGACCCAGTCCACGAAGGTCCCATCGAAGCATCCGATGCCCTGGAGGGGGCCGCGCAGAGGCTGCTCCGGGTCGGTGTAGTTGATGAAGACGTTGCCGCGCAGAACGACGCCGATCACCTCGCCCGTTCCCACGCCATCGGGACCGAGCGACCAGGACTGGAAGCCGTCGTCGTGGTTGTCGTTGACGTCGTAGGAGTTCATCACGGTGTTGTACTGGAAGACCGTGTGGTCCCCGAGGCCGCGCATGCCATCACCGGCGAAGTTCTCGACGATGTTGTGCTCGACGAGGCTGTCGCTGGCGAGGACCGAGATGCCGAAGTTCACGTTGCGCAGCAGGTTGTTGCGGATGGTTAGGTGGCTCCCGTCCGCGAAGATGCCGCTGGCCGAGTAGGCGTTCCAGTCCTCGGCGGTCCACGAGCTCGTGTCCTCCACCGAGTAGAGCGTGCAGTCCTCGAGGGTGATGTCGCTGATCGGACCGGTCCACGAATGGCTCTCCAGGTCCACCATGGTCTGCTTCTCGTAGTCCTCCGCGAAGGATGGGCTCACGGTGAGTCCCTGGAAGGTCCAGTTCGACGCGGATCGAAGGCTGAGTCGGGACAGGGTGGGCTCGGCCCCGGGCGCTGCCGAGACCGTGATGACGCCGTCCAGATAGGCCGAGCGGATCTCCACCTCGCCGTGGTGTCCGTCGAGCAGCCACACCGTGTCGCCCGGTCGAACGGGACCATCCTGGTCGGGTACGAGGACCGAAACACCCTCTTCGTAGGGCGCCGAGTCCCAGGCCCAGGTCTCGAAGGAGTTCGCCTCGACGACCTCCTGAAGGGTTCGCCAGGGACGACTGGAGGACCCATCTCCATCTGGACTTCCGCCGACGGGATCGACGTAGAAGTCCGCGGCCTGGGCCTGGGCGATCAGAGCGAGCGTGACGAACATTCGAGCCTCCGTCTTGCAGTGTGCTGGCCTACACGCCAAGCGCCACGATCTGCGTTCCAGGGGGCGATCCGTGACCGGTCTGTTACCCCCCAGCCCCACCAAAAAAGTGCCGTGGTAGCGTCGCCAATCTCTTGCCGTTGGGAGCCCCTTTCGAAGGCACAACGCAAGCTCCTGGGGTCTCGATGAAGCGCCGTTCGTTCCTGCTGTCCCCCTTGCTGGTGAACAGCATCACTGCCCTGTTTCTCTTCTTCTGCCTGGTGCTGCCAGCGCAAGAGGCACAGGCCTTCAGCAAGGACACTCATCACGTCGTGGTGACCCTGGCCTACGACTACCTGGATCGGGTCGCGGAGGGGGATCTACCGGCTCCCGACGCCTTCACCAGCGAGGAAGCCAGCGAGACGCTGAAGTGGCTCGACAACCACCCGATCAACGCGGACGTGGACTTCGGGAGCGTCGAGTACGCCAAGGGAGACGCCTGGGCGCTCCTGGGCGTGAAGCCCAGCGATGAGTTGGGCGGCTCGGACGCACTCCTCGGCGAGGCGGTGGCGCCCGATCGCAATGGGCCAGCGCTGGCTTATAGGCCCGAACCGGTGCTCCCGAACGAGGTCTTTCTCTCCTACGGAACAGCCCACGTCGACGAGTTCACGGACACTTGGATCGGGGTGGCGAAGTTCTTCGAGGCCGTCGAAGAAAAAGCGGGAGAGCAGCTCAACTCAAAGCTGGCAGAACTCCCGGGAAGCTGGGCCGACAGCACCTACGATGCCTTTGACGAAGTCTGCGATGACCTCGACGACATCCCCGTGATCGGGTGGTTCGTGGGGGCCGTCTGCCGAATCATCGCGGCGGTGGCTGCGATCGTCGTGGCCATCATCGGACTCGGTGTAGCCGCCGTGGCTTGGCTGATCACCAGCTTGACCGACACCGACGAACACCTCGCGGAAGAGGTGTTGATGGGGTGCGACCCGAGCGGGCTGGTGGACTTCCTGGAGTGGGCGGGCGGAGACGAGATCTCCGACCACGACGAAGAGGTCTGGGCAGGGGTCCCGGACGAGGACTGTCAGGAGATGGAGGAGTGGCTGGAGGACATCGACTCCCTGCGCTTCTGGTACACCCCCGAGGACGACGACTCGGTTGCGAAGGCCATCCGCATTCGGATGCGTCAGCTGTGGGATCACTGCAAAGCCCAGGACCTGACGATCGAAGACGGTGTCATCGATGACAGCGAGTGCCACGAGGCGATGAACACCTTTCTCGGGACCTGGCAGCACAGTGTCATGGTCGGCAACGAGGACTACTGGGCCGACGTCAGCTACACCGAGATCACCTCCATGAACCACTTCATGGACCTGTACAGCCCCGCGGGGGACGGTCTCCCCGACTACTCCGATCCCATCGCCGTGGCGGAGGACATCAACGACGGCCTCGTCCTGGGGCTGGACAACGACATCGACGGCTACTCTCTGGGCGACGGGGTCCTCTTCGAAGGAGAGGTGCTCACCCTGGTACCCGCCTTCATCGATCAGAACAGCGAGTACCAGCAGGCGTACATGACCTGGATCCACGGCACAGCGCCGACCGATGGCGCGATCACGAGCGCAGCGATCGACTTCGGTGCCACGATCTCCTGGCCGGAGACCGGCAACACCCTGCTGAGACGCCAGGTCAACTGCGGTGTACTCAGCACCCACGACGGCATGCTGGGAACGGTCTGCGAAAACACCGATGGGAGCGAGGACTACACCAACCGGACCATCGCTCTCGTCATCCATCCCCCCTCCGACAATGCCTCTCTGGACGGCTGGTCGATGATGCTGGATGGTCGCATCCCCTTCATGTCCGACGAGACGGGCTTCCTGCCCTTCACCGAGCTGGGGGGTGCCTACATCGATCGCTGTGAGCCGAGCGCGGACCTGGACTGCGACGAAGCCACCGCCAACGCACTGCCCGAGCTCTTCCTGGACGAGGGGGTCTTCCCATCGATCGGGATCTACGGGCTCAGCATTCCCCTTCACATGATTCAGGATCTCGCGGTGCCCATGCACCTGGCGCCCACGACCGGCTTCGGCCACCGAGCCTTCGAGAGCTGGGTGAACGACTACCTCAAGGGGCAGGACCCTGTGTTTGTGTTCGACGTGGACGTCGACGAGACCAACGCGGTGATCCGGGTCACGAACCTCCAGCCACAGGCTTCCTTCGCGGGCGCAAACCCGGCGATCCAAGCATGGGACTTCGAGTCCGGCCTGGAGGAGCCTCTGTGGAACGAGCTCCCCGGAGCCATCGATCGAATCAATGAGGTGATGAGGGTCCTGGCCAACGGGACGGAGTGCTTCGGGATTCGCCGCCTCCTCACCGCCACCGCCCTGGTCACCAGCTCCCTGGTGCAGGGCGAGGAGGCCTCGGTACTCGAGGCGCAGATCTTCGTCGACGGCGTGGTGGTGGAGGCCTTCCCAGACATGGTCGAGGCCGCTGCCGGTGTCTCGGACCCGGCGGGTCCTCGGAGCTTCCGGGACTACGCCGATCTGGCCCTTCCCCATGCCACCGCCGCCACGGCGCTGGTCCTGGTGAACGCCTGGCGGGTCTCGAACGACGTGGTGCCGAGCTGCGACGAGGGCTGGGACAACGACGAGATCGGCACCATCGAAGGCGGACTCAGCATCGCCTGGGACAACACCGACTGTATCGCGGAGCGCCAGAAGTACTACATCGAGGAAGAGGACCTGAACGCCATGGAAGCGCTCGCCAAAGCCCGGTGCGAGTGCGACGAAGAGGACGGCGATGAGCGGGAAGACGAAGAGTGCGCAGCCCTCGAGCTGGACTACTGGTCGCTGGTGACCCTCTCCACGACGAACACGATCGACGGGCGTACGCTGGCCTACCTGCTGGAGCGGCAAGCCGAAGAGCGCAACGGTCCCGCCGACTCGAATCTGGGCATGGAGGACTCGGACGGGGACGGCATTCCCGACCCGGCGGACAACTGTCCACACGAAAACAACGGCTGGAAATACGAGCCCGGGAAGGGCCTGATCGACCCGCAGGTCAGCCTGCTGGATGACCCGGGAAGCTACGGTTGCGCCTCGGATGAGGACGGCGATGGTGTCCTGGACGCGGTGGACCTGTGTCCGGACAGCATCGATCCCGGCCTGGTCGACAGCCGCGGCTGCTCCGATGCCGACTACAACGCCGTGATGGAGGCCGTGCGATGAGCTCTCTCCTCGCCCTCTTGGTCCTGTCTTCCTGCAAGACGCCCCCCAAAGACAAGGACAGCGATGGGGACGGTGTCCCGGACCGCCTGGACCGCTGTCCAGATCGCGAGATCAAGGACCCGGATGTCCGCATCGGCCCCGATGGCTGCCCCATGGTGTTCCTGTCTCGAGACTGCCCCTACGACAGCAAGGCACCGGTGATCACCTTTGCGGATCTGCGCGCCAAGGTGGTCTACGAACCCAACCCGGATGAGGACGAAGATGAACTGATGGCCATCCGGTTGGGGGGGCTGGTGGATGTGGACGACGACTGTCCGACGTGGAAGCCCCACTACCGCGCACGGTTTCGGGTGGTCTACGACGACGACAGTCCCGCGGACTGGACGGACTGGGCGCCCTGTGCCGGGATGGGCCATCAGATCGGTGCCTGCCAGATCAGCCTTCGAGGCATGGGAATCGAAGGCTTCGAGGCGGTCAAGTACACCCCCATCCTGGAGGCCAACTACCCCGACATCGAGACCGAGGTGGTCGTGCGCGTCACCGACGGCGCAGCAAACACCGGATTCATCACCGCCGAGGCGAGCTTCGCCACGAACCAGTGCTTGACCATCCGCTACGACCTGGACGAGGCCGAACCCCTCGAGACCACGGCGAGCTACTGCGACGAGATCGGCGCAGGCGGCGAGTGCCCCACAGATGGAACGCCACCGGTGCTCGATCCACCGACGCCCTACGTCGACGCGAATGCCTACCCCTACGCCACCTTTGGCGCCGCCGTCCCCGAAGGCGAGGCGGTCTATGGCCTGGTCGCCTTGAGCGTGAGCTGGAGCGTGGAGGCCGAGGAGAGTGGCTGCGGTGCAACGGCACCGGAGTTCGGTGCCACGGTCGTCGCACGGGTTGGTCAGGCGGATCCGGTCGAACTCAGCTGCGTCTCCTCCAAGGAAGACAGCCCCGCACCCGACATCTATACGGCCATCGTGACCTGCTCGGGCTCCACCATGGCGACCGTGAGCAAGGGCACCAGCTGGACCTATCGGGGCTGGGTCTTTGTCGAGGATGGCGGGCTGAACATCTCGCAGAGCGAGCTTCTGGAAGAGACCCTCCTGGTCGGAGATTGAGAGAAACCGGCTCGCCTCAGAGCTGACCGGCCCGCTTGATCTCCAGGTACTTGTTCACCAGCGCGACGGGCAGGTTGGCGGGCTCACAGTCGATGGCCATCATCTTCTGGCTCGCGACCAGGCGATGGGTCGCTCCACGCTGCGCCATGTAGTGGTGGGCGCTGGCCACGCGAAGGGCTTCGTCGAAGCCCGCGATGGGCTCGTCCAGCGCCCGCTGCAGGGCCGGCTCTCGCAGGGACGCCAGCAGCACCAGGTGCTTGCGTCGTAGCGGCGCCAGGGCCTTGGGCAGATCCCCCGCGTCGTCGTCCCGAAGGTTGGTGACCAGCACCACCAGCGCTCTCCGGCGCTGGCGCGTGACCAGGCGGAAGGCGGCCTCGGTGTAGTCGCTGGGTGCCGTGGTGGTGGAGAGATCGTAGACGGCGTTCAACAGACTGCTCATCACCACGGTCCCGCGCGCCGGCGGCAGCCAGCGGTCGTGACCGCTGAAGGTCATCAAGCCCACCCCATCCCCTTGCCGCAGGGCCACGTAGCTGAGCAGCAGGAGCGCGTTCAGGGCGTGGTCGAAGTGGGCCAGGTCCCCATCGCGGGTGTGCATGCGACGGCCGCAGTCCAGCAGGAAGATCACCCGCTGGTTCTGCTCCTCGCGGTAGTCCCGGGAGATGAGCTGTCGACGCCGAGACACCGCCTTCCAGTCGATCTGTCGCAGGCTGTCTCCGTGACGGTACTCCCGGAGTTGAAAGAACTCGGTGCCCTCCCCTCGTCGGCGTCGCATGTGGATGCCCATGCTGGCCAGGCGGTTGTCGAGGGCCAGCAGCGCGTACTTCGAGACCTGGCGGAAGTTCGGGTAGACCCGCACGGTTGCGGGCTCTTCGATGAGCGCGCGGCGGACCATCAGGCCCAGGGTCCCCGTCATCAGCAGGTCCAACTGGGCGAGCACCTGCTGCCCCCGCTCACGAGGGCGAACCCGGTACTCCACCTCGCTCCAGCTACCGCGCTTGAGCCGCAGCGGCCGAGGCATGCCCTCCACCTCCCAGGAGGGAGGGGTGTGGTCCCAGACACTCAGCGCGACCGAAGCACGGCTGTCCAGGCGCACCTTGACCGTGTGCCACTCCCCCAGCGCCAGCGCCGTGGGGAGCTTGCGCTCCATCACCGGCACAGGGAGACGCTGCAGCAGCAACACCTCGCCGGTCAGGATCAGCGCCAGGACGAGCCCGAAGCCCGCCCACAGGCCGAAGCTCAGGGGCCAGACCGCGGCACTGAGCCCCAGAGTGGCCCAGAGTGCCAGCAAGGCGAGCAGTCGCCCGGTGGGTCTCACTCCCGCGGTGCCTCGACGCTGGCCAGGATGCGGGCCAGGGCGTCGTCGGCTTGCTGCCCCTCGATCTCCAGCTCGGGAGCGATGGCGATGCGGTGGCGAAGCGCCGGCTTCGCGATGCCCTTGATGTCGTCCGGAGTGACGAAGTTGCGTCCCTCCAGGACCGCCATGGCCCGCGCTCCCCGGATCAGGGCGATGGCCCCACGGGGACCGGCTCCGAGCACGATGCCTCGTCGCTCGCGGGTAGCTCGCACGATGCGTACCGCGTAGTCCACGTTGCGTTGGTCCACGGTGACCCCCGCCACGGTCGCCTGGAGCGCCACCGCCTCCTCGGGGCCCATCACCGGCGTCACCGCCGACACGTCCAGCTTGTCGCCCACCATGCCGCTGGTGACCGCCTCCACGATGGCGACCTCGTCCTCCTGATCCGGGTAGTCGATCAGCACCTTCAGCAGGAAGCGGTCCAGCTGTGCTTCCGGCAGGGGGTAGGTCCCCTCCTGCTCCACCGGGTTCTGGGTCGCCAGGGTCATGAAGGGCGGCGAGAGCTTGAAGGCCTCCCCCTCGATCGTGACCTGCTGCTCCTGCATGACCTCGAGCAAGGCCGCCTGGGTCTTTGCCGGAGCACGGTTGATCTCGTCGGCCAACAGCAGGTTGGCGAAGACCGGGCCCTTGCGGATGTGGAACTGCCCGGTGGACATGTCGTACATCGCGTGGCCGGTCACGTCGCTGGGCATCAGGTCCGGCGTGAACTGCACGCGGCTGAACACACCGCCAAAGGCACGGGACAGCGCCAGCACCATCAAGGTCTTGCCCAGTCCGGGCACACCCTCCAGCAGCACGTGGCCACCCGCCAGGAAGCCGGCCAACACGTGGTCGACGGTGTCCTCCTGTCCCAGGACCACCCTCTGGACCTGCTCGCGAAGCACTCTCGCCTGCTCCGCGGCGCGCGCGATCTCACTCATGTCGCCCTCCACATCATCTGGAGCTCTCGCATCCTTCGCGTGAACTGCCGACGACTTCGGGCCGGCCCAGCGAGAGCATTGCGTACATCCGTGGCAGACACTCCGGTCTGCTCTGCGATCAACAGGTGCTGCTGCTCGGCGTCCATCTCCAGGACTCCGGGCAGGTGAACCTCCAGGCGCGCCAGCAGGGCGCGTCGTGCACTCTCCATCAAGTTCTTCTGCTGGTGGTGTCGCCAGAGAAAGGCTCCGGCACCCTCGATGTGCTCCAGCAGGCTCCGCCTCACGGGCACCGGGTCCGGCAGCAGCGGCCCGAAGCGCCCGGAGACCGCCCACAACCACGCCAGCGCCAACAGGACGACGCTCACACAGAGCATCCAGGCGTTGCGCCAGAGCAGCGTGAAGACCCCCGGCGTCTCCCCCCGGATGATGAAGACCGCTCCGACATGCGCGCGCCCCATGGACCACAAGCGCTCCGCGTTGTCGTGGTCTCCCAGGTACTCGTTCGTCAGCCAGCCCCCGGACTCCATCATGATGATCGTGCCTGCACCGTAGGCCTGACCGTCGCCCCAGGCGCTGCTCACCAGGTCCCAGCCGATGGCCCGCGAGAGGGTGTCCGGCTCGTCGGGCCGGAGATGCACCAGCGTGCCTCCGTAGTCCACCCAGTCCAGCAGCTCGTCGGCGATGGGTGCGCGCATCGCTGAGTTGGTGTCCAGGAGGACGACCAGGTGGTCCCTGGGAGGCAGCTCCACCAGGCCGAAGGTGGACTCCGTGGGCACGCCCAGCTCCTCGAGGGTCCACTCCGCAGCCAGGTAGGGGTTGACCCGAGCCAGCCCAGAGGGGCCCACCTCGATCTCCTTGTCGACGCGGTCGTGGGTGAAGACGAAGGCTCCAGCAAAGAAGGCGCTCAGGGTCAGGACGAGAATCAGGGGAAGCCAGCGCTTGATGCGGTCCATCAGGCCTCTCCGGCAAAGTGGCGGGGCCACTCGTCGATGAGGGTCGAGACGCGCTCCGGCTCCACGCGGCGGTGGGCGTAGGCGACCTCCAGCCAGGCCTGGGTGAGTCCTCGGAAGTAGTCACCCAGCGGCCGCCTCTGGCGGCGCACGATCCGCAACACCTCACCCTCTGTGGCGCCCTCCTCGATGGAGAGACCCCCGACCTGGACAAGGTGGAGCACCGAGCCCTTGTACAAGAGGCCGAGCGCCCTCTCAACCTCCCCGCGCCGCAGGAGTCTCCGTGCATCGTCCGCCAGGGACAGCGGCAGCAGCTCCTGATCCAGGGTGCTCTCCCCCATCAGGGGCTCCGGCAACTCGATGTCCACCGCCAGGTCCCGAACGAAGCGGGAGCGCACCAGCACCACCAACAGGGCAAACACGGCCAGGGCCCCGAGCCCCCAGAAGAGGAACTCCAGCACCTTCGCGATGAGGGGGCTGAGCGCGCTCTGCGGCACATCCTGGGGCTCCTCCACGCAACCGTCCGGCCAGATCTCGTCCAGTCGCTGCGCCCACTGCTCCTGGATCCGCCAGGTGGAGGTCAGCACCGTATGCCCGAAGTCGTCTCGATCGAGCACCTCCGCCGCCGCCTGTCTCGCCGCCTCGCTCTCCGCCCGATCCAGCTCGAAGAGTGCGGTGGGCGGCTCCATGCTCTCCAGTTGCTCCGGATCCGACTCGGGCTCAAAGCCGGTGTCCGCCCTGGCGAAGCCCGGCAGGAGCAGGAGAAAGGCCATGGCTGCGATGCTTGGACCGCCGAGCCTCTGGGCCAGGGAGCGGAAGACGAGCTCCACGTCCCAGCCCTCGAGACAGGTGCGCCGGTTCAGGTAGAGCCCAAAACCCCCTCCGGCAAAGAAGGGCTCGACCAGGCTCAGAGCCAGCATCCACAGCCCAAGGATCACCCGCCAGGTGCCCGGCTGCTCCATCAGCGTCAGCGGATGCCACTGCGGCGCATCCGGGAGGAAGAGCGACACCATGCCGACCAGGCCGACCAGCACCGTCAGCTCCATCAGCCAGCAGGTGAGGGTCAGCCAGATCGCCGCGCCGAGTTGCCCACGGGCGAGCAGACTCCGGCGACGACCATGGGCCCGGCCACCCAGGTGCTCCAGCAGCGACACCGGGAGGAGGAAGCTGCGCGCCGGGTCCAGTCGGTACAGGCTGAGCGTGGCCACGAGACGGTGCCACCAGAGACCCGGGCTCGCGCGAAGGACCTGACCCGCAGTGGGGGTCGCTCCGAACAACGAACGGCTGAGGACGAAGAGAGGAATACGTTCGTAGAGCGGCTTGAGCCACCACACGAAGACCGCGATGAGGGGGGTCGGCACCAGGAAGCTGGCAAGCCAGAGCACCACGAAGAGCGGCATGACGGTGACCAGCCAGGCCCGCCAGACCGGCCAGGCCCAACGCCGGGTCATGGCAAAGCCCAGGTCGATGGCCTCGAAGGGCCTCCGAGCTCGGAGCTCGGCCTGGCGGAGATCAAGATCCATGCGGTCCCCGAGCGCGGCCGGCCAGCACCAGGTAGGCGTGCACGATGACCCAGAGCGGCACACCGATCCAGACCCTCACCATCCCCAGGCTCTGGCTGCTGCTCCAGAAGGCCTCGATGAAGGCAGCGATGACCAGAAACAGGGTGAAGCCGTAGAGGATCGGCGTCGCCTCGCGCGCTGCCTTCCGCAGCGCCTGACTGCGGCTGTTCCGCCCAGGCGCCACGAAGGACAGGCCCAGCTTCAGACCCGCGGCACCCGCCAGAACGATGGCTGTGAGCTCGAAGGCTCCGTGGGTCACCACGAAGGACCAGAAGGTCTCGCTGTAGCCGATGTGGGTCAGGTGACCGGCCACAGCGCCGATGACGAGCCCGTTGTAGAGCAGGATGAAGCAGGAGCCGATCCCAGCAAAGATGCCGCTGGCAAAGGTACGGAAGGCGATCCCGATGTTGTTGCGGATGTAGAAGCCGAACATCAGCAGGTCGCTGTCGGACTGACGATCGCCAAGGGTCTCGGCGGCGGGGTCGTACATGGCCTCGAAGCCAGCGACCTGCGCGGGGTTCACCACGCTGTAGACCAGGTCCGGGTTGACCTGGATGCCCCAGATCATGCCCAGCAGGGGTCCATAGAAGAGCAGTCCTGACAGCAGGACCAGCCTCCACTCCGCGCGTACGGCTGCCGGGAAGTCTCGCGCCACGAAGATGCCCAGCCGCGAGAGCAGCGCGATCGGCCGCCGGTACATGTGGTGATGCCCCCGAACCGCCAGGTCGTTCAGCCGCTCGATGAGGTCGGAGGTGTAGCCGCGGTGGCGGGCCAGGGCCAGGTGCTGGCAGACGCGTCGGTAGTGGGCGGGGAAGTCAGCGGGTCGATCCGCCTTTCGCCGATCCAGCTCGTAGAGCAGCCCGCCGAACTCGGCCCAGAAGGGCTCGTTGAGCTTCCTGAAGCGTGCCTGGTTCACTCGACGCCCATCAGGTAGCGCGCCATTCCGTGCAAGCGCTTGACCGCAGCGCTGGGGGGGTGGCCCGCCATGGGCTCCAGGATCTCGGCGAGCTCCTCACCACGTTCCGGCGTCCAGTCCCCGCAGCGCTCCGCAAAGGCAAGGATCGCGCGCTGCTCCTCGACGTACAGCGGTACCGGCGGTGCCAGGCTCTCCTCCTCGGGCAGGCCCGGAGAGGGCCTCAAACGCTCCCGGTAGACCACCAGAGTGCCGGCGGCCAGGTCACCCAGGCGTCGGAAGTCAGGGGTGAAGCACATGGCGATGAAGCCGCTCAGGTAGGCAAAGGGCAGGAAGTCCGCTGCGCGCAGGAGGTTGCGCAGGATCGAATCCGTCAGGGTGACCGGGGTCCCATCCTCGTGCACGACCGCGATGCCCAGGGCCATCTTGCCGGGGGTCTGGCCCCGGTTCAGGACCTCGAAGACCACCGGATAGAACCACTCCGCCATGAAGGCGAAGACCAGCAGGAGGCCGAGCCCAGCCTCCCCCAGCACGAGAAGACTCATGGCGGCCACGACGTAGATCACCGTGCGAACGAAGACGTCGATCATCCAGGCGAGCGAGCGGATCACAGGCCCCGCCGCGCGCAGGGTCAGGACCACCCCCTCAGGCGTCTGGATGGTTCTCAAAGTATCCAGACGCCGCACACTGGACCTTAGCAAGACCCGGCGCTATAAACCCGGGTCTCCCTTTGCAGCGCGTGTCCTTCCGGACACCTCGAAATCCCACCCGGGTTCTTTATGCGCACTACCGTCCTCGCAGTTCTCAGTTCGATGCTCTTCACCACCTCCGCCTACGCGGGGGGACTGGGAGTGATTTCTACTGCTGGTGTCCACCAGGAGAACGTCTTCGCCTACGACACCGAACTCACCCAGTACAAGATCGGCCAGCAGCGTCCGATGTACGGCATCGGCTTCCAGGCGATCCTCGGAGACGTCGACGACGACTTTGTCGGCGTGGCCAAGATCTACTACCTGGGTGACACGCCGCCCCAGCGCGCTGGGGTCCAGGAGGCCGCCAAGAGCCAGGGTTGGAATCCCTCCGAGGACGGTGACCTCGAGTTCGCTGCTCGCACGGGCATCCGTCCCATGGGCGTGGCCACCGCTGGTCTGCAGTGGGGTGTCTGGGGCGAACCCACGGGTCTGTCCGTCAACCTCGTCGGAAACCTGGGCGCCAGCTTCATGACCTCGGACGCCACCGAGTTCCTGCTGGCCGAGGTCGGCGGGGGCGCGCACTACGCGCTCAGCGACACCCTGCAGGTAAACGCCGAGGCCGTCTACCGCATGCGCTTCCGCAAGGACTTCTTCCACGGCGGCGGCTTCAACCTGGGCGTTCGTTACTTCTTCGACTGAGCCGGTGCTTCTGACACTACTGGGCTGCGGCAGCTCCGGTCAGACGGACTGGACATCGCAGCTTGAGCCCGCGGGTCCCTGCTACGAGGCCAACCTCCTCGACGGTCTGGACGAGGAGTCCACCGACGAGCTTCACGCCGTCTATGACTGCCTGAATCAGCAGGACAACTTCGCTGCGCTGGGAGGGCTGGACGCGTCGATGGACGCCCCGGCCGAAGCGGGTGATCCGGTCGGCATCGAGCTGGCCCGCGGCATCAATAGGCTGGCGGAGCACGAGATCGACCCCTGGGCCTTCGCGGGCGTCGCCGTCGATCTGCTGGAGCAGCAGCAGCTCGATCCCCTGGTCGAGATCAGTGTGGAGTTGCTCTACGGGCGTCCCTACGACCAGCTCGACGCGATCGAGCTCAAGAGCGCAACACAGCTCGACTCCGGCGTCCTGCGCCCCATGCTTCCCACCCTGCGGCAGGTCTCCAGCGCCACCTTGGACGCGGACCTGGAGCCCGCAGAGCTCCTCGCAGAGGCCCTCGAAGCCCCCGAGGCGGACGAGCTGGCGCATACCCTGGCGCACCTGGGCAGCTGCGAGCAGACCGGTGCCATCGTGCAGGAGCTGCCGGCCACCCTCGGTGACGCCATCGCGCGAACCCGAGACGCCAACAACGATCACTGGGCCGATGCCTCCGGAGACTCCCTTCGCGACCTGAGCGAGACGCTGCTGGTGAACACCGGCAACGATGGGCGGATCGCCCTGGAGCACCTGGCCGACCCGGCTCGCATCATCCTCGAGGATGAGATCACCCGAGATCGCGTGCTCGAGGCCATCGAACAGATCGAGGACGAGGGCCGCCTCCAGAGCCTGCCCCCCGAGCTCCTCTACCTGGCACAGGTGGACACCGAGGGCGGCACCCTCCAGCCCGGCGAAGACAGCGCGCTTGTGGCCTTGCTGCGGTTGATTCACGACGCCAACGGCGAGATGACCTGCAGCCTCGATCTCTGGATCACGAACCTCAGCGTGAGCCTGCCCAACCTGAGCGTCGCGCTGCTCGAAGCGGTGGCCACGCTCAACCCCTCCCAGGTCGAGGGTGGCGTGGACCTGCTCGGAACGATCGTGGGCTGGAATCTCAGCCGCACCCTCGTCGAGCAGATCGCGAACACCGGCATCTGCGACGTCCTGACCCCCCAGGTTGCCGAGGACCTGCAGGCCATCGACCGCTTCAACGACCCGCAAGCCGGCGATCTGCTCGTCACCCTTCACATCCTGCTCGATGCCCTGTACCAGCCCAACCGGAGCCGCGTCCCCGAGCTGGTGGACGCCCTGGCCACCACCCACGCCTTCGCTGCAACCCACCCCTTCGAAGAACTGCTCCGCGACATCGGCACCGCGCCGATCACCTACGACCTGCTGGACCTGCTCCCCGCGCTCCGCGATCCCGAGGCGGCCTGTGGTCCCATGGACCGCGATCCCATGGACCTCGAGGGACTGTGGGAGATCGCTGCCGCGCTCTTCCGGGTGGAGGAGAACCGCAGCAACGTCGAGCGACTGGCCCCCGTGATCCAGACAGCGATGACCCAGGAGGGAACCTGGACCGCGCTCGGCAATCTCGGGGCCCTCCTGCGCGAGCCGAGCTCCACGAGCACCACGATCACGCAACGCTGGCCTCAGATCCTCGCCCTGGACCCCGAGCTCGAGATCCTGCGGCAGCTGACCCCCGTGCTGGGCTCTCCGACGACCGTCGCGCCCCTGCTGCGGGTCACGGAGAATGCCGAGTTCATCACGGAGCTCGGCCAGGCGGAACTCTCGGAGGAGGGTCCTCTTCCCTTCTACGCGAGGATGGTGGTTGGGGGTACTCTCCGGGCGGCCCTCGACCTGATCGATTGGGGGTTGAACCTGCTGCAAGGAGACTAATGGACTCCCAGTACACGAGACTGCCCCGTCCAGCGGGAGGCATCGAGCACCACTACGGCGAAGGGGTGCACATCCTGAGTCAGCCGTTCCCGATGAGTCTGTTGACCGAGTTGAGCATTCCCCGCACCGGGCAGCCTCGCTTCAACTTCATCCTGAAGCAGCTCTACGAGTGGCTGCTGTCCGCGGTCGTCAGCCGCGAGCTGGCCACACGACAGGTGGTCGAGCCAACCCGGATGAAGCCCATCAACCCCGAGGGGGTGTATGTGGGCGAAACCGTCGATCGACACCAGAGTGTGGTGGTCGCCGCTTTAGCCCGAGGAGGGATCCTTCCGGGACAGGTCTTCTTCGATGGACTCAACGAGTTCCTGGATCCCGCGCGGGTGCGGCAAGACCACATCTTCATGGCTCGGGTGACCGACGCCGCCAATCAGGTCACCGGAGTGGAGACCAGCGGCAGCAAGATCGGCGGCCCGGTGGACGACAGCACCGTACTCATCCCCGACCCCATGGGAGCCACCGGGAGTTCCATGGTGGAGACCATGCGCATCTACCGCGACACCGTCCCCGGCAAGCCCCGCAGCCTGATCGGCGTTCACCTGATCGTCACGCCCGAATTTATCAAACGGGTGAAGGGAACATTCCCAGATGCCCGGATCTACGCGGTGCGGCTGGACCGCGGTCTCTCACCACCCGAGGTACTCGCCACCCCGCCCGGAACACACTGGGACCTTGAACGAGGCTTGAACGACAACCAGTACATCGTTCCCGGCGCCGGAGGGCTCGGAGAGTTGATGAACAACGCCTGGGTCTAGAGTGAGCAACACGAGGGTTCTCATCAACGAAGAGGCGCTCCAAGAGCGCATCGCTACGCTGGGGCGCGAGATCCGGAGCCACTACGGCGACGAGCCCATCACCTGCATCGGCGTTCTCAAGGGCAGCTTCATCTTTCTCGCCGACCTGGTCCGCGTCATCGGAGGTGACGTCAGGGTGGAGTTCCTGGGGGTCAGCAGCTACCACGGCGGCACGCGCAGCACCGGCGTGGTGCGCATCACCCAGGATCTGAAGCACCCCATCGACGGCCAGCACTGCCTGATCGTCGAGGACATCGTCGATACCGGGCTGACCGCCGACTACCTGATGCGGCTGCTCGCCGTCCGGGGCCCCCGGAGCCTCAAGATCTGCAGCCTGTTGGACAAGCCGGGCAACCGCGAAATCGAAGTTCCGGTCGACTTCGTCGGCTTCACCATTCCCGACGAGTTCGTCGTCGGCTACGGCCTGGACCTGGGGGAGCTCTACCGAAACCTGCCCCACATCGCGGTGTACTCACCCTGAGTCCCCGGTAGCCCATCGAGGTCACAGCATGAAAGCGATCAGCACCGTCAACGCTCCCGCTGCAATCGGTCCCTACAGCCAGGCACAGCATTGCCAGGGGCTGGTCTGGTGCAGTGGGCAGATCGCCCTCGACCCCGCTACCGGTGAGCTCGTCGACGAAGACGTCCAGGCCGAGGCCCGCCAGGTCCTGAGGAACCTTGCCGCCGTCCTGGAAGCCGCAGAAAGTGGCCTCCAATACGTTCTCCGCGCCACGGTCTACCTCACGGATCTGAACGACTTCGCCGCGGTGAACGAGGTCTATGCCGAGGCCTTCGGGGACCATCGCCCCGCCCGAGCCTGCGTCGAGGTGAGTCGCTTGCCCAAAGGCGTTCGAGTGGAGATCAGCTGCGTCGCCCGCAGCACTCGGGCCTGAACTCGACCTTGGTGGCGCTCGCGGTCGTCACTCGGAGGTCGAGCGCTTTCGGTTCCGGCGACGCTTGCGCTTGGCCGGCGCCCGCAAGTCCTCCTCAAAGGCCAGCACGGCGTTGACCAGCTCGGCACCGTAGCGGGTGACCTGCCAGGCCCGCAGCTCCTGCAAGCCCCCGAGTTCCTCAACACTCTGGGGGCGATAGCCCGCGATCGCCTTGAGCTGTGAATTGCTGAGCACCATCACGAGCGGGACCGCATCACGGTCGACGACCGCAGTTCGCCAGGCCTTGAGCTGGCCCATCAGCCGCTCGCTCTCCCGACTGCCGTGGCGAGGAGTTGTCCCCGTGTGTTGGCGCCGGGCCGGCCGAGGCAGATCTCGGTCGTCGGCTCGACCCTGCTCGATGGCGCTGAGCATGCTGTCGCCGAAGCGCCGAGACATCGACGATTTCAAACGAATGACCGTGCCAAGTTCCTCCCGATTTCTGGGAGCCTCTTGCGCAAGCTTGATGAGCACTTGATCCGGAATGACCTTGTAGGGTGGCCGGTCCAATTTCTCAGCCTGGGCGTCCCGCATCTCCCACAGGCAACGCAGGATCTTCTTCTCCGAAAGTTCGAGCTTCGGCGCGCGCTTGATGCGCAGGAACGCGGTTTCCTGGTTTGCCCGCGAGCTCCACTCTCTCAGCTCGAGCAGTGCGAACTCCTCCCGGGCGATCATGAGTCGATCGCAACGCTTCAGCTTGCGCTCGAAGTGCTCGCGAATGGCGAGTAGGAAGTGCGTGTCCCCTCGGGCATAGTCCAGCTGTTCACTGCTCAGTGGGCGTCTCGACCAGTCGCAGGTCTGGTACTTCTTGTCCATGGCGAAGCCGAAGAGCCCCTTCACGATATCGGCCAGGCCCACCCTCGGGCGATCCAGCAGCTGAGCCGCGATCATGGTGTCAAAGACGCCCCGGATCTCAAACCCGAAGTCGCGCTTCAAGGAGACCACGTCGTAGTCGGCACCATGAAAGACCTTGACCACATCCCTCGCGGCCATCAATTCGCCCAGCGGTTCCAGCGAGAAACCAGCAAGCGGGTCGATGATGTAGTCCCGATGTCGATCCGACAATTGAAGAAGGCAGACCTTCTCCCGGTAGTGGTGCATCGAGTCCGCCTCGGTATCGACGCCCACCACAGGCTCTCCACGCATCATCTGTATTGCTGCGCGAAGAGCCTCCTCGGTCTCAACGATGACGAGCGGAGTGCTTTCCATCTTGAACTCGATAACCCGTTAGATCGACCGCGATGCTGAGCCCGCGCACCGTTCTCGCTCTGGGAGGCAACGCGCTGATTCGTCTCGGAGAAACCGGGACGCAAACTCAGCAAGCTGAGCGGGCCCGGGAGGTCGCGCACCAGCTCCGACGGCTGGCTCCCCACACCGAGCTCGTGGTCACGCATGGCAACGGGCCACAGGTCGGCCGCATCCTGCTGCGCTCGGACCTCACGGCAGATCAACTTCCGGAAATTCCGCTGGCTGCAGCGGTGGCGGCGACCCAGGGTCAGATCGGCGTGATGATTCAGCGGGCCCTCGCCACCGCTCTCGAGCGCCCGGCCTGTGCCGTCTGCACCACCGTAGTCGTGGATTCCGACGACCCGGACTTCCTGAATCCGACGAAGTTCATCGGACCCTTCTACCTACGAGAGGAGGCGGAGAAACGAGCCGCTGAGTTGGGCTGGCGGATCCGCAATGATCCCGGCCGCGGTTGGCGCCGTGTCGTGCCCAGCCCCCGACCCATCTCGATCATCGAACTCAGCGCCATCCGAACGCTCATCGAAGCCGGAGTGGTGGTGGTGGCCTGTGGAGGGGGCGGGATGCCCCTCATCCACGCTTACGGAAAACTGACTCCCGTCGAAGCCGTCATCGACAAGGATCGGGCCTCTGGCCTGCTGGCCCGGGAGATCGGAGCGTCCCGTCTCATCATCCTGACCGGAGAATCCGAGGTCATGCTCGACTTTGGGACGCCGAAGGCCCGCCCATTGCGACAGGTCAAGGTCGGAGAGCTACGCGAGCACTACGAAGCAGGCCAGTTTCCCCCGGGGAGCATGGGTCCCAAGATCGAAGCCGTGCTCGGCTTCCTCGAGGTGGGGACAGGGGCCGACGTGCTCATCACCTCGCCCGAGACCTTCGGCGCGGCTCTGGACGGTGAGCGGGGAACCTGGGTGCGGCCAGATTGATGCAGGCCGGTGATGCCATCGGACGCTTCCGCGTCCTGAAGCCGCTGAGTGGTGGAGGCTCGGTACAGGCCTACAAGGTCCAGTTGCCACAGCACGGCACGGTGCACGTGCTGAGGCTGCTCCCAATCCAGAACCAGGAGCAGAAGGAGCAACTGCTGCGGGAGAGCCAGATCCTGACGCGGCTTCACCACCCCAACCTCGTCCCTGTCACCGAGGTCGTGGAGCAGCCCGACACGATCGGGCAGGTCACCGCCTACCTGCAGGGCTTCACCCTGGCCCATTGCCTTCAGGAAGGTGGTGGAATGCCTCTCCAGGACGCCCTGGAGATCTTCCGCCAGGTGCTCGCTGCGGTCGGAGCGGCCCACACGGCGGGGCTGCTGCACCGGAACCTCGAGCCGCAGAACATCCTGCTCACCACCCGGGCCAACCATGTTGTGGCGATGGTCGGAAGTTTTGGGATCGCCGGGACCCCCGGGTACATGTCTCCGGAGCAGATCACCGACTCCCCACAGGACCGTCGGAGCGACATCTTCTCGCTGGGCGTAATCCTCTACGAGTTGCTGTCCGGCCACCCCGCCTTCGAGGGGGAGAGCGCACTCCAGGTCATGGACAGGACCGTACGCGGGACTTTCACGCCGCTGCACATCCGCGTGCCGAGGTGCCCGGCCAGTGTCTCCGAGGCCGTCTCCCGCGCCCTGCAGCTCGCCCCCGAGGATCGCTTCCCCTCCTGTCATGCCTTCACCGAGGCACTGGAAGGGGTCAGGGAACCCACCGAGCAGAAGCAGAGCACCGAGGCCCAGATCAACTGGGGGCTGGACCAGGTCCAGATCGACGAGACCCTACCGGCCGTCCACTTCGAGGATCTGCTCCAGCGCATCGCACACGAGCGGCAACAGGCTCAGCGAAAACAGGAGGAGTCGCCCCCCGCCAGCGGACTGGGCGACAGGCTGGACAGCTGGTTGGCCGGGATCTTGTGGCCTGTCGTGAGCAGCTTCGGCAGCATCGTGCGCTTCGTCCTGGCCCCCGGGATCGGACTGGCGGTGCTCACGCTCTGGGCGGGCCGACACGGTGCCCACCGCATGGAGCAAGCCAACGAGGACTACGACCAGGCCCGAATCGAACTGGTGAATGCCCGGGCCCTCGAGCGGCAGATCGCCGACGGGGCCGAGGACCTCGGCGCGCGGGCGGAGGTATTGGAGACCTTCCGCGAACGGCACGAGACCGCCACCACCGACGAAGAGCGCATCCTCGCGTCGCGCGATCTCACCGACGCCCTGCAGGTCGAACTGGGGCTGCTCCCGACGAGTGAGGACCCGAAAAAGGAACAGGCTCGACGCGACCTGGAGATCCAGCTCAACGAACACACTCGTCGGCACACCGCGTACGACCGCGCGCGATCCGCCCAGAAGGAGCAGGCGTCGACACCCTTCGCCTGGGTCGCCACGACCTTCCGCATGAGCCCGTGACTCCCCGAGCGATCCTGGATCTGGAGCGCATCCAACGCAGCGCGGAGGCCATGAAGGCACGCTGCAGAAGGCTCGGCGTCCGCCTTCGGCCCCACGTGAAGACCCACAAGGTCCCTCAGCTCGCCAGGCTGCAGACGGAAGGTGGGGCGGTCACGGTGTCCACACTCGCCGAGGCCCGCCTCTTCGCCGAGGCCGGTTTCTCCGACATCACCTGGGCTCTCCCCTTGCCCCTGAGTCGGCTGGAAGAGGCTCTGGATCTGGCTCAGCAGGTCCAACTGAACCTGCTCGTAGACAGCATCGAGGCCACCCACGCGCTGGAAGGGACCGGCGCGTCGGTCTTCCTCAAGCTGGACTGCGGCTACGGGCGGGCAGGCGTGCGGCCGGAGGATCCGCTGGCCATCGAGCTGGCGCGGCGGCTCTCCGCGAGCTGCGACTTTCGCGGTCTGCTCACCCACGCAGGCCACAGCTACGCATGCCGCGACAACGACTCCCTTCGCGCGGTTGCCCACCAGGAGCACCGGATCACGGTGGACTTCGCACAGCGGCTTCGGGCCCAGGGAATCGCCGTGCCCGAGGTCAGCATCGGCAGCACCCCCACCCTGGCTGTCGCGGAGGACCTGCCCGGTGTCACGGAAGTGCGGCCCGGCAACTACATCTTCCTGGACCTCGCGCAGGTCGAGATCGGTCACTGCACCCGAGAAGACATCGCCATCACGGTGGAATGCACCGTGATCAGCGCCCATCCAGAGCACCTCGTCGTCGACGCGGGCGCTCTGGCCCTGTCCAAGGACCGCGCCTTCGACTGCTACGGAGAAGTCCAGGGCCCGGGCTGGCCGCTGGTCTCACTGAGCCAGGAACACGGCATCGTCCGCACGCCCCTCGACCACGGCGTTCGCCCCGGAGCCCAGCTGCACATCCTTCCCGCTCACTCCTGTCTGGTAGGCCCCCTGCACGGCGTGTTTCACGTCCGTTCGGGGGAAAGACCGGTCGCGACATGGGTGCCTGCCCGCGGGTGGTGATAAGAACGGGGCATGAAGAAGCTCCTGTTCTCGACAACGGCGCTCCTGGCTCTCACCGGATGCCTGGACTACGACCGCATGTTCCTGCGCTTCGACACAAAGGCGCTAACGGGCGAGATCGTCTATCGAAACCTGGTCTCCGACGATCCCTCCACGCTGGAGGCGGACTACCAGGAACTGGTGCGCTACCGCGACACCAACCAACTCGAGAGCGAGAATCCGGGCTGGAAGAACGTGGAGAAGGAACTCTACGAAGAAGACGGCCAACTGCACGGGCGCGTCACCTTCGCGGTGGACGACCTGGCAGGAGCACACATCTACAAGCACGATCGGCGCTCGGCCTACATCTACTGCGCTGGAGACACGGTGCTCTGGACCAACGGACGCGACATCAGCGACGCCCTACAGGGCTGCGTGGCCTGGAACCGACGCACCAAGGTCCTCGAGGTGGAGCTCGGCGACGGGGTGGCCCCCAACGCCATCAGCCTGCTGGAGAGCTGGACCCAGGAGACCTCGAACTAGGACGGAACGATCAGCCGGTGTTTCCGGTGCACAACTCCGCGGGCAGGTCCTCACCGGCCGTCACCGTGCTCACTGCCGATTCGTTGTTGTCCTCGTCTCGCAAGCGAATCTCGAGCTCGTACTGCGCCTTCTCCGGTGGGTCCACGGCGAAGTAGAGGTCTCCGGCGTGATCACCAGAGTCCAGGATGCGCGCATCCTGGACGTCGCCTCCGCTGTCGATGGGGAGGCCTTCTTTCTGATCGCTGCCCATCAGTGAATTTCCCTCGATCTCCACCAGGACCCGCCCACCCTCAACATCTTCCTCGGCATCCACGAAGCTGACGTAGACCACGATGACATCGCCGTACTGGGGGATGTCGCACCAGCCCGCGAGAATTTCGGTGATCACCGGGCTGCCCTCGAGCGGAGCGCCGGTGTCGTCGCTCGACGAATCCACCGAGGTGTCATCCTCCGGTACTGTCCAGGGGTCGCCCCCCCAGGGGAAGCGATTGTCATCCGGTTGGACGCAGGCGATGAGCAGTGCGAGCAAGGTTTCCTCCAGTCCACAGGATACGTTAGGATCCTCAAGAACACACCCTGGAGTCCTGTGACCCCGCTTGAGCGTGCCACGAAGGCCCTTCGCGGACGCTTCGGGGAGCCCCCTTCGACCGCCATCGTTCTCGGTTCCGGACTTGGCATTCTGGTCGATCAGGCCACCGAGGTTCTCGCAGTCGACAACCCCGAGCTCCATCTACCGGTCACCCAGGTCCCCGGCCACGCAGGCCAGGTCGTCCTCGGGCACCTCGGCGGCGTGCGCACGGCCATGCTCAGCGGCCGGGTACATGTCTACGAAGGTCGCCCCATGGAAGAGGTGGTGCGCGCGGTGCGCGCCATGGCCCTCTGGGGCGTGGAGCGCATCATCCTGACGAACGCCGCGGGGGGCGTCGCCTCCGGGCTCGAGCCAGGAGACGTGATGCTGGTCGATGACCACATCAACATGATGGGTGCCAACCCCCTGACAGGCCCATCCAACGACCTGGGCCCACGCTTTCCGGACATGACCCAGCCCTACGACCTCCAACTTCGCGCAAACGCCGTCGATGCGGCGCAGAGGCTGGGTCAGACCCTGCACCGCGGCGTCTACGCCGCCATGCTCGGACCCAGCTACGAGACCCCCGCCGAGATCCGCATGCTGGCCGCCGTGGGAGCACACGCCGTAGGAATGAGCACGGTGCCCGAGGTCATCGCCCTGCGCCACCTGGGCTCGCCCCTGCTGGCCTTCTCCCTCATCTCCAACGCAGCGGCAGGGCTCGGCGAGGAGCTGCTGGACCACGCGGAAGTCACCCAGGCTGCCAAGCTCGCCGGTGGGCGGCTCGGAGCGCTCCTGGCTGAACTGGTCCGAACATGGCAGTGAAGCGCGACGAACTGCTTCGGGCAGCGCGCTCGGTCCGACAACGTGCCCATGCGCCTTTCTCGGGCTTCCTGGTCGGTGCCGCGGTGCAAACGGCAGACGGCAGCATCCTCAGCGGGTGCAACGTGGAGATCAGCTCCTACAGCCACACCTGCTGCGCGGAGCGGGTCGCGGTCTTCAAGGCCGTGAGCGAAGGCCACCGAGACATCGTCGCCTGTGCGGTGATCACCGACACCGAGCCGGCAGCGACCCCCTGCGGAGCCTGCCGCCAGGTGCTGCACGACTTTGGCCCCGACATGCTCATCATCCTGGCCAACGTGCAAGGCGAGCTACGAGAGCTATCGCTGAAGACCCTGCTTCCGGAAGGCTTTACGGCGGAGCAGGTGCTCGAGCACATCAAGCGCCGCCACGGCCAGAGCTAGTCCTCGACCGGCTCGAAGAAGGCCTTCACGTCGTCGTTGCCCATCAGCACGAGCGAGATGATGCCCAGGATCAGGTTCGTGACATCACAGCAGATGATGTTGATGATCTGCAGGATGGCCTGGGTCTTGGGGGGCTTCTGCAGGTGAGCGTTGCTCCCCAGCAGCTGTGCTCCCTTGATGATGCAGAGGATTCCCACGACCATCGAGTAGATCCAGGGAATCCAGAGAAAGAGCGAGGAGAGTGCGACGGTGACGCTCATCAGGCAGGCGAGGATGCCTCCCACAAGCTGCATGATTGCGATGGCCTGGAGAGCACCCGGTTTCTGAGGCATGTGGACTCCTGAAGAGGAAGGGACGCTACCATGCGGCTACCTCCCGAGGCGGGTTAGCTGCCATATCCATGCGGCCGGTTCTCATCACCGCCGGGGCGACGCGCAACCCGGTGGACGCCATGCGCTTCATCTCGGCAAACAGCTCCGGGCGCAGCTCGGCAGCGATCGCTGAGGAGCTGCCCGGCTCCACCTTCATGGGCTCACCCGAAGCGGTACTCCGAGCTCCGCCGTCGGCCACCTGCGAGACCTTCAGCACGACCACCGATCTGATGGAGAGGATGAACACCTGGGTGAGCGCCAACCCCGGGGGCGTGATCGTCCACGCCGCGGCCGTGGGGGACTACCGGGTCGCCGAGCCGAGCGCGGGCAAGCTCCCCAGCGGACAGGAGGAGCTCGTGCTCCGACTCGTGCGAACCCCCAAGATCGCGGACCACATCAGGGGCTGGGACCCCTCCTGCCGGCTGGTCACCTTCAAGGCCGCCCCGCCCGAGACGGGGAGCGAGGAGCTCCTGCGAATCTGCCGCGCCCAGCTCGCCCGGACCCGCAGCGTGTTGGTGGTGGGCAACGTCATCGGTCGGCTGAGCAGCACCACCACCCTTGTAGACGCCGACGACAGCGAACACTTTGATGATCGACGTGCTGCGTTCCGTGCTCTCGGAGCACGACTTCGCAGCCTGAGGGAGCCTTGATGACGATCTTGTTGCTGCTGGCCTGCGAGGGCCAGGTGGTCGATACCGGCAATGATGACGCGGACCAGGACCAGGACGGCTTCGTGCTGTCCGAGGACTGCCACGATCGCGACGCAGAGGTCTTTCCGGGCGCAACGGAAGACTGCGACGGAGTGGACGACGACTGCGATGGCCTGGTGGACGAGGGCACAACCGTGCTCATCTACGAGGATCTGGACGGCGACGGCTTCGGCGACGTGGAGCTCGGAGAGGGCTGTCTGGACGAGGGAGTCGAGGTGGGCGGCGACTGCGACGACAGCCTCGCCGAGGTGAACCCGGACGCCACCGAGGTCTGCAACGACGGCCTCGACAACGACTGCAACGGACTGGTCGAGTGCCGCCCCGAGGGAGAGCTGTCCGCCGATGCGACCTTCGTCGGCAGTGCGGAAGACGAGGAACTGGGCGGCCCGCTGCGCGGAGTCGGCGATCTGGACGGCGACGGCGGAGCCGAGCTGGCCCTCAGCGCGCGAGGTGCGGACGGGCCCGCGGGAGAGAACACCGGAGCCATCTACTTCTACGCCGGAGCACCGACGGGAGAGCACGAGCCCTCCATCGATGCCGACGCCGTCGTCCATGGTCTGTCAGAAGACGACGCGCTCTACGGGGTCTGGGGCCTGGGCGACGGCCAGGTCGCCGTCAGCAGCCGGGTCGCAGCAGACGGTGCCGGGCAGACCTGGGTGCTCGCGGGTCCGCTCTCTGGAACGCTGGATCTCGGGGCCTACCCCAGCCTGGTGGGCGTGACCGGCAGCGGCAGCGGAGTGCTCGCGCCAGCCCTGGACGCCAACGGGGACGGCAGCCTGGATCTCGCGATCAGCGCCCCCAGCGCCAGCACGGTCTGGATCGCTCACGGTCCCTTCAGCGGCGAGAGCTCTCTGGCCGATGCCCCGGTGACCGTGCAGGGCAGCGATCCGGCAGAGCAGGTCGGCGGAGGACTCACAGCGACCGACCTGGACGGCGACGGCATCTCGGAGCTGGTCCTGGGGGCGCCCTACCGCGGCGATGGCGGCGAGGTCCTGGTCTTTGCGGGTCCTCTGAGCGGACTGCTGAGCCCCGATGACGCCACCGCCGTGCTCAGCGGCGCGGCGGACGACGAGGCCGGCTGGGCGCTGAGCCCGGCCCAGGACCACGACGGAGATGGCTACGGGGACCTCCTGGCCAGCGCAACGCGCAGCGACGCCGGTGCGACGGACGCTGGCGCGGTCTACCTGGTCCGAGGGCCGCTCTCCGGAGCATCCCTCCTGAGCGACGCCCACGCCAGCTTCCTCGGGGCCAACGAAGACGATCACCTCGCACCCAACCATGGCGATGGAGACGTGGACGGCGATGGTGGACCGGACGTGGTTCTCGGGTGCCGCAACTGCGGCGAAGCCGGGGCCGCCTGGCTCTTCTACGGCCCGGTCACCGGCACCTCGACCCTGGCGGAGGCCGATGCCTGGCTCACGGAGGGCACCGCGGGCGACGCCCAGGGCTCACCCGTCCACATGGCCGACCTGGATGGTGACGGCCGCTCGGACTGGCTGATCGGTGCTCGCTCGCAAGGCGGCGGCGCCGGAGGGGCCCTGCTCTTCTACGGCCAGGGCCTGTGAGCCAACGCTCGAGCATTCTGTGCCCCGAGTGCAGGAAGCTCATCCACAAGGACGAGCAGCGCTGCCCTCACTGTGGAGCGCTGAAACCCGGGCTCTTCGGCTTCGCCCCACAGCTGACCCGCCTGCTACGGAGCGACCTGGTGGGCGCGATCACGGCGGTGAGCGTGGCCCTGTACCTGACGAGCGTGGGTCTGGATCTCGCCCACGCCACCTTTCGCTTCTCCCTCTTCGGCTTTGGCAGCCCCAGCCACGAAGCGCTGGTGCGACTGGGCATGACCGGCGGGGCGGCGTGGGCCCAGGGGCACTGGTGGACGCTCTTCAGCGCCAACCTCCTCCACGGTGACGCCCTCCACATCGCCTTCAACATGTTGTGGTTGCGCGTCCTCGGACCCCAGATCCTGGAGATCTTCGGACGGGCGCGGCTGCTCATCATCTACGTCCTGGCGGGTGCCGGAGGCTTTCTCCTGAGCAACTTCACCAGCGGCGCACCCACCATTGGAGCCTCCTGCGCCGTCTTCGGACTCCTGGGTGCACTGGTCGTCTACGGTCGCCGACGAGGCGGCAACGTCGGACACGACATCACCCGCACCAACCTGATCTGGGCGGCGGTCGGGGCTCTCTACGGCCTGGCCTTGCCGGGCGTGAACAACTGGGGCCACGCCGGCGGCTTCCTCGCCGGTCTGATCCTGGGTGCCGTGCTACCCATGGCGGCACGCAACAACGAGGGCCGAGCAGCCATGCTCGTGGCCGTCCTGCTATGTCTTCTCACCCTCGGCTCCGTCATCGGGAGCCTGTTCATCAACCTATGAGAACGCCCATGTCTCCAAAGAAGAAGTTGCGGCTCACCCAGCAGGTCGACTGCGCCGGCTGAGCGTCCAAACTCGACCCGGAGGTTCTGGGTCGCGCCACAGCATTCCTGCCCCAGCAGGTCGATCCCCGACTCGTCCTTGGCTTCACGACCAGCGACGACGCCGGAGTGGTGCGTCTCGGTGACGGACGCTGCCTGATCCAGACCCTCGACTTCTTCACCCCCATCGTGGACGACCCCTGGACCTTCGGAGCGATCGCCGCGGCGAACAGTCTCAGCGATGTCTACGCCATGGGCGCCAGCCCGGTCACGGCCATGAACATCCTGTGCTGGCCAGAGAAGACCCTGTCGGAGGAGATGCTCGCTCAGGTCTTGAAGGGTGGAGCGGACAAGATCGCCGAGGCCGGCGCCTTGCTGGTGGGCGGCCACAGTGTCCGCGACAAGGAGCCCAAGTACGGCTTGTCCGTGACGGGCATCGTGGACGAGCAGGCCGTGTGGACCAACGCCGGCGCGCGGCCCGGGCAGGTGCTGGTGCTCACCAAGCCCCTGGGCACGGGCATCATCACGACGGCCCACAAGCGGGGGAAGTGCTCCGACGAGGTGCTCGGAGGAGCGGTGGAGACCATGCTCGCCCTCAACCGGGCGGCTTGTGAGGCGGCGAAGCCGCTTCGGCCCCAGGGTTGTACGGACATCACGGGCTTCGGTCTCGCGGGACACGCATGGGAGATGGCGCGTGCAAGCGGTGTCGTTCTGGACTTCGACGCCGCGGCACTTCCCTTGCTTGCGGGAGCTCTGGAGCTCGCCGAGGCCGGTCACCTGACCCGCGGCGAGAAGAGCAACCGGGCACTGGTCGGACAGGCTCTGGAGTGGAACAGGGTCGCCCCGGCCCTCCAGTCCGTGATCGTGGACCCGCAGACCTCGGGCGGGCTGCTGCTGGCGCTGCCCGCCGACCGAGCGTCCGAGGTGGGGCCGGTTGTCGGACGGGTGCTCGAAGGAGCGCCGGCGGTCCGGGTTCGGGGCTGACCTGAGCTAGGAACCGAAGCCGTGCTCGACGAGCCAGGTGATGACCTGCTCCGCACAGGCATCGACATCGTGCTCCGTCGTCAGGAGACGAATCTCGGGATTCTCCGGCGCCTCGTAGGGAGCAGAGATGCCCGTGAAGTTGGGGATGCTCCCTTCGCGGGCCTTCTTGTAGAGCCCTTTGGGATCCCTGCTTTCACAGACCTCCAGGGGAGTGTCCACGAAGATCTCGACGAAGACTCCCTCCGGAAGCTTGGCGCGGATCGCCGCTCGGTCCGCTCGGTAGGGGCTGATGAAGCTGCAGGTGACCATGACGGTCGCGTCCGCGAAGAGCTTGGCGACCTCGCCCACGCGTCGAATGTTCTCTTCGCGGTCCTGCGGCTGGAAACCGAGATCCCCGTTCAGACCCATGCGCAGGTTGTCGCCATCCAGGCCGTAGGCCAGCGCACCGCTGTGCAACAGCCACAGCTCGACCCGGCGGGCAATGGTGCTCTTGCCGGAGCCACTCAGCCCCGTGAACCACAACACGCAGCCCTTCTGATCGGTCAACCCCTCGCGCTCGTCCCGAGCGATGCTTCCATGCCACGTCACGTTTTCGCTGGCCATGGCTTGGTTCTAACGCGTCAAACCGCTCGCCCCACCATCAGCCCGATAGCCATGACGGTGACCTGAGGATTGACACCCAGACTGCTGGGGAAGACCGACGCGTCCGCCACGAAGAGGTTGTCCCAACCCCAGACCCGGCCACGGGGATCGACCACCGCCTCGCCAGGGCTGGACCCGAGGCGACAGGTGCCCATGGGATGGCTTGCGACAGCGAGCATGCGTTCGAAGGGCGTGTCCATGGGGATGGCGTCCTCGATCTCGTCCGGACTGCGGAGGATGCCAGCACCCGACACGCTCGCGATCACGCTCCCTGCTCCAGCGGCAAACCAGACCTCGGCACAGTCGCGCATACCCCGCAGGAGCAGCTGACGGTCCCCATCGCCAAGCTCGAAGTAGATGGCCTTGGGGCCCACACGACCCACGCTGTCCTCGTCGTGAATGATGGCGCCCGCTGCTCCCAGGTGGCGAATCTTCGCCATCACCTGGTTCAGTTCCTCGCCCACCGGCAGCGGCAGAGCCAGGAACTGGGCGTCCGGCGTGATGGTCGCTGTCTGCAGCAGCCAGCCCTGATCCCAGCGATCCACGTAGTAGCCCTGAGAGACGCCCTGCCAGTGGAGGACTTCTTCCTCGAAGAGCGCATAGCAACCCATGGCCGGGTGAAGGTGAAGGTGTTGCCCGACGTGCTCGTTCGGTTCCAGACCATTGTTCATGAGAAAGCGAGGACTGCCCACCGGACCTGCGCTCAGCACAAAGCGATCGGCCCGCACCCGAAAGCGGCCCACAGGCAGCTGCGACACCGGGTCCATGATGCTCCCCCGAAGCGCCGTGATCCGCGAGCCCGTGGTCTCTACCTCCTCCGCCCGACAGTCGGCGTGAACGCGTACCCCACCCAGGTGAAGAGCCCGGGCGAGCAGCGTCCGATCCGCGCTGTTCTTCCCACCCGTTGGACAGCCCAGCTGGCAGATGCCGCAGCCCGTGCAACCCGGCGCGCTGCGGTGCAGGTAGTCACCCTCCAGACCCAGGGCTTCGACACCGCGCTTGAAGAGCAGGTTGTTCCGGCCTTGAACCTGCTCGGGGTTCTGGATGACACCGATGTCCCGCCAGACCCTGTCGACCAGATCGAGGAAGTCACCGTCCGGATCGAAACCGAGCCGGCGCCAGTTCTCGACGATGGGCTCCGGCGTCTTGAAGCTGATGGCGCTGTTGATGAGGGTGCTGCCCCCCACCCCTCGCCCGCCGTTGACAGGCAGCCACCCGCTGCCCATGGCCACCCGAGCCGCGCGCTCCTGGTACAGGTTCCTGAAGGCCCAGGTGTTGCTCGCCTTGAAGTCGCGGCTGCGCCAGTGTCGGCCCTCCTCGAAGACGGCCACGTCGATACCGCGCTCGGCCAGGGCACAGGTCACGGCACAGCCCCCTGCACCAGCGCCCAGCACCGCGACCTCGGCCTCGACCTCCAGCACACCCTCCGGGTAGTCCTCGAAGCCCAGCTTCACGGGCTCGACACCGAGCAACGGAAATTGACGCCCAAGGCTTCCATGACAGAGGGGTGGTTGAAGTAGGCCATGCCGAGCACGACCTTGATGCCATCGTGGGACAGGCGCTCGGGCAGAGGACCCTCGGACCAGGCATGGAGCAGCTCCACGCGCTCCAGAGCGCTCCGCGCGCTGATGGACCGCCCCGTGAGGAGACTTCCCCAGGCCAGGCCGCGCAGCGCGTAGCGGAAGGCCAGCACGCTCACGGGCAGGAGCGTCACCGCAAGGACCTCATCGACGTGCTCCGCGCCGACCCAGGGGATCCCGATGGGATTGCCTTCCGGCCACAAGGCCTCGCCCAGGGCATCCACGAGCAGACGCTCATCCCGCGAGAGCACACGAAGGTCCGGAGATGGGCTTCCAAGGCGGACTGTCCCCGCACACACAGCCAGCGCGCCAGCGGCGAGTCCCGCACCCAGCAGCCGCCGTCGGGTGATCAGGGCGCGCGCCATGGGGAAGACCTAACCCGCACACCTAGCGGTGAAGGTCATCCTTCGGCCCGGGGTCAGACATCATCCGCCACTCGCGCTGCGTGATCAGCCGCGCGCCGCGGCCGTAACGGAAGTAGGACCACATCCACTGAACAAGGACGATCAGCTTGTTCCGGAAACCGATGAGGTAGAGGATGTGGATGAAGCACCAGGCGAGCCACGCCAAGAAGCCTTGGAGTTTCAGACCCTTGACTTGAGCGATGGCGGCGGCCCGCCCGATGGTGGCCATCATGCCCTTGTCCACGTAGCGGAAGGGGCGACGTGGCTTGCCCTTCAGATCCGCCAGGATGTTCCGGGCTGCAGTGCGGCCCATCTGAAGCGCGGCGGGGGCCAGGGGCGGGACCGCGTCCTCGTCGAGTCGGACATGGGCCTGATCACCCACCACGAACACCGTGGGTGAGGATGAGAGGCTGAGGTCGTCCTGCACCTTGATGCGGCCCATCCGGTCCCGCTCACCGTCCAGATCCTGGTTGAGGCCGCTGGCCTGGATTCCTGCAGCCCACAGAACGGTCGCGGCCTTCAGGTGCTCGGTCCCCATCCAGACCCCTTCGTCGTCCAGTTCGGTGACCTTGGTCGAGGTCCAGACCGTCACCCCCAAGTTCTCGAGCTTGCGCGTAGCCGCCAGCGAGAGCGCCGGATCGAAGGCGCTGAGGATGCGATCGCCCCCTTCCAGCAGGATGATCCTCGTGCGCGTGGGATCGACGTTCCGGAAGTCCTTGCTCAGGGTGAAGCGCGTGATCTCTCCCAGTGCACCGGCCAGCTCCACCCCTGTGGGCCCACCACCGATGACCACCAGGGTCATGAGTGCCGCTCTGGCGGCCTCGTCCTGCTCCACCTCCGCTCGCTCGAAGGCCAGGAGAATCCGGCGGCGAATCTCAGTGGCCTGCTCGATGGTCTTGAGGCCCGGCGCGCGCTCTTCCCACTCGTTGCGCCCGAAGTAGCTGTGGGTCGCTCCACAGGCGAGGATCAGGTAGTCGTAGTCGAGCTCGCCGCAGGTGCTGTACAGGCGTCCTTGCTGGGCGTCGATCGACCTCACTTCGCCAAGGAGCGGCCGCACGCTGGGGTAAGGGCGCAAGGCCCGACGGATCGGTGTGGAGATGTCCGCCGGACTCAGCCCCCGCCGTGGCCACCTGGTAGAGCAAGGGCTGAAACAGGTGGTGGTTTCTGCGGTCGATGATGGTGACCTGAAGGCCCTCCTGGCGGGACGCTCCCAGCACCTTCGCTGCAGCCAGACCTGCGAATCCACCACCGACGATGACGACCCTTGTGCTCACCTCGAAAACCCGACTTAGCTGAGGTCTGGGTAACTCTAGAGTGGGGGGTTCGCTAGCGGGTCACAGGGGTGAGGCTCCCGAAGCCGTCCGACTTCTTTAGACTTGGAGCGTGCTGGACCACCGAAGGCTCACCGCCCTGATCGCGCTGTGCCTGGTGCGCGCCAGCGGGGATGCGTGGCTGCTGGTGCGCGACCCGCCTCGCTTCGTGAACCACGAGGAGGCCTACAACGCCACCGTGGGCTGGATGGTCTGGCACACCGGGGAGTGGAGCCAGCTCCTGGACCTCCAGTACCGGAGCTTCTGTGGAGGCTGCAGCGTGGTTGCGGCCCTCGCGGGGCCCACCCTGGCCGCAGCTGGCGACCACTTCCTGGCCTGGAAGGGGCTGGCGCTCCTCTGGTCGCTGATGACCCTGGTCATGGGCTTCTTCGCCCTGCGGGAGATCGCCGGCGAAGCCGCGGGATGGACCGCTGCGATCCTGCTGGCCATCCCTCCGGCTGGACTCTCCGAGCTGGGACTGATGCTGTGGGGCAACCATCAGGAGTCGGCGCTGCTGCTCTTCACGGCCCTCGCCCTGCGCCGTCGACCCCTGATTCAGGCCCTTGTGCTGGGGCTGTCCGTGGTCTTCTGCCGAACCAGCCTGTACTTCGTGATCGTGCTGCTGCCCCTGGCCCTCCGTGCGGACTGGCGCTCGGTCGGGACTTTTGTCGCTGGCCTTTCAGCCCTGCTGTTGCCAACGGCCGAAGGCTTCGACGGCCAGATCCCAGAGCTGCTCAGCGTCTCCTCGAACCTGCTCCCGGAAGGCATCGACGGCGTGCTTCGCCGGCTCGCGCTGCTGCTCGATCCCAGCGAGCTCGGTCCACGCCTCTTCCTGGCCCGTCACAGCACGCTGCCTGCACTCACCGTGCTCGGGGTGGCCCTGGTGGCCACCGTGGTGTTGCTGCGCCAGCGCCAGTGGCTGCTCCCCGCCCTGGCTCTGGTCTTCCTGCTGGCCTTCTGCATCTCCGGCTTCAACATGCCCCTGGAGGGCAAGGTGCTTCCGGTCGTCAACGCCCGCTACCACGCCCCCTGGATGCTCCTGCTCCTCCTGCTTCCTGCGGCATGCCCCGGTCGATGGCGAGCTCTGGCCGGGCTGAGCCTGCTCGCTTCCCTGGGCGCCCGGACGCTGAAGGATCCCGCCCAACCGGTGAGCTGGGACACTCTGGTGGCGGCACGGGCTGCTCAGCCCTGGTCCTTCATCGGCCTGAGCCGGGATCGTTTCGACCCCCAGGGAGCCCGCAGCGACGAGCCCCGTGCACAGCTGCTCCTCGAGGTTCTCCAGGGGGATCCCCCCGAGGGCTGGATCGCCGTACAACAGGCCTTTTCGGGGCCTCCGCCCCAGGATGGCTGGGGGGCTGGGCTCGCCGCGCTGGAGCGCTGCGACAGTCCGGAGATCGACCTTGTCCTCGACTGCCTGGACCGGGAGCAGCTCTCCCAGGAGGCCCTCCCCGGGGTGGGGCTGGGGCTCGCCCGTGACTGGCGGAATCGGGGAGATCTGCAGGCCGCCATCGACCGCTTCGGCCCGGCCGTGGCGACCGGTGCCGCCAGCCCTCTGGCGGGCGTTCATCGCCCCGTGGTTCCTGCGCGATAGAGTCCTGCATGTCCTTCATGGACCATCTGGAGCCGAAGGCGCACAAACGCCTGGAGGAGCTGGCCGAAGAACTCACCGTTCCCGACGGGGATCTCCTGATCGAGCGTGGAGCGCACGGGGGCGACTTCTACCGGGTGATCCGAGGCTGTCTGGAGGTCGTCGATGCCAGTTCGGTGCCCATGCTCGTCCTGGACGTGCTGGGACCGGGCACCGTGGTCGGCGAGATGGGCTACCTCTCCGGCGAGCCACGCAGCGCGGACGTCCGCGCGGGCGAGGAGACCGTTGTCCTGCGCTGGCGCAAGGAGACTCTGGACCGCGTGCTTCAGGGCGATACCGAGCTGGCCAGCGCCTTCTACAAGGCCTCGGGGCTCACCCTGAGCCGCCGGCTGGACAAGCTGAACCGAGCCGCGTCCGATGGTGCCCTCAGCAGCTCATTCCAGCGCGGACCGGTACCCGAGAGCGTGCAGGGAGCTCGCAGCGTGGCCGACAGCCTGAAGGAGGAGCTCCACGGCCTCGAACCGCTCCTCGCGAAGGTATCGGCGGAGGAGGCCCTCACACGTCTGGCTCCCGTGGCGGGGCGCTTCCTGGACAGCGGTCGCCGGATGATGGCGGCCTTGTCGGCCCGCGAGCGCGAGATCGCTGGAGAGCTGATGGCTCGAGAGCTCCAGCCCTACCTGATCCGCTCCCACCTCGCCCGCATGGCGATCACACGCGAGACGGGCCTCATGGGCGACGCTGCTCTGCTGGCCCATGCGGAGCTTGGCGACCCGGAGGGGGCCGACCCGCTCGGAACGGCGTTGGACGCATTGCTCCTGGCCCAGCCCACTGTCCAGAGCCATCGCACCCGCTTCGAGCCGACCTTGGAGCAGACCCTGGCGATGCTCTCCCAGATGCGCGTACCCAGCCTGCGCGTGACGGTCCTGCACGGCGGCACCGGCACCTTCGTCGCCCGCCTGGTCACCTCGCTGAGCGAGCTCGCGGGGGAACGCGCCGCCGAACTCACGGTCATCGACGGCAACCCCGAAAACCTGGCCTTCCTGAACTCCGGCACGGCCACGAGACCTCCGAACGTCCGCATCCGACCGGTGCACGAGGACCTGACCCACATCTGCATGGGCACCTCGAAGATCTTCTTCGCGCAGCAGGATCTCATCGTCGTGAACGGTCTCGTCGAGTACCTCCCGGACCGGGCTCTGGCCATGCTCCTGCGCAGGCTCCGCGACCACCTCCTGCCCGGTGGTGGCGTCGTGATGAACCTGCTCACTCCCAGCGGGGACAGCTTTGTCTTCGACCATCTGCTCACCTGGCGCACCGTCCGCCGGCCTCCGGAGCGGATCGTCCAGTTCTGCGAGGGACTGCGCTACATCAAGAGCGGGGTGAACTGGACCCGGGGCGCTGGCGCCGTGGTCAGTGCACAGCTCCCCAAGAACTTCCAGAAGACCCTGCAGCTCGTCCCCGACCTGTGAGTGGCTGGAACGAACACCGCATCCCCGGGGAGACCGCGCGAGCGATTCGCGAGCTGGATGCCCGGAGCGCGAACTAGTAGCGGTAGTGGTGGGGCTTGTAGGGCCCCTCGACACCCACACCGATGTAGTCCGCCTGATCCTTGCTCAGGGTGGTGAGCTGTACACCGAACTTCGCCAGGTGAAGCCGGGCCACCATCTCGTCCAGGTGCTTGGGCAGGGTGACGACGCTCTTCCCGTAGTTCTCGGCGTTGGCGTGAAGCTCCATCTGGGCCAGGGTCTGGTTGGTGAAGCTGGCGCTCATGACCAGGCTGGGGTGGCCGGTGGCGCAGCCCAGGTTCACCAGGCGTCCTTCGGCCAGGATGATGATGCTGCGCCCCGTGTCCGTGAAGCGCCACTCGTGCACCTGCGGCTTGATGTCGATCTTCTGGACCAGCCCCTGCCTCCGCAGCTCCTCCAGTCCAGCGATGTCGATCTCGTTGTCGAAGTGACCGATGTTGCAGACGATGGCCTTGTCCTTCATCTGCCGCATGTGCTCGGCGGTGATGATGTCCTTGTTCCCCGTGGCGGTGACGAAGATGTCGAAGTCCCCCACGACCCGGTCGAGCTCGACCACGTCGATGCCCAGCATGCACGCCTGAAGGGCACAGATGGGGTCGATCTCCGTGATGGCAACCCGAGCGCTCTGGCCACGCAGAGACTGGACCGAGCCCTTGCCCACATCCCCGAAGCCACAGACCAGCGCCTTCTTTCCGGCGATGAGCACGTCGGTGGCCCGCATGATGGCGTCGACGAGGCTGTGGCGGCAGCCGTAGACGTTGTCGAACTTGGACTTCGTGACCGAGTCGTTCACGTTGATGGCGGGGAAGCGCAGAGTTCCCTCTTCGACGCGCTCGTAAAGACGATGGACACCCGTCGTGGTCTCCTCGCTGACACCGCGGATGTTGGCCGCCATGGGTCGCCAGAAGTCAGCCCCCTTCGCTTCGCGCACCGCGTGCAGCAGAGTCAGCACCACCCGGTGCTCGTCATTGTCCGCGGTGCTCGGGTCGGGGATCGACCCGGACTCTTCGTACTCGGCACCCAGATGCACCAGCAGAGTGGCGTCGCCCCCGTCATCCAGAATCAGGTTCGGCCCGGGCGCATCCGGCCAGGTCAGGGCCTGCAGCGTGCACCACCAGTACTCGGCCAGGGTCTCGCCCTTCCAGGCGAAGACAGGGACCCCGTTGGGGTTCTGGACATCGCCATCGCCGATGGCGACCGCTGCCGCCGCATGATCCTGGGTGGAGAAGATGTTGCAGCTCACCCAGCGGACCTGGGCACCAAGCGCGATGAGGGTCTCGATCAGCACGCCCGTCTGAATGGTCATGTGCAGGCTGCCCATGATGGTCGCACCCGCCAGAGGCTGCTCGGCCCCGTGGCGCTCGCGCAAGGTCTCCAGGCCCGGCATCTCCGCCAGCGCCAGCTCGAGTTCCTTGCGACCAAAGCGCACGGTGTCCGGGCTCAGGTCGGCGACGCGAAAGCTCTCGTCGCTAAAGAGAGGCAGCCCCGTTTCCATGAAGGTGGGGTGGCTGTGATGCTCGGACATGGGTTCACTCCCGAAGAGGATGGGGTTACAATCCATATATCCGGATAAACGGATGGATTGCGAATGACGATCGAAAAACAGCTGCAGGTTCTCGGGGACGAGACGCGTCTACGCATGCTCCTGCTGCTCGATCGCGAGGAGCTCCAGGTGGGCGAGTTGGCCCGCGTGCTGCAACTCCCGCAGTCGACCGTGAGTCGCCACGTGAAGAAGCTGGTCGATGCCGGTCTCGCGTCGAAGAGGATCCAGGGAGCGGTGAGCTGGCTGCGCCGGGACGGAGCCGATGCCCTGTGGGAGATCGTCCGCAGGGATCTGGACTACCCGGAGGACCTCAGGAGGCTGGAGGCGGTGATCGCACGGCGGCTGATGGACAGCCGGGAGTTCTTCGGCCGCCATGCCGAGCACTGGGACGCACTGCGGCAGGAGCTCTTCGGAAGCTCCTGGGTGCTCAGCACGCTGATGACACTCCTGCCGGAAGGCCTGCGGGTCGCCGATCTCGGCTGCGGCACAGGGATGCTGCTCTCCCTGCTTCCAGAGGGCAGCATCGGTGTGGATCGAGAGCAGGCCATGCTGGATGCCGCCCGTCAGCGCCTGCCGGAGGCCGACCTGCGCCAGGGTTCACTGGAGGACCTGCCCCTGGCCGAGGGAGAGGTGGATGTGGCCTTGTGCACGCTGGTGCTTCACCACGTCGAGAACCTGAGGGGAGCCTTCGCCGAGATCCGCCGGGTGCTCCGACCGGGCGGTCGCCTGGTGGTGCTGGACATGATCGCCCACGACCGCAGCGTCTACCAGCAGACCATGGCGCACCAGCACCTCGGCTTCCACCCAGAGGACCTGGACCTGGGTCTGCACCTGAAGAGCTGGCACACGCTGGCCCCGGAACCCGAGGCTCAAGGTCCGGGGCTGTTCCTGGCCCAGTTCCTGCGCTAGCGTCGGTCCGCTCGAGGGACGGTGGATCCCGCCGCTTCCACTACGAGAGTCGCACCCCTGTTTCCCAGGCTCCCGGTTCTCGCCGCCGTACCAGGAAGAGGGAGAGGAGGAACAGTGAACCCGACCAGGGGACATTTCCGGTGGTGCAACTGCAGGCGCCCAAATGAGCATCCTCGGTGTCATCAAAGTCATCGACGTCATCGACATCACCCGAGTCACCCGAGTCATCGGGTTCTTCTTCGACGGATGCTTCGATCGTGTAGTAGCCCAGGGTTCCGTAATCCGAATACCCATCCGAATCGGGATCATCGTATCCAGTGCCGTCTACAGACAGGTAGTTCGGGATTGCTATGTAGTTTGAAGGTGTCCTCGAGTGGCGCAGGCAACTCATATTCTGTATCGGGTCCCGGTGGTGCGAGGATGGAGCCCGTCTCAGAAGGCCGCGGGAAGGAGTCGATCGCCATCGCGCGGTCATCGTTGATTCTAGGTGTGTTCAAGTCTTGAGCATGACTGACCGAAGACACGGCGAGACCGCCGATCATGACTGGAACCACCAGGCGCATATTGTTCCTCCTGTATGGCCCTGGTGTCCCGCGAGGGGCCCATCTGGACAAGGCCAAATCAGGCATGTGGTGATTATACGGCCATCACCAAACAAAACAGCGAAGCCGACGAGCCCCAAGCGCAGCACTGAGGCATTCGGGTCGCCCTTCCAGTTCCAGGAGCCAAGCCGTGGACCTCGACAGCCTCGGCATACCGGCCTGCACGCTCCAACCCGTCCGCGAAGTTGGTTCGCGCCCATGCGCGGTTGGCGGGGGTCCCGTTCCGGCGGCCATCATGACCACGGATTGCTCCAGGTAGGGGATCGCCTCATCCAATCGACCGGCACCGCAGGTGGAGTCGGCCCCGACGCTGGAGCGGTATGAAGCACGGTGACCTACCGAAATTGAGCGTCTGGGGGCCTCAGGGCCCG
>PVBE010274800.1_pt1 | contig 92065 bp, 92 predicted proteins | sample 1631181 | NCBI WGS metagenome assembly PVBE01 (sample SAMN08397723, study PRJNA350692) | Marine metagenome, whole genome shotgun sequencing project. | isolation source: water | place: Pacific Ocean | collected 2012-04 | reverse complement strand
TCCGTTATACGGCGGGGCTTTGCTGAAGCGCCTTCGAGACGAACTCTACGGCTCCGTCGAAGTCCACTTCGATGTACCCGGCGCCCCTGAAGCCGCCGCAAGTGCGTTGGCCCAAGCGACACCGCGAAGTGCGATGAGTACCTTGACCGCAGAGTCCGTCGTCGGTGCGGTCTCCCCAGATCGCGTGGTCCTCCACCGCCATCGCCCCTTCTTCAGCAACTCCTTTGCGCCGGTCTTCCGTGGCGAGTTTCGAGTTAAATCCGGCCGGACTCAGCTTTGCGGGGCGTTTCGCCTCCATGTGTTCGTCCAGGTCTTCATGACCGTCTGTTTCGGATTCCTGCTGCTCTTTCTTCCTTTTGCAGTTCTCCGCGGTGCGTTGGGAGCAGCCGAATCTGGCGCACACTGGGCGGCAGGCTTGTTCGCCGGGCTTGTAATGGCCGGGCCGGCGTTTCTCATGGGGTTGGCGGCTTTCGCGTTTGTTCGTCTTGGCAAGTGGCTCGCTCGCGAAGATCGGCCCAAGATCGAGGCGCACATCCGACGCACCTTTGAGTCGTCCGCCGTATAACAACCCGTTCCAGCGGACTTGCTTCCGAATGACGCCTGCCGGCTCGTGGTAGAATCAAGAAGTCCGAGGCGTTGCCAGTCGCTGTGCCAGATCGGAGCAAGCCGCTGAACGCCGATCCGTTATGCCGCATTACGAGCTTTGGGAGCTGCGATGACTTTGGCCAAGTCGCGCCGCGTCGCACCCATCGTCAGCAGCGCTTTGATCAGCAGGTCAACCAACACGGACGAGTCCGCCGCTTCCATTTTGGCCACACGAGGTTGGCTTGAACCGATCGCGTTTGCCAGTTGAGTTTGTGTCCACCTCTTCGATTGCCTTCGCTTTTTGAGACTGCTCGCTAGAGCGACCTTCAGATCCACAAACGCAGCCTCCTCCTTGGTCAGCTCCAAGAAGTCCGTGGCATCACTCACCTTCCAGCCTGCGCCTTCAAGCCGTGCTCGCTTCTCTTTCTTCATGGTTTCCTCCTGCTCCTCGGCCAGTTCGTCGTAGCGCCTCAGGCGCGTTTTGCATGCCCGGGTCACCGCGGCTGGTGTCTTTCCGGTCTTCTTCGCAAATACTTCCAGCACAATGATCGCGTCAGCATCGACTCGGTAGAACAGGCGCCAGTTTGCATTCTCATCTCGGACGCGCAGCTCGTGGCACCTGCCTCCAACACTCGGCATTGGCCGGGCCTTGGCTGCCTTCCCGCTACTGGCCAGCGGCCGGCAGCTTATCGCCCAGCCGTTGGGTAGCCAGCCGAGAGACTTGCACGGATACCGTGTAATCGGTAATCTCCTGCTAAATTGATCGCTTCATTCGGCGACCAGGCGACCGCGGACCTCTACCACGGCGCGCAGACCCGACGTGCTCGATCATTTCCGGCCAATCTCGCTCAAACGGCCCTGCGAAAACTCGACATGCTGAACGCAGCCCATGCGCTGTCGGATCTTCGTTCGCCGCCAGGAAATCGTCTCGAACTACTTCGGGGCAAATGGAGAGGCTGTCACAGCATCCGCGTCAACCAGCAATGGCGCGTCGTCTTTCATTGGTCGGAGGGGCAAGCCCACGAGGTACGCCTCATCGACTACCACAGGGGGTAAACATGCAGCCCAAGCAGCGCGTACCGACGCACCCGGGTGAGATCCTTAGGGAAGAGTTTCTCGTCCCCCTGGGCCAGACACAGGTGGCGTTGGCGGAGCATCTGAAGGTTCCGGTCCAGCGAATCAATGAGCTTGTGCGCGGGAAGCGTGGGGTTACCCCCGAAACGGCGTGGCTGCTGTCGCAGGCCCTGAACACGACTCCAGAGTTCTGGCTCAACCTGCAGGCAGCGTACGATCTGGCGATCACGCGTCCCGCTCGCCAGGTCTCGAGGCTTCGGCGCGCCTCCTAGTCAAACTGGCTGCCCAACAAGCCGCTGAAGCTGTCGGCCGAACGCGTTGGCGCAACGGATCTAGGGCGGTGGTCAGGGTACCCCGGGGTGGGCCGCAGCTTAGCGGCCAGCCGTTGGGCGGCAGGCAGCTCCTTAGCCCGCTTCCTTCAGAACCGTGACTTCTCGAACGAGCCGTCCCTTTAGCCGTTGCTTCTCTACTTCCAAGTCGTGGCGAATCTGGAGATTCAGCCAGAAGCGCTCCGATGTTCCGAAGTAGCGCGACAGTCGCAGGGCGGTGTCAGCGGTAATGCCCCGCTTCCCGTGGACGATCTCATTGATTCGCCTCGCGGGTACACTGATGTCCTTCGCCAGCCGGTACTGGCTCAACTCCATGGGCTCCAAGAACTCCTCAAGCAAGATCTCTCCAGGATGAATCGGCGGATGCGCCTTCTTGGCCATGTCTCTATCCCCTGTGGTAATCCGCGATCTCGACATCGTGGGCATCACCCCGAGCCCACCGGAAGCAGATGCGCCACTGCTCGTTGATGCGAATGCTGTACTGGTCTGCCCGGTCTCCACTGAGGCGTTCCAATCGGTTTCCAGGTGGAACCCTGAGGTCCCCGATTGCATCCGCAGCATCAATCAGCAGGAGCTTGCGGTGCGCCCTTCGTTGCACATCTGGAGGTAGCCGACGCAAACGTTCCCGGAGGAACACCTTCTCGGTTTCGCCGTCCGCGAAGCTCCGGATCACGTCCAGAGCATAACGCACTCCGTTATTAACGGCAACCGATAGTATGCCTGCGGCCCAACAAGGCGCTGCAGCAGACGTGGCCCAGCTTGGCGATCCCACCTTTGGTAAACTCTTGGCTTCAACCCGCTGCGCTCCGGCGAGCATCGGTGGCACTGGGCCACGCAGCTCAGCGCCAGATCCGTTAGGCGGAAACGTGTAGAAGAATGACACCGATACACCGACGCCCCTTAGACCTCCTGCTTGTTCTCTTCTTTGTGATTTCGGTCCTATACGGGTTCTTGTTCAGTCTCCCCGAAGGACTCGGTGCATCCGTCTCCGCCGATAGCCCCTGGCCCCCGCTCCGCGCGCTCCACTGGTGGGCGGTGGCAGAGGAGCCGGCGCACCTCGACCCGCCGCCGAATCTCATCGCGGCTTGCCTCTTTGATGGCCTGTTTCAGGCTCCCGTTCTTCTCTTTGTCATAGTTGGCTTAGTCCGTCTCCGTGCGTGGCTCAGGCCCCTCGGCCTCGTCTACGCTGGCGCCGCTACCACGAACATGTTCTTCTACTTCATGCAGACTTTCGCCGGGCCATACCCTCCTCCCAACGTGGCGTACTACCTGGCTTTCAACCTTCCATGGCTCATCGCCCCAATCGTCCTTGGCGTTCGACTAGTAGTCCGCAGGGATCTCATACCGTCCGGGGCCTAATAAGCGTGCACCTACACGGATGATCAAGCGCTTGCGGATGACACCATCCCGTCCTGCGCCTCGAGGCGTCGCCAGAAGTGAAATGCTGCGAATGAATACCGGTATTACACCGCCTATTCTCTAGTTGAACAGCAGAGGAGAAGCCCAGCCAGGCATGGATGCACTCGAGGATCGAAGCCGGGAACAATTCGAGGCGTGGGCCCAGTGGTTTGACCGAAGACTTGGTTGGTCCTTCTCCCACACGAACCGCCATCTGCTGCGGCTAGTCGATCCATCGCCTGGGTCGCGAGTTCTCGATGTGGGCTCCGGCACTGGCATTCTCCTGCAGCAAATGAACGAGCGCGATACGGGCCTCCGGCTGTTCGGTGTCGATATTGCTCATCAGATGCTCACCGCCGCACGAGCCAAGTTGCCGGATCGCGTCGCACTTCACCAAGGAAGCGCCAACTCCCTTCCCTACTCCAGTGACGCCTTCGACTACGTGACCTGCACTGCATCGTTCCACCACTACCGTGATCCGCCAGGTGCGCTGCACGAAATGCACCGCGTGCTCAGACCATGCGGACGGGTAGCGGTCCTCGACCCCTTCACAGACGGAGTCCTCCGACGCTTGGTCTGTGGGGCCCTGGAGTTCACATTCCGAGAAAGAGACACAGCTCTGTTCACCTCGGAGGAGATGCGCGATCTGTTTCAACGGGCGGGCTTCGTCAACGTCTCACAGAGTTCGTACCTGCACTACAAACTCCTTACTCTCGGGAGCAAGCCCGCTCCCACCTGAAAAGGACCTGCGGCTGACAAGAGACAGCTGGGCATTCCTCAGTTCGGTAGCATTCTGAAATCGGGCCACTGCGGCATGGGGTTGACGGTCAGCGCCGTCGCTTGCAGCTGGAGCCCGATCCGTCGGGCCGCCCCTCTCATTGATGCTCTCAAAAGGAATCGTGTGATGGCGGGACAAACACTGGGGAGCGTGAAATGAACTCAGATCCTCACTCAGTACTACGAGTAACTAGAACCAAAGCTCAGGCAAAGGCGAGTTACGACAGGATGAGTCCGTTCTACGATTATTTTGCCGGAGTCTTTGAGCAGAAGTACCGAAACGCAGCATTGAAGCAACTGAACATCGCAAGTGGTGAAATCGTTCTCGAGATTGGTTTTGGAACTGGTCACTGCTTGAAACAAATTGCTGAGGCCGTGGGGGAGGAAGGCCGAGTCTATGGCATTGATATTTCCTCGGGGATGCTTGTTGCCAGCAGGCGACGACTGGAAAAGGCCGGGCTTTGGAGCAGGGTCGATCTGACCTGTGACGATGCAGTGAAAATGCCGTACACAGACAATCAATTTGATGCTGTTTTCTCGAGCTTTACGCTCGAGCTTTTCGATTCACCTGAAATTCCACAGCTGCTTGCTGAAATCAGGCGTGTCTTGAGGCCCGAAGGGAGGGTTGGGGTTGTCAGTATGTCGAAAGAGTATGGGGCTTCGCCCTTGATGCGATCGTACGAGTGGTTTCACCAGAAGCTTCCCCAATACATCGACTGCAGGCCCATCTATGTCGAACAGGCAATCAAGGATGCTGGGTTTTCGATACAACACAAGGAGCGAGTTAGTCTGGTGGGATTGCCGGGAGATATCGTCATTGGTGCAAAGCCGGCCTCCTCGGTTTGAGGGCAATATCTTCTCACGGAAGGCACCAAGTCTTTGATCGCGGGTCAAACTTCAAGAATCAAAGACAGCGTAACACCGGAATGAACTCAGAACGCTCCGCACATGGCTCTTGCCGACCGTTAGTCGGCCAACCGTCAGGTAGAAGGTCGGAAGCTGGAATCAACGCGTCGCTGTTCTTCGGCGGTGGATCCGGAACGCAATACACCGCAGCCACACCCGACGGCCTGGAGGAGCGATGACGTACCGATTGTTCAGCTGGGAGCTCAGCTATTTTTCTGGAAAAGTGCGGGCGTACCTTCGCTACAAGGAACGCATGGGAGACCTGGGCCAGGGCTTCGAGGACGTTCTCGCGACGCCCGAATTGGTGGTGGGCCTGCTGACCCCGGCTACCGGGTCTGGCGCCGTGCCCCAGCTGCAGACCGGAGACGGCAGCTGGGTGCAGGATTCGAGTGACATCATCGACTTCATCGAGGCCCACCACGACAAGGCACCGGTGGTCCCGAACGCTGCAAACGCGCCGCGGCAGGCGGTGGCATCCTATCTCGTCGAATTGCTGGCCGACGAGTGGATGGTGGTGCCGGGCTTCTGGGAACGCTGGCATTACAGCCTGCCCGACGTCGAGCCCAACCACGTCGACTACAACGCCATGCAGTGGGGGTCGGTATTCGCGGCAGGTGCACCTGGCAACGAACGGCTAGCTGCCGGTGCCGGCGTATTCGAAAACCTGTTCGGCATGTCCGAGGCCCGTACGAATCCGCGCGGCGTTTACGCAGGGCTCATCCAGCTGGGCTGCACCGAGGCCACCGAACAGGCGTGGTGGGCATCGATGGAAAACATCCTCGGCCTGCTCGACACGCACTTCGGGCTCCACGACTTCTTGCTGGGCGGGCTGCCTTCGCTGGGAGACTTCGGCCTGCTAGGGCCCTTGTACGCGCATCTCTACCGCGACGCAACGTCGGGCTTCGCTCTGCGGACCCGGCATCCGATCGTGTCGGAGTGGGTCGAACGGACCAATGGCAACAACGTCAGTGCCCGCACCTACGGCCAGAAGCTCTACTCTCTCGGCCGGGGCGGAGAACTCGTGGCTCGGCCTGCCACCAGCGACGGCGGGGATTGGCTGCCGGACGACCGGGTACCGCCGAGCCTCGAAGCCATCGTGGCTGTCTTCTTCGAAGAGATGTGGCCCATGCTCACCAGCACCATGGAGAAGACCGCGGCCTTCATCGCCAGCGAAGCCCATGAGCCGGGCGATGAGCTGCCGGGCAAGACCTTTACAGCGGACCTGCCCTGGTACGCCCACCAGACCGGTGACGGCGCACTCACCCACGACTTCGAGATTGGCGGCATCCAGGCGCGCCGCATGGTGACGCCCTACCACGTGTGGATGCTCCAGCGCCTCGCCCGGGTGCTGGCAGAGGCGGGGGCCGACAAAGCGGGCCGCACGAGTATAACGACCTGGCTCGAGCAGTTTCCGGCCGGTGGCGAGTTGTTGGAGTTGGACGACCGCCTCGCAGACTGCCGCGTCCGAAAGGACGGCGCGCGTCTATTTTCGGTTCGCTGACACCGCGCTACGGGCCGATCTCGCTGCTCTCGTCGAGCCGCATATCCCACAGGCGACTCACGGAGACCAATACGGTCTTGTAGCGGGGTGATTCGGGGCAATATCTCTTTTCGGTAGCATCGCGTCCGCCTGCATCGGGAACCAGCAATTCGATTCTACCTAATAACAGGATCGAGCTGGGGGGCTGCAGCGGAGACCAAACGGTGCATGGTATCCTGTGGCGGAGTTGAGCGGTCAGACAGTTGGGGCGCCGTGCTTCGCCTGTAGCTGAGCGCCGTGTCCTTCAGAAGACTGGAGCGTGTCGTGTCTAGCCCCTGCCCGGTCGAACCCGACGGCTTGTTCGATGGTCTTCGCTGGTCTTTGATCCTCGGCGGTGCCGTGCTGGATCACGTGCTTTCTTTCCTCGCGCTACTTCCGATCCTGGTCTTGGTTGGCGGTACCGAAGCATTATCCGGCGATGAGGAATCCGTCAATCGGGTAATCGATCAGACTGTGCTTGCGCCTGAATTCCTGCTCTGGAGTTTAATCGTGGGAGTCTTGATCACCTCATGTGCAGCCTTCTGGGTCGCGCGCCGCGCAGGAGTTCTCCCGCTGCGCCACGGCGGGTGGACCGCCGTTGCCGCGCTGATGCTTGGGGCTGTCTTCCTCTTGTTCCCGGGTGCCACCTCTGGTCCGCAGCCACCCCTCTGGTACGTTTTTCTCGGGTACGCCTTCATGATCCCCGCTGGCGTGTTCGGCGGCTGGCTGGCAGCCAGGGCCAGTGGGAAAAACGCCTAACACAGTGGCTCCAGCAGACCGGGGGCAGCGCGTTCGCACTTGGAGTTTGCAGCCGTTTCGCATCGAGCTGAGGCGCCCCAGCGAGGGCCGGCACTCCGCACCACATACCTGAGCACCCGGTTCGCCCTGATCTACTACCCAGAACGCCGAGATATCTTTTCCGTGATTGGATCGGAGACGCACACGGCGCAGCGTCACCACCGCAATGCGGAGTTGGAGAAAACTGCCTTGCGGTTCACGGCTTCGTGGCCCGGGGGCGACCCCCAGGGACCGACGACAAACGATGACGAGTGAAACCTGGAGGCCTCCCGGCGTCTCGGGACTCCGGAGCCAGGATCGCATGGCGAACCATTCCGTCAGACGCGGTACAATGCACGCAACAGATCTCAGAGAGGAGGCGCCATGTCGACTGGGGTGATCGTTCTCATCGTACTGGCCGCGATCGTGGTCCTCGGCTTCATGTATGTGATCGGAGTCTTCAATCGGCTGGTAGCGCTACGGAATCGCTATCAGAACGGGTTTGCCCAGATCGAGGTCCAGCTGAAGCGGCGCCACGACCTGATCCCGAACCTGGTGGAGACCGTGAAGGGCTACATGGCTCATGAGCGGGAGACCCTCGAGGCGGTCATTCAGGCGCGCAACCAGGCCGTGGGCGGGCTCGAGCAGGCGTCCGGGAACCCCGGCGATCCCGAAGCCATGAAAAAACTCGGCGGTGCCGAGAGTGCACTGGCTGGAGCCATGGGCCGCCTGCTCGCTCTCTCCGAGGCCTACCCGGATCTCAAGGCCAGCCAGAACATGCAACAGCTTACCGAGGAACTGACGTCGACCGAAAACAAGGTCTCCTTTTCTCGCCAGGCCTTCAACGACGCGGTCACCGAATACAACACGTACAAGCAGGGCTTTCCGCCCGTGATCTTTGCGGGCATGTTTGGCCACGGCCAGGACGCGGGCCTGCTCGAGTTCGATAGCGAGGCCATCGCGGAGCCGCCGAAGGTCGAGTTCTGATCCCGATCGCGAGCAGGTTCTAGGGCAGATGGCTTCGGATTTCTTCGAACTCCAGGATGACGCGCGGCGGAATACCAAGCGCCTTGTCGTCCTGTTCGTAGTGGCCGTGATCGGCATGACGGCCACGTTCTACGTGGCTGCCGCCATCCTGTTGGGCTACGGGAAAGACCCGTCCACCGGGGTAACGGTCTTTAACGTGCGCTGGGTGGACCCGCTGCTGATGCTCCAGATCGCAGGGGCGACGGCTCTGGTGGTGGGCGGCGCCAGCCTCTACCGCATTTCCTCACTCGCCGGTGGCGGAAGGGTGGTAGCCGAAAGTCTGGGCGGAACGCTGATCCATGCCAACAGCACGGATCGGTTGGAGCGTCGCATTCTGAACGTGGTCGAAGAGATGGCGATCGCTTCGGGGAACCCGACTCCACCTGTCTACATGCTGCAGGACGAACCGGGCATCAATGCGTTCGCTGCAGGGTTTACCCCAAGCGACGCGGTGATCGGTGTTACCCGGGGTTGCGTTGAGCAACTCAGCCGCGACGAGTTGCAGGGAGTGATCGGCCACGAGTTCAGCCACATCCTGAACGGTGACATGCGTCTCAACATCCGGCTCATGGGTGTGCTCTTCGGGATCCTCGTCGTCGGGCTGATTGGAAACATCCTGCTCCGTTCGTCGATTTACGGCAGCGCCTTCCAAAGCCGAAGCAGCCGGGACAACTCCACGCAGGTGCTGCTCGTGATTGGCGGCATCATGATGCTCGTGGGTTTCATCGGCACCTTGGTGGGAAACCTCATCAAGGCCTCGGTGAGCCGCCAGCGGGAGTTCCTCGCCGACGCCTCGGCGGTCCAGTTCACCCGAAATCCTTCCGGCATTGCCGGAGCGCTCAAAAAGATCGGCGGATTCGAGGCGGGCTCCGCGATGACGAATCCCCGTGCTCCCGAGTCGAGCCATATGTTCTTCGGCCGGGCCGTCTCGTCCGGACTCAATTCCCTCTTCGCCACCCACCCGCCACTCGAGGAGCGGATCGCGCGCCTCGATTCAACCTGGCAGGCCGGTGGGGAAGCCGCGCGTTCGGGGCCAGTGCAGGCCACAGGAACCGCATCCGAACTCGCCATGGGATTCTCGCCGGAGCCGGCCGACCACGCCGTGGCCCAGATCGGGAGCGTTACTCAGAGCCACTTGGAGCACGCACACAACCTGATTGCCGGCCTGCCCCGAACCGTGATCGATGCCGCCCACGAACCCTACGGGGCCCGGGCCGTCATCTATGCACTGTTGGTGAATACCGAGCCCGAGGCGCGCGCTCGCCAACTCGAACTCTTGCCCTCTTCGGCCGAGCCCGATGTATGGAAGCTGATGCAGGGTCTTTTGCCCGAGGTCAGCCGGCTGGAGGCCGGAGTCCGGCTGCCGCTGATCGACCTGGCGTTGCCCGCGCTGCGGGAATTGTCACCCGATCAGTATCGCCGCTTCACCCACGTGGTTTCGGAACTGGTGGCGGCAGACGATCGCATCAGCGTTTTCGAGTGGACCCTCCAGCGAATTCTCCTCACCCACTTGCGTCCGCACTTCGAGGGCGTAAGGCATAACCGCCGCCACTACCGCGGCTTCAAGCAACTGCGCGGGCCTTCCGAACAGGTATTTTCGGCCCTGGTGGCGGCGAGTTCGAACGCTGATACAGCTGCCGAGGAGGCTTTCGACGAGGCCGCGAAGGCTTTGCAGCTATCCGGACTCCGGCTGCTTCCCCTCGACGAGGTCGACCTGGCGGGGCTCGATACCGCGCTGGAGGCCCTATCGGGCCTCACGCCGCCGCTCAAGCGCCAGTTCCTTTCCGCCTGCGCCCAATTGATTACGGCCGACCACGAGGTCACGCTCGAGGAGGCAGAACTCTTCCGCGCCATCGCCGACACCCTCGGTTGCCCCGTGCCGCCGCTCCTACCCGGTCAGGCCCTGATCAGAACCTAGGAAGTCTCGCCTGGGTTTCCTCGCCATGACTGGATCGAATCCAACCCCTGTTCCTCGGGAAACGGGATCGTGGAAGGTCTGCACACCCCTGCCCGCCGCTATGTTTGTTGAGACGTATCGGCGCTCGAGTATGAGCTCAGTGTCCGGCCTCGAAACCAGGTTCCCGAGCGGCGTCGAGGTGCCGAAGTCGCGGGACTCCGTTGTACCTCACTGACCCGGAACCGATTCCAGCTGTTCGAGTTCTGTCTGACGCTCAGCGAGTCTGGGAACGCAGCGCTTTCCCCCCTGCCTCAGCCTCGTGAGCAGCAGCCCCGGCCCTGGACGCAGCGCCCCAAACAGTCCATCTTCGCCTCGGAAAATCCAGGAGGGCGGGCATGGCGACATTTGGCGAGAGGCTGATCGGAGCGGCACGGCTGGATGCCGAGACCTACGAAGAGGTCGAACACGACCAGACGGCCACCGGCCAGGCAGCCGGTGTGGTGGTGTTTTCGAGCATCGCAGCCGGCATCGGCAACTGGGAGCAGTTGGGTCTCCTGGGCGTCGTCGGCGGCAGCATTGGATCCGTGATCGGCTGGTGCGTGTGGGCCTTCGTTACCTACGTCATCGGCACCAAGATTCTCCCCGGCCCCAAAACCGAGGCCGACATGGGGCAGATGCTGCGCACGCTCGGATTCTCGAGTTCGCCGGGGCTGCTTCGGGTATTCGGAATCATACCGATGCTGGGGATCTTCGTGCAGGTGGTCACCAGCATCTGGATGCTTGCGGCAATGGTCGTCGCCGTGCGCCAGGCGCTCGACTACGAGTCGACGGGAAGGGCCATCGGGGTCTGCGCGATCGGTTTTCTCGCCTACTTGGTGACAATGCTGGGGCTGTTGGCACTCCTCGCGGAGATGGGCGGCATACCGTCCCCACACGAATACGCCCCCTAGGCCTTCTGATCCAGATTCCGGCCCGTCTCCACGTGTCTGAAGGCGGGAATCGCAGACTCGAGGAGCGCTGCAATGCGCGCGGTGCCGTCATTCGGAGAAGCGTTGGCCACCACTTCCTAAAGACCCCGAACGGCCTCTCCAATCGCTTCGAATCCCGGGGCGGGAGACTCGACGATCACGTCCAACGCTTCGAATCGCAGCACCGCGACATGTTCGTCTGGGGCCACGAACTCTTCCAATTCCCTCTCGTCCGAAGTGTCGCTGGAGATGAAGCAGCGGGGGCAGCGGCCTGCGGCCAAGTCCGTACGAAGACCTGCCGTGGCGTCCTCGAAGCGCTCGTACCAATGGGGCTCGAATCCGGATGCACGCACCACGATCTGCTCCGAATGCCGCACTAGAACCGACTCCATTAGGCGCCTGGTCGCACCCGTAACGAGTAGGCGCTGGCCCTCGATCCGGTTGCGAATCGGTTCAGGCTCCGTGCCCCTTAGAACTGATGAATACGCATCGTGTCGCTGACCGGCTGCTGAGGGATCTCGTTTTACCAAACGGGCACGGGATGTCCCGCGACAGCTGCTCTGTTGGCTGCGTCACCCGCCGCAAGGGCCAGCCGTGCGGAGACACAAGAGTGCCGCGGTTATACTCCGGACGCCGGTAGCCAAGGAGCCTCCCGCGATGCTTCCGATCCTGTGCACGATCTTCTTTCTGTCGGGAGCTGCCGGCCTCGTCTTCGAAACTCTCTGGTTTCGTCAGGCCGGCCTGGCTTTTGGCAACAGCATCTGGGCATCGAGTCTCGTGCTGGCGAGCTTCATGTTGGGAATCTCGCTGGGCAACGGCATTGCAGCACGGTGGGGGCCGCGGGTGCGGCACCCGCTGTTGGTCTACGGCGGGCTGGAGTTAGCGATAGCCGTGACCGGGGTGCTGCTGGTGTGGGTACTCCCGCTGCTCACGCCCTGGATTGCACCGCTCCTGCGACCTGTCCTCGAGCAGCCCTGGATCGTGAACCCGCTCCGCCTGGCGGTCGCCTTCCTGCTCTTGCTGATCCCATCGACGGCGATGGGGGCCACGCTTCCTCTGCTGGTGCGGGAGATCATGCGGCGAGACCCGAACTTCGGCACCGCCCTCGGGCGCCTCTACGGATGGAATACGCTGGGGGCGGTACTGGGAGCCCTGGTCGGTGAAGTCGCACTGATCGCAGCATTCGGTGTGCGGGGCACGGCCTGGTGCGCGGCGGGTATGAACGTGCTGGCCGCGGCGGTTGCCGTGACCCTGTCGCGCAGCCGGGCTGTGCGCTCGCTTCCGCCGCTGCCGGTGGTGCCCCCGGCGGCCTTCGATCCCAGCGACCGCACCCGGCGCACACGCATCCTGGCTGCCGCTGCAGTTTCCGGCTGCGTCCTGCTGGCACTCGAGGTGGTTTGGTTCCGCTTTCTGCTGCTTTCGTTCAACACGTCGAGTCTCACCTTCTCGATCATGTTGGCGACGGTCCTGGCTGGTATCGCCCTGGGCGGACTCATCGGCAGCGCCTGGCTGCGTTGGCGCCCGACGAGCTTCGCCCATTCGGCGAACGTTGCATTGCTGGCGGGCGTGCTTCTGGTCGCCCACTACGCCGGCTTCCGCTATGCGATTGCGCCCTACGAAGGCCAGCTCCTGCACCGCGCCATCGATCTTGCACCCCTGGCGGTGGCGTTGATGCTGCCGGTTGCACTGCTCTCGGGCCTACTCTTTACCTTCCTGGGCGCGAGCCTGCACGAGTGGGTGAAGCCGGAGATCCGCGCGGCGGGACTCGTCACACTGGCCAATACCCTGGGGGCTGCCGTCGGCCCCCTGCTGGCGGGCTTCGTGCTGTTGCCGGCGCTGGGCATGGAGCGCTCTTTGTTCGCGCTCACCCTGGGCTACGGGATCGTCGCCGCGTTGGTCTGGCGAATCGGCCGGGAGCCCGCACCGGGATGGCAACCGGTGGCCTGGGCTCTCGGCGGTGCCTACGCACTCACACTGCTGCTCTTTCCCTTCGGGCTGATGAAAGACCACTACTTTCACACGACCCTGGACCGCCTCAGTGCGGACACACATAGCGTCGTCGCTGTGCGCGAGACTCCGAGCGAGACCATTCTCTTCCTGCGCTCGAGCTTCCTGGGGGAGCCCCTCTACTACCGCCTCGCCACCAACGGCTACAGCATGTCGTCGACCGCCGTCTCCGCACGCCGCTACATGAAGCTCTACGTCTACCTGCCCGTGGCGCTGCACCCCGGCCTCGAGAAGGCGTTGCTGATCAGCTACGGCGTCGGTTCCACCGCAAAGGCCCTGACGGACACGAAGAGCCTCAAGAGTATCGACATCGTCGACATCTCGCGGGACATCCTGGAGATGAGTTCGATGATCTATCCAGACGCCGAAGAACACCCCCTCAACGACCCGCGTGTGCACGTCCATATCGAAGACGGGCGCTACTTCCTCGCAGCCACGGATGAACGCTTCGACCTGATCACCGCCGAGCCGCCTCCGCCCAAAGCCCAGGGTGTGGTCTATCTCTTTACGCAGGAGTACTTCCAGCTGCTGCGCGATCGCCTCAACCCCGGAGGCTTCGTCACGTACTGGCTACCGGTCCACTCCATGACCGCCAACGAGTCGAAGGCTGTGATCAGGGGCTTCTGTCAAGTCTTCCCCGACTGCACGCTCTGGAATGGTTTCGCCCTGGACTGGATGCTGGTCGGTACCAACGACGCGCGCTGGCGTCCCACGGATGCCCACTTCAGTGCCCAGTGGTGGGATCCCGACATCTCGCCGGCCCTGAAGGGGCTCGGATTCGAACGCCCCGAACTCATGGGAGCCCTCTTCCTGGCGGACCCACAGATGCTCCACAACCTGACGCGCGATACGCCACCGCTTGTCGACAACTATCCAAAGCGGATCGACCAGGGCCTGATCGACACGCCGCGAGCCTACCGGAAATACGCCCCACTGATGCTGCCTCGGCACACGCGCGAGAGGTTCAGTCGCTGGGAACGCACGGGCTCCCTGTGGCCCTCCGGCATGTTCCAGCGCTCCCTGCCCTACTTCGAGGTCCAGCGAATCATCAACGACATCAGCGTGGGCGGCTACAAGCAAAACCGCATCTGGCACAATGTGAGTGATCTGTACGCGATTCTGGCGCAAAGCGAACTCGAGGTGATCCCCCTCTGGATGCTGCTTCGAGTGGACCACGAGGCCATCTACTCGGACGGGCGAAACGCCGGCTCGCTGCCGCCGGAAGTGGAGGCCCGAATCGCCCTGGCACGCCGCGACTACAAGCGTGCGGCGACACTCCTGCGCACGGCGCACCCGGAGAATCCCCAGGACCCCGGACTCCTCTTCGCTCGGATCTTCGCGCTCTGCATGGATGGGCGTGTCGAAGAGGCCCAACGCCTACTGAAGAATCTTCCGCGCCATGAGCGCGAGAAAAACTACCCCCGCTACTGGAAATTCATGAAGGAGACGTTCGGGCTCGTCGAACCGGATGCCAAAACCAGTTGACACGCTGCCCTGGCGGTGGGAACTCGATGCAGAAGATCTTCTTCTCGTCTCCCGCCATGGAGATCGCCGTCCTCGTTCAGAGGGGTGTGATCTCGATCAGCTGAACCGTGGAGCCTCCGATATATTCGGCAGTGTTCAGGTAAACCTCCTGCACGCGGAATGACCGCCCACCCTGTCTGGTTTCGAACTCGTATTCGAGGACCGGCTCGAGACCTTCCGCTGCCAGCTTGGCGACGACGCCCCCGATATCCTCTACCGAGAACGCTACGTGTTGCAGCCCTTCGCCGTGCTCACGGAGGAACTCGGTATGCGGCGACTCACCCTCGAGCACTTCGACCAATTCCACGAAGACCTTTCCCGAGTAGGCAATCGAAGCTTTCATGCGAGCCTCGGCTGGTTTGCCCCTGAACCGGAACTTCGTCGATGCATCGAGTACATAGATATCGGTGGAAAAGGGGCCGATGCCGAACACCCGCTCCCACCAGGCTGCTGCCTTCTCGCAATCTTCAACGACGATCCCAACGTGCGAGATCGAACCCAGTTGTACGACGGGCGCTTCGGACATGGAATCCCTTCCATCCATTCAGGCGATGAGAGTGTATTCGCTCATCAAGACGGTGCTCAGCGTTTCGAAATCGATGAACGAAAGCAGGTCCTCGGCCGCGCGCTTCTGATCCTGCTTGCTTCCATAGAACGCGATCGGATCCGCCGCAACCGCGGCAGATGCTACCGACTCGTTCACGATTGCACGAAAGGGTGGTGCTCCCGGCGTCAATACACGAGCCACGGAATTTCGGATGTATTGGAGGAGTGGATGGATTTCGATTGATAGTGGGGTGTGACTCCCGTGCCAGCGGGTGTAGAACGTCTCGTCGTCGATCCTTTCCGGCTTGGGGAAGGTCGTGACGAGTGCCACGCCGGGACTTCGCTCCCCAGGCCGGGCACCGCTGCCCTGCAGGGCGCGGGGTACGCTCTCTGTCACGAGATAACCGGCAAGGCGCTTTGCGAGCGGCGACAGAGCTGCCTCGATCTTCTCGCGGTCATCGACGGATTCGAGCCACACCGAAACTGTCGCATCGATCAGACCGCTCGTGTTGAACTGGATCACCCGGTCGGCGTCATCGAGGTCGGCGACCGTGAAGGAGACTTGTCGCCCACCCACCCGGCTCAGCACCGGCGCAATTTCCAACAGTGCTTCACGCAAGTCGGTACGGGCGCGGGGCACTGTCCCGGGATCGGCGTCGCCGAGCAGATAGATGAGTTTTTCCATGTGTGTCAGTGTACGATCTTCCGCATCCGGGAGGGAAATCGATGGGCGCCGGGACCTGGGAAAGCCATCACGCAATCACGACATTGATGTACCGCTACGCAGAGTGCGTGGACACGGCCGATTTCGACGGCCTGTCCGACCTCTTTGCCCAGGGGAGCATTCGCTCTCCGTCGGCAGCGGAGCCGGGCGAGGGCATGACGGGTGCCAGCGTGGGACGTTTCTATGCGGCGACCAATCGCGTGCACGAAGACGGTACGCTTCGCACCCGTCACGTCTCGACCAATGTGATCGTCGACATCGACGAAGAAGCCGATGCGGCCACGGTGCGCTCCTACTACGTCGTATTTCAGGCGACCGGAAAACTGCCTTTCCAGGCGATTGTGGGGGGGCGTTACCAGGATCGCTTTGCCCGAATCAATGGAAAGTGGCACTTTGCGGAGCGTGTGATCCACGTGGATCAGATCGGTGATATGTCCGAGCACCTGAATTTCGACCTTGCCAAGGGAGCTATCCGGTACAAAGATGTCGTACCGCCCCAAAGCTAGGCAGGGGCCTCCTCCAAGCGAAATCGCGTGTCGCAGATTGCGACGCCCTCGTCGCCTACGACCATGACGACGTTGCACATCGAGTACGCGAAGGCGATGAATGCGCCTTCGGACACTTGGATCACCCGCGGTCTGGCGATTGCTTCCCGGTGCTTTGCCGGACGCGGGCTCACGGAAGGGTTCGGCGGCTCTATCGTGCCGGCTGTGGCTGGCAGAGCTGTCCCGGCGAGAAGTCTTACCGCGAGGGCGACCGGACTCTGGGGGCGGAGGCGCGGCATTCGGAGTTTTTGAGTGTCGGCGGTTTTAGCTGCGCGCAGATCCGTACGCGTCGTCGCTTCAGATGTGCTTCGAGTCCCCGTGGCCGGAAGGACGTGCTGAAAAAGAGCCAGCAGCTGCAGATTTTCGAGGCGGTCTTCGCACCAGCCGCAGAGCGATCCCCATGGCTGCGAGGATGAAGACGAGGGCGCCAGCCGATCCGACCGATGAACTGGGCACGGCTGCGCCACCCAGTCGGGCGACATGCTGATAGAAGAACGCGACGAAGCGCTCGAATACGGACTCACCGGGAGAGACTTCCACGCTAAAAATATCGAAGCCGTGGTCCACACCCGGGAAGACGTGGATTTCGTGGGGCAACCCGATCGCCTCGGCCTGATCGCGGAGTGCGTAGGCGCCAGACACGGGGACGGTCGTGTCGGCCTCGCCATGCGCAATCAGCAGAGCCGGATCACCGGCCTGGATCATGCTTGGATTTTCGCCCACGCTTCCCCACATATCGAAGACAGCATCGAGATCGCCTTTTTCTGAGACCCCAATATCATCGAGCAGGTAGCCGACGAGTAGAGCCGTCACGGCCCCGGCCGAACTTCCACCGATCCCGATCCGCTCTGGATCGACTCCCAGATCTCCGGCGTGGGTGGCCATCCATTGGTAGGCCGCCCAGGCATCCTCGGCAGCGGCCGCCACGGCCGTCGCATCGGCGGTTTCACCCGACGCTGCGACGAGTGTCTCGACGATATCGAATGCCGGGTCGAGGACGGGTTCGTCTCCTTCCAACCGGTAGTCGATGGAAACACAAGTCCATCCCCGGGTCGCCATCTCTTGGCACATCGAGATGAGCCGCCCAGCCAGGCGGCTTCCGCTTACGAAACCTCCGCCGTGGACCAGAATGATTCCGGGTCGTTGTGCCGGAAGATCGGGGCCAGTGGGTTCGAAGAGTTCCAAGAGCAGATCTATATTAGTGGCTGGAGACCCTGCGGGTTTCTCGGCATAGACAACACTTCCTGTGCGCTCGAATCCAAATTGCGGATCCAGGTAGAGCGTTTGTGCCGCGGCAGAGGACGACCACAGCAACGCGAGCCCCAGGAGGTTCAGGCGAAGAACAGGGCGAATCCGGCTCTTGCGACCGAAGCTGAAGCAGTGCTCCAAGGGCGGGCCGCACGGTGCGGGGAGAGTCCATGAGAACATCGAGTTCCATCCTACCCGGAAGCGATTTGAAAAGGAGAGCCCCAGGAATCTCGAGCTGCGTTTTCGCAGCGTCGGATCAGCAGAGATTCTCTCAATTAGAGGCCGGGGAGAGGATTGGGCCTCCGATACGGGCGTCGAACGCGGCCTGGCGCTGACGCAGAGCGCATCCGCCCCGCGGGATCCGCATCTTCGTCGAGCCACCCCCATCTGGCGCTAGAGTCTGGCCGCTGCCTGTCGTATCCCCCCAGGCCTGTTGTATCCCCCAAGGCCTGTTGTATCCCCCAAGGCCTGTCGTATCCCCCAAGGCCTGTTGTATCCCCCAAGGCCTGTCGTATCCCCCAAGGCCTGTTGTATCCCCCAAGAAAAGGAAGCCCCGTGCCGAAGCCCGACATCGCCAACGACCCCCGTCTCGACCCGCGCATCAAGGCGCTGCTCGATAACTTCCCGGATCCCGAGATCCACGACTACGACACGCGCGAGGAACTCCTGGCCGCGCAGAACACCCCCGAGGCGGAAGAAAGGCAGAAGGCCTTGGAGACCTTTATGCAGTTGTGCGACAACGAGGACGTGTCGCCTTCGAAGGGGCTCGCGGTTTCGACCCTCGAGTTCACGTCACAACCCGATGGCAACACCATCAAGGTGCTCTTCACGAGGCCCGAGGGGGACGAAGTCGTTCCCTGCGTCTACTACATCCACGGGGGTGGGATGATGATCCTCTCTGCCTTCTACGGGAACTACAGGGCCTGGAGCCGATTGATGGCACAGCAGGGTGTGGCCGTGGCGATGGTGGATTTCCGGAACTGCATGACCCCCTCGTCCGCACCCGAGGTGGCTCCCTATCCGGCGGGCCTCGACGATTGCGTCTCGGGCTTTCACTGGTTGCGGTCGCAGGCACGGGAACTCGGCATCGACGCCTCCCGCATCGTAATTGCCGGCGAGAGCGGGGGTGGCAATCTCACCCTCGCCACCGGGATGCGACTCCTCCGGGAGGGGAAGAGCGACGAGGTGAAGGGCCTTTACGCGCTCTGCCCCTACATCGCCGGGCGCTGGCCGTTACCCGAGAATCCCTCTTCCACCGAGAACAACGGCATCCTCCTCGACCTTCACAACGAAGCCGGGGCCCTGGCCTACGGCATCGAGGAACTCGAAAAGAAAAACCCCTTGGCATGGCCAGGCTTCGCCAGCGAGGCCGACGTCCAAGGGCTTCCGAAGGTGATGATCAGCGTCAACGAATGCGACCCGCTGCGCGACGAAGGAATCGGCTTCTACCGGTTGTTGCTTCGCGCGGGCGTACCCGCCCGCTGTCGCCAGGTGATGGGGACGGCGCACGCCTCGGACACCATGCCCATCCTCTGCCCGGACATCTGCGGCGACACCGCGCGCAGCATCGCCGACTTCTGCCGCGAGGGCTGAGCGGAGCCCGGGGCGAATCGACGGCCTCATCCGCGGGCGCTCGTCTCGGCGCAGGCTCCGGAAACAGCTCGATCGGCCAGGTGTCGTCGTCGGCCTCCCAGAGTGCGTGCTCGGGCTCTTCGAGTAGCCGCGGCGTCGTGCGTCTTCGGCTGCGCCAGGGCGCTGCGGGCGCGCCCGCACTCGTCCTCGTGGCGGGTCTCTTCGCACTCCACTGGAGTGCTCTCTAGCGCCCGCTGAACTTGGGTTTGCGCTTCTCGAAGATCGCCTTGACCGCTTCGCGCCCGTCCTCGCTGGACAGAGCGCGCCTAGCGAGCTCGAGCTCGTCGCGCAGGTGGCCATCGAGGTCCGCGAGAAGACCTGCTCCGGTCACGAGACGCTTGGTCTGCCGCGACGCGAGGGGGGCGACCTCTGCGATCTTGTGGCAGTAGGCGACGAAGGCATCCTCGAAGGCTTCTTCGGAAACCACCTCACCTACCAGGCCGAGGGCAAGCGCCTCGTCGGCAGCGTGCATCCGAGGCTCGAGCAGAAAACGCATCGCGCGCTCGTGACCGATTGCCTGGGGCAGGGTCCAGGAGAGTCCGCAGTCGGGCGAGCTGCCCGCGCGCGCGTAGCCCGGATGGAAGCGCGCCTTCGAGCTGGCGATCCGTATGTCGGCGCAGAGCGCGAGGGAGAGGCCTGCGCCGATCGCGATGCCGCCGATGCCCGCGACGACCGGTTTCTCGCAATCGACACGAATGCCCCTCACCAGCCGGATGACATGGTCCGCCGTGTTCGCGCGACGCGAAGATCGAGCACCCGCGGGCCTTGGAGCCAGGTCCGCGCCGGAGCAGAAGGCGTCGCCGGCGCCCGTGAGGCCGACCACCCGTACGGCGGCGTCGGCCGCGGCCGATGCGAAGCCTTCGTTGATGGCGTCGATGAGATCACCCGAGAGGGCGTTCTTCTTCGCCGGCCGGTTCAGCGTCAGGATTCGAACGTTGCCACTCGTCTCTTCGAGAAGCACCGGCTCCGTGGGTTCGGTCATGCTCTCCTCCGGTCGCGGCTGCCCGAAAGCTCGGCCATCAGCTCCATGCCCTCCGGCCGAACGTTCGCGAGGGTCAGGCCCGTCGCGCCGGAGCTCTCCCAATTCTTATAGCGGTCGCGGATGCGCTGGGGCGGCCCCACCAGCGAGGACTCATCGCAGTAGTCGTCGGGGACAGCCTCGATCGCCTCGCGCTTGCGGCCCGCCAGGTAGAGCTCCTGGATCTTCTCGGCGGCCTCCGGGTAGCCGCGGCGCACCATCATGTCGTTGTGGAAGTTCTTGTCGCGATGGCCCATGCCGCCCACATAGAGGGCGACGCCGGGCTTCATCTGCGCGAGGGCCTGTCCGACGTCGTCGGTGACGCGCACCGAGACCATGGGCTGGATCTCGAAGTCGGCCAGGCTCTTGCCTCCGCCCGCGCGGCGGAAGCCCTCCTCCAACCAGGGCCTGTAGAGGTCCATCATGCCCGGGACGAAGGCCATCGGGAACCAGCCGTCGGCGATCTCCGCCGTGAGCCGCACGTTGCTCTCGCTACCCGTGCCGAGCCAGATCGGGATCTTCGGGTTCATGTGAAGGATCGACTTCAGCGGCTTGCCGATCCCCATGGCGCCTTCGCCCCGGTAGGGGAGCGAGATTTCCCTGCCCTCGTGGGCGACCGGCGCCTCGCGCTCGAAGACCTTGCGCATGATCGAGACGTAGTCGCGGATCCGCCAGTAGGGCTTGCCCCAGGGCTGGCCGTACCAGCCTTCGACGATCTGGGGTCCGCTCACGCCGAGCCCGGCAATGAAGCGATCGCCACCCGCCAGGGCATCGATCGTTGCGGCCTGCATGGCAGCCATGGCGGGGGGCCGCCCGGCGAGCTGCATGATCGCCGTGCCGAGCCGGATCTGCTGCGTCACGGCGGCCAGGTAGGCGAGGGGCGAGGTGGCGTCGGAGCCGTAGGCCTCGGCCGTAAAGACCGAGTCGAAGCCGAACTCCTCCGCGCGCTGCACCAGCTCGACGGGGAGGGTCATCTCCGCGCCGGAGTATCCGAGCATCAGTCCGAGCTTCATCGTTCGTCCGTCCCGAACTTCATCGTTCGTCCTTCCCGAACTTCATCGTTCGTCCGTCCCGAACTTCATCGTTCGTCCTTCCCGGGCCAATCCGGCAGGTCGGTGCTGGCGCGGAGCTTCCACTCGGGCGGGCGGCGCTCGAGAAAGGATCGGACGCCCTCGGCGGCGTCGGGCTGCTTCCCGGTCCAGTCGAGGAGCGGCTTCTCCTTGGCCATCGTCTCGGCCGGCGTCTCGGTGACACCCTCCCAGAGGAGCCGCTTCGCGATGGCAACAGAAGCCGGCGCGGCGTTCACCGCCACGTCCCGCGCCCATTCCCGCGCACGGGGCAGAACAGCCTCTGCGGGGAGCGCCTCGGAGGCGACGCCCAGCGCCGCGGCCTCCTCGCCGCGGAAGGTTCGCCCGGAAAGCAGCAGGTCAGCGGCCCGAGAGAACCCGACGACGCGGGGCAGGATCGCGTGGGAGCCCAGCTCCGGGATGACGCCGCGGCGCACGAAGGCGAACGCGAGCTTCGCCTCACGGGCGACGATGCGAAGGTCGCACTGCATCGCGAGGGTGAGCCCCACGCCGACGGCGTGGCCGTTGATCGCCGCGACGACGGGCTTTCGCACCTGCCATGCCGCCAGGCGGTGCGCGCGGGCCCCGGGGTCGGCGGCGCGCCTTCCGCCCTCCACGTCGCCGAAGGTCTTCTCGCCGCCGCCCATGTCGGCACCCGCGCAGAAGGCCTTCCCGGCACCGGTGAGGACGACTGCGCGGACCGCGTCGTCCTCGTCGCAGCGCGCGTAGGCGTGCTCCAGCTCCGCGCCGAGTGGGAAGGTGAAGGCGTTCATCCGCTCCGGGCGGTTGAGGGTGATGGTCGCCACGCCGTCTTCGACACCGAAGATGATGTGCTCGTATATGTCTTGGTCCACCAAGAGGCCTCCCCGCTCGCTCATCTCCGCGACCTCGCCCTCTCCCAAGGCGACGACCCACGGCGGTTCGCGTGTCTCGGTACCGAAGCGAAGCAGGCGCTCAATGCGGCGCCACGACGACGGCCGTCGCCACGACCGTCACCTGTTTCCGCTGATTCGTGCCCTTCAACTTCAACTCGACGCAGCGTCGCCCCGCGTCGTCGACGTACTTGTCGCTGACGGCACCGCTACACCAGGTCGCGTCGCCGATGATGTTCAGACCCAACAGCTTTCCTTCGAACCTTTGCAGATGTGCGTTGTCGCCCATCCAATCCGTCACTGCGTGCATCAGCCACGCGAATCGCTGGCCGCCGAAGTCATAGGCATCCGGAAAGCCACACTCCCGCGCCCAGTCGCCATCCCAATGCGCGCGTTCAGGGAACTCCGGGATCCGCATGTAGCGATCCGGCGCATTGGCGCGCGGATGATCGCGGATGTAGCGATGGATCAGCTCCGAAGCCATGATGAAGGGCCCCCCCCAACCCGTCACGAAGGCGACCGTCTCGGTGACGCTCAAGGGACCCTTCACGACCGTCCCGATCTCCTCGCCAACGCACACATCGTCCCAGACGAGATCGTCCGCACCGCGGCGACACTCCTTCTCGACGTCAGCCGTGAGCCGCGCCAGATCGTCGTCACTCCACACCTGCCGCTTGATCGGCTCGTGCTTGCTCCCCTTCGAAGCCGCAAGATTTCGTCCGTAGTGAACATACGCGACATCGTAGGTCGCGAGCGTCTCGCCCCGATCGTCGCGAAAGGTGTACCGCGTGACGACCTCGACAGATCGACCGCCGCCGAACCGACTCGGGCGAACATTGGCCTCCGTCGTCCGCTTCGTGGTGTGGATCGGAGTATTGCGAAGCGTCGGCCGCGGCCACTCCCATCGGTCCCATGCCCACACGGCGTGGAGCCCGGGCAGCCCCTCTCCGCGCGAAGGCTCGCTCCGAAAATGGTTCGGGCCCTGATTGCAGCTGTAGAAAAAGGAAGGCGGTGCGAGGTTCGCCCCGTACCGGGTCTTCGCGGCGTAATCGGGCTCACTCCAGAGAGGGTTGTCGTCGCCGATCCCCCAGGCCCAATGCCGGATGGGGTCGAGGCCCGCCTCGGAATGCCATTGCCGCTTCAGCGGAACCTCCACGGAGCTCTCGACGGCCGCCACGAGCTTCTCGATCACCTCGTCCGTGAGCGTCGTCTCCGTATTCAGCTCGACTGTGGAGTTCGGAGGCATCGTCGGCATTCTCCTCGTGGACGGTTCGCGTCGACCTAGGCGGCCTGGCTCACCCGGTAGCGAAGCGGCAGCTTCTTCAGACCCACCACGAAGCTGGACTGGATCTGCTCGGGCTCCCCAGCGAGCTCGAGTGAATCGATTCTGCCAACGAGCTCGTGCAGCAGCGCGCGCTGCGACGCGCGTGCCAGGTGGGAGCCGAGGCAGAAGTGCTCGCCGATTCCGAACCCGAGGTGTGGATTCGGCTTGCGGTCGACGCGGAAGGTGAACGGGTCTTCGAAGATCGCCTCGTCGCGATTCGCAGAGCCGTAGAAGAGCACGAGATTGTCGCCCTTGCGGAGCTTCTGGCCGTGGAAGTCGAGCTCCTCTGCCACCACCCGCTTCATGTAGTTGACTGGCGAGGTCCAGCGCACGATCTCTTCGACGGCGCTGGGGATCAGCTCCGGATTGCGCTTGAGCTTCTCGAACTCGCCGGGGTTCCGTGCCAAGGCGCAGATGCCGCCGGCCAGCGCATTCTTGGTGGTGTCGTGGCCAGCCGAGAAGGTGATCAGGTAGTAGCCGAGGGTCTCCTTCAGGCCCATGGGCTCGCCATTGACCTGACCGTTGGCGAGCAGACTCGCCAGGTCGTCCCGCGGATTCGCGCGCCGATCCTGGATGATCCCGCTGAATAACAGAAAGAACTCCTTCCCCAGCTCATCGACCGCCTCGAGCCGGTCGTCGCCCCCGCGCCGAAGGTCCCGATCGTCCGCGCCAAAGAGCTCGTTGGTGAGCCTGAGGATCTGGGGCTCCAGCTCCCGGGGTATACCGAGGATCGTCGAGAGGACGCGAAGCGGATGCGCGGCGGCGATCTCAGTGGCGAACTCGCACTCGCCGTCACCCCCGCTGCCCCTCTCGACCAGACCGTCCACCAGATTGCGCGCGCTCTCCCTTACCACGGGGCCAAAGCGCTTGACACCTCGTGGCGTGAACGCGGGAACGGCAACCTTGCGGAACGCGCGATGCTCGGGCGGATCCATCCCGATGATCACGCGCATCTCACCGATACCTTGGTTCTTTTCGAGGATGAGCTTCTGCTCGCCGCTCTCCAATACGATGCCGAAACGGTTCGAGAACAGGTCGGGCTGCTTGGAGATCTCGCAGATATGCGCGTGGCGCACGACAGGATAGAAGGAATCGAAGCCCGGGGGCTCACAGAAGTGCAGTCGGTCCAGTCGGCGCAGGTCGCTCCATTGGTCGTGGGGGATGCCGCGCTCGCCGTAGACGTGCGGCGAGATGAGATCGAGTCCGTCGATGTCGGTCATCTGGTCTTCTCCCCGGCGACCGGGATCCCCCGGACAGGTCACGCCACGTTCGAGGAGCATAGGAAGTTCAAGCTGCGTTTTCCCCGGGTCCGATCAGGAGACATTCTGCCCGATAGAGCCGGGGGGTGGGACCCGGCCCCAATACGGGATCTGAAAGCGTAAGGCGGAAAGGCCACACACGGGATCGTGGCGGCAGAGGAAGCGTCGCTGGCGGGGACCAGGACCGTTCATCTCCCATGGGTCACCCTCCAGGAATCCGGTCAGAAGAGTGAATACCGGGGGCCTCTCGGTCTGGGGAACTTCTCGGTCTCGGGCAGGGTGCAGATCCGATCCATCCGGGTGACGCTGCCGTCGGCGTATTCCCAGACCAGCTGGTCACCGTCGGGATAGCGCCTCACGACGATGGGTCCCCAACCGAACACATGGAAATCGAGAACACCGCCGTTCCAGATCATGCTGGCCGACGTCCGGGGGCAGTACTCGCGATCGCCGATCGCAAAGAGGACGGCACCTTGCGTGTCGTTGGTGGTGTCACCGAGGCTGCTATTCGGTCCGGCATCGTGGATGTTGCCCGAAGAGGTGATCACCGTACGGCGGCCACACTGCTCCACGCGCTCCACGTGGCCCACGTGATCCCCGTCGACGCCGATCCACAGGCCGCGAATATCGGCTGCCCCTTCGACGAGCGGTTCCGTGCATTCGGCCAGAATCAGGAGCGGAAAATGACTGTAACTGCAGCCCGGGGTATTCCCTTTCGGGATATCCGCCGCCAACTTGCCGCTGCCGCCCAGCACGGGCAAATCGCAGTAGTCGAGGGCGCTGCCATCGCCTGCGAGGGTGGCCGGATCAATCGTCAGCGGTGGCCGCGCCGAAAAGAAAAGCTGCCAGAACGCGGCCAGGAACAAGATCACCACTGCGGCGGCGATTCGAATCAACCACTTCTTCATTGGACTGTGCTCTGTTTATTGGGCTGTACTCTGCGCAGCCGTCGAGTCTTCATGCGCTGAGCCGAGGTGCTCATACAGGGCCGCGAGGATGTAATCTGGATCCGATCTTCGCTGGTAGTTCTCCGGTTGGTCCATCCACAGCACCCGCCCATTTGCATCCACCAACAGGGACGTCGGGACGGGCAGGGCCTTCGCTCCGATCGGCGGGGGAGGGCCCGAGTGGATGCCTTTGTTGCGGAGGCCGAAGCGGTCGGTCACCTCGAGCTCGCGGTCCGAGAGCATCGTGGCGCCGAGCCGGTGCTTGCGGTGTCCCTTGGCGAGCTCGTCCGGGGTATCCGTGCTGATCGTCAGGATCCGCACGCCACGCTCGTCGAATTCGGGCCTGAGTTCTTCCCATCGCCGTAACTCGGCGACACAGTAGGGTCACCAGTGTGCGCGAAAGAACTTGATCAGGACCGGATGCCCCGTCAGGCTGTGCGAGTCGAAGGTCTGCCCGTGTTCATCGGTGGCCGTGAAAGCGGGAATCGTGGCCCCCACCCGAATGGCGCCTTCGCCGACCTTCTGGCCGCCGATCGCAACGGTGAACAGAAAGAACATCGACGCGAAGACGGCGAACCCGGCTGAAATACCGCCGAGCCATCCCGGTTCACCCGCGAGGGCCGTCACGCCCAACCCCGCTGCAACGACCCAGGCGGCCACGAAGCCGCCGCGGTTCTGCGGTATCTCCACGCGCTTCAGTGCACGGATCCAGAAGCGGATCGAAATCGCAACGACGGCCAGGGAGGCCAGACCGAGAACCGTATCGCCCATACGTGCTCTTCTCCGCTTCGTTGATGGCCAGTCTACCGAATACCCGCTGCACGGCAGATTCCAGCTACCGAAAACATCGGAAGTTCACGCTATCTTTCCCCCGGGTCCGATCCGTAGACATTCTGTCAGATAGAGGCGGGGGGGGTCCCGATGCGACCCCGCGTCGAAACGCGGCCCGCAGCCAGCTTGCCGCATCACGCCAACCTAGAGTCATCCCAACAAGAATGCAGTCGATACTTGGTTGACTTCAACCGGCTAATTTACGACACTTTTCTGTGGGGAGGGGCAGGAGATCCTTTCGCATGCCCTTACGTATCCCCTTCGTCATCGGGCTCGTCTTGGCGCTTGTGTCGCCCGGCGCGTCGAACGCACTGACGACGATCGAGTCACAGCGCTATCTGCTGATCGGGAACTCGATCAACGACTCGGTGCTCGCCAGCAACTTCGAGATTGGCGCGAACCAATCCTCCGTACCGCAGTCAGGACTCACGCTGGTGGAGCCGTTCCCGCCGTCGGGCACGCTCCCGGTGGGCGTGGGCATCACCTACGATGGCAACGTCGCCGTAGTGGATCCGTTTGGTCAGTTCAACTTCTCCGATCTCAACATCTTCGCCGATCCCATGATCGGAGTGCAGTGCGCGGGGTCGGCGGGAAGCTGCAATAACGGCGATTCGAGCACCACCTTCAACGGGCTCGCCTTCCCTGCCAACGGGCTGACCGGCGGTGTCGATTTCACGAATCTCACGAACGAGTTGAACACCGCAAGGACCGAGATCAACGGACTCGCGGCGACCGACACGATCAACCTCACGTCGAGCGGTGGAAAACTCTCCGGGGGGACAACGACGATCTCCCTCGATTCTGGCCTCAACATCATCGATATCATCACGAACACAGGCGGCGAGACGGACTTTATCCTGGAGAACGCAAATCTCGTGATCGACGGTGGCGCCGACTCCTCCGTGATCTTCCGCGTGGAAGACGATGCCAACATGCTCGTCTCTCAGTCGGCCATCCTCGTCGGTGACGGTGGGATCGGCCTGGAAGACGTGATGTTTTTTCCGACAAGGACGACAACAACACGCACTTCGACCTCAGCAATGTGGTGTTGAACGGCATCGCCTTCTGGGACCTCTCGGAGTACGCTGACCCGAGTGAGATCAACTTCAACAACGTGCAAGGCTGCACGCAGGCAGTCGGGAACAAGCTCAATACCGGGCAAAACGTTCGGCTCACGAGATGTGGCTTTGCGCCGGTACCCGAGCCGAATACCGGCCTCCTCCTCGTTGCGGGGCTCCTGGGCCTAGCCATCCGACGCCGTACTCCCTCCTCGGTCACCGGATCCGAACCCCCGGGTAACGGAGCCGGTACCCGCACTGACATATCCGACCCCGGACACAGGGACGTGTAGACGCGGCACGAGCTCGCGTTGGTCTGCGTGGCGTAGGCGTCCATACTCGGTCGTCTCCTTCTCGGCGCACCCGCCGCCCGTGGAACAAAGAGCCCTCGCTACGCGGGTACGCGAAGCGCATAGCCACTCGACTCACACAGTGTGCGGTTCCCTCGTGGGGAGCCCAGATCTCAGAAGAAGAAGGCCGGCCTGGTGGAACTTCGTCTCAGCAGTGCCGCAGCCGATGGGCGTTCTGGGATGTCGTCCATCCCGCGCCGCGATGACCCTGCCACAGGCCCGGAGCGCGGACAAGACGCGAGTGTGGCTGTGAAGGGGAAAGCACGGACGCGCGGTTCTCGACCACCAACGGGGGCGCGGTGCCCCCCTCGGCTGCCGGCACAAGGCTACTCGCGCGCGCGGCTATGCACACGCCGCACAGCTCCAACCCCGCGCAATCCAAGAAGAAGAATGGAGCCGACGATCCGATTCGAACGGACGACCTGCTCATTACGAGTGAGCTGCTCTACCAACTGAGCTACGTCGGCTCTGGCTGCCGCGGTGGTGTGCAACGGACGTCTCACCCCCGAAACCGCGCAGGCTCAAAAAAGATACCCCCAGGGTCTGAGAGTCGCCACGCCCCTGCCCGCGACGCCCGGCGCGCCCGGTTGATCTTGCCGAACCCGGAGTGGGCCATGGGCCCCCGGAAGGCCACGCCGCTCGGGTGCGCCGGGTCTTCGTGGTTTCCGGTGAGCCGTCGCCTCCGCGCGCAGCCGTTCGCGTCCAGGGGAGCGGCTCCGTGTCTGAGGAACTTCCCGAAATTGACGGTGAGGTCACAGGCCCTGGGGGAAAGGGGTCTCGTTCCCGGACCTCCGATAGATAGACGCACCTACCAAATCGCACGAAATCCAAGAGGGGGGGGCAGATGCGGTGGTGCAACCTGGTCTGCGCCGGTGGCGGACGATTGCCGGAAGCGCGACCCGCGCCCCACTCCGGGGAGAGACAGCGCCGGTCGGGTGGACCTGCGATCGCCCGATCGGTTGACTACTGGGAAATACACCCTACGGTAAAATGGAACCCAATAGGTAAAACGCCCTGGCTGTTTTCTGAAAGCTCCACACAAAATGCACTGCGCTCCCCCCCCCAAATGGGCGCTCCTCGCGGCATTTCTCCTGGCCACCTGCCAGATTGCCGCCCCCCCCGCCTCTGCTTCCCCGTGGCCCGGCGGCTCCGAAACCGCGATCCTGATCACGGGCGGTTCCAGTGACCTCAGTGGGGGCACCTGGAATGCCGAGAGCCAGTCCCTCTGGGTCGTGCGTCAAAACAGGCAGGTCTGGGAGTACATGTACAACTCTGGATCGAAGAGCTTCGAACTCTTCCAGACGCTCGTGCTCCCCTCCGGAATCGGCAGCGACATCGAGGCTTGTGCCCAGGTCGATCACCCTGCGGCCGACGAACTCTACACGCTCGCTGAAGACGATGGCCGAATTGCGCGCGTCGTGGATATTGACGGGACTCCGACGGTGCAACGAGTCTGGAACCTGCTGGTTATGAACAACGGGTACGCCTTGCCCCCCGAAACCGGAGGTGCGGGACCCGAAGGGCTCGAGTTCGTTTCCGATGCCGATCTGCTTGCAGCCGGCTTTCGATTCCCGGATGGCAGCACCTTTAGCGGCAGCACCAGAGGGATGGGGGGCCTGATGTTCGTGGGGCATCAGATCGATGGGCAGTTGCACGTCTTTGATGTGAACCCGGACATATCGGAGGACTTCGTCAACCACGGCTCATTCCACACATCGACCACCGAGATCGCCGGGCTCCACTTCGACCGCACCAGCGGGCTGATGTACATCTGGCACAACCCCTCCAACGTCAATTCACTCGAGATCTCGACACTCAGCTCGGATGGATCGGTAGGGACGATCGACACCCTCGAGCTTTACGACAGCGCGATGCCTACGGGAAACCTCGAGGGCATCGCTGTCGTGGGGCGAGCCTCTTGCGGTGAGTTCGGGGCCGCCGACTCCGAACGGGTGTTCTTTCTCACACGCGACGGTGGCTCCCCGAACCTTCTCTACTTTTCGATGTTCCCCTGCGATTGCACCGGAGCCGAGAACGAGGCCGAGTTCGACGCATGTACCGTGCGGGGTGATCTCGGGGGTGGGTGTGTCTGCCTGGACAAAGATCTCGACGGCGATGTGGACTGCGACGACTTCGAACCGCCGATCTCCGCGAACTGCGAGGGGCTGACGCCGGTGCCCTTACTGGGTGTCTGGGGGCACGCGGGCATCGCCCTGCTGATTCTGCTGGCCGCTGCCGTGGCCCGGGTGCGCGCCTCGAAGCACCACGGGTGAAATGAGCAGCGCGAGGCTGCGGGTGCGCTTCACAGCCGCGCAGGTCCCCTTGTTCCCTCGAATTGGACCGATCCCTGGTAGAATCTCCGGGTGAGAAAAGGAGTTCATATGCTCAAGCGAATTCGGAGTTTCTTGATTGCCGCGCCGCTCCTGTTCACGGCGGACGCTGGCATCGCACTGGACGACGAGGGCGGCTGCGTCCACAACCGAAGCGTGTATCCGGAAGGGAGTGAGCTGTGCCGGAGCGGCACGCTCGTGCGTTGTGAGGAGAGCGCTTGGTCGGATATTGGCTTTTGCAAGGACGAACCCAGGCACCAGCCTAAATCCGGCGGTGGCGACGCAGTCGTGCAACCCGAACAATGAACTTCGACTGACTGCCGTTCTGTGGTCGAGATGACTTCGACTTCGGGCTGACGGCGGGAACGCAGCTGGGGCTTTCCATTCGCTCCGGTGCCAGAACGCTCCGGTGCCAGAGCCCGGCACGGAGCGATGGGGCTCAGCGACCCCCGGGCAGATCGAGCAGCTTGGCAAGGAAGCGCGTCGGACCGGAATCGCCGATCACGAAGTCCGAGAAACCGAAGCGTTCGTACAGCTGCAAGGCCCGGCGGTTGCTGTCCTGGACTTCGAGCGTGAGCTTGCAACAGCCCCGCTGCCGGGCACGATCTTCGGCTGCCGCCAAGAGCGCGCGGCCGACACCCCTGCCCCTCCATTCTGGAAGCACGGCCAGGTCGTGGATGTTGAGGAGCGGGCGGGCCTGGAAGGTCGAAAACCCAAGAAAGCAAACCGCGACGCCGACCGGGCGCTTTCGCATCGCGGCAAGAAGCACCATTGCGGTGGGATGATCTCGTAGCGCGGGCACGAGCCGCTCACACACGCCTGCGCTGAGCGGCTCGCCGCCTCCCACCGGGTCGGAAGCATACGAGTTCAGGACGTCGAGGATCCCGTCGCGGTGTGCCGTATTAGAGAAGTCCGCGTCTACAACGTCAACTTGCATTCCGACCCGCACTGGACCCGCGTGGTACCGGGGTCACATCCATACATTGGTCTGCCCGGCGGCACCTTGCTGCCGGAGTCAGAACACCTCATCCCTTTGCAGCGTAGCCCAGATTCGCAGCGGCAAAGCCCAGCCGGTTCGTTGCAGATCCTTGTTAGGCTACGCAATCTCGAAGCGGTACTGAAGGCGCTGACCGTCTTCGTAGGCCACCTCGTTTACCTCGATATCGCCAGACGCGAACTCCTCGACGCAGCTCAGCCAAAAAGCGGCAGCCGCTGCGTTCCGCGGATGGACTTCGACTCGCCATGCGCCGGAAAAGCGTCGCCAGACTTCGGCCAGAGAAGCGCGCCCCAGACCACACCGGCGAAATGCGGGACGAATGTAGAACTCAGACACCTCGGTGATGGATTCCTTCTCGATCTCTCGAATCAAGACAAACCCGGCACGGGCTCCTTCGGCGACAACGAAGAATGGATGGCGTCCCGGCTCCTGCCAGTAGAGCGAGAGATACGGGTAAGTCGCCGCGTCGGTTGGCCCTACCGGAAACTCCCGATAGGTGCCGAGCTCCGACAGGTACGCGTCGAGAAGACGATCGAGCGCGGGGCGGTCCGCGCGATCAATACGGCGCAGTTCAACCGGCTGAGAAGTGGGCACCTACGCCCCCCAACGAGTCGGCTGCTCAGCGGCCGGACTTGCCGCCGATAGCCGGCCGAAGCGCCCACGCTTCAATGCCAGGCCGCACCACGGATCGATCGGGCCCAGGCGAAGCCCGCTCCGCTGCAGCGGCACACCGCCGGCGCCGGAGTCCTGGAAGCCGACGTCAGACCTGTAGCTCGAAGTCGCTTCACCGAGTGGGCGCACGGCAACAGCTCTTAGAGCCAGCGACGCACGGAGTTCTTGTAATCGCGGTAGGAGTCGCCGAACTTTCGCTCGAGGTAGGCCTCTTCGTGACGAATAGCCGTGATGTGGACTGCGACACATACGACTGGAACCAGCAACAGGATCCAGAGATTCCCCAAACCGATGCCGATCGCCGACTGGCTGAGGGCGAGGCTCACGTACATCGGATTGCGCGTGAAGCGGTAGACACCACGGGTGACAATCTCAGGAGTGGCGGCCCAAGGCATGGGATCTTGGCCGGTCTCGCGAAAGAGCCTCAAAGCCCCGACCACAAGCGGGGTACCGAGGAGAGCAACCAGCAGGGCCAGCGCGACGCGGGGACCCCACGCCAGCCCGATGGATAGGGGCCAAATGAGCTGCAGTCCGATGCCCGCGACTACGGCCACAACGTAGGTCAGGGGCGGCGGAATCCGTACGGCTGCGCCGTCTCTGCTTTCCGTGTCCATCTGCTGAATTCCTCGTGCTGCCCGACGGATCGGCCTGCAGTGGCTTGCGGCGACCTAGCTCGCGGCCGCTGACTACCGGGGATACCCGCAATGCTACCACGCACCAGCAGGGCTCAAGCGTTGGCAAATCCGCTGCGACAGGTCGGGCGGCGCGCGCGCACGGCCGAGATCCTTTCGAAGGGAGCCACCCGGCGGGGCCTGCACCCGCGATGAGGCACGGCGAGTGGTTCAATCCGCCTGCTCTCGTATGGGACGCAAGGCTATTCGATACACGGTGAGAATATGACCTTCCGCCACGACCCATCGCTCCACCGTTCCGTGGCGCTTCGTTTCGGGAAATAGTGGATCGGCCCACCGGTCAATTAGATTCGGCTCTAATTAGACTCAGCTCCGGCATGTGCCCCGCAACTAATCCTCTGACACGCTCCCATCCAGCATGGCCTGTACGCGCTCCGGGTCGATTCGCTGCATCAGATGCTCGAACTTCGCAACCGGAGCACCCTCGATCGGCCGCTGTGCGTCCTCGAAACGGCTGGATCCCTCCTGGCCCAGCAGGGCGTTGGCCCTTACAGAAAGCTCGGGCAGGATCGGCTGCAGGTAAGTGGTGAGCTGGCGAAAGAGATTGAGCGCAACACTGCAGATCTCGCGCACCTCTTCTTCCTTTCCTTTTTGTTTCTTGAGTGCCCAGGGGGCACCGGCCTCGACGTATTCGTTGGCGCGATCGGCCAGCCCCATTGCGATGCGCGTCACCTTGTTGGTGTCGCGTGCCTCGTAGGCAGCCGCAATCTCCTGGCCCTGCGCGGAAGCCCGTTGGAAGAGGCCCCCGTCGTCTGGATACGGGTCGCAGAGATTCTGTCCCTTCATGAACCGCGCGGTCCGGCTGGCAAGATTCACGAGCTTCCCCACCAGGTCCGAGTTCACCTTGGCGATGAATTCGTCGAGGTTGAGATCCAGATCGGTCACGCCGGAGCCGAGCTTGCTGGCGTAGTAGTAACGGAGATAGTCGGGCGAGAGATGCTCGAGATAGGTGCGCGCCAGCAAGTAGGTGCCCTTGCGCTTGCTCATCTTCTCGCCGTTCACCGTGAGGAAACCGTTCGCATGCACGCGCTCCGGAAGCTCGTAGCCCCCGGTCTTCAGCATGGCTGGCCAGAAGAGGGTGTGGAAATAGACGATGTCCTTGCCGATGAAGTGGTGGATTTCGCGTTCGCTGTTCTGCCACCAGTCGGCGAGATCCTTGCCGTTGCGGTCACACCAATCGCGGGTAGCCGCGATATAGCCGATGGGGGCATCCACCCAGACATAGAAGAAGTGTCCGGGTGCATCGGGAATCTCGAAGCCAAAATATGGAGCGGGCCGGCTCACGTCCCAGTCGCGAAGCCGGTCCGAGAGGAAGGAGCGCTCGAGCTGCTTCGCGATCTCGGGCTGGAGTCTCCCCGGTGTCTGCGTCCACTCGTCGAGAAAGCCGTGAAACTCGTCCAGCGTCACGAAGTAATGGGGAGCGGTCCGCAGCTCGGGGGTGGAGCCGCTCAGCGTACTGCGGGGGTCGACCAGTTCATGCGGCTCGTAGACGCCGCCGCAGACCTCGCAATTGTCGCCGTATTGCTCGGCGGCCCCACACTTCGGGCAGCCTCCCTTCACGAACCGATCGGCCAGGAACACTCCGGCTTCGGAATCGAAGAGCTGCGTCACGTCTCGCTCGGCCACTCGACCCGCCTGGCGAAGTGCAGCCCAGACGCCGTAGACGAGTTCGCGATTCGACTCGCTGTGCGTGCTCCCGTAATGGTCGAAGTCCACCCGAAAGTCGGCGAAGTCTCGCTGGTGCGAGACGCTCATCTCCTCGAGCAGCGCCTCCGGCTCACGACCCTCCTGGCTGGCGCGAATCATGGTCGCCGTCCCGTGGGTGTCGTCCCCGCAGAAGTAGCCCACCTCGTTTCCGCACATCCGCTCGAAGCGCACCCAGATGTCCGCCTGCACGTAGCCCACCAGGTGGCCCAGGTGCAGATGCCCGTTCACGTAGGGCAGCGCGTTCGTCACGAGCAGTTTTCGACCCGCCATGGGGGCGAAGAATAGCTGCTAGATCGAGGACAAAGAAGCTCCAGCCGCGTTTCTGTCCCGTTCGACCCTCTGCATTTCCCCGTGTCCCCGGGCTCGGGGAAAGACAATGCCTCGCCGAGAGGTGCCAGGGTTCCGAACCGCACGCTTCGTGGCCGAGCAGGAGGAAAGGCCCGAAGCCGGGATCGGCCCCGCCATCGATGCGGTGTTCACGATGTGCCCGACACCCACGAGAGCTTCGCAAGCCTCGTCTTCTGGAGGCGGAGTCGCGTCGTTCCGAACTGCGTCGCTGCAGAAACGGAAGACACCGGATACCGCGTGCTGTCCAAGTAGAACCCGGGTACACGTGGCGATCGAATCGCCACCAATGCGCGCCTAGGGTGCTTCGTTATTCATCGCACCTTCGGCATTCGGGAGAGCTTCCGGGTCCGACTCGTCCAAGGTGGCAAGATAGCTGAAGATCGCAGCCAGCATCAGAACCAGGGCAATGATGTTCACCCAGCTCATCTTCTGCTTCGCCTTCTGTCTTTTCTTGCTCGCCTTCCGTCTTTTCTTGTTCGCAGCCATGCCCCTCCGATCGTCCGATGGTCGCACCGAACGTCACGGCATTGTCGTCTGGCGCCCCAGGCTACTGCACTTCGGTGGCCAGAGAGGCGGGCTATTCCGGCTTCTTTTCGCCGGCGTGCTCCATGCCATGGCCTGTGTCTTCCATGCCTTCACCGGCGTGTTCCATGCCATGACCCATGCCGTGCTCCGCGCCATGCGCACCCTTGACCACGCCTTCCTTCGTCTTCTCCCAGGCTTCCTTGCTGCCTTCCTTCGTCTTCTTCCAGGCTTCTTCGCTGCCTTCCTTCGTCCCGTCCCAGGCTTCTTCGCTGCCTTCTTTCACCTTCTGGGCAGCGTCGTGGCCCGCCCAAGCGGGGGAGACGCTGCCCGCGACGAGACCCAAGGCGAGAGAAAAAGTCACCAGAAAACTCTTGATCCTGAACATGGGGCACTCCTCGATTGGGAAGCGCTTAGCCTAGCAGACCACATGGCGCCAGAGCTGCTGACCTGCTGCCACGCCCCCCTTGTCTTTGCCCCGCAACCGGGGTTCCGGCACCGGCCCCCCCAAAAAAAACTGTGGGTGCCCGGGACTCGCCAGCAGCGTCTTGACCGAGTGACGGATCTGGTGTTTGGACCGCCCGGAAGCAGCGGTGCCAGGCTCGACCACGGGCAGCGCTACACGAGCCACGCACCTCGAGGTCGCAGAATCCTCAGCGCCGAGATCGGCGGCTGGAACACCGCGTGCGTCTCATCCGGCCGAGTCCTGGATCACCCGCACAGCGAAGCGGATGCCCTCGCCCGACGCGAAATCTTGCATGGAACGCAACATGGCCTGCGCCTCGCCGCGCGGCGCCTCCGCGCAGTCGAGCGCGAAGCAGACGTCGCGTCCCTCGTAGTCCGGGTACTCGCGCACCAGGTAGCCGCCCTGCACGTAGCTCAGATAGGCGTTGAACTTGTCCTCGAGTTGGTGGAGCTGCCGCGGCTCGCTCTCCCACGGACGCTCCTCGAGCATGAGGAGCACCACCTCCTCGCGCTCCGCGTCCCAGGAGATCAGGTCGACGACCTTCGGATTGAAGACGCCGCGCGCCTCGTTCTCCCGCTCGGCCAGATCAACCTCCGAAGAGGCCGCCATTTACGTGGACGACGCAACCGTTCACGTAGCTGGCGCGGGTGGAGAGCCAGGCGACCACATCGGCGACTTCTTCCGGGCGGCCCATGCGCTGCTGCGGCACGCGGGCGAGGATGCCTTGCTTCACTTCCTCGGGGAGCTCGTCGGTCATCTCGGTTTCGATGAAGCCCGGCGCCACGGAGTTGACAGTGATGTCGCGGCCGGAAAGCTCCTGGGAGAGCGACTTGGTGAATGCGTCGAGCCCCGCCTTCACCATCGTGTACGGAATCTGACCGGGGTTCCCCGTGTGCCCGACCACACTCGAAATGTTCACGATGCGCCCGGTCTTCTTGCGCAGCATGAAGCGCCGCAGCACGAGCTTCGTCAGGTACCAGGTTCCTCGCGCCACGCCGAATACTGCGTCGTAGTCGTCGAGCTTCATCGAGAGCATCGGGGCGTTCACGTTGAAGCCGGCGTTATTCACGAGCACGTCCACGCGTCCCGCACGCTCCTTGAGCTCCGCGACCAGCGCGTCCACCTCGTCGGAAATTGCGAGGTCGGCGGATACGCTGAAGGCGCCTTCCAGGGATTCGGCCAGCGCGCGCGCCTTCTCCTCGCTCGACCGGTAATGGACCGCGACGCGCAGGCCCTCGGCGGCGAGCGCGCGGCAGCAGGCCGCTCCGATCCCGGTCCCGCCCCCGGTTACGAGCGCGACCCGCTGCTCGCCACCCGTTTCCGCCTCGCCCATGGTCCCTCCGCCGGCTGGCCGAGCGTAGCCATGTGCCCCGGCCGGCGCCTGCCCGAAAGCCCCGGTACCCGGCCCCTCACACCGGCGCGTCGTCGACCAGCTCGACCCCCGCCTCCCGCAGGAACCCATCGAGCCCACCGGGTTGGGCGACGTGCACGTCGCAGCCCGGGGGCAACGCCTCGCCCAGGCGCTCGAAGTAGCGCCGGTCGGTGCGGCCCTCGACGATCACGACCAGCCCGCGGTCGTCCTCGGTGCGAATCAGGCGCCCGGTCATCTGTTTGAGGTTCAGCAACATCTTGCCGAGCGTGTACCGGGCAAAGGCATCCTCGCCCATCTGGCGCAGCCGGTTCTCGCGGCGCTTGCGCAGCTCCGTCGGAACCTCGAACGGGAGCTTCTCGATCACCACGGCCTGGAGCGCCGGGCCCGGAATGTCGAGCCCCTGCCAGAACGTGCGTGCGCCCAGCAGCACACCGCCGCCGCCGGCACGGCTGAAGCGTTCCACGAGCGCCGAGGGGTCGTCGGTTGCACGCCGAGGCAGCAGAACGTCGAAGCCCTCGCCGCGCAGTTCCTCGGAGAGCAACTCGGCGACCTCCCGCATGCGCCGCAGGCTGGTGAAGAGCCCCAGCGTGCGTCCGCCGAGTCGGCGCGCGAGCTGCGCCAGCACGGCCGCCGTCGCCTCGACCAGCTCGCCCTCGGGCTCGAGCGCGACCACCCGCATGTGCTCCGTGTACGGGAATGGGCTCTCGACACTCACGCGCGCTGCGCGAGTGCGCCCGGGACCATGCTCCAGCTCGAGTTCGCCCAGCGATGCAAAAGAATCACCGCCCACGAAGAGGCTTGCCGACACGCAGACGAGCGCCTCGAGACGGTCCGCGAACCGCTCGTGAAAGAGATCTGCCGGCGCGACCTGACGCACCACCAGACGCCAGCGGTCGAAGGGCGCATCCAGGCGCTCGAAGCCCGCCACCGCATCCGCGTCGCCCCCGGAGAAGGCACCGCGCAGAGCCAGCGCGGCGTCGCGCAGATCGGCGACCCCGCGTGCCGCCGCCTCGGCCTCCTCCTCTTCGGCTCCGCGACCGTCGGACAGCCGCTCGGCGTGCGCGGCGACGATCTCGAGGCGTTCGGCCGCACGCTCGGCCAGTTCGGCCGCATCGGCAAAGCTCCGCTCGGCGTGAGCGGGCAACTGGACCTCGCCGTATTCGCTGGCGCGGTGCGCCAGCGAGCGCCCGAGAGCCACCAGATCCTGCTGGAGACCCCGCCGCCAGGCTCCCACGTCGCGCGCCACTCCTCGCAGGCGTCCGGACGGCAGCAGCGACTGCGAAAAGGGATCACCGGACCGTCCGAAGAGTTCGTCGAAGCGCTCGAGCACATCGACGGGAGACACCTCGAGCGCAAAGACCTCGTCCGCAACACCCGTCAGCTCGTGCGCCTCATCGATGATCGCGTGAGTCACGTTCGGGTAGTCCGGGGGCCAGCGCAGCAGGAGATCGTGGTTGGCCACGACGAGGTGTGCGTTGCCCAGGGCGGCGCGGCGGCGACCGAAGGGGCAGCCGCGCTCGTGCGCACACTGCTCTCGGGTGCACTGCTCGGCGCGGGCGGCCACGGCGCGCCGGCGCAGGTCGCGCAGGACGGGAAAGCGGAAGAGAAGCGCGCCCGGCAGCGTCCCGATCTCACCGTGCGGGCGTGTGCGCGCACAGGCGGCCAGGGCGGCGTAGGCCAGCCGGTCCTCGGCAAAGATCCGCAGCTCCTGCCCCTCGGCAAGGGTCGCCCCCAGCCGCCGCTCACAGGCGTAGTTGGCGCGTCCCTTGATCGAAAGCGCGCGCAGCTCCGGATAGCCGAGCATGGCTGCGGCGGCCGGAATGTCCTTGGAGAGAAGCTGGTCCTGCAGGAGCTTGGTGCGCGTCGACACGACCACGGGCTCGCCGATACCGCCGGCAGCGCGCTCGATGGCAAACGGAATCGCCGCGGCCAGGTACGCCAATGACTTTCCCACACCCGTTCCGCCCTCGAGCAGGAGCCGCCCTCCGTCCGAGAGGACCTGCGCAAACTCCCGGGCCATTCGGACCTGCTGCTCGCGCACGCGGTAGCCCTCGAACCAACGCCGGCCCCGCGCTTCGTCCTCCAGGGCTGCGGCGATGGCATCCGGGTCGAAGGGCACTGCCTTCTCCGGGCTCTCGGCGACCTGCACGTACTGGGGCTCATCGACCGCGGCAGCGGGGGCCGGTCCGCCCCGAAGCAGTCGAATCCAGCTCGACTCCGGCGAGAAGCGCTCGAGCGCGTTGCGAGCTGTCGCGTAGCGCCGCGAGCCGGCGCGGGCACCCACCGCAGCGAGCGAGAGCACGCGCAAGGTATCGAGCGCATCGGAAAGCGCGCGGTGGCGCTCTTCGGTGTCGAGCAGATCGCGGGTAAAGGTCTCGAGCCGCAGGTCCGGGGCGTCGGGATGGGTGAGTGCGAGCAGATCCTGAGTATCGAGATAGGTCGAATCGCCGAGCTGTGGATCGACGAAGCGGGACAGAAAATGGCGTTCGAACTCCGCGTTGTGCGCCACCAGGGTGCGGCCCGCCAGGGCGACCGCCACCGGCTTGGCCACCTCCTGCACCGGCGGGGCGCCGGCCACATCCTCCGGCGTGATGCCGGTGAGTCGCTGCACCGCCCGGGGCAGCAATCCGCGCGGGCGCACCAGGCTCTCGAGAGTCACGATCGCGTCGCCACCGGGCTCGACGAGCACGGCCCCGAACTCGAGCAGTTCGGACTCGGGGTCCTGCGAAAGCCCCGTGGTCTCGAGGTCGACGACCGCCAGGGGACCCGTGGTCTCGAGAAAGACCTCGAGCGCCCCCAGATCCACCCCCAGATCCGCGGGCCGATGGTGCTCGACGCGCAGCGGTGAAGGTGCGCTAGGCGTAGATGGCGCCTTCTTTGAACATCCGGTCCTGTCGGATGATCACGTTCACGAGCGATGGTTTTCCGGAAGCCGCGGCACGCTCGAGCGCCGGACGAATCTCCTCGGGCCGCTCGACGAACTCTCCGTGGCCGCCCAGAGCCTCGACCACCTTGTCGTAGCGCGTGTAGGCAAGCTCCGTCGCGGCGAGCCGCTCCCAGCCGTAGATGCCGCCCTGGGGCCGCAGCATCTGCCCCCAGGCGGCGTCGTTTCCCAGCACGCCGACGATCGGCAGTCCGTGGCGCACGGCGGTGTCGAACTCGAAGCCGTTGAGCCCGAAAGAGCCGTCGCCGTAGACGATCACCACCCGGCGGTCGGGGTGCGCAACCTGCGTCGCCAGCGCAAAGGGCATGCCGACACCCAGGGTCCCAAGCGGCCCGGGATCCATCCAGGCGCCCTCCCCCTTCACGGGAATGATCTTCGCGGCGGTGGCCACGATATCGCCCCCGTCTCCGATCACGATCGGATCGCCGAGCGTCTCGAGCCAGTCGCGCACCTCGCGGCACATGCGCTGGGGATCGATCGGCACCTCGTCACTGTCGAGCGCTGCCTGCACCTTGGCCTCGGCCGCGTTCTCGACCTCGCGCAGCTCGTCGCGCCAGACCGACCAGTCGAGGGCGATGCCCTGATTCTTCATCTCCTCGAGCATCAGATCGAAGGTGCAGGCCAGGTTCCCGACCAGCGGCACATCGGCCTGCCGGTTCTGGCCGATCAGCGTCGCGTCCATGTCGAGCTGGATGATCTTCGCGTCCGCGGGAATCGACTGGCCAAAGCGCATGCGGAAGTCGAGCAGCGTCCCGGCCAACACGATGCAGTCGATCCGTTTCATGGCATCGCGCCGGGAGCGGTTCAGGAAGTCCGGCGAATCGTGTGGAACCGTGCCGCGCCCCATCCCGTTCGTATAGGTCGGGATGTGCGTCTCCTGAATGAAGCGGTTCAACTCGGCCGTGGCGCGAGACCATTTGACCGAAGTGCCGGCCATCAGCATGGGCCGCTCGGATTTCGTGAGGATCTCGATGGCGCGGCGCACCTCGTCCCGATCGGGTGAGAGGCGCGGCGGCTCGGTCCGGATACAGGGAATCGGCGCCGCCTCGGGCTCGGCCCCACCCATGAAGATATCCATCGGAATCTCGAGGTACGCGGGACCGGGCACGCCCGACACCGCGTGCCGGATCGCGAGCTCGATGTACTCCGGAATGCGGTGGGTCTGGTAGACGGCATCGGCGTATTTGGTGATGGGTCGCATCACGCCGACGTGATCCATTTCCTGGAGCGAGCCCCGGCGAAGGTTCTCGAACGGTCCCTGTCCGCCGATCACGAGGATCGGCGAGTTCGCGCGCCATGCGTTCGCAACGCCGGTGACGCCGTCGGTGACGCCCGGCCCCGCGGTGATCGCGGCAACACCGATGCCCCCCGGGTTGCAACGTGCCCAGGCATCGGCGGCGTGGACGGCCGCCTGCTCGTGGCGCACGTCGACGATGCGGATGCCCTCGTCGATGCAGCCGTCGTAGAGCGGCATGATGTGTCCGCCGCAGAGGGTGAAGATGCACTCGACGCCGGCCTCCTTGAGGGCCTTTGCCGCGAGTTTTCCGCCGTGAAGGGGGGGCATGACCAATAACCTCGGTACGCGGCGCGAGAAGAGCGCAGCCGCAAGGCAGACGCGCCGACGGTATCACCCGTCGCGCAGAGCGGTCAAATCATACGGCGGCTGGGATCAGGTATCCGTCTTGAAGTCACAGCGTCGGTTGTAACGCCACGCGCTCTCGTCGTGGCCCGCAACCGCGGGACGCGTCTCGCCGAAGCTCACCGTGCGCAGCCGGCTCGCGGGAACTCCGAGATCCACGAGGTAGCGCTTCGTGGCGTTGGCGCGGCGTTCACCGAGCGCGAGGTTGTATTCCTCGCTGCCGCGCTCGTCGGTATTGCCTTCCACGACCACCGTGCCCCAGTCCGCATGCTCCCGGATCGCATCGGCGTTCTCTTTCAGTTTCGAACCCGCGTCCGCGCTGATGTCGTAGCGGTTGAAGGCGAAATACACCGTCTCCAGCGAAACGGGCTTCCGGCTCCCCGATCCGGCCGAATCGGCCGCACCCTGGTCGAACTCACTGCCGGTCTGCGAGCTCGAATCGGACTTGCTGGTGCCCTTGGACTGGCAGCCGACCTGTGCGAACACGAGCATTCCGGCCGCAAGCACGGCCCAGCGCGCGATTCCAACACGCTTCATGGTGTCTCCCTTTTCGTGACGTGGTCGATCGACCCCTCGGGGGGGGATAGTAGTAGCCGCCCCGAGATTCGCCAGCAGTGCATGGAATGGCTCGGTGCCGCCCGAGCGCAGCGCAGATTTCAGTCGAAGGCGGCGGTCAGAGCCACCAGGCTCGACTCATCGAGGCTCGCCAGATCGGAATGCCACTCGCCGGGGGATCCGTCCGCTGTCAGGCTCTTGATGGAGGCTGCGAGGCACCGGGGCGGGAGAGCCGCCGTGAGCTGCCGGCCGAGCTCGGCAGCTTCGTCTCCGGGCTCGATGCCGAAGCGCAGCACCTGCCAGGACGTCCCTTCCCGCCCGATGACCAGGTCGAAGACCACTGCACACGGACCCTGGGGCTCGCCCACCTCCGCGACGTGGGCGCGCAGAATTGCCCCCCACGAAAGCAGGCCTTCCCGATGCCGCAACCCGTCGGCCTCCGGCCGTACGTCCACGAGGGGGCAGACCGCGTAGCGCGAACCCACCTCGTCGGGCGTCGGAAAGAGGGGAAGCGATTCTTCCACACCGATAGAATCGACTCACCAGCGGGACAGCTTGACACCAACCACGCCTCCACCCGATCCGATACCCTAGGGCCATGCAGCAGCAAGACGGTCCCCGGACCCCGTTCGAAGTCTTCTGCCACAACTGCCGCGTCACCTTCGCCGCGGGCACAAAGCACTGCATCCACTGCGGCGCGCGGCTGTCCGGGTCCCGGAACCGCCCCACCGTCGAGATGCCGCCCGATTCCAAGGAGTTCGAGATCAAGAGCGAACGCCCGAAGCGGTCGCTGCCGTTCTCGCCTATGACCCTGCTCTGGGTCATTCTGCTGCTGGGGGCCGGACTCCAGCGCGCCTGCCACCCCGGCTAACCCCCCGATCGGGCGATGCCTAGCACCCCAGGCGGTCGGCCAGCTCTGCGAGGGACGAGAGCGTCGCAAAGGAGCGGGGCGCCGGTCGCGGTGACTCGCCACACCCGTCCACGTCGATCCACGCGGCGTGTAGCCCAGCGTCCAGGGCACCCAGGACATCGCAAACGAAGTTGTCTCCAACCATCAGGCTGACGTCGGGGTCCACTCCGAGGACACGCGTCACGCTGCGATAGACCTCGGGCTCCGGCTTTCCGGCGCCGAACTCGCCCTCCACCTGGATGTGGTCGAACCAGTCCACGAGATCGAAGCGTTCCAGCTTTGCCCGCTGCGGGAGGCTGGCACCGTTGGTCACCAGAGCGAAATGCGCAAAGGCGCCACGCAGCCGGGCCAGAGCCTCGCCCACACCCGGAACCAGCCGCTGGCCCGCATCGCGCCGCCGCGTGTAGACGTGTGCGGCACGCCTTGCGAGATCGGCGTCCCCGATGCCGAGGCGCGCCAGCGCCGCACCGATGATTTCGCAGCGCGCCTCCACCAGGTCCAGGCGCCCGCGGCGCTCCCGCGCCGGATCCGACCAGAACCAGTTGGTCACGCTCGAGATCGCCGCCCGGAGATCCTCGGGCGAGAGCCCACCGCACTCGCCACAGGTGAATTCCACCGTGACGTTCCAGGCCGGGAGCAGGCCGCTGCGATCGTCGAGTATCGTATCGTCCAGGTCGAGCAGCAGCGCGCGAAGGTCCGCGACTCGGGGAAGCGCCATCGACGGAGGCTAGCCATGGGGAAAGACGCCAGCACCCTGGTACTGCTCCGTTTCTCGGGCGACATCCACATCAAGGCACGCGCCACACGTCACCAGTTCGTGCGACGCCTGCTCCAGAACCTCCAGGACGCTCTCACCTCCGAAGGCCTTCCCCCGCGCGTTCGCGCGTCGCACGACCGGATCTTCGTCGAGCTGCCCCCGGGCGCACGCATCGACCCCCTGGTCCGCGTCTTCGGCGTGCAATCGGCATCGATAGTCGAAGTGCGCTGTACCGACGAACTGGCTGGCATCGTTCGTGCGGGAACCGCCAACTTCGCCGAGCGCGTGCGCGGCCGCCGCTTCGCCGTGCGCGCGCGACGCGTGGGCAGGCGCGATCGCATCCGTGTCGATCCCCGCGACATCGAGCGCGAACTCGGCGCCGCGTTGCTTCCGGCGGCGGCCGGTGTCGACCTGGGGGCACCCGAGTTCACGGCCCGGGTGGAACTCATGGACGGGGAGGCCTTCCTCTTCGGCGAGCACACCGCGGCGAGCGGCGGCCTGCCGCTCGGCGTCGAGGGACGCGCCGTGACGCTGCTATCCGGCGGCTTCGACTCGGCCGTCGCATCCTGGCAGCTGCTGCGCCGCGGCGTGGCCCAGGACTACGTCTTCTGCAACCTCGGGGGCATCGCTCACGAACTCGGGGTGCTCCGGGTCGCCAAGGTCCTCGCAGACAACTGGCACTACGGGCAGCGGCCCAAACTTCTGTCCGTAGACTTCGAGGCCGTGGCGGCAGAACTCCGAGCGCGGACGACGAAGCGTTACTGGCAGGTGCTGCTCAAGCGCCTCATGCTGCGCGCCGCCGACCACATTGCGCGCCAGCGGCGCGCCAGCGCGATCATCACCGGCGAAGCGGTGGGTCAGGTCTCTTCCCAGACCCTTCAGAATCTCTCCGTCATCTCGCGCGCCACCGACCACATGATCCTGCGTCCCCTGGTCGGGGCGAACAAGGACGAGATCATCGATACGGCCCGACGCATCGAAACCTTCGAGCTCTCGAAGGTAGTGGGCGAGTATTGCGACCTGGTTCCGCACCGACCCGCGACGGCAGCGAGCTTCGACGCGATCGAGAGCGAGGAGGCGCGCATGGACCCGAAGGTGCTCGCCGCGTCCGTCGACCAATGCCATCACTTCGACCTGCGCGACCTGGGTGAAGAAGAACTCGAGATCCCCGAGTTGGAGGTGACACACCTGCCGGTGGACGCCACCGTCATCGACCTGCGCGGGCGGAACGAGTTCGACACCTGGCACCACGAGAAAGCAATGTGGCTCGAATTCCACCGGGCGTTGGCCGCCTACCCGAGTTTCGAACGCGACCGCAGCTACGTCCTCTACTGCGACTACGGCCTGATGAGCGCTCACCTGGCCGGTGTGATGCGCAAGGATGGATTCGATGCTTTCCATTTCCGCGGCGGCACGCGCGCCCTGCGCAGAGCAGAGGAAAGCTAAGACGGCAGGAGTTGTACGTGGACCTTTCGCTTCCGCGGGCCGTCGAACTCCATCAGGATGATCCGCTGCCAGGTTCCGAGCACGAGTTCTCCGTCGCGCACCGGGACGAGTTCCGAAGGTCCCAGCAGGGCCGCCTTGATGTGGGCGCTGGCGTTGTCGTCGATACGGTCGTGCAGCCACCCGTCGCGGTCCGGGATGGCGCGATCGAGTGCCACGGAGATGTCGGTGCCGATGTTCGGATCGTCCGTCTCGTTCACGACGACGGCGGCCGTGGAGTGCAGCACCATCACGTGGCACAGGCCCGATGCGAGTCCCGAGCGCCGCACGACGTCCCGCACCGCGTCCGTGAGGTCCCGGTGCTGCTCGGGGGCGGTCGTCTCGATGGCGACGGTCTCACTCGCGCGCACGGCCGAGACTAATAGCCCCGATCCCTGAGGAGCTCCTCCACGTAGGCCTCACGCTCGTCGGGCGGCAACCCCTCGAGCTCGTCCCAGGCCTCGCGGAGCTCCTCTTTACGCTCGGGGGAAAGAGCGCGGAAGCGCCGGGTGTTGTGGCGAATGCGCTTCTGCTCGCCATCGCCGAGCGCACGGAAATCGGCCAGGCGATCCCGCAGCTCCTGCTGCTCCTCCGGCGGGAGCTCCCGGAAGCGCGCGATCTGGCCCATGAGCACTTCGCGCTCCGTCTCGGGCAGGTCGGCGAGTTGCCGCCGCACGTTGCGCCGCTCTTCCGGAGAGAGCCTCCGAATGTTCCGGCGCAACGCTCGTCGCTGCTTGGAAGGCAGCTCGTCGATGTGTCGGCGCAGCCGCTCGCGCATCTCACGCCGTTCCTCGGGCATCGCGCGATGCAGGCGTTCCCGGGCGTGCTGCCGCCGCTCGTGCAGTTTACGGCGTTCGGCCGGTGTCGCGTCGTGCCAGCGCTCTCGCACGTGCCGCCGCATCTTCCGCCGCTCGTCGGGAGTGGCATTGCGCCAGCGCTCCCGGGCGTGGCGGCGCATTTCCCGGCGCTCGCGGGGTGAGGCGTCGCGGTAGCGTTCGCGCTGCGCTGCCCGGTGCTCGCGGCGGGTCTGTTGGGCGCCGCCGCGACGCGCATCGACGGAACCGCGCTGGCCGACGTCGTCGCTCACCGCTTCCACCGCGAACACGGGGTTCGCCAGGAGCGCGGCCGCGAGTACGACGGCGAGGGGGCGGCTCATCAGACGCCCTCCGGCGGACCGAGATCGACGAGCATCTCGAGCAACTCGAGGTTGGCGACAAGGCCCCTATCGTCGGATTCCGCGAGTTCCGCGACGGCGAGCAGCAGTGCGACGTCGTCCACATCCCGGTCCGCGAGGGCGGGCAATCGCTCGAACCCCGCCTCGTCGCGGCGCTTCGGAACCGGATCGACGGCCGCGAGTTCGACGCGCGGCTCGGCCAGCTCCGGCTCGAGAGCCAGCAGCGGCTCGGCCAGCTCGGGCACCGCAGCCAGCTGGGGCTCGGCCAGCTCCGGCTCGAGAGCCAGCCGCGGCTCGGCCAGCTCCGGCTCGAGAGCCAGCCGCGGCTCGGCCAGCTCGGGCTCGAGAGCCAACCGGGGACTGCGCTGCGGCGGCTCGCCGGGAAGACCCAGAAAGACCGCCACCGCCACGACGGCTGCCGCCGCCAGGGCACCCGCGGCGCGCTGCCAGCGACGCGCGGGTGGCGGCGCCCGCCGGCGGCGCTGCACGACCGGCGCTCCGGTTGTTGCCAACCGCGCCGCCAACCGGCGCGAAAGATCCGCCGGCACCTCGGAAACGGGAATGTCGGCCAGCGCCCGGTCGACGCTGCCCAGCGCCTCGAGGCGCCCCGCGCAATGCGAGCAGGTCTCGACGTGAGCGCGCACCTCGGCCTCTCGCCCCTCGTCCAGCTCCGAGTCGATCAACGCCGAAAGATCCTCGTCGAAGGGCAGGCAATCCACCGGAATTTCGGGCACGGCTATCCCTCCTCCCCTGCCAGGCGCCGCGCCAGCGAGCTGCGGGCTCGGTGCACCAGGGACTTCACGGCCTTCTCGGTCACATCGAGCGCCTCCGCCACCTCGGCGTACGAAAGCCCCTCGACCGCGGCAAGGCAGAGCGCTGCGCGTTGCTTCTCGGGCAGCTCACCGAGTGCCCGTGCCGCGGCGGCACCCCGGCGGCGGGCGTCGACCACCGCTTCTGTGCCGGGCCCGGCGTCGGCGAGCAACGGCACGCCCTCCTCGTCGGCGCTGCGGTGCACCGCTCGGTGACGGGGACGACGCAGCTCGTTGAGCGCCAGGTTCGTCGCAATCCGGTAGAGCCACGTCGAAAAACGCGCATCCGGCCGGTAGCGCTCGCGAGCTTCGTGAACACGGATGAAGGCCTCCTGGACCAGTTCCTCGGCGACGGCCCGGTCGCGCAGCATGCGTTCGAGGTAGCGCAGCAGCGGACCGGACCAACGCCGAAAGAGCACGTCGAAGGCGGCAGCATCGCCCGCGCGCAGCGCCAGCATGAGCTGGACGTTCTCCTCGGGTGCGAGCAACACTGCCTCCGCCGAGCCTTCGAACCCTTCGGACGGCCCCGGGTTTCGGTCCCCCGGGGGCCGGTTGCTGTGCTGGCCGCTCAAACTCCCGCCGCCCGCAGCTTCTCCAAGAAGCGGAGCAGCGCGGTGTCGAAAGCTCCGCGGTCCTCGATGTTGACGATGTGCCCGGCGCCGGGGATCGTCACCACCTCCGCCTCGGGCAGCCGGGCCGCCATCACCTGGGCAGCCCGCTCGTAGGCAGCGTCCTGCTCGCCGCGCAGCACCAGGGCGGGGGCTGCGATCTCGCCCAGCCGATCGATCACCGGAGGCGCCAGCCCAGCGATCCGGCGGCCAAAATGGGCGAGTCCGTGGGACGTCTGGGCCGCGATGGCCGCCTGGGCCCGGCGGGCCGCCGGCAACTCGGGGCGCCGGCCGATCGTCATCTCGGTCGCCCGTTGCGCGAAAACCGCCGCGCCCTTTCGCTCGATGAAGCCCGCCGTGTGATCCACCGCTTCGGCCCACTGCGCCTGGGCCTTCGGGTTCTTGAAACCGGGACCCGAACCGGCGAGCACGAGTCCGAGCACCCGCTCCGGGTGAGCCAACGCGAAGTGGAGCGAGGCGAGCCCACCAAAGGAGAGCCCGGCCAGCACGGCACGCTCATCCGGGGCCGCCCAATCGAGCACACAGCCCAGATCCGACACCACGCGATCCATGCTGTAGGCGTCCGGATCCTCCGGAGCGTCGGAACGCCCGTGGCCCCGGTAGTCCCACAGCACGACCCGGTAGCCTCGGGGCACGAGGGTCTCGACCTGCTCACGCCAGTTCTCGTGGGTGGTATTGAGCGCGCAGGAGAAAACCACGGCGGGACCTTCCCCCGCCAGCTCCGCGTAGAGCGAGATGCCGTCTTCCGATCGGACCCGCGCCATCAAGCGTCGTCGCGAGCACAGCAGCACCGCGGGGTGCCGGGCACGGGCGTGAACTCCTTCGCCAGGTGCACGCCGTTTCTGCTCACCGCTTTCAACGGATCCGCAACACCAGGGGCGGCACGAGGGCCGGCGCGCCCTGAGCCAACGCCGCCGTCAGGGTCTGGAGGCGTTCGACCAGCGGCGACCAGCCGGGCGGGAGCGCCGCCCGGACGACCGAGCCCTGCAACACCTCGAGCACTTCCTCGGAGAGCGAGCGCGGTGCGGGGTGAGGGATCAGGGCGACGTCGGCGTCCTCGGCCAATCCGAGTTCGCGCTTCGCCACGCGCACCGCCGCGTGCAGACCGCCCAACTCGTCCACGAGACCGCGCTCGATGCCCTGTGCACCGGTCCAGACACGACCCCGGCCCACGGCGTCCACCCGCGCCGGCGAAAGGCCTCGGCCTTCGGAGACCCGTGTCACGAAGAGGTCGTAGACCTCCTGCACCTCCTGCTCGAGGCGCGCCCGGCCGGATGCCGTCAAGGGACGGCTCGACACGAGGATCTCGGCGTCGCGCCCGCGCGTCAGGCTCGCAACACCGATCCCGAGCTTGTCGAGCAGACCGCCGATCTGGGGCCGAATCATGTAGACCCCGATCGAACCGACGAGACTTCCGGCCGATGCGACCACCGCGTCCGCACCGGCCAGCACGTAGTAGCCGCCCGAAGCGGCCACGTTCGATACGGACGCCACCAGCGGCTTGCCCCGGCTCTTCGCGCGCTCGGCCGCGTGCCAGATGATTTCAGACGCCAGCGGCGATCCCCCGGGACTGTCCACCCGGAACACGATCGCGTCGATCGACGGGTCGTCCGCCGCGTCGATGAGCGCCCGGCTCACCGAGTCGGAGCTGAACCGTTGGCCCCCGGTCGGGCTCTGCAGCCCCTCTCCCATCACCACCGTTCCCGATCCGTAGACCAGTGCAAACTGGGCGACTGGGGCGAAGCCGACCTCTGCCGGATCGACCGCCTGATAGTCGCTGCCGTCGATTCGCACCTTGCCCAGCCGGGAAACGGCCCCCTCGAAACTATCCGTTCCGTCGACGAGGCCAAACGTTTCCAGTTCTTCGGCCGTGACCGGCGAGCTGTCGATCGCTTCGCGCACCGCCCGAGGTTCGAGCCCGCGCCCCTCTGCGATGCCAGTGACGAACTCCCCCCAGATCGAGTCGAGCAACGACTCCGCCATCTCTCGGTAGGCCGGGGACATCCCGGTCCCGGCCAACACCTCCACAGCGCTCTTGTACTCGCCGACGACCACCACTTCCGGGTCGACTCCCAGCTTCTCCCACAAGCCTCCGAAAAAGAAGAACTCCATGCCGAGACCGACGAGCGGACCCGAGGTTCCGGACGAAAGCAGGACCTCGTCCGCGGCGCTCGCCACGTAGTACTCGAGGTTCGCGCCGAGCGCGCCCGTCTCCAGCAGGGCAACGGTGCCCTTGCCTGCCGCGCGCAAGCCCGCGATGGCGTCGCGCAATTCCTGGGCCATGGCCCAGCCGATGTCGAGCCGGCGAATGCGCAGCGCCACACCGCTGATCCGGTCGTCGCGCTCCGCCTTCGCCAGCTCCGAGAGCACCGAAATGAACGGCTGGCGCTCCTCGCCGAATACACGCGCCAGAAAAGACGGTGCGGCGGCCTCGACGTAGGAACCCGACAGCTGAAGCGCGAGAACGCTGCCGCGCTGGACCTGAGGCCCCGCGGTCGGGAGCAGCCACCAGATGAGCAGGGCGGCCGTAGCGAAGAAGAAGATTCCACGGCGCAGAAACTTCATGGAATGCACTCCGGTCCGGGGAAGGTCTTGCCTCTAGGCTATCATCCCAGTCCCGATGGCGCGGGAGGTGTACATCGCAGGTGTTGGCCTGACCAAGGTCGACCTCACCGGGCACATCTTTGCGAGCGTCTTCGACCTCTTTGCCGAGGCCTACGGCCGCGCGCTCGAGGACTCGAACGTCCGGTCCTTCGGTGCGCTCCAGGTCGGCATCATGGACAGCGAGGAGTTCGAGAACCGCGCCAACATCGCCACGAAGGTCGCCGATCACCTCGGCCTGCGCGGAATTTCAGCCGTGCGCTCGGAGACCGCCTCCTCGACGGGCTCCGCCGCACTCCACGAGGCGTACTACAAGATCGCGTCCGGCGAGTTCGACAACGTGCTCGTGTTGGCGGGCGAGCGCATGAAGATGGTCACCACCGAGGTGGCCACGTCGATCATGTCGAAGACGGTGGACCCCGAGGAGCGCCGCTTCGGTTTCACCATGCCGGCGCTGATCGCGCTGGTGACGCAGGCCTGGTTCCGGGAGCGCGGGATCAGCGGCGACGGCGTGGCCGACGTACTGGCGCGGCTGATGAACCGGGCCCACGCATTCGGCTCCCGCAACCCGCTCGCCGCCTTCTACGACCGGCCCGAGCCCATCGAGAACTACTTCGACGCCAAGCGGAACCTGCCGGTCGCCACGCCGTTGATGCGCAAGGACTGCTCCCCGATCTGCGACGGCGCCGCCGCTCTGATCCTGACGGCGAGCCCCCAGGCGGTGCGGATCGCGGGGCTGGGTTCCGCTACCGAAAGTTCCTCCATCCTCGACCGCGAGCAGCTCACCGGGCTCGACGCCACGAGCCAGGCGGCGCGAATCGCCTACTGGCGCGCGGGCGTCCGCGACCCGCGGGCCCTCGAAAACGTGGTGGTGGAGGTGCACGATGCCTTCAACAGCCTGCTTCCCATCGGCCTCATCGACCTCGGGCTCGTCGACGCGGATGATGCAATCGAGATCTGCGTGGGCGACCCGCGAGGCGCGCCGCTGAATCCCTACGACAACCCGATCACCGGGCCGCGGGGTCGGCTTCCGACGAACCTCTCGGGGGGTCTCAAGGCGCGCGGACACCCGGTCGGCGGGACGGGCCTCTTCCAGATCGCAGAAAACTATCTCCAGATGACCGATCGCTTCCCCAACCGAGCCGCCCAGGTGCCGAGTGCGACCTTTGGCATCAGCAACTCGATCGGCGGACCGGGCAACAACAACTACGTGACGCTGCTCGAAGCGGCCGGAAGCCGCAGGCCCAGAGAAGCCGTGCCCGCGCCCCAGCTGCAATTCGAATCGCGCGAGCGTCGACCCGAGCGGGCCGCGACGGACGATCTGCACGGCGCCAGCGCCGTCGTCGAAGGCGCGACGACAATCCACGTGACGTCGGGCGGCGGGCCGCCGCTCCACGTGGCATTGCTTCGCATCGACGGCCGACGCGTCTTCGCACGGCTGGAGCGGGCGCCCCGGGACGAGGCGCCGCCCGAGGAGATCCTCGCCGGCGCCACCGTGAAGTTCCTGGTCAAGGACGACGGCGACCAGTACTTCCAGATTCCACCCAGCAGGAGCCTCGACCTGGCCGGTCTGGTGCAGTCGATCCGGCGCCGCGTCGGCTCCTGAATCGCACCCGGCGCCGTGTGTATGATCGGCCAGTGGAGATTCGTCCCTTCCGCCGCGCCGACGCAGCCCCGGTCGCCGAGCTCTCCGCCTTCTGTGCCCGCGGCGAGACCGACTTCGTGCTCAATCCGTACTGGCTGACCGAGGCGGAACTCTTCGCCGAGTACGAGCGCTTCCAGATCGCACCCGAAGATCACCTGCTCGTAGCGGCCGGGAACAACGGAGAAATTCTCGGTCTGGCGGGCTTCCTGCGCCGGCCCGGGGCGCGCGAAGCAGGCATGTGCTGTCCGATCGTGGCGCGCAGCGCACGGGGCAAGGGCGTGGGCGGCCAACTGCTGCGCGCAGCACGCCGCCATGGGCGCGAGCGGTTGGGCGTGCGACTCGCGACCGCGGGCATCGGCACGCGCAACCGCGCCGGTTACTCGCTGCTCACCAGCCTCGGGTTCAGACCGGTTCGACAGCACTTCCTGATGCGCTGCGACGCAACATCTCCGCTGCCCCGCTTCGACGCAGCATCGCTGGAGATGGCGAGGCCCGAACACGCCGACGCAATCCTCGACATCTACACGGCCTGCGGCTTCGAGCGCCGTGACCGCGAGTCGATGCGCGACACGCTCGGAGACGGCCGCCACGCCCATTCGGTTGCCATCCAGAGCGGTGCCGTGGTCGCATTTGTGGAACTCGAGACCCACTGGCCGAGCCGCGTCTGGGTTTCCTACGTGGGCGTCGCCCAGGCGGCCCGTGACAAGGGACTCGGAACCGCACTGGTCACCTGGTCGATCGCGCGGAAGTTCGAGGCCGGCGCAGATTCAGCCCTCCTGCTGCTTTCCCCCGCGAACCGCACGGCCCTGCGCGCCTACGAGAAAAGCGGCTTCCGAAGGCACCGCTTGGTCGATGTGCTCGAAGAGTCTTTCTAGACGGGGTTTCGCATCGGCGCCACCCGCGCGGTAGCCTGTGGTGAATGGCCAAGCTGGATCGAGAGGCTCTTGAAGCGCGCTCCGTACGACTGCGCGAACTCATCGACGAGAACCCCGATGACAAGACGCTCTGGTTCGGACTCGGCCAGGCCCTCCTCCGGCTCTCGGAGCCGGGCGATGCAGTCGATGCATTCCGAAACGCGACGCAGCTCGACGCAAACTACACGGCGGCCTTCCGCGATCTGGGCCGTGCGCTGCTCGAAAGCGGTGACCCGTGCGAAGCGGCTCGCGTATTTGCACACGCGATTGCGCTGGCGGAAAAGACCGGTGACCTCCAGACAGGCCGCGAGATCCACGTATTCCTGCGGCGCGCCGAGCAGGCCAGCGCTACCCGCAAAGGCCTGTAGTCCGGTGGACGCCCGCACTCTCTAGCGCGAAGCGTTCCAGAACTTCGCATCCGGGTACATCGACGACGCGATCGCCGGTTGCCGCAGAACCATCGACACGGATCCCGATTGCGCACTCACGTGGAATGGGCTCTCCAGCGCCCATCGGAGCAAGGACGATCTCGGCCCAGCGATCGAGGCCGCACTCCGTCTCGTAGAACTCGAGCCCGAGGACCCGCTCTCGCACGCGAACCTCTCCATCCAATCTGCCAGCAGAAGGGCCTGCTTCCCGAAACCGAGGCTGCGGCCAGCCAGCTCCAGGCGGAAGCCGGACACCCAATGAGCGTTTTTCATCGCCCGTTCTCGCCGGCTGGCTTCACGCCTCACGCCGCTTCGAACGCGCTGAGAAAGTCGGCCGGCTCCGCACTCTCCGCCGACACCTCCTCGAAGCGGATCTGGGAGGCGTGGAGCATGTGGCGCGCAGCGGCCCTGGCGATGCCGGGGGGGGCATAGGTCCGATCGCCGAGTAGCGGGTGACCCAGGTGGGCCATCACCGCGCGAATCTGGTGCAGGAACCCGGTGACGGGCCGCACTTCCACCAGGCTGACCGCGCCGCGCGTCTCGAGCAGTCGCCAACTCATCTCCACGTCGCGCACACCGCGGGCCCGCGCTCGCTCGCTCTCGGGAACCACTCGCACCCGGGCGGGCCGGTGGCGCGCCACCACGAGGCCCAGAGAGATCGATCCCCGGGGCTCGATCGGACCCGCAACCAGCGCGCGGTAGCGCTTGTCGATCCGGTGCTCGGCGAAGGCTTGCCGGAGCCGGTGCCAGCTGTCCTCGGCGGTCGCCAGCAACAACACTCCCGATGTTTCGACATCGAGCCGGTGGACCACCCCGCTGCGCAATCCGCCCTCGCCCACCCCCTGAATCTCCGGGTGCCGGGCGAGGGCCGCACCGAGCACCGTGCCGCCCTCATCCTCGTGCAGGGGGTGCACCGGCTCGCCCGCGCGCTTGTCGATGGCCAGCCAGCCCGGACCGTCGGCCAGAACGACCAGGGGCGCATCCGCTTCCGCCGACGCCCGCGCTTCCCGAGGCCGGCGGAAGGGCGCCACCTCGACTTCGGTTCCGGCGGCCAGGCCGACGCCCTTGCGGCTCTCCGAGGCGCGTCCGCCGTCCACCCGCACGGCACCGCGGGCCAGCAGCCGGCGCGCCTGCGCCCGGCTCAGCTTCAGACGCTCCGCGAGAAAGAGGTCGAGCCGCCGGCCGGCCTCGCCCATTTCGACCCGGAAACGCCGCGGGACATCGGCCGGTTCCGCCATGACGCGGTAAGTTCGGTCTTCCATGGCACGGCGCAAGACCGATCCCACGCACATCGAGTTGATGGACACGACGTTGCGAGACGGGGAGCAGACCCCGGAGGTGGCGTACACGCCCCCCGAGAAGCTCCAACTCGCCCGGCTGCTACTGCTCGAGGTGGGGGTCGACCGCATTGAAATCGCCTCTACCCGCGTGTCCGCCGGGGAGCAGGAGGCGGCCCGGCTCATCACGGACTGGGCACGCCGCAGGCGGCTGCTCTCCCGCATCGAGATCCTGGGCTATTGCGACGGGCGGGCCTCGGTCGACTGGATCCGCGACAGCGGCGGCAAGGTGCTGAACCTCCTCACCAAAGGGTCCGAGGCCCATTGCCGCACCCAACTCCGCATGACGCCGGAGCGCCATCGCAACGCTGTCGCCGAGACGGTGCGTGCGGCCCACAAGAAGCGTCTCGGGGTGAACGCCTACCTCGAAGACTGGTCGGCTGGCGTCCGAGATTCGTTCGACTACGTCTTCGCCCTGACCCGACTTCTGATCGACCTGGGGGTCAAACGTATCTACCTGCCGGACACGCTGGGCAACTTCTCGCCCGATGACGTGACGCGCTGGGTGGGGCTCATGGTCGAGACCTGGCCCGATGGCATCTTCGAGTTCCACGGTCACAACGACTACGGGCTGGCCACCGCAAACGGCCTGGCCGCCGTGCGCGCCGGTGCGCGCGGCCTGCACACCAGTGTGAACGGAATGGGAGAGCGGACGGGGAATACCCGGCTGGCGGAGACGGTGGCCGCGGTCCACGACCACTCGCCCTACCGCACTGCCGTGAACGAGAACAGCCTGGCCGGGATCTCGCGCATGGTCGAGACGCTCTCCGGAAAGGACCTGGCGGCGAATACCCCCATCGTCGGCCGGGACGTCTTCACCCACGCAGCGGGCATACACGCAGACGGCGATCTCAAGGGCGAGCTCTACACCACCCGGCTCGCGCCCCAGCGTTTCGGCCAGAAACGGCGCTTCGCGCTGGGGAAGCTCTCTGGAAAAGCCTCGCTCGACGCAAACCTGAAGACTCTCGGCATCGACCTCACCTCTCAGGAGCGCGCGCTGGTGCTCCAACGCGTAATCGAACTCGGCGACAAAAAGCACACGGTCACCACCCAGGACCTTCCGTACTTGATCGCCGACGTACTGAAGTCTCCCGAGCGGCGCCCCGTGCGCGTCCTCTCCTACGACGTGCGCGTCGGAACCGACCGCGCGCCCGAGGCTGAGGTGGTGCTGGCGCTGCGCAACCGGCGGTCGCGCGCGACCAGCACGGGGGACGGCGGCTACGACGCCTTCATGAACGCGCTGAAGAAAGCGGCCAAACGGCTTGATCTCGAGGTGCCGCGCCTGGCCGACTTCCGCGTCCGCATCCCGCCGGGCGGACGCACCGGCGCGTTGGTGGAAACGGTGATCACCTGGCATCCGGACGGAGGCGAAGAGGCGGCCTTCTCGACTCTCGGCGTCGACTCCGACCAGCTCGCAGCGGCGGTGATCGCCACGGAGAAAATGCTGAATGCGGTCGCTCCTCCCGCGCCCAAACAGCGGGCCGCGAAGCGCGGCCGCAAGCGTCCCAGGGCCTCGTCCCGCACCTGACCAGCAGACGCCGGGACTGCTGTATCCTCGAAGGGTGCCCGTTTCGAAGCGGTTGGCAGCCTTCGCATTGCTCGGGCTCGCGGCCTGCGCCTCGAGCCCCGAGGCGGACCCGCGCTACCGACCCGCGGAGAGCGTGCTCGAGGTGATCGCCGTCCTTCGACGGCACGTGCCGGACGATACCTACCGCTTCGAGCCGGCCCAGGACTTCACGGGACGCAACGTCTACCGCAGCACACTCTTGCGCCTCGAGAGCATGGAACGCATCCACACCGAATCGCTCCGCGCCTCCCAGATGGACGGCGTGGTCAGCTTCGCCAAGGCCCGCGCCCTCGAACGGATCCGCGCCTACGACCTCGCCGCGGAGGCCTACCTGCTGTCGGCGGAACTCGACGCAGCGCTCGCCAGCGAGGCCCGGCCGAGCGCGGACACGTGCCGCGCCCTCCACGAAGCCACGGCCCTCGCGGTCGGCCTCGACGACCTCGCCGAGCAGTCCGGCATACCGTCGGACGCGGACAGTGTGCTGGCCCGCTACGAAGAACGTTCGCGGCGGCTGGAGGAGCTGCGGCGCGTGACCCAGGGCACTCACTACGAGTACGTCACGCGCGAGGAGATCGAGCGCACCGATGTTGCGCGAGCCGAATACTTCGTCGCGCTGCGACAGATCCTGCCGCAGGGCGATGTGCGCGCCGCCTCAGAACTCGAGCGCCTCGTAACCCGCCACCGCGACAGCAAATACGCTAACCGCCACGTGCTCGAGCTGGCACAGCTCTACGAGGGCATCGCGGTGGAATACGTGGATGCCCACCCGCCCGAGAGCCTCTCCTTCGACCCGGTGCGCTTCCAGGAACTCATCGACTCGACCTCGCGCTTCTACGAGGTGGTGGCCGGCCAGGACGGCAGGCCGGAAAAACTCGAGGCATCACGGCGCCTCGAGGCTTTCCTGGCCTTTGCACTCAGAGTGGACCGTGACCGCTTCACGCGCTGATCTGCTGCTCACCGCGCTGTTAGCGGCGACACTCTGTGCCTGCCAGGGGCCCGGAGGGGCCCCCCCGAATTCGGCGTTCCGCCCCGCAGTGACCACCCGCGTTCCGCCACCCGACGCGGCAGACCGCACGGCAGCCGAGTTGGCACGCGCCGCGCTCATCGGCAACCGGGAAGATGCGGAGCGCGCACTGCGGCGGATGAATGCAATCGAGACGGTGCTCGACGCCACCGAAGAAGCGCCGACCGGGATGCTCGGCGTTTCGATCGATCTGAGGAATACCACGGTCGACGAAGAGCGCGACTACCGGCGCGCCACCGACGTGCTCCTGGCCCGGGACGATCTCGACCCGCTGCTGCGCGCCCGGCTCGAACAATTCCAGGCAACAGACCCGCTCGACCTGGCAGAAAAACGAGCTCGTGAATCGCTGATGATCGAGTTGGCGCGCGCCTTCAACGCCTTCGCCGAACCGGTCGGGAAGTCCGTGATGACGGCGCAGATGGCCCCCTACCGCCTGGGACAGTCCCTGGTCCAGTACGCGGTGCAGGTCTACACCCGCGAGCCCATCTCGCTCCAGCGCCGCCAAGCCCTGGTGCACTGGAAGGAGTTTCTGGCGCGCCACCCGGAGGCGCCCGAAACCTCGTACGTCGAGCCGGAAGTGCACGCAACTCATCACCGCCTGCTGCTCACTCACCGCGACCGCGCGCTGCGCGTTGCCGAGAAGGCGCTCGCATTCGACAAGATCCGCCTGGCACTGGTCTACGCGGACCGCGCGCTGCGCTGGGTGCCGGAGGACCAGCGCGCGTCGGATCTGCGCGACGAGGCGGCGGCCCGGCTGATCGAGATCCGCGAGTGGCAGCGACGCAGTGTCAACGCCACGCAAGAGGACCCGGCCCGCGAGCAGCCGGCCGAGGTGCGCGCACTGGCCCTGGCGCTTCTGCTCCCCGGACGCGACGCGGCCGATGCCAACGCACGTCTGCGCGAAGTGAACCCCAACGGTCCACTTGCCGACGAGGCCCTCTACGTCGACGCGATGCTGCTCGGCGAGGCCGGTGAGACACAGCAGATGTGGGAACGCATCGAGGACCTCGCGGAGCGCGACGACGCAACCTCGAATATGCAACGGCACGCCGAGGCCCTCGTCGCCAACCCCCAACTCAACACCTGGGGGGCCTTCCGCGCTGCACGCCGACACAATCGCTGGACCCGTTTCAAGTGGGTCTTGCTCGGGCCTTTCTTCGCCGGCATCCCGGACCGAGGGCTGCCGGGCCCGCTCGAGTGGATCTTCGACGTGCCGACCCTGGTCGAGCACCTGGGTGGAACGCCGATGCGTCTGATCAACCTGCCCTGGGCGAAAGCGCTGCCCTCGGCCCGCGTCGCTGCGACGGCTGCCCGCCGTCACCTGGAACGCGAGCCCCGCGGCCCCCGTGCCGACGCTGCGCGGAGCTGGCTCGAACGCTACGAGAAGAAGCGCGGCAACTGGATTGCAACACTGCGGCTCGTCGAGGACAGCCCGAACCCGGACCTCGAAGAGGTGGCCGAGCTGCGGGAACTCGCCGCGGCGCAGTACCTCGAGACTGCCATCCGCGAGCCGAACTTCGCGCTGCGACTGGGACTGTACAAGCAGATCGGCCAGATCTACCCGGGCTCAACCGCCGCCAGGACAGCGGGGAAACTGGCCCGCGAGGAGGCGAACGAGGTCACCGTACAGGCCATCCGACTCTCGCGGGGCTTCCTGGAAGAGAACCCGGAGATTGCGGGACCGCGCGGCCTCGGACTGCTGCCCGAATTGCTCGACAACGACTCCACCAACGCCGAACTCCACCCGGAGGGCGTCACGCTGGTGGGTGCTCAAACCATACGTGTGAGCTACGTCGGACCGGACGGCGACGAGGAAAGCCCGCCGAAAAACAAATTCGAATCAGTGGACGCGGACCATCTGGCGCGCATCATCTCGCTGGTCGAGGAGACCTCCTACCGAAACATGCTGCTGGATCCACTCGATGAGGTCGGCGTGGACGCGCGGCGGGACCACTACTTCGAACGCGTGCGCCTCGGACTCACCGACGGCGACAAGCTGCGGCCTGGCGCCATCTCACAATACACCTACAAGGGCGTGCGGGAGCGATACGGCATGGTGCGCCACCGCGAATCGATCCTGCCCTTCGACCTCGTCTTCCAGGGATCGCTCTCAACGCTCTCCCTCGGCGCCTTCCCGCGCATGCGAAAGCCGCGGGAAACGCCCGACGCGTTTCTGTACCGCTAGATCCCCGCGACCCTCACGGGTCCGGATCGGCCCCAGCTTCCTCGAGCAGCGTGACCGGGTGGACGACGCGCGCGGGCAAGCCTCGGCTGAGGACCCCGGCGCGGAGCTGGATCAGGCAGCCCGGGTTTCCGGTTGCAATCACATCGGGCGCCGCAGCCTCCAGAGCGTCGAGCTTCCGGTCGCGTACGACCCCCGACATACGCGGCTTGGTCAAGTTGTAGGTGCCCGCGGCTCCACAGCAGGCCGAAGCCTCGGCGTGCTCGAGCAGCGTGAGGCCGGGGATCTGCTGCAGTAGTCGGCGCGGCGCTTCGGAAACACGCTGGCCGTGAACGAGATGACAGGGATCGTCGTAGCAAACGCGAGCATCGAGGCGGCCCAGCGGCTCCCGCAACCCGACTTCGTCGAGAAACTCACAGACGTCGCGAATGCGTCCGGCCAGGTCATCACCCTCCGCACCGATCCGATTCGGGAGCTCGCGCAACTCGGCACCGCAGCCAGCGGAGTTGACGATCACCGCAGCGACATCGCCGAAGACTCCCGCATTCGCGCGGCCCAGCCGCCCAGCGAACGTCTCGTCTCCCGCGTGGGCATGGAGGGCACCGCAACAGCCCTGCCCCTGCGGTACGACGACATCGAAGCCATTGCGCGTGAGAACGCGTGCAGTCGACGCGTTGACGTCTGCGTAGAACTCCGACATCACGCAGCCCGTAAAGAGCCCCACCGTGCCGCGGCGGCTCCCCTTCGCCGAAATCCTTTCGGGCAAGGCGCGGCGTTGCCGACGCGGTGGGACGGGCGGAAGCAGCGAGAACAGCTCTTCGAAGCGCTCCGGCAAGAGTCGCCGCAGCAAGCGGTCGAGCCGCACGCCCTGGAACGCGCGCAGCGCGTCGAAGAGTGCGCGCAGGCGCCGCGGCCGCGCCACCACCGAGCGCAACATGAAGCGCTCGAGCCGCGCCGGCAGATCTCGACGCAGGCCCGCGGCGGCCACATCCGCCCGCACCAGCTCGAGCATCCTGCCGAACTGAACACCCGAGGGACAGGCGGTCTCGCAGGCGCGGCATCCGAGACACAGGCCCGCCTCTTCGGCAACCGCCTCCAACGCGAGGCGCCCCTCGGACGCGTTGCGGAAGAGATAGATCCGTCCGCGCGGCGAGGACTGCTCGCAGCCGGTAGCACGGTAGGTGGGGCAGCTGGAAAGACACAGGCCGCAGTGCACGCAGTCGAGGGAATACCGAAGGATCTCGCCCGCGTGCTCCATCACAGTCGCCCCGCAAAGCGGCCCGGGTTCAGGATGCCCTGAGGATCGAAGCGCTGCTTGAGCGCCAGGGCGATCGCGAACTCGGAGCCGGGCGGGCCAAAGACATCGCGATCCCGCTTTGCTGTTGGAGGGCCGTGCTCGAGCAACGCCGCGCCCTCACCCACCCGCGCGGCCTCCGCGGCCGCTTCGAAGGCCGCCGCCGGATCCACCCCGTCGAAGAACGCGTAGACAACCGAGCGACCCGGCTGCGCCTGGATCCCTGCGCCCGCAGCGCGCAGGCACATCGCGACGGCCCCGAGGTGCGACGCCAGCGTGCTCACCCGGAAGCGGAGCCCCGATGGACCGGGCCGGCTGCCCTGTGCCACGCGCACCGCGTCGATGGCCTTCGCGGGCGCGTCGCCGGCGCCGAACTCGTTTCCGAGCCGCTCCGCCTCGCGGTCTACCACCGAAGCGTCGCCGGCGAACTCCACCACCAGACGGAACGCTTCGCCCGACCGGGGGGCGGCAAGCTCCAGCGCCACAGCCCGGCTCGCCGGGCTGCGCGCGGCTGCCAGCGCCGCCGGGACGCCCTCGACAATGCCTTCGCCCACCAACTCGAGACTGCGCACCGCCTGGGGACGCGGGCGCAGGCGCAGCCACGCCGACTCGATCACGCCGAGCGACCCGAGGCTCCCGGTGTACACCTTGCAGAGGTCGTAGCCCGTCACGTTCTTGACGACGCGGCCACCACAGCGCGTGCGCACACCCGAGGCCAACACCACTCCGAGACCGAGCACCACATCGCGGGGCGCTCCGTAGCCCAGGGCCCGCGGCCCCGCAGCCGCCGCGGCCACGACCCCACCCAACGTCGGCTGCGCACCCGTTGCGTCCAGGGGGAGCTCCCAGCCCTCGGTCGCGAGCTCATCTCGTATGAGGCCGAGAGACGTGCCCGCCCCCACATGGCAGACACCCTCCCCCGGGTCGAAGTCGTCGACGCCGGCGAGCTTCGAAACGTCGAGCAATAGCGCGGCATCCCGCGGTGGATTTCCGAGTGAGAGCCGGCTTCCATTGCCAGTGACAACGACCGATACGTCCGCGGCAGAAAGCGCGGCCAGCGTGCGGGCGAGCGAGTCGGCGTCCGCCGGTCGCAACGAGCGCTCGAACCCGATACCGTCGACGAGGCGCGGCTCGTGCTCCATCAGATCTCCCGCCACGTCGGCCAGTGACCGGAGGGTATCGGGAGCGACCCTCGCAGCCATCACAGCGGCACGCGCTCGTAACCGCGCGCCTTCGGATTGGCCTCGGTACAAAAGCGCGTGGTCGGGAACATCTTTCCCGGATTGCAGACGCCATCGGGATTGAAGGCCGCGCGCAGGCGCTTCATCGGGTCGAGATCCGCCTCACCAAAGACGAGGCCGATGAATTCCCGCTTCTCCGATCCAATCCCGTGCTCTCCCGTGATCACACCCCCGGCGTCGACACAGACACGCAAGATCTCTTCGCCCGCCGCCATGACCCGCTCGAGCTCGTCCTGATTGCGGCGGTCGAAGCAGATGTTCGGGTGGAGGTTGCCATCGCCCGCGTGGAAGACGTTCGCGAGCTTCAGGCCGTACCGGTCTCCGATCGAGCAGACGCGCTCGAGCACCTCGGGCAGGCGCGCGCGCGGCACCACTGCATCGTGGACGTAGAGGTCCGGCGCCAGACGCCCCATGGCGCCAAAAGCACCCTTGCGTGCGCGCCAGAAGCGCTGACGCTCCGCTTCGTCCGTCGCCAGTTCGACACGAGTCGCGCCGGCGCGTCCGGCGAGATCGCGCACGCGCTCGACCTGGGCATCGAGCGCGCAGGCGGGCCCATCCAACTCGACGATGAGAACGGCTCCCGCATCCCGGGGCAGCCCGGCCGCGTAGACCGAGTCCTCGACAGCGGCGATAGTGCGCTGATCCACGACCTCGAGCGCCGCCGGCAAGAGACCGCTCTCGACGATCGACCCCACGGCACGACACGAAGACACGACGTCCGGAAAGATCGCGAGCAGTGTCTCGACGCTCTCGGGAGCCGGCGTGAGCTGCACGGTGGCCGCCGTCACGATACCCAGTGTGCCCTCGCTGCCCACCACCGCTCCCACCAGGTCGTACCCGTGCGCGACGCCCGTCGGCGAGCCCAACTGCACGACTTCGCCATCGGGCAAGACGAGTTCCAATGCAAGCACGTGGTTCGTGGTGGTACCGTGCTTCAGCGTGTGGGGACCACCCGAGTTCTCGGCGATGTTCCCGCCCAACGTGCACACGAGCTGACTCGACGGATCGGGCGCGTAGTAGAGACCCAGATGCTCGACCGCTCGGGTGAGGTCGAGGTTCACGACGCCGGGCTCCACCACCGCGGTGCGGTTCTCGGTGTCCACCGCGCGAATGCGGTCGAGCCGGGAGCATTCGATCACCACCCCGCCGTCGCGCGCCGTGGCCCCGCCCGAGAGTCCGGTACCCGCCCCCCGCGGCACGAACGAAACTCCGGCAATGCGGCAGGCCTTCACCACAGCCACCACCTCGTCGCGACAGGCCGGAAGCACGACCGCCCCGGGGCGGCTCGGATCCAACGTCAACCCATCGCACTCGTAGACGAGCAACTGCTCGTCCCGCGTCAGACACGCCTCGTCACCGACGATCGCGCGCAACTCTTCCGCGAGCATGCCGAGATTGTAACGGGGAGCGCTCGAGAGCGGGCTACGCGAGTCCGAGGCGCTCGAGGTCCTCCTCGGAAAGTCCGAGGTGGTGTCCGATCTCGTGACGCACCGTCGTCTGGATCTGCTCGATCAGGTCGTTGCGGTCGCGACAGATCTTCTCGAGATTGCGCTTGAACAGCACGACCCGCGTGATGTCCTCGTCCTGGGCCGAGACGCTGGCCACGGTTCGGGGCGTCCCGATGTAGACCCCGAGAATCTGGGGAGAGACGTTCTCACCGGAGAGGACGTCCGGAGAGGGCCAGTCCTCCACCAGGATCGGCAGGCCATCCACGTAGTTCCGGATCGAGCGGGGGAGGTTCTCGAAGGCCTCGGCGGCGGCCTGGCGGAAGAACTTCTCGTCCACCGCGACGGGCAGCAGATAGCGATCGGGGTCGAGCGCGTTCGCCCGGACAAAGGCTTCGCTGGCCTCCTCCTCCGCATGGAGCCGTTCGAGCACGAGCGCCAAGTGGTAGACGGCGTGTCCCGCCTCCGGGTCCATGGCGGCGGCCGCTTCCAGGAACCGGCGCGCCTCCTCGAAGCGGCCGAGTTCGAACAGAAGCTGGCCCTCGAAAGAGCGGTAGATTCCGACATCGCCGGTCGTCTTCAGCGCACGGCGCACGAGGAAGAGCGCTCCCTCCAGGTCGTCCAGGTAGAAGACCGCCTTGGCCTTGAGGTAATAGACCTCGCCCTCGGACGCGCGGTCGAGCCGCGGAAGCTCCGTGCGGCCGGCGAGCAGCTCGTCGCAAAGCGCCACGGCCTGCTCGAATTCCGAGAGATCCTCCACCAGCAGCTCGGCGCGATTCAGGTGCGCGGTCACGAACTTGGGATCCGCTCGGATCGCGAGCTCGAACTCGTGCACCGACTCGTCGACCTTGCCCTCGTCCCAGAGGATCTCGCCCCGGCCGTTGTGCGCCTCCGCCCCGTCTGGCTGCGCGCGCAACGCCTCATCGAGCCACGCCAGCGCCTCCTCGGTGCGCCCACCGTGAGAGGCCTCCATCGCGTGGTCGAGGCAATCCCAGTATCGATCGTTGTTTGCCATATCTGCACAGTTGCGAAGGGCCGAAGCGGCAGCTCCGGCCCTCGCAACCTCAGAATAGCATGAAGAAACCGGAGGAAGGCGCGCGAAACCCCGTCGAAGTGTCCCCGCAACCACCTGAATCAAAAGAAACTTTTGCTAATTTTCGGACTCTCTGGAGAGGCTCTGGCAATCCGCAGCTCAGCCGCGCAAACCCCTGTTCTGGCATCACTTCGCCTCGGTTCCCGGGCTCAGGATGCGGTGGCAGTGGGTGCAGGGGATGAGGCGCTCCATGCGGAGCATTTCGACGTGGAGCTGAGCCGGGATCTTCGTGCGGCAGCCCTGACAGGTCCCGTCGCGCACCTCCGCAACCGCCGGCCTCCGACTGCTGGCGATGCGCTGGTACTGTGCAAGCATTTCGCTCGGCACGCACCCACAGAGTTCCTCGCGCGTACCGTGCTGCTGTGAAAGCTGCTCTCCGATCTCCTTCTCGCGCGCGTCCAACTCGCTCTCGGTGGTACTGGCGCGTGCAAACAGGAGCTTCGCGTCTCTTTCGGCGCGATCCTGCTCGCCGGTCGCCGTCTCGATGCGTTCCATGGCTTCGAGAATATTCGTCTCCGCCACTGAGATCGCCGTTCGAGCCTCTTCCATCTCGCGCAACAGCACGGTATAGGCGTCGTTGCTCTTGATCTGGAACTGCTGAGCCTCGAGCTTGCCGAGCAGCGCCTCCTTGTCCTCGAGCTCGCTCTCCGCCGTGCGCTGCTGCATCTCGGCCGCCCGCACCGCTTCCCCCGCGTCGGTGACCCGCACCTCGGCGGATTCCCGCTCCGTCGCCAGCCCGACTCGCCGCTCGGGTAAACTCGCGAGTTCCGTCTCGCAGGCCTTGAGCTCATCGTCGATCTGCTGAAGATCGATCAGCTGCTGTAGGCCCTCGAGCACCGGCACCTCCGTCGGGATGCCATTCTAGACCAAATGCAGGAAGCGGCTCGCGGGCCCGGTCTTGCGCCTGCGGGCCGCGCGCTGTGGGACTCGCCCGGACGGGTGCACAACGCCTCTTGACCCGGGTGTGCAGCTGGGCGAAAACGACAGGCAGTGGCCCAAGAAACCCAGAAAACCGCCCCTGGTCCCTGCGCCGGGATTCGTGTCCTCGACTTCTCGACGGTGATCTCGGGTCCGATCTGCACCCAGGCACTCGGCGACCTCGGCGCCGACGTCGTCAAGGTGGAGCCGCCGACCGGAGACCCCTGCCGCCATTCCGGCGCTCCGTTTCGCGAGCCCGGGTTCTCGGGCTTCCTGTCCCAGTTCAACCGCAACAAGCGCAGCATCGTGCTCGACCTCGCGCAAGAGGAGGCACGCTCGGTCGCGGCGCGTCTCGCCGAGCACGCGGACGTGCTCGTCGAAAATTTTCGCCCGGGCGTGGCACAGCGCCTCGGTATCGGCTGGGAAGCGCTTTCCGCACGCAATCCCCGGCTCGTCTACGTCTCGATCAACGGCTTCGGACCCGACGGTCCCTACGCAGCGCTTCCAGCCTACGACCACGTGATCCAGGCGCTCGGCGGCATGATGCCCACCCAGGGCGGCAACGACCCGCCGCGGCTCGTCCTGAGCAGCGTGGCGGACAAGTCGTCCGGACTCATTGCCCTGTCCGGGATCCTCGCCGCGCTGCTCGTCCGAGAGCGCGACGGCCGCGGCCAGCAGGTGCAGGTCCCCATGCTCGACGCCTTCGCCTCGTTCAACCTGCCCGACGCGATGATGTCGCGCAGCTATCCCGACCTCACGACCGACGCACCCGGCGCCGGCGACGTCTTCCGCACCTTCGAGACCGCCGACGGCCACGTGGTGGGAATCGTGCTCCGGGACTCTCAGTTCCAGGGGATCTGCGAGACGCTCGGCCTCGACGCGCTCGCCCGGGACGAACGCTTTTCGAGCATGGCTTCGCGCTTCGTCCACTACCGGGAGTTCGCCGAACTGCTCGCGGCAGAATTCCGCAAGTGGCCGACGCGGAAACTGATCGACCGCGCGCGCGAGCACGGCGTACCGTTCGCGCCGGTCTGCGATGTGGAGGAATTCCTCGCGGACCCGCAGGTGGCCCACAACGAAACGGCCCCAGAAGTCGAGGACTCGCGCTTCGGGGCGCTCACGCGTTACCTGCGCCACCCCGTCCGCTACGGGCGCACCCCGGCGACGCTGCGCCGCCACGCCCCGCGAATGGGCGAACACACCGACGAGATCCTTGGCGAAATCGGGCTCGAGGCCGAAGAAATCGACGGGCTGCGCCGCAGCGGCGCGGCACGCTGAAACCCGAATCGTCCCCTCGGCGCGGGTTACAATCCCGGCATGAAAACCCACCCGGGCCGCAGCGCAGCGCTCGTGGTCGCTGGTGTTCTTGCACTCGCTGGAGCGGCAGCCGCCCAGCTACCGGCCGAGCCCATCGGGCGCGTCGAGGTCCTTCCGGCGACCCTCGGTCCCCACTGGGTCTGGGCCTCGGACCCGCTCCTGGAACGCATCGCCCTCGTCGATCTCGACCGCGGCGAGATGCTGGGCATGATCAACGGCGGCTGGGGTATCACGACGGGCGTCTTCCCGCGCAGCCGGCCCGAGGTCTACCTGCCGGAAACGCATTACTCGCGCGGGAGCCGCGGTGTGCGAACCGACGTGGTGACCTTCTACGACGCGCGCACGCTGGCGCCCACCGGCGAAGTGGTGCTGCCACCAAAACGGGCGAATAACGTATTGCCCTCTGCCAACACGGCACTTTCGGACGACGACCGCTTCCTGGCGATCTTCAACATGACCCCCGCAACGTCCCTCAGCATCGTCGACGTGGAACACCGCCGCTTCACGAGCGAGATTTCGACGCCGGGCTGCGCGCTGGCCTTCGCTGCCGGCTCGAGGCGCTTCGCCACGCTCTGTGGTGACGGAGCGCTGTTGCTCATCACCCTCGACGACGCCGGCCACCCCACTTCGAAACGGCGCACCGCGCCCTTCTTCGACCCGATCGCCGACCCGGTGACCGAAAAGGCGGTGCGCTGGCGCGACAGCTGGGTCTTCGTGTCCTTCGGGGGCGAGGTGTACCGTGTCGACTTCTCGGGCGAAGAGCCCACCTTCGAAGCGCCGTGGTCGCTGCTCGACGGCGTGGACCCGGAGGAGTCGTGGCAGATCGGGGGCATGCAGCACCTGGCGATCCACGAGCCCACGGGCCGACTCTACTCGCTGATGCACCGCGGCGGGGCCGACACGCACAAACAGGCCGGAACGGAGGTGTGGATCCACGATCTCGCGTCCCACGAACGGGTGCAACGGATCGATCTGCGCGGTCCGGGCCTCACGGTCATGGGCGTGCCCCTCGCCTTCGGCGAGGACTGGCTCTGGCCGTTCGACGGACTGTACGGCTGGCTGGTCGACACGCTCACCACCTACGTCGGCGTCGGAGAGATCGCAGTCACCCCGGACGACCGGCCCCTGCTCGTGACCGCCGCGGACTACAGCGGTTCGCTCGGGGTCTACGACGCGCTCTCCGGGGAGCTCCTGCGCCGGGTGATCTCGGGCAACTTCGCCACCGTCGCGCTCCAGGCGCCGTGGAACGGCATGCGGGCTGAAGAGTAGTGGCGGCGTTCGCGGTCGACCCGGTCGTGCACGCGGTGCTGCGCGCCGCGCTCGCCCTGTTGCTGCTGAGTGCCGCCGTCCAAAAACTGCGCGACGCTCGGGGCTTCCGGGCCGTGCTCGCCGACTACCAGCTGCTGCCGGCGCGCCTCGTGCCCGCGGCGGCGCTGGCGCTTACCGGAATCGAGTTCGCCGTGGGGGCGGGCCTGCTGGTTCCCACCGCGGGGGCTGCTCCGGTGCTGGCGGCTGCTCTACTGCTCTCGGCATACGCGGGTGCGATCGCGCTGAACCTCGCCCGCGGGAGGCGCCACGTGTCCTGTGGCTGCGCGGGGCCCGCGGGCACACAGACGCTTCACGAGGGGCTCGTTGCGCGCAACGGCCTGCTCGTGCTGGCAGCGCTGCTCGCCGCGGGCCCAGCCGCGCCCCGGCCGCTCGTCTGGGTCGATGCCGTCACTGGAGTGGGCGGGATCGCGCTGCTGGCACTCGTCTACGTCGCCTCCGACGTCGCCCTCGCGAACGCCAGCCGCGTGCGCACACTGCGGGGCACACGGCGGGGCACACGGCGGGGCGCAATGCGGGGCACACGGCGGGGCGCAATGCGGGGCACACGGCGGGGCGCAATGCGGGGCACACGGCGGGGCGCAATGCGGGGCACGCTGCGGGGCGCGCCGTGACCCAGGCTCTCCTCGTATCGAACCTTCTTCTGTGGGTCGCGGTCGTCGCGCTGGGCCTGCTGGCGCTCGCCCTCTTGCGACAGATCGGCGTGCTGCACGAGCGCGTGGCCCCGGCCGGTGCCCTCGTCTCGCACGGCGGGCCTGCCGTCGGCGAGGCGGCCCCGGTGCTCGAAGTCCCGGACTGGAACGCGCGGCCGACCCGCATCGGCGGCGGCGACGCCGACGGGCGGCGCACCCTGCTCCTTTTCGTCTCTCCGGCCTGTCCCGTCTGCAAGTCGCTGCTGCCCGCCGTCCGCTCGGTCGTCGCCACCGAGGGGCGAGCGCTGCGCCTGGTTCTCGCCAGCGACGGCCCGCGGGAGGAACACGAAGCCTTCGTCCGGGCCGAGGCCCTCGATCGCGAGCGCTACGTACTCTCCACGCCGCTCGGTCTGGCGTGGCAGGTGGGCGCGCTGCCCTACGCCGCGCTCCTCGACGCCGGGGGAATCGTCGTGGCGAAAGGGCTCGTCAACACGCGCGAGCACCTCGAGAGCCTCTTCGAAGCCGAGCGCCAGGGTGTCGGAAGCGTGCAGGAGTTCGTCGAACGCCGCCGAGCGGCGGGAGAAGAAGTGTGAAACAGATCAACGGGATCTTCAGCGATGCGGCGCGCGGAGCGGCGGGAGAAGAAGTGTGAAACAGATCGACGGGATCTTCAGCGATGCGGCGCGCGCCCTTGCGCGGCGCACTTCGCGGCGCGGCTTCCTCGGGCGACTTGGCGCGGCGCTGCTCGGCAGCGCGGCGTTGCCGCTGCTGCCCGTGGCCCGCGCCGGGGCGGCGCCGCGGGACCCGGCGCCCGGCGAGCCGAGCCGGAACTCGGAGCTCGGCGACCCCCAGCGCTGCGGCTACTGGCGCTACTGCGCCATGGACGGCTTCCTCGCCGCCTGCTGCGGGGGCTCGCATCGGTCGTGCCCGCCGGGAACCGAGATGTCGCCGGTGACCTGGCTCGGCACGTGTCGAAACCCCGCGGACGGGCGCGACTACGTCATCTCCTACAACGACTGCTGCGGCAAGGACGTCTGCGGCAACTGCATCTGCATGCGTCACGAGGGCGACCGGCCGGTATACGTTCCGAGCCGGAGCAACGATATCGACTGGTGCATGGGACGCGCGGGAATCGTCTACAACTCGACGGTGGCGATCGTGGTGGGCGTCGCGACCGAGAAAGAATGAGGCGCAGCAGACCCGGTCTCGGCCTGGCGCTCGCGTTGACGCTCGCATCGGCCGCAGAGGCCCGCGACCCCGCCGTCGACTACATGCTCGAATGCCAGGGCTGCCACCTGCCCGACGGCTCGGGAGCAACGGACGTACCCGACCTGCGCGACGGGATCGGTCGCTTCGTTCGCGTGGATGGAGGCCGCGCCTACCTCGTGCAAGTTCCGGGCAGCAGCCAGGCCGGGCTCGACGACGACGCCCTCGCGGCGGTTCTCAACTGGATGATCCGCAGCTTCGGACCTGCCGAAGTCGCCGCGAGCTTCCCGCCTTTCAGCGCCGACGAGGTCTCACGCTTCCGGACCGGGCCGCTGGTGGAAGTCGAGGCGGTCCGGCGCGAACTCGTCCAGCGGATGGGCGCGGACTAGAGCGGAGTCCGGCACGGATCGACCCGCAGCAGGACAGCGCGCGTCGCGTCGGGGGCCCAGCCGCGCAGGTGCTCGTCTTCTAGCGCGCCGGGGGTGTACCAGAAGAAGGCCACCTCGTCCCAGGGCGGCTCGCCGTGGGGTCCGCCGAGCACAGCGTGGGTCACCGCGCGCAGCGGACCGGCCGCGAGCAACGGTGCGAAGGCCCCTTCCGCGGCGGTCTTCACCAGGGCGGCGACCTTCACCGCGCCCTCCGGCACCTCCTCGCCGCCCGCGACGACCACGGGATCACCGATCGCAAAGAAAGTATTGCGCTGCGTGTCCATGAAGGTGAGTTCGTCTCGGCGGATGTGCGCGCCCTCGGGCAACTCCAGAAGATCGACAATGTGCTTCACGTCCTCGGCGCACCCGTACCCAAACTCCGTCAGCACGTCGAAACCCGGCTCGACCCCGTTCAGGGCCTCGGCGACGTGGTTTCGAAGGTAATGCTTCAGCCCCTGCATGGAGGGGATCGCGAGCGGTGCGTGGACGTCCTCGTAGTGGTCGCGAAACTCCTTCCGAGAGATATCCGGCCTTCGGACGATCAGGACGAGGGTCCGAATCATCGATCGTCCTCCCCGCGCCGCGAGATCAACACCACCAAGACACTTTCCTCCAGCCCGGAACGACCAGTATGCCCTCCGTTGAGCGAGAATGCGCGACACGCGTCCGCGAAGCTCGGCTGCTTCTCATCGCGCTGCTCTGCGGTGCCACGAGCCTCGAGGGTTTCGACACCAAGCTCGCCAGCTCGCTGCTTGCGCAACTCGGAAACGAGTTCGGCGACGGGCCCGAAGTGCTCGGCAACACGCTCTTCGCGCTGAGCCTCGGCACGCTGGCGGCCCTCGCGGTGATCCCTCTGGCCGACCGCCTCGGCTGGCGGCCTCTCATGATCTCGAGCAGGCCGGACTCCGTGGAGCCCGGGGGGTGTAACCACGCGGCGCGCGCAGTTTTTCGGGCCTGGACCCGCGCCCGCGTGCCCGGGGACTTGTCCCGGGACGAAGTGCGGTCGATCATGCGCACGAACGCGGCGGGCCTCGTGACCAAAGCCGCGGGGAAGGCCCCATGCCCCTCGATCCCAATGCACCGGTACTGGTTGGCGTCGCCGCCGTCCAGCAGCGCGAAGCGGACCCCTCGGTAGCCGGCGAAGCCCTCGAACTGATGGAGCGCGCGTTGAGGCGGGCGGGCGAGGATTCCGGAGATCCCGGGCTTCTGGCGCGGGCCGGAGAGATCCTCGTCCCACAGGGCTTCTGGAATTACACCGATCCGGCCCGCGCACTGGCAGAGCGCCTGGGCGCCGGGGGCGCGCGCTCGACACTCGTGCAGCTCGGGATGCTGCAGACGACGCTCTTCGGGCATGCGGCACGCCGCATCGCGCAGGGTGAGGCCGATATCGTGCTGGTGGCCGGCGGTGAAGCCAAGTATCGCGCGCGGCGCGAGCAGATCTCTGGCATCCCTGCGCCCAGTTCGGAACAGCGCAGCCAACCGGATACCGTGCTCGCACCGAGCGCAGACATCGTGCACCCGTTCGAGCTCCAACACGGTCTGCAGATGCCGGTGACGCAGTTCTCGGTGGTCGAGAACGCGCTGCGCCACGCGGACGGAGAAGACATCGAAACCCACGCGGAGACCGTGGCTCAGCTCTGGTCGCGGATGAGCCTCGCCGCCGCCGGAAACCCCGACGCGTGGCACCCCGAGGAGGTCCCGGCAGACGAAATCCGTTCCACGGCCAATGGAAACCGCATGCTGGCCTTCCCGTACACGAAACGGCACAACTCGCAGTGGAACGTCGATCAGGCGGCCGGTCTCGTCTTCACCTCGGTTGCGACCGCACGCGCAGCGGGCATTCCCGAGGAGCGCTGGATCTTTCCCTGGACCGTCGTGGAATCGAGCTTCATGCAGCCGCTGTCCCAGCGGCAGGACCTGCACCGATCCAAAGGCTTTGCCGCCGCGGGAGCCCGCGCGTACGCGCGCACCGGGCGCACCCCGGACGCAATCGATCACTTCGAGCTCTACAGTTGCTTTCCCTCGGCAGTTCGCGTCCAGTGCCGCGAACTCGGGATCCCAGAGGATGGCGCACTCACCGTAACGGGCGGAATGGCCTTCGCGGGCGGCCCGCTCAACAACTTCGTGCTCCAGGCCCAGGTAAAGATGGCGCAGGTGCTCCGCGACGATCCCGGCAGCGTCGGCATGGTGAACGCCGTGAGCGGGATCCTCAGCAAGCAGGGCGTGGGCCTCTGGTCCAGTGCCGCGCCGCCGCAGCCCTTCACCTACGAGGACGTCTCAGACGAGGTCGAGCGCAGCGCCGGGCCGGCCTCGCTCGTGGAAAAGGGCGAGGGGCGGGGCCGCGTCGCCGGCTACACGGTGCTCTTCGAAGGCGAGAGACCCGCGAGCGCCGTGTTCCTCTGCGACCTCGAAGACGGGACCCGAGTTGTCGCATCGAGCCCGGCACTCGCCGAACAGGGGACACGCGAAGAACTCTGCGGCCGCGCGCTTCGGCTGGCCTCGGATGGAAGCGTCGCTCTCACCTGAGGGGGCAAAAGCAGCCGACCCGGCCGCTTCACCCTGGGAGTAGAATGACGGCCCGGAGGACATCGGCTTGACCTGGCTCCCGGAGACCGCCCCCGGCGAAGACCCGTTCGAGCGGGTCTTCGGCCTGCGGCCCAACCTGTTCGAGGCCTGGAAGCAATTCGAGGCCCTGCTCTGGCAGGAAGCGCGGGTCGAGCCGGTGTTGCTCGAGCTCTGCCGGCTGCGGCTGGCCAGCATGAACGGCGCCCTGTACGGGCTCTCCACGCGAAACCCCGCAGCCCGCGAGGCCGGCCTCGACGAGGCGAAGATCGCGGCCCTCGACTCGTGGCGGAAGACCGAGCTGTTCTCGGACACCGAGGCGGCCTGCCTGCGCTTCGCGGAGCAGTTCGCGCTGGATCCCGGCGAGATCTCGGACGAGATAGCCGCACCCGTCGTCGAGGCGCTCGGAGATCCGGGCACCGTCGCGTTCGTCGAGGCGCTCGCGATCTTCGACGGCTTCAGCCGCTTCTGCGCGATCCTGGACATCACGTCCAACGGTGATGCGGCATGATCGCTCCCCGCGTCGCGCCTCCCGATGTCGATACGAACGACCCCATCGAGGGCAGCGTCCTGGCCCACCAGCCCGAGCTGCTCCACGCGTTTCTGCGCCTCTATGGAACGCTGTGGAGCCACGGCGAACTCGACCAGTTCACCAAGGAGATGGCGCGCATCCGCAACGCGCGCACGGTGAATTGTCCCATCTGCAAGGCAACGCGATTTTCCGGTGCGCGGAGCGAGGGTCTCACCGAGGACACCGTGGACAAGATTCGCGACGGCTATGACGCGAGCGACCTCACGCCTCGTCACAAAGCGGTCCTCTCGTGGGTCGACGCCTTCCTCGCCGATCCGGCCGGCCGCCACGAGTCCCTGCACAAGAAGTTGCTCGCCCACTTCACACCGGCACAGATCGTCGAACTCACCGCGGGCATCGGCCTGTTCATGGGTTTCTCGAAGATCGCCGTCTCGCTCGGGGGGTTGCCCGACGAGATCCCGGTGTACGAACAGCCCACTCCCGAGGTGCCGGAGCAACCGTGACGACGCTCGAGACGGGCCGCGCCCGCGTCGACCCCCCGGCAATCGACTCCGATGCCTTCAGCGGGCGGATCGAGGGCATGGACGAAAGCCCGGCGCTTGCGTCGGACCCGGACTGCTTCCGGCGAACCGCCATCGAGCAGGCGGTCGAGTCGACCCGTCCCCCGGTTTCGACTGCCTAGCCCACACCGGGATCTGCTGCCTCCCGGCGGCTACCCCGAGCGAGGAGCGCGGATGCAACGGCGAACCTACTGGCAGGACAACCTGCGTCTCGTTGGCCTCTGTCTCGTCATCTGGTTCACGGTGTCCTTTGGCTTCGGAATCCTGCTGGTGGATTTCCTCAACCGGATCGAGATCGGAGGCTTCCGGCTCGGCTTCTGGTTCGCCCAGCAGGGAAGCATCTACGTCTTCGTCGCCCTGATCTTCTTCTACGCGTGGCGCATGGCGGTGCTCGATGTCCGCTACGGCGTGGACGAGGACTGAACTTGGACCTCCAGACCCTCACCTACGTGATCGTCGGCGGATCTTTCCTGCTCTACATCGCCATCGCATTCCTCTCGCAGGCGCGCACCACCGGCGAGTTCTACGTGGCCGGGAAGCACGTGCACCCGGTGGCGAACGGCATGGCCACGGCCGCAGACTGGATGTCCGCGGCATCGTTCATTTCGATGGCCGGGCTGATCGCATTCCTGGGCTACGACGGCACGGTCTACCTGATGGGCTGGACGGGTGGCTACGTGCTGCTCGCGCTCCTGCTCGCGCCCTACCTGAGAAAGTTCGGAAAGTTCACGGTTCCCGAGTTCATCGGAGACCGCTACGCGTCGCAGGCTGCACGCGTCGTGGCGGTCGTCTGCCTGATCCTCATCTCCTTCACCTACGTCGCGGGGCAGATGCGCGGGGTGGGAATCGTATTCTCGCGTTTTCTCTACGTCGACATCTCCGTTGGCCTCATGATCGGCATGGCGATCGTCTTCTTCTACGCGGTGCTCGGCGGCATGAAGGGCATCACGTACACCCAGGTTGCGCAGTACTGCGTTCTGATCTTCGCCTACACCGTCCCCGCGGTATTCATTTCGCTCCAGGTGACCGGCACGCCGATTCCGCAGATTGCCTTCGGAAGCACCGTGGTCGGGGACGGCGGCTTCCTGCTGGAAAAGCTCGATCGAATCGTGACGGAGCTCGGCTTCGCCGCCTACACCAGTGGCAGCAAGAGCCGCGCGGACGTCTTCTTCATCGCGTTGTCGTTGATGATCGGAACCGCGGGGCTGCCCCATGTCATCGTCCGCTTCTTCACCGTGCCGCGCGTTAGAGATGCCCGGTGGTCTGCCGGCTGGGCGCTCCTCTTCATCGCTCTTCTCTACACGACGGCTCCCGCCGTGGCGGCACTCGCGCGGCTCAACCTGACCGAGACCATCCAGCCGGGACCCGTGAGCTCTCCGGAGGGCAACCTCGCCTACGAGAACCGGCCGCCGTGGTTCGAGACCTGGGAAGACACGGGGCTCCTGCGCTTCGAGGACAAGAATGGCGACGGCCGCATCCAGTACTACCAAGACGCAAACGAGGCCTTCGCGGCGACGGCCCGTTCCTACGGCTGGAACGGAAACGAGCTCCAGGTGGACCGGGACATCATCGTGCTCGCCAATCCGGAAATCGCGGGCCTCCCGAACTGGGTCGTCGCCCTGGTGGCGGCCGGCGGCATCGCGGCGGCGCTTTCGACGGCGGCCGGCCTGCTGCTCGTGATCTCTGCCGCGGTCTCCCACGATCTGCTGAAGAGCGTCTTCGCCCCGAAGATCAGCGAACGCAGCGAACTCCGCGCCGGCCGGATCAGCGTGGCGATCGCAGTCCTGCTGGCCGGCTACCTGGGCTACAACCCACCCGGATTCGTGGCCCAGGTCGTGGCACTTGCCTTCGGGTTGGCCGCGGCGTCTCTCTTTCCCGTCATCCTGCTCGGGATCTTCACGTTCCGTGTCAACAAACAGGGTGCGATCGCAGGAATGGTGTCGGGACTCACGTTCACCGTGGGCTACATCGTGTATTTCAAGGGGGTGTTCGTGGAGCCGTTCGCCGAGAACATTCCGGAAAACTGGCTCTTCGGAATTTCACCCGAGGGAATCGGAGCGCTCGGGGCGGCGCTCAACTTCGCCGTAGCACTGGGTGTCAGCGCCATCACGCGGCCCCCCTCGGCAGAGGTACGCGCCTTGGTCGAACGGCTTCGCGTACCCTCCTGAAGCCCCCGGGGTTCCCGACCCCGGAGCCGGGCCCAGAATCAGCGAGGAGAAGAAGCATGGCCGAGCCGATCATCGAGGTAACACCGGGCGAGATTTCGACGCTCACGCTCAAGCGTCCCGAGCGCCGCAACGCACTCAACGTCGAATTGATGTCAGCACTCGAAACGGCTGCCCGGAGCTTCGCCGATTCACACGAGACGCGCGTCGTCATCGTGCGGGGCGAAGGCGAGTCCTTCAGCGCCGGCGCCGATCTCAGCGCGGGCGACGGCGCCCGGAGCGAACCGCTCGTAGCGCGGCGGCACGCCGCCCGGCTGGGGGGCCGAATGCTTCGGAGCATCCTGGAAATCCCCCAGCCCACCATCTGCGAGATCCAGGGTGTGGCGATCGGAGGTGGCGCCTGCATCGCCACGGCGTGCGACTTCCGGGTCGCCGCGGACGATGCCCGCATCGGCTATGCCGAGGTGCGGCTGGGAATGAACCTGATGTGGAACGCCCTGCCGCTCTGCGTCGGACTCATCGGCCCCGCCCGGACCAAGCGGATGCTCATGACCGGAGCCCTGGTTCCGGCACCGCAGCTCGCGGAATGGGGTTTCGTGGACGAATGCGTCCCGCGCGCGCGGCTCGAGGCCTGCGCCCGGGAACTCGCCGAAGAACTGGCGGCTCTGCCGCCCACAGCAGTGCAGATGATCAAGCAGAGCGTCAATGCCGTCAGTGGCGCACTCGACTCCGCGGTGATGCATATGGACGCGGACCAATGGCTCCTGACCGCGCAGTCTCAGGACTTCCGCGAGGGCATCAACGCCTTCCGGGAGAAGCGCACGCCCCGTTTCTCGGGCGATTGAAAAACGGCCAACCGCGGCTCAGCACGCGCGAAGCTCCTCGAAGTAGCCCTGCCGCTCCTCTGCTGTGGCAAACGGCAAGGTGCAGAACAGCCGGTCCACCACGCCGCCAAAGCGGCTCTTGAGCACCCCCACGACGCGGTGCGGCTCGGCGACGACAGCAAACTCCTCGAGGATCTCGTCAGTGATCCGCTCACCCATCGTGTCCCATTCGCCGCGCTTCGAGAGCGTGTTGAGCTCGGACTGGAGCTCGCCCCAGCCGTGGGCCTCGAACACTCCGCGATATGCGGGTGTCGAGCCGTAGAAACCCAACTGCCGGGTCACGGCCGTGCGCGCCGCCTCCCACTCCGCTTCGTCCTTGCCGGTGACGATGAACGCCGGGTAGCAGAGATCGAAGTCCGCACGCTTGCGCCCCGCCGCCGAAAATCCCCGTTCGAGCGCAGGCAGTGTCACCTCCTGCAGATAACGCGGAGTCGTAAACGCGTGGACCAGCATTCCATCGGCGACTTCGCCCGCTACCTGCGTCATCTTCGGGCCAACCGCCGCCAGCACGACGCGCGGCGCGCCGTGCGGGTTGTTTTTCGGAGTGAACATCGGCGTCATCAGCGTGTGCGTGTAGAAGTCACCGCGAAAGTCGAGTTTTTCTCCCTCGTACCAGCAGCGCCAGATCGCCTGCATCGCCAGGATGAATTCGCGCATCCGCGCCGCCGGCTGGGACCAGGGCATGCTGAAACGCCGGGTGATATGCGGTGCGATCTGGGAACCGATCCCGAGGATGAAGCGCCCCTTCGAGTGGGCCTGCAGGTCGTTTCCGATATTCGCCAGGGTCATGGGATTGCGCGAAAAGGCCACCGCGATCGCGGTCATGAGATCGATGCGTTCGGTCTTCTCCGCGGCGAGCAATAAGGGAAAGAACGGATCGCTGCCCAACTCGGCGGTCACCAACCCGTCGAAGCCCTGTGCTTCGAGCTCTTGCGCCCGTGTGGAGGCCCTTTCGAGTTCGCCCACGAGCCCTGCGTCGATCTTCACGAGTCTGCTCCCTCCGCGAGTGCGTCCAGGTGTTCCATCGTGTCCGCGTACTCGACCGCAAACTCCTCCATCACCGCGCGCACGGATTTCACGTGGTTCAAAGACCCCACGATCTGCCCCACGAAATAGTTGACGAGCTGCTCGGCACCCGGATTGTTGTGAGCCGTGCGATTGATGCGCTCCTGGGCCCCGCTAACCAGTCGCGGTTGAAGCGGCATCGGCAGCGGATCCGGGTTCTCGGGGTCTTCCCAGGCGTCGGTCCACGCACTGCGCAACTGGCGCGCCGGTTTGCCCGTGAGCGAACGGCTGCGGACGGTATCCACGGATAGCGCCTTCAGGAACTTCTCCTTCACCACCGGGTGCGTCTCCGCCTCTTCCGTAGTGAGCCAGACCGACCCGGTCCAGACTCCCTGGGCGCCGAGTGCGAGTGCCGCCGTCAGCTGACGACCGTTTCCGATGCCCCCCGCGGCGAGAACCGGGATCGGGCTCACGGCATCGACCACTTCAGGCACCAGTACCAGGGTCGACACGGTGCCCGTGTGCCCGCCGGCTTCGTACCCCTGGGCCACGACGATGTCGACACCCGCCTCCGCGTGGCGCTGGGCGTGTTCCACGGTACCGGCCAATGCAGCCACCTTCACCCCGTGTTCCCGCCCCTGTTCGACCATCCACGGCGGGGGCGGTCCGAGCGCCGAAGCTATCAGGCTGATCGGGTGTTGGAACACCAGTTCGATGACTTCGCGCTGCCGCTCGTACCCCACCGCGAATCCGAAGGACGGCGTCACATCGGAAGGCAGCGAGGGAACCTCGTGCTGCGCGAGCAATTCGTCGACAAACTTGCGGTGCTCCGCGGGAATCAGCTCGTCCATCTGAGTCGCGTCGAAACCACCTCGGTCGCTTCCCGCAAAACGTGCCGGAAGCAGGAGATCGACACCGAAGGGTTTGCCGTCCACCTCGTTTTCGATCCACTCGAGTTCCATTGCGAGGTTCTTGGCCGAATGCCCGGCTACACCGAGCACGCCGAGGCCTCCGGCATTCGTAACCGCCGCGGCGACGTCGCGACAGTGGGTAAACGCGAAGATCGGAAACTCGATCCCCAACTCTTCCGCAAGTTTTGTCTGCACGTGAGACTCCTTTGCTAACCGGCGTCAGGCTGTCGCCGCGAAGCCCTCGAGCTCCGCCGCGCGCTCGCGCAGCGACTCCGGCCCGCCCAACAGGTGACGCGCGTTGCCGATGCGCTTGAACCAGAAATGCAGGTTCTGTTCGTCGGTCCAGCCGATTCCGCCGTGAACCTGGGTGGAGATACTCGCGATCTCGCGCGCGATCTCGGAAATATGGGCGAGAACCTGGCACGCCATCAGAGGAGCCTCGGTGGGGATCGCGTCGAAGCTATGCGCCGCATACCAGAGAAACGATCGGGCGGGTTCGAGCTCGGCGACCATTTCGGCACACATATGCTTCACGGCCTGGAACGAGCCGATCAGACGCTCGAATTGCTTGCGCTCCTTCGCGTAGGCAACGGATTGCTCGAGCATCGACTCAGCAGCTCCGAGCGTGTCGGCGGCAAGTGCGATGCGGCCGGCATCGAGCATGCGCGCGATCGCGCTCCCCGCAGCCTCGAAGACGGCTTTCGGAGCGACCCCTTCGAAAACCGCTTCGGCGGTGCAGCGCGTGGCGTCGACGGTGCGCAACCGGGTGATTTCGAGCCCTGGAGCAGCCACCTCGACGACGGCAAACGTCTCGCTGTCGAGGGCCACGAGCAGAAAATCGGCGCGGCAGGCATCGATCGCCAACATCGCCTTTCCGTCGAGAACCCCAGCCTTCAGCGAGACACCGGCGTCTTCCCGTACCGAAAAGAGCTCCGTCGCGGCGACCCCGAAGACCTGCTCACCGCTGGCGATTCCGGCGAGCCAGTCACAGGCCTCGCTCCCGGAGACCGCCCCCAGTGCCACCGGCGCCATCACGGAAGAAGCGAGAAACGGGGTCGGCGCGACCGCGTGGCCCAGCGCCTCGGATACGAGTGCGGCATCCAGGAGGCCGAGCCCGCTGCCGCCCTGGGCTTCGGGCACCAGAACGCCCGCTGCGCCGAGCTCGGCCAGCGAGTCCCAGATCGCGCGATCATTCGGGCAATCGGCGTCGCGCAACTCGCGAACCCGCTCGATCGGGACCCGGTCGGAGAGAAAACTCCGGAGGGTCTGCTCGAGCAGAAGCTGATCTTCCGAAAGGCCGAAATCCATACTGCGCCCCCGGGGTTCCCTTCAGGCCTTGGCCGGTTTGGGTTCGCGCGGCAGGCCGAGCCCGCGCTCTGCGATGATGTTCTTCTGGATCTGCGCGGTTCCGCCACCGATGATGAGCCCCAGCGAGAACATCGAGTAGGCCTGCCAATAGCCGCGCTCGCGCTCGTATTTGCTGTGGTCGTAGAGCGCACCCAATTCCCCCATTGCGTCCAGAGCCAGCGCTGCCATGTCGAAGCTGAGCTGGCAGTTCTGGAGCTTCACGATGAGTCCCGCCACCCCCGGCGATTCCCGCTTGAGTCCGCAGGTGAGCATGCGCATGCCGTGGTACTTCATCGAAAGCGCGCGGGCGTGGAGCTTCATCAGACGGTCCCGGTAGACGGGACTGGCCATGACCGAGACCCCGTTGACCGTCTCCTTTTTCATGAGCCGCACGAGGTGCATCCAGGTGCCCTCGGCGTTGGCGTTGAGCGAGCTGCGCTCGTGCTTGAGCGTCGTATTCGCGATCTTCCAACCCTCACCGCGATTGCCCACCACGTTCGCCTGGGGCACGCGCACGTCGGTAAAGAACACCTGGTTGAAGGAGTTCTCTCCGATGTTCCCCGACATCGTGCGGAGCGGCTGCACTTCGATCCCGGGTGTATCCATTGGTAACAGGACATAACTGATGCCCTCGTGCTTCTTGGCCTCGGGCTCCGTGCGAACGAGGATGAAGCACATGTCCGCGTGGTCCGCCGTGCTCGTCCAGATCTTCTGACCGTTGATGAGGAAATCGTCCCCGTCTTCGGTGGCCCGGGTCTGGAGGCTCGCCAGGTCGCTGCCCGCGCCCGGCTCCGAATAGCCCTGACACCACATGACCTCGCCGCACATGGTGGGCCCGATCCAGCGCTCCCGCTGCTCTTCGGTCCCGTGGGAAAGCAGCGTCGGCACCAGCATCGAGGGACCCTGCGCCATCATGCCCCGGGGCACGCCGGCCCGGTTGAACTCCTCGTCCATGATCACCGTGGAGAGGATGTCGGGTTCGGCCCCGTAGCCGCCGTAATGCTTCGGAATGGTGCGCGCCCAGTAGCCGCGTTCGATCAGCAGGCGCAGCCAGGCAACGCGGTGCTCGGCGTTGCCGCCGTCCAGCCCAATGGGCCCGGCGGGCCGGTTCTCGGCCAGGAACTCGCGCACCTGCGCGCGGAACGCGTCGTAGCTTGCGTCGAACTCGAGGTTCATGCCTTTCCCGTCTCCAGCAACCCGCGCACCTGCGCGCAGAACGCGTCGTAGCTTGCGTCGAACTCGAGGTTCATGCCTTCCCCGTCTCCAGCAACCCGCGCAGGGGCTCAGGTGTTCAGCCTCGCGTCCCGGGCTTCGGCGGATCCACCGGTCCGCCCGCGAAGCACTGGGCAATGGCCATCCACTGGGTCGCCACCGGACCGGCCACCTCGAGCCCGGTATCCGCGATGTTGCGGCCCTGCGTCACCACGTGGCAGAAATCAACCGCGTCACCCCGCACGCACTCGGTCTCGCTGGGATCGTTCCATTCCCAGATGGCACCGGAAGGCGCCACGAGCCGCACGTAGGGTGGGGGACCCGGAATTTCGAGCTTCCGGTTCACGAAGGTCCAGCCGAAGGTCTTCATCCCGATGGTGGCGATGTTCTCGATCCGATCCGTGTCGTTGCGTTTGGCGCCAGCGAGATCGTAGATCTCCTGGCCGTGCGCCCAGGTCTCCATGTAGCGCGCGGTGGTGAACATCTGCACGCCCATGTCCGGCCCGAACCACGGAAGGCGGCGCTTGGGATCCGACTGGCCGAGGGCCTCGGCGAGCGAATGGGCGGTGTCGCGCCACTTTTCTCGCAGTCCCATCGCGTCGAGATCACCGAACCGCTCGCGAGCGAGTTCCCGGTTGGTACGTCCGGCGCCGATGGCGGAAAAGAGCGCCCTGCGCTCCTGCTGAAAGACCTCTTCGCCCTCGAGCGCGACCAGCGACACGAGGTCGAAGTAGTGGAGGTGGCCAATCACGTCCCACGGCGTCCACTGCATGAAACCCGTCTCTCGGTTCCAGTCCTCGGGCTTCAACACCTCGAGAAAAGCGCAGAGCTCATCCACTTCATCTCGAAAATCGAGACTCACCTGCAACAAGGCATCGACTCCTCGATCGGTTCGAAGCGGGCAGCGCTCACTCGGGGTCGGCCGCCCAGGGCGGCTTCTCCCGCTTCAGGAAGGCCTTCATTCCGGCGGCCGCTTCTTCGCCCTCGAACAGCCGGGCCGAGAGATCGGCGGTCCAGGCAAACGCCTCTTCCCGGTCCATCGCGGGCACCTCGTATACGAGGCGCTTGGCAAAGCCGAGCGCTTCGGGACCGCCCCGGCGCAGGTCGGCGAGCACCTCGTCGACCGCGGCATCGAGATCCTCTGCGGGCACAGCACGGCTGATCAGGCCCAGTTCGGCGGCGCGGGACGCCGGGAAGCGATGGCCGCGCAGGAATGCCTCGAGCGCGTCGCCGCGCCGCAGCTTTGGCAGACAGACGACGGAGATGATGGCGGGCGCTACCCCGAGGCGGACCTCCGTGAAGCCGAACTTCACGTCGTCCCGGGCGATCGCGATGTCGAGCGCCGACGCCAGACCGTTGCCGCCGCCCACGACATGGCCCTTGATCTTGCCCACGATGGGTGTGGGCGAGCGCTGGATCTCCACGAGCAATTGGTCGAAACCGACCTTCGCGCGCAGGCCTCGGGCAGCGCCCGATTGTTCTTTCAGGTTCGCCCCGGCGCAAAACGTCGTGCCCTCATTGGTGACCACGACGGCGCGGATGCCGGGGTCTGCATTCGCCCGAGCAATCGCGTCGTGGAGCCCGTCGAGGACCGCAGCTCCCAGCGCATTGCGATTTTCCACGTCGGCAAGGGTGACGGTCAGGATCCCGTCGGCAGTCTCGAGCCGAACTTCGCCCATTCACATTTCTCCGGCGATAATCGTAGGAAAATATCTATTGCTCGTTATTACCCTATCTGTTACCTCTGTGTCAAACCCATTCGGTGGTCCGCTCCGGGCCCCCGGAAAACGACGGGAACGCCATGCAGCCCCCTCTTCTCGCACCGCCCGTGCGCTCGGCGCTGGACACTCGAACCCCCGAGTTCCAGGAGAACCGGGACGCCATGCTGCAGAAGCTGGCGGAGCTCGAGACCCTGCTCGACGAGGCCGAACTCGGCGGCGGCGTCCGCCACCACGAGCGACTCGCCAAGCGCGGCAAACTCCCGGTGCGCGAGCGCATCGCGCTGGCGCTGGACCCCGACAGCCCCTTTCTCGAGATCAGCTCGCTTGCCGGTTATAACTCGGACTACGCCATGGGCGGCGGGGCGGTGCTCGGCATCGGGGTCATCGCCGGCGTCGAGTGCGTGATCTTTGCCAACGATCCAACGGTGCTCGGCGGGGCGCTCACTCCCTACGTCGGAAAGAAATGGATGCGCGCGCTCGAGATCGCGCGCGACAACCACCTTCCCTACGTAAGCTTCGTCGAGTCCGCCGGTGCCGACCTGCGCATGGAACCCCGGGACGACGACGGCAAGAAACGGCGCCGTCCGGCCAAGACCAGCCACTTCGCCGAAACCGGGCGCTTCTTCTACGAGATGATCGAGCTCTCGAAGCTCCGCATCCCGACCGTGTGCGTGGTATTCGGCTCATCGACCGCGGGCGGCGCCTACCAACCCGGCATGTCGGACTACAACGTCGTCATCAAGCAGCAGTCGAAGATCTTTCTCGCGGGTCCGCCGCTCGTAAAGATGGCAACCGGCGAGGATTCCGACGACGAGACCCTCGGAGGCGCCCAGATGCACGCGGACATCTCGGGCCTCGGCGAATACCTGGCCGAAGACGAGCGCGACGCCCTGCGTCTATGCCGCGAGATCGTCTCGCACCTGAACTGGCACAAGCCCGGCCCGGAGCCCACGCTGCGCGCCGACCCGCCGGCACTCGACCCAGAGGAGCTGCTCGGCATCCTCGATCCGGAATTGCGCCGGCCCGTCGAGATCCGGGAGGTAATCGGGCGCATCGTCGACGGATCGCGCTTCGAGGAGTTCAAGCCGCGCTACGGACCGACCCTCGTCTGCGGCTTCGCCTCGATCCACGGCTACCCCGTCGGAATCCTCGGCAACAACGGCGTGCTCTACCCCGACTCGGCCGAAAAGGGCGCGCATTTCGTCCAGCTCTGCAACCAGATCGACATGCCGCTCGTCTTCCTCCAGAACCTGACGGGCTTCATCGTGGGACGCGACTACGAGCAGGCGGGAATGATCAAGAAGGGCTCACAGCTCATCAACGCGGTCACGAACTCGGAGGTGCCGCACCTGACGGTCATCGTCGGCGCCTCCTACGGCGCGGGCACCTACGCCATGTCGGGGCGCGCCTTCAACAACCGGTTCACCTTCATCTGGCCGAGCGCCAAGATCGCAGTCATGGGCGGAAAGCAGATCGCCGGTGTGATGTCGATCGTCCGGCGCGGGCAGGCCGCGCGCAAGGGCGAACCCTTCGACGAGGAGGCGGACGCAAAGCTGCGAGCGGCCGTCGAGGCGGTGCAGGAGAAGGGTTCCATCGCGCTGGAGGCCACCGGGGCGATCAGCGACGACGGGCTGCTCGATCCGCGCGATACGCGGACGGCACTGGGAATCTGTCTCTCGGTGGTGCGCAACAAGCCCATCGCGGGCGCCGCCGGCTACGGGGTGTTCCGCCTATGAGCTTCACGACACTCCTCGTCGCCAACCGCGGAGAAATCGCCCGCCGGGTCATCCGCAGCGCCCAGGACATGGGCGTCCGATGCGTGGCCGTGTACGTAGACGCCGACACCGGCGCCCCGTTCGTGGGAGAAGCGGACGAGGCCGTGCGCCTGGAGAACTCGTACCTGGACGCCCCCGGCCTGCTCGAAGCCGCCCGGGCCACCGGCGCGGGTGCCGTGCATCCCGGCTACGGCTTCCTTTCCGAGAACGCGGGCTTCGCTTCGGACGTCATCGAAGCCGGGCTGGCGTGGGTGGGACCCGCACCCGAGGCCATCGAAGAGATGGGCGACAAGCTCGCCGCCCGGGCCCTGGCGGAGCAGGCGCAGGTGCCCACTCTGCCGGGAACGGACGACCCCGCGGCGGCGGCCAGCATCGGCTACCCGCTGCTGGTGAAGGCCGCCGCAGGCGGAGGCGGCAAGGGCATGCGCGTCGTCGAGTCGCCCGACGCCCTCGAAGAATCGCTGGCGGCCGCCAGCCGAGAAGCGAAGAGCGGCTTCGGCGACGACCGCGTCTTTCTCGAGCGCTGCGTCTCGCGCGCCCGGCACATCGAGATCCAGATCCTGGGCGACACCCACGGGAACCTCGTGCACCTCGGCGAACGCGAGTGCTCGATCCAGCGCCGCCACCAGAAGATCCTCGAGGAGTCGCCCGCGCCGCGTGCGGACGCGGCGCTGCGCAAGGCAATGGGCGAGGCAGCGCTGCGCCTGGCTCGCGCGCTCGGCTACCGCTCGGCCGGCACCGTCGAGTTCCTGCTCGACGAGGAAACGGGAGAATTCTTCTTTCTCGAGGTGAACACGCGCCTGCAGGTCGAGCACCCGGTCACCGAGCTCGTGACCGGAATCGACCTGGTGCGAGAGCAGCTTCGCATCGCGGCGGGCGAGCCGCTCGGCTACGACCAGAGCGACATCCGTTTCCAGGGCGCGGCGATCGAGGCCCGCCTCTATGCAGAGGACCCGGCAAACGATTTCCTCCCGGCGACCGGAACGCTCGCGGCCTTCGCACCGGCGCAAACGCCCGCGCTGCGCTGGGACTCGGGTGTGGTGGAAGGCTCCGTCATCGGCACGGACTTCGACCCGCTGCTCGCCAAGGTGATCGCGCACGCAACCACCCGCGACGAGGCAGCCGGCCGGCTCGCCCTGGGGCTCGAGCGCACGCACCTGGGCGGCGTCACCACCAACCGCGACTTCCTCGTCGCCACCTTGCGCACTCCCGAGTTCCTGGCGGGCGACACCACGACAGATTTCATCACCCGCGCAAAGCCCGCGCGGGCTCGCGAACCAAGCGACGAGGAACGCGAGCGCCTGGCCCGGATCGCGGCCCTGTGGGTGCAGGGCGAAAATCGTCGCGACGCCCGGGTGCTCGCCATGGCGCCGTCGGGCTGGCGCAACGCCCGCCTCCCGGACCAGAAGCTCGTCCTCGAGCTGGCCGGAACGAGCGTCGACGTGCGCTACCGCTCGCTCCGCGACGGCAGCTTCCGCTTCGACGACGGGACGACGGCGCGCATCCACGCCTGGAGTGAGGACGGGATCGACGCGGAGATCGGCGGCCGCCGCACGTGGACCCGCATTCGCCGCGCCGGCGACCAACTGGTCGTTCACGGACCGCACGGAGACGTCAGCTTCACCGAAACTCCGCGGTTCACCCTGCCCGGCACCGAGCAGACCGCGGGCGGCTTCGTTGCGCAGATGCCGGGCAAGGTGATCGAACTGCGGGTAGAGGTGGGCGACCGCGTGGACGCCGGCGACACGCTGCTCGTTCTCGAGGCGATGAAGATGGAGCACCCACTGCGCACCATGGATGCCGGTGTCGTGACGGAGGTCCTGGTCGCCCAGGGAGAACAGGTGGAAGCGGGAACGCTGCTCCTCGTGGTCGAAACCGCGAAAGACGAATAGAGAGGCACCATGGCCGATCCGATCCGTATCGCGAACTGCTCGGGCTTCTTTGGCGACCGCCTTTCGGCGGCACGCGAAATGGTCGAGGGCGGGCCCATCGACGTCCTGACTGGTGACTGGCTCGCGGAACTCACCATGCTGATCCTCGCGCGCACGCGGTTGAAGCGACCCGGCGGCGGCTACGCGCGCACCTTCGTGATGCAGATGAAGCAGGTCATGGGCACGTGCCTCGACCGCGGCATCAAGGTGGTGAGCAACGCCGGCGGTCTCGACCCGGACGGCTGTGCTGCGGCCATCGCCGAAGTCGCGGACGAGCTGGGCTTCCAGCCGAAGATCGCATACGTGCGGGGCGACGACCTGCTGCCGCGCATGAACGAGCTCATCGCCGCCGACCAGCTCACCCACTTCGAAACCGGTGAGCCGATCAAGGACGCCTCGGCATTCCTCACGGCAAACGCATACTTCGGCTGCTGGGGCATCGTCGAAGCGCTGAACCAGGGCGCCGATATCGTGATCACCGGGCGCACCACGGACGCCGCCATCGTCTGCGGCCCCGCGGCGTGGCACCACGGCTGGAGCCGCACCGACTGGAACGAATTGGCCGGTGCAGTGGCGGCGGGCCACGTGATCGAGTGTGGAACCCAGGCGACCGGGGGCAACTATTCCTTCTTCACCGAAGTGCCCCGCATGGCCCGGGTCGGCTTCCCGTGGGCCGAGATCGCTGCAGACGGATCGACGGTCTTCGGCAAGCACGAAGACACGGGCGGAGAGGTCTCGATCGGCACGATTACTTCGCAACTCCTGTACGAAATCGGCGGTCCGGAATACTTCGGCCCGGACGTGACGACACGCTTCGACACGATTCAGCTCGAACAGCAGGGCCCCGACCGCGTGCATATGTTCGGCGTCCAGGGCGAACCGCCCCCGACGACGCTCAAAGTCTGCATCAACCGACCGGGTGGCTTCCGACAGGACCTGAACGTATGCCTGACGGGCCTCGACATCGAGGCGAAGGCCCGGCTCGTGGAAGAAGCGTTCTGGGAAGCGTGCCCGTTCGGCCGGGACGACTTCGCCTCGGTGAAGACCCGCATCGTACGCACGGACAAAGTGGACCCGGAATCAAACGAGGAAGCGACCGCCTTCTTCAAGATCTCTCTCAAGGACACGGACGAAACGAAGGTCGGGCGCGCCGTATCGAACGCCATGATCGAGCTGGCCCTGGCCTCGATTCCGGGCTTCACGAGCGTCGGCGGCGGGCCGGGCGGCGGCAGACCCTTTGGCGTCTACGAGCCGGCGAATATCCCAGCGGCCAGCGTGCCCCAGGAAGTGGTGATGCTAGGCGGCGAGACGCGTACAGTCTCCTCGATCATTCCCGACGGCCCCTCCGCCGTGAGCCTGCCGCCGGAGCCGGCCGCCCAGGCACCGGCCGGAAATACGACGCGCGCAGCCCTCGGCACCGTCGTCGGCGCCCGCTCGGGCGACAAGGGGGGCAACGCCAACCTCGGGGTCTTCGCGCGCAACGACGCGGCGTGGACGTGGCTCGACGCCTTCCTCAGCACCGAAAAATTGCGCGCCCTGCTGCCGGAAGCGGCAGAGCTGGGAATCGACCGCCACCGGCTTCCCGCAATTCGCTCGCTCAATTTCGTCCTCCACGGCCTCCTGGAAGAAGGCGTTGCCGCCTCGACCCGCCAGGACGGGCAGGCCAAGAGCCTCGGCGAATGGCTGCGCGCGCGCGTCGTCGACATGCCGGAGAACCTGTCGTCGTGACACCCGCTCCGGAAGAAACCCGGCGCATGCGCTTCCCCGGCGTGCGCGCACCCAAGCCGCTGCTCTCCCGCGAAGCCGAGCGACAGCTCAGCGCCCGGCAGCTCGAGCTACTCGACGAACTGGAAGAGGAACTCCTCCGCGAGGGTCTTGCGGATCTCACCATGGCCGAGATCGCGACGCTCCTCGGCTGCTCGCTGCGCACGCTCTACGGCATCGCGCCCAGCAAGGACGAGCTGCTCCTCAGCGTGGTCGATCGAAGACTCCACCGCATCGGCCGCCGCGCGATCGAGGCTCTCGACGCTTCGATGCCGCCGCTCGACGCCCTGCGCACCTACCTGCAGGCGGCCAACGAGGCGGTCCAACCGGAAGCGGTGGCCATGACGGCCGACCTCGTGCGGGTCGCGGGTGCCGGGCGCCTGGTCTCCGCCCACGAGGCCTACCTGATCGCGGTGACACAGAACCTGCTGGATCGCGCGGTCGCCGACGGGCAGATCGCTTCGGTGGATACCGCCGCCGTCGCCCACGTGCTCGGGAGCCTGGGCGGCGAGTTCGCGCGGCCCGACGTCGCGGCAATCGCCCGGGCATCCCCGAAGGAGACCGCGGACACGATCTCCGAACTCATCCTGCAGGGGCTACTGGCGAGGCGCTAGGCGCACCGTCCACACCGCACCGGATTCCCGGTCGGGACCGAGCGCGCGCTGCGTCAGTCCGCCAGCTTAGAGGCACGCCGCAACCCCAGCAGCGCCAGGACGAAGATCCCAACGAAGGCGAACAATGCGGCCGCGTAACTTCCCGTGGCGTCGAATACCGCCGCCGCCGCGGGCCCGGACGCGGCGCTCACCGGCAGCATGAAAAGATTGGTGAGCCCCATTGCGCGCCCGATCGATTCCGGCCCGAAGCGCCGCGCCACGATCATCGTGTAGACCGGGATGAAGCCGCCTGTGGTCATGCCGAAGAACAAGACCGCGGGCACTACCACCTCGACCGGCGCGCCCGCGACGAAGACGAGGCAACTCGCGAGCTGGATGCCGATCAGCAACGCCAGGAGAAACTCGCCGCGAATGCGGTCCGCGAGGATTCCGACACCGACTGTTCCGGCGATGGCAAAGCCGCCCGCGAGCGCCACGACGCTGGCGGCACCGCGCAGCGAGAGACCGTGTCCGTACAGGAAGACCGCCACCTGGCTATTCCAGCCCGCGGCGATCCCCACGCCCACGGCGAAAGCCACCGCCACCAGCACGAAGGCTGGCGTCCGCACCAGGCGCCCCATCGACCAGCCGGCGTCGCCTTCCGGCGTGTCGTGCGCCACCGCTTCGACGTGCCGGGGGATGAAGCGCAGCACGAGTGGAATCGGGATCGCCGCGGCGAGCACACCGAAAAGCGCCAGGGTTCCGTGCCAATTCAAGAACTCGAGCACGAGGCCCGAGAGTGCGGCGAAGGCAGCGATCCCGATCGGCCCGCCGAGGTTCACGATGCCTAGCGCCCGGCCGCGCTCTGCGACGAAAACGCGGCCCACGAGCGTCGAGCCCCCCATCGGCCCGAGGGCGGGCACCGCCAACCCCGCCGTGAAACAACAAACCGCCAACACCGCCAGGCTCGTCGCCTGGGAGGCGACCAGCAGGCTCAGCGAGAGCCAGATCGACCCGCCGAGCATCACGGGCCGGATCGCGCCCCGGTCGAGCAAGGGGCCCAGGACCATGCCGCCGACGGCGAGTGCCATGACGATCAACGCCGGCGCCAGGCTGATGTGCCAGCGCGCCGCACCGAACGCCTCCTGCAGGGGCTGAACGAAGAGGCTGAAGCTACCGAGGGTCGTGCCGACCGCCACGGCCTGGGTCGTCAATGCGACCGCGACGTAGCGGCGACCGCGCGCGTCCATGTCCCCCCTCTCCCACCACGCGCCCCGCCGCGCGAGTCAGCAGTGTATCCTGTGCGCCTTCTTTTCTTCTGGAATTCGAGGTGAAGCCCATGACCCAGCGCGCCTACGACCCCGAGCTCGTCGACATGGTGAAAGCGCTCCCGACGAACATGGACTGGAGCGACATGGACCGCGCTCGCGCGGAGCTGTCGAACCTGATCCCGCCGGCCAGCGACGAAGACGTCGCGGCACTCGGCGTCCGCTGCGAGGACCGGAGCATCCCGGGCCCCGACGGCGCACCGGACGTCCCGATCCGCATCTACACGCCGACGGACGGCGACGGCGTCCGGCCCGGCGTCCTCTACATCCACGGCGGCGGCTTCTGCCTCGGCACGCTCGACGGCGAACAGCTGGGCGCCGCCGGCGCCGCAAAGGCTGCCGACGCAGTGGTCGTCTCGGTGGACTACCGACTGGCGCCGGAGCACCCCTTTCCCGCCGGTGTCGAGGACTGCTTCGCGGCGCTCGTGTGGACGGCGACCGAAGCAAAAGCGCTCGGCATCGACCCCGGCCACATCGGTGTGATGGGCCAGAGTGCGGGCGGCGGACTCGCAGCCGCCGTCGCCCTGCTGGCTCGCGACCGCGGCGGACCCGCGCTCTGCTTCCAATGCCTCGGCATTCCCGAGCTCGACGACCGGCTCGAGACGGCGTCGATGCGCGAGTTCGTGGACACGCCGCTCTGGAACCGGCCGAACGCCGAGGTGAGCTGGCGTTACTACCTGGGCGACGCGCCGGGCGAGGTCTCGCCCTACGCCGCGCCCGCCCGGGCAGAGGATCTATCCGGTCTGCCCGCCGCCTACGTCTCGACCATGGAATTCGACCCGCTGCGCGACGAGGGCATCCTCTACGCGCTGCGGCTACTCGAGCACGGCGTGCCCGTCGAGCTGCACCAGTTCCCCGGCACCTTCCACGGCTCGAGCGTCGTCGCAGCCGCGGAAGTGTCGAAGCGCTCGACCGAGGAAATGATGGGCGCGCTCCGGCGCGGCCTGCACCGCGCCTAGGGCTC
>PVBE011269240.1_pt1 | contig 92155 bp, 81 predicted proteins | sample 1631181 | NCBI WGS metagenome assembly PVBE01 (sample SAMN08397723, study PRJNA350692) | Marine metagenome, whole genome shotgun sequencing project. | isolation source: water | place: Pacific Ocean | collected 2012-04 | reverse complement strand
GCAGCTCTGGAACCCCCTCTGGAACGGACACGTCCGGAGTCACGTCCGGAGTCACGTCCGGTGGGGGAGTATCTTCTGTGGGTCCACAGCCAGCAAGCACAGCCAGCAAGCCCCCAAGAAGCGCGAGTTCCCTTACAACAACCACCTTGTTACTCCAGTGTCGTGAAGCCCACTTGGGCGCCTGTTCACACATTGAACCGTAGTGTGACGCGTTCCGTAAGCCTCTGCAATAACGCCACTTCCTGAACCCTGTGCCCGCAAATATCCCCGTTTTTCTCGGACACTTCCATTCTCGGACATGTATCAGTCAGAGGTGGACACTCACTGAACGCTTTCCCAAAGGCGCTCGCGCTTCCCACCATGACCCATCGGCACGCCTGTCCACCCTGGGGAAGAACTCGGCAAAGCGGTCGCCGGCGAAGGTGTGGATGGGGACGATGCGTTGAGCTGCTATCGCGCCAGCGAGACGTTGGAGATCACCGAGCGGTGCGTGGCCAGAGGTGTGGTGAATCTCTAAGGGGACTCCGTTGCGTTCAAGGAAGCTGGACAGTGTATCCGTGTCATTCTTTGGCAGATAGCCGGGCCACAACGACCAAAAGAGCCGCGCATCCTCAAGGCAGGCTGCTCGTTCAACATCTCCGATCATAGAGGTTCGGAAGAGCATCACGAGCTGCTTTCGCCTGGTCTGCAACTCCTCGGGATAGATGCGGCAGGGTTTGACCCACTCGGTTCGCTCGAACGCTTTTTCGCGCTTCACCCGAACCCGTTGCGCTAGCGGCACAAAGACGCGGAGATGCTCGAAGCCGGGTTGGGGGATTGAACGCCGCTCGGTGGCCTTGGCGATCGTTGCAGCGTAGAGATCGACCACCAGCTCCCTGCCTGACCGGATTGCTGCGCGGTACACGGTGACCAGGCGGTCGATGTTCTGTGCCGAGAAGGAGACCAGCGCCATGCCCTGGCTGGCTTGAAACGCCTCGACCATCTGGCTCTCGAGGTCATCCTCGGTCATGGCGGTCTTGGCCGGAGTCCCAGGATCGGGGACGTTTGTCCCCTCCATCAGGAGCACATCGATGTCGCTGGGTGGTTCGCGGATAAGCCTCTCAAAGAGTGCGCTCTTGCGGCCGTGGCCGCGGATGTCGCCTGTGTAGAAGACCCTCTTGCCGTTGGCTTCGATGAGCAGCGAATACGCGTCGTAGGCGCTGTGGTCGTTGAGGTAGGGGGTGATGGCGAAGGGACCCAGTTCAAAGCGGACCCCGTCCGCGAGGAAGCCCGTGGGGTTCAGGTCGATTCCGGGCGTGCCGAAGAAGATTCCGGCTCTGAGGATCCGCGCGGCGGCGGCCCCGATGTAGACGGGCACCTTGGGGTCAACCAGCGGCAATATCCCCCAATGGTCCTGGTGGGGGTGGGAGATGATGATCCCCAGGAGTGTGTCGTCTTGGCCTGTGGTCAGCCCCTCTACGTCGGGTATGCCCACATCCGTCGCAGAGTTCGCGTCGAGGGCTAAGCCCAAATCGAGCACGATCCGCTTGCCTCGAGACTCCAGTTCAATGCAGGTGCCGCCGATCTGCTGGGTTCCGCGGTGTATGCGGACTCTCATGCTTCCCTCATGGGGACACATCCAGCAGGTCTCCTTTGGGAGACAGGCGCCAGAAGCGGAGGTTCTTTAGTAGGGGGGTACTGGCGATGAAGAGCTTGGCTTCAGGGGTGAGCCATTTGTTGACCCATCCTCTGTTGCTCTTGTCCGGTGCCGCAACGACCGGGATCAGGGTGGGAGCTTCGGAGAGGACTCCAATGGCGTGTGGGGGAAGCAGTCCAGCCCGGACCTTCTGGTCGATGATGCCCTCAACGATTGTGTGGAGGCTGAAGCCCGGTGTTCGCATGAGGGCTTGAAACCGGTGCATATGTACTGCTGCTTGCTGTAGCGCGCAGAGTATGTCTCCGCCCTCATCCTTCACCTCGACAAGGGCTACATCGCCGTCGGGGAGCACTGCCAGAGTGTCGAGCTTCTTGTGGTTCCGCTTTAGCGAAGGAATGGCCTTCTTCAGGTCGAGCTTATCCTGGTTTTTGTGTTCAGTGCCGTTCTTGTAAGGACCGTTCTTGTCTTTCCGAAATCCTATCACAATCTCGGAATCGACGGCGATCAAGGGATCGCCTACGGAATGGAAAAGACCGTACCTGTGCATCATGCCCATATGAGAAACGGCCTCACCTCCGGTGAAACTCTTCAGCGTGGCCTGATGTGCGCTCGTCTTGGGGTTTGTTACCCGCTGGATATGGTCTCGAAGGTCTTTTTCAAGCAGGCGCAGTTGGGCTCGCGAGACGACGACATTTCGTTTCTTCGGGGCGGCTGAGAACAGCTTAGGGCTGCACTTCCTGTATCTGGCGTTCGCGGTCAGCTTGAACTTGTCGGGAGCTCGGGTCCCGATGACCTCCAAGGGACTCGTTCGGCCCACATAGAGTTGCAGCGAGCCATGGTGCCTTCCCCCATCTGCTCGCCGAAAGTCGAGCCGGTGGTTTTCGTTGGATTTCACAAAGCCCACCAACCAGTCAAGGGGCTCCCCTGTGGCAAGCAAGTCACAGACATGGTCTTCGAGTCGTCGGTCGTAATACATCATTGTTGGGTGCCCTCATTCGTTGTCGAAATGGTTGCGCTGATGAGTCGTGCTCTTCCCAGCGCATGAGACAGGGGAAACAGATAGAGCGACCAGCGACCGACCTGGTCGCAGAATCGATGCACCCAATCCCGGTCCAAGCCTCGGTCGAGGAGCTTGGCTCTGATTCTGGTGACCCAGTCACCTTCAGGTTGTTCCTGGACCCTCCGCACGAAGTCGTTGGTTTCGTCGATATCCAGGTCAAGGAGTGAAGCGCCGAGCCAGTGGAGTTGCTCGCGGAAGACCGGGACGCCGAGGGAAATCGCCAGGATTGGAGGCAGCCCGGCCGGCTCGTCCGCTGCAAGATATTCGTCGAGCATCCCGCAGGCTGCTGGGCCCGGTCGAGCAAGAGCGAGGGCGCAAAGCAGATCGTCGAATCCTCTGTGATGGCAGTGGTACAGCACCTCTTTTGGACTGGGAATATCGGTGGAGCCTTCCCAGGAGTTACGCCGACTTCCACCGGAGCTATTGACATCCTGGGTCCACTGGGCGGCAACGCGTCGGGACACTTGATGGGCGGGGCTGCTGCCTTGCCGCCGCGGAACAGTGAACTCCGGGACCGTATCCATGCAGTCGACAAGGGGGTCTGCGTCGAATCGGGCGTTCCCGCTTGCCCCCAGGGCACTCGCATACCACCGGCACCGTTGAGCAGCGTCAGCGGATGCTCGGTAAAAAAGCGACGGTGCCAAGTCCCATTCGACCGGATCCACATCGGTAAGGCCGAGACACCAGAGCAGGAGACTTGCTCCGGTGCTGCCCATGGGCGGGCCGATTTCGCCACCTGTTTTGCGCAGCGCCACAACGGAATCGTGCGCGTTCAGCAGCTCGGGTGCCCAGCCGTGATGTCGAACCCACTCCAACTCGGTTTGGCGGCGTGTTTGATGACGAGAACTTGGAAGGAGGCGGTCGGTGCGCCGTGAGAGTTCTTCGTTAGCCCTCGCTGTAGGCATCATTCCACCTCCAGCGGGCAGTCACCGCCCCAGGTGAACAAGTCTTGTTCCAGGATGCACCACACAACCTGTTTCTTGGGATGCTTGGCGAGTTGGTCCATTACCTCGGGGGAGATCACGTCGTGCCCCCTGGCTGACAGCAGCACGATAAGCGCCGCTCCATCGACTTTGGGGAGGTTGTCGAGCCGCTCCGGCTTCGCGATATCGCTTAGGCGATCGAGTACGAAACTACGCAACCTGGTGGGCCTGGATTTGTCGCCTAGTTGAGTCGATTCGGTTTCGGCAGTTGCGTCGAATGGTCGTAGCCGCACCGTGTAGGTTCCTCGGCGTTCATCGATTTGGAGTGCTGTAATGGCCTTGGCGATGATACGAAGTTCCTCTGGGAAGGCGTGGCAATCGGTCCCAGCCGCTATCAGCACTTCCGAGTACGCCCGGATCTCGCCGCCCCGGGTGAGTTGCCCCTCGAGGCGGCGAGACTGGCGGAGCTGGGCCGTGGTCAAACACGGTGCCGACATGCTCAGAAAGCGGCGCAACTGCTTCAGGTTCTTGGAGGTCTTCTTCATCTCGACCCCTCTCGAGGCAAAGAGCGTATGTATCTGGAGCCCCGGACAAAGAGCTCTCCAGTACGAACACGGACATTCTGTGAATCCAGTTCAAAGCCTTGGTGCTTCATCACCTGCTTGGTCATGTGACCGATCATCCTCTTGACCCGATCCCCCCGCACTTCGTCACCAAAGGTAGCGAGCAGCCGCGTGGCGACGGCTTCCACTGCGGGCCGCCGAAGCTCTGATGCTGTCTCCATGCGAAGGAGGTTGTCTCGCTCGTTGAGAAACAGCCAAAGGGCGCGACCGAGTTTGGTGTTTGAGAGGTCCGTAAATCGCCAAGGGTCATATACTGGAGGCGCGGATGCATCTATTTGTTCCGTTACCATAACCCCCTGTGTAACGTATTGGGGCTGCGGATGCAAGGGCAAACTCGCGATGACCTGCAGTGAGCCTGCTACGAGAGATTTCTCGCAACGGAAGCGGCGGGGGTGCAAGTGAGGCAGAGCTACACGTTGAACCGAACTTGAACATATCCAGTTATTCCAGTCACTTTCAAACGGTGTGCGGGTCGAGTTGTGTGGGTGTGGGGCCAACGCCCATCCCGTCGCACGACGCGCACCTCACTCACCCCCGATCTTCTTGGCCTTGTCGAAGGCAACGACGGTGCTCTCTATCGGCTCTCCGATGCCCGCGAGGGCAACCTCCGTTTCGGTCAACTGTCGCTGCGTCCGGCTGATCTCAGCCTCAATCTGGGCAGTGCCGTCAACGGCCGTCCGCCCGGTCCCATCGTGTGGTAGACGGTTTCTGAACTGACGGGTGCGGTCTCGTACGATGTACCAACACGATCCCGACATGGCCCCCGACAGCGACTTCCTCCCGGGAGCGCCCGCCCTGCTGGTGGTCGGAAACGCCGGCCGGATGCTGGATCACCGCCGCACGCCAATCCAGGTGCTGTCGGTGCAGCCGCAGCGAGGCATCTGCACCGTCGAGGTCACCGGCTTCGAGGACAAGGGAGCCGTGTGGACGATCCCTGTGGAGATGATGACGCGTTTCCAGATCAACCGTGACGCCCCCACCGCCCCTACTGAACAGGTCAACGCCATCAACGACGCCATCGAACGCTTCGACCGACCGCTCACCATCGACGTCGACCCGGAGATGGCGCAGCAGACCACAGCACGTCTCTCGTCCGCCCGCGAAGAGGCCGCCGACTGGCTCTCCAACCACTCCGAGTTCTTTGCCGACCACGAGGCGTTGGACCTGGACGCCTGGACCGGCCCCCCGGCGCTTCAACGAGATCTGGCGGCGTATCTGGGCGAGCGAGACCTGATGGACCTGGAGCAGCCGTTCGCCACCCAATTCGTCAGTAACCCCTGGCCCGTCGGACCGGTCAAAGGCCACCGCATCGTCATTGCCGAGCTGGGATTGTGCCCCTTCAAAGGCAAGGTGATCCGCGATCCGGAGCTGTTCGCCGGCCGGTGGAGCCGCGAGCGCCGCGCCGAACACGTGATCGCGCGGATGGCCTTCGTCCAGGAGGTCTTTCGGAGAGCCGGACACGAACAGGTCACCGTGTTTCGGGGAATGGGGGTGAGAGGCCCCCTGCTCCCTGCCACCAACCGGACCTTCGTCGCCTCCACCTTCAAGCGGGAGCTCGCCGAGGCCTTCTTCGCCAGCGACAGCGTGGACGGGGTGCTGTTCCGGGCCCGGATCCCCCTGGACCGCCTGTTTATGACCTACCAGGAGACCGAGGCCATGAACCAACGGTACAAAGAGGCCGAGGCGCTCCTCCTGTTCCGCGCCGGTGAGACGATCTTCTGAGCGGGACCTGAGCCTCGGTGCCGTCGAACCCGTGTTCCGCCGAATCCCGGTATCCTGCTCACCCCGCGAGTAGAGGGCATTAGGCCACTTTTCGCCCCCCTTCGTAAGGCGCCACTCCACTGAGGCGCAATGGGAGGGGTCGGGGTGGCGCCTTCGCGATCCTATTCGCATAGTGAAGCGTCACCGTTGTGCGCGCCCGAGAGTTGTGCGGGTTGTGCGGGTCGGGGGCCAGAATGGGCTGGAAATGGCCCGCACAGGGCATCAGGGTGTCACCGAAAAGGCAGGACCAAGGCGGACCGTAGATCCTGCTTACACATTGAACCGGTAGTTCGCGACGTCCCCGTCCTTCATCACGTAGTCCTTGCCCTCCAACCGGATCTTGCCGACCGACTTCAGGGCTGCCTCCGAGCCATGCTCCAACAGGTCGGCGAGCTCGTAGACCTCTGCGCGGATGAAGCCGCGCTCGATGTCCGAGTGGACGGTGCCTGCGGCCTTCCTGGCGACCGTGCCCTTTTTGATGGGCCAGGCCCGGCACTCGTCCTTTCCGGAGGTCAAAAAGGAGATGTAGTCCAAGAGCGTGTAGGCCGCCTGGACGAAGGCGACCCGCGCGGGGCGCTCCAGCCCAAGGCCCTCCAGCATCTCGACGAGGTCCTCGCCCTCGAGCTCGGCGAGCTCCGCCTCGAGCTCGGCGCTCATGCCCATGCTGACGGCGTCGGCGCCGCGCTCCTGGAAGTCCTTCAGCACGCTGGCGACCGACTCCCACTCGCCCTCGCCGTGGTTGTAGACCGTGATGAGCGGCTTGAGGGACAGCAGCTGGATGCCCGTGAGGGTGGCGATGTGGTCAGGCTCCATCTGGAGGTCCCGCAGGGGTCGCCCGTCCTCGAGGAAGTCCACGCAGCGGTCGTTGACCTCGCGCTCGCGACCCTTCTTGTTCTCCTTGCGGAAGCGCTCCTGCCGTCGCTCGAGGATGCCCAGATCCAGCAGGACGAGCTCGTCGTTGAAGCGGCCCTCGTCGCGCTCGACGTTGGCGTCGTCGGCGACCATCGGGCTCTCGAAGTTGCGCACGACGTGTACGAGCACGTCCGCGTTGCGCATGTGCTGGACGACGTCCGGTGGGAAAGCGCCCGCGTCGTAGCGCCCACCGGCTCCGCCGACGTCCATGAAGGTGATCTCGGCGTAGACCTTGCGCTTGGGATCGAAGATCTCGGCGAGCTGATCGACGCGCTCGTCGGGGACCTTGATGTTGCCGTAGGCGATGCCACCCTTCGCGCTGCCGGCGCCGGGTGCCAGCGCCTGGAACACGGTGGACTTGCCGCTGCCGGGGTAGCCGCAGATGCCGACCTTCATGCGAGAGCCTCCAAGAGGCGCCTCTAACCCCGTCCTACTCGCCGGCGCGGAGCTGCTGACCCATCTTCACGGCGAAGTGGCGGGCGCGAGCCCACACATCAGAGGAGTAGTCGCCGCCCGTGGTGTTGCGGTCGACGCCTCCCCAGCTGCGCACGCGCCCGGAGCCCTTGTTGTACCCGGCGATGGCGCCCTGGAGCTTCTGGCCGTCGGACCAGTCCGGGAACTTGTCGCCGACGCGGTCGAGCGTGCCCCTGAGGATCTCCGCGGCCTGGCGGATGTGGTCGAGGCTGAAGGCGCCGCCCTGGGGTGTGTGGTGGTTCTTGTCCACCTGCATCATGCCGAAGCCCTGGCCGTCGTACTGGCTGTAGCCGTCCTCGTTCAGCGCCGTGCCGCCCCGGGTCTCCCGCGAGGCGATGGCCATGAGCAGGGCAGCCGGGAGGTCGTACTCTGCCGCAGCCGCCTCGAAGAGCTGCTGGTACTGGGAGACGCGCTCCCAGTCGGCCTCGGCCATCGCGTTGCTGGCCATCGGTCCGCCCTGGCGCAGGCCGTCCTGCTTCGCGGTCGTGGCGGAGGCTCCGTTGGTGGCGAGCTCGAAGAGGATTGCGTACTGCTCGCCGGCGCACTGCAGGCCGTAGAGGGTCTGCCAGGTCTCGCCGACGACGACGCCGTCGATGTCGAGGTCGTAGCGGTCCTGGAAGTCCATCACCGCCTCGTGCGTCATCTGGTCGAACTGACCCGTGACCTCCACCTTCAGGATCTGTTGCAGCTCCGCCACCCCAGGCCCGCTGGAGCCGAGGCGCATCAAGGAGTTCGCCTGCATCTGGCGCTCCAGGTTGCTGATCTCGAGCTGCTGGAGACGCGACGAAGGCGCGCTGCTGACCTCAGCGCGTTGTGCCTGCCTGCGCTGTTGGAGGGTCTGGGTGTTGGTGGTTGCCATGCGGCATCTTATCCCCTCAGTCGGCGCCTTCCACGGTGATCCCGACGCGCTCCTTCAGATCGATCTTCCAGGTCCGATGGAGGCGCCCCTCGACGAACCACTCCAGCGGGAAACGGACAGGAGTCGTGATGGCCGAGACGATGCCGACCACCTCCGCGAGGCCCTCTGGCAGCCCCATCGGCTTGCCCCAGTTCACCACTGGCACCTCGATGGCGAAGTCGTAGCCGCCGCTGCGGTAGATGGCGTCGGCTTCGAGCTCGATCTCCCGCTTGACGACGGGCAGCTTGCGGGTGCTCAGGGGCGCGCCTCGACGCACGAAGTCCACGCCGACGACCCGCTGCATGGCGATGACGGCGACGGTGAGGCGGTCGGCCTCGACGACGCGATCGAGGTCGAGCTCGATGCGGCCGCGTACGAGCTCCCCGACGGGGGCTTCACGGCTCACCAGGTGTAGACGCATCTTGCCGATGCCGAGGCCGAAGGTGTCTCTCAGGGCTTCCATCGCATTCTCCGTGACCAGAGATCGACTCAGGGTCCCCAACGCTTACGTTTTGCCCCCCGGTTCATCTTCAGTCCACATGGCGAGAACACGTTCCAGTCCATGCTCGCTACCATCTCCTGTCTGTCCGGGGCGCCCGTCACAGCGGTGCCCGAACCCCACACTCCTGCCGGCAGCGCCTGGCTGAAGCCCGCCTGGGCCGACCACGAGGGCTACGCGCCACCGCCACCGGGGCGCCTCCTCCATCTCGGCGAGCCCTTCTCCGGCGAGCTCGATGGCGCCTTGCTCGTCTGCGAGGCGACCACCACCCACCGCGGTGATCGCCAGAGGATCCTCGCCGATCTCCGGGGACACGACACGACCCGCCCGGACATGGACGTCTGGATGACCATCGGGGACCAGGGGGTGCTCAGTCACGGTCCGGACGACAGCACCAGCGTCCACTTCGGCGCCCCGGCGGTCTCGCTCCGCGACACAGAGGGCATCGGTGTCTCGCTCCAGGACCGCGGCGTGTTCCGCAAGGTCACCTTCGACACGATGCACGCCGGCTACGCGGGCGAGCTGCCACTGGCCCTGTTGTCAGAGAGCTCGGAGGGTCAGTGCCTGGCTGTGCCCGACGAGCTCGTCGAGGCCGAGCTCCTGAGCCAGCTCGATCGCGCCGATGAGCTCCAGCCGCTGTTCGAGCAGCGCGAGGTGGACCTCTCCGCGAGCGATTTCGGCAGCGCCACCACGGACGATCCGCGTCCGCCCTTGCGCTCGGCTGCGAGCGTGGTGGGCTGGGGCGAGCCCCGCGTGCGCGAGTGCGTCGAACGTGTGGACTCCGCCCAGGAGCTCTTCCGACAGAGCATCGGCGGCGCGATGACCGAGGCCCACGGCACCTGGCCCGACCAGGTGCAGGTGGACGACTCCCGGTTTGTCGCCCACCCGATGGAGTGCCCGCGCTGGCTCGGATACCGCCGCTACGGTCTCTGGTCGAAGTGCGGCATCGAGGTCCAGGTCGGGGTCGGCACCGGCTCTCCCCGCATCGAGGTCGTCGACGGCTCGGGCACGGTGAGCTCGGCCGGTGTGCTGCTGCCCATCGACGAGGACGACGATCGCTACCGCACGCTGGAGGCAGGCGAGGTGGGCGTGATGGTGATCCCGATCGAGGAGCCCGCCCCCCCGTACGCCTTGCGCATCTGGGGCGACGAGGGACCGGTCTGGCTGGCCGTCCCGCGCTGAGAGCTCAGTTCAGGAGCGTGCCGGCGGCGTCGATTGCGGCCTCGATGAAGGGGCCGGGGACGATGCCGAGTCCCACCGTGAACAAGGCGCACAGGGCCACGGCGATCAGCGATGGCCAGCCCACGGGCACCGCGTCGGGGTTGTCCGTCTTCTCCATGAAGATCGCCCGGGCGAGGCGCAGGTAGTAGAACAGCGCCAACACGGCGATGAGCACACCGAGCACGACGATGAGCTCGTAGCCCCCGATCCAGGCCGACCAGAAGACGAAGAGCTTGGCCCAGAAGCCGACCAAAAAAGGGATGCCGCCAAGGCTGAAGAGGAAGACGAGCATCGCGGTCGACAGCGCCGGCGAGCGCTTGACGAGGCCGTTGAAGTCGACCAGCTTGCCGCCACGGTCGTCCGCCACGAGCCCCACGACGAAGAAGGCGCCCATGTTCGTGACCACGTAGGCCAGCGCGTAGAACATCAGGGCGCCGATGGCCTCTGGTCCCCCGACCACCAGCGCCAGGAACATCAGGCCCATGTGACCGACGCCGGAGAGAGCCAGCATGCGCCTGGCATCTCTCTGGGTGAGCGCCGTGAGGTTGCCCACGACGAGGGTGACCACGGCCAGCGCCACCAGGGGCGTGATCCAGAGCTCGGCGTGTGGCGACAGGCCCGTGCCCAGCAAGCGTGCGAGGCTGGCGACCACGGCGATCTTCGGCGCCACGGACATGAAGGCCACCGCTGGCGCCGGGGCTCCCTCGTAGGTGTCTGGGATCCAGAGGTGGAAGGGCACCAAGCCGACCTTGAAGGAGATGCCTCCGAGGATCAGGACGACTCCCAGAGACAGCAGCGGCGAGGCCTCGACACCGGCGAGTCCCGCAAAGGCCGTGTCCCCCGAGAGCCCCCATAGGAAGCTGATGCCGTAGAGCGTCACCGCCGAGCTGGCCGCTCCGGACAACAACAGCTTGAGCGATGCCTCGGCAGAGCGTCGGTCCTTCGACATCGCCGCGAGGACCGCCAGTGGGATCCCCGACAGCTCGAAGCCGACGACCCACAAGAGCAGGTCCTGGGCCCCCGTCAGGAGCATCATCCCGGACAGGGACAACAGCACCATCAGGTAGTGCTCGCCCTGGCGCTTCGGGTAGCAGCGGTCGACGTGGTCGATGGTCCCGACAGATGCCAGCGCGCCAGCCAAGAGCAGCACCCGCTTGAAGAACAGGCCCGAGGCGTCAGCCATGTAGGTGTCGAAGAGCGCCGCGCCCTCGACCTCGACGAAGAACGATGCCATCAAGAGGGCGGCGAGCCCCACCGCGGAGAGCGTCCCGAGGCCCCGCTTCTTGCCCATCAGGAGGTCGGCGACGAAGACCAGGCCGGCCACCGACAGCACGCCCAGCTCCAGCCAGAGGGGACCGATCGCGTAGGTCACGGCGTCCCCCCGAGCACCTTGGGCAGCCACTCGGAGGTGGCGACGTCGATGTACTGCACGAGGAGGTCCGGTGCGACGCCGAAGAGCACGAGGCAGCCCCCGAGCAACACCAGCGCCACCAGCTCGGTGCCCTCCGCGTCACGCAGGTCGTCGGTCCCGGGAGGTGGCCCCTCGCCCCAGAAGATGGCCCGCACCGCCCGCAGCACGTAGAGCGCGGTGATGAAGGCGCCGAGGATCGCCGGGATGGCCCACCACGGTGAGGCGGACTGCCAGGCGCCGACGAAGACCAGGAGCTCCGCGGCGAAGCCCGCCAGGGCCGGCAGGCCGAGGCTGGAGAGCCCGGCCAGGGTGAAGAAGACGGCGACGGCGGGCATCTTCGAGGCGAAGCCTCCCATCTCGAAGATCTCGCGGTGGTGGGCCCGCTCGTAGATCAGGCCGACCAGGGCGAAGAACAGTCCGGTCATCACCCCGTGGGCGACCATCTGGAAGACGGCGCCGTTCCACCCTGCGGTGGTCAGGGTGGCAGCGCCGAGCAGCACGATGCCCATGTGGCTGACCGAGCTGTAGGCGACGACGTACTTCAGGTCCGTCTGGCCCGCGGCGCTGAGCGCTCCCCAGACCACGTTGATCACGGCGATGGTTCCGACCGCCCAGACCCACATCTCGGTGCCCTCTGGCAGGCAGACCATGCCCACCCTGATCAGGCCGAAGGCGCCCAGCTTCATGAGCACGCCGGCGTGCAGCATCGACACTGCGGTCGGGGCCGAGGCGTGGCCGTCCGGTGACCAGGTGTGGAAGGGGAAGAGCCCCGCGAGGCTGCCGAAGCCCACCCACAGCGCCGGGAAGGCCCACTTCTGCAGATCGCTGGAGAAGCCGTGCTCCTGGATGACCTCCAGGTCCCAGCTGTCGCCGCCGGCTTCGCTGACCATGCCGAGGAAGGCGGCGAGGATGAGCGCCGAGCCCAACAGCAGCATCAGGGTGAGCTTCATCGCGGCGTACTCGCGCCCGCCGATGTCCAGGCGCCTCCAGACGAAAGCGAGGGGCCCTGAAGACGGAACCTCCTTGCTGCTGCCCCAGATGCCGATGAGCAGGTACATCGGCAACACGGCGATCTCGTAGAACAGGAAGAAGACGAAGAGATCGAGGCTGACGAAGACCCCGAAGACACCTGTGACCAGCAGCAACAGCAGCGCGTAGAACTGCTTCTCGCGTGTCTTCATGGTCCAGGAGGCGAAGACCCCTGCGAAGATGATGATCGCCGTGAGCAAGAGCAGCGCGATGCCCCAGCCGTCGGCGCCGAGCTTCCAGGCGATGCCCATCGAGGGCACGATGTCGATCTGCTCGCGCAGCTGCACACCGCCGAGGGCGAGGTCATAGCGGAAGGCCGCGACCAGGCTCCCGACCAGGCTGGTCGAGGCCCCGGCGAGGCTGACCAGGCGGACGGCGCCTCGGTTGTCCTGGGGGATCAGCAGCAAGAGCACGGCCGCCGCCAGCGGCGCGAGGATGATCAGTGAGAGCAGGCCCATCAGCCCACACCCAGGACGGCGAAGGCCGCGAGCACCAGCACGCCCATTCCGATCGCCCAGATGTAGTCCGCGGCGCCGCCGGTATGGACCCGGCGGGCTCGGTCACCGCTCTGTAGCGCCGACCATCCGACGAGGTTCATGGTGGCGTCGATGACGTAGCGGTCCAGCCAGGCCACCCCGCGGGCGCCGACGAGCACCGCCTTGTTCCAGACCCACTCGTAGAAGCTGTCCAGCGGGCGTCCCCTGAGCCAGTCCGCGAGACCCGCCGGAGCGGGGAGGCTGCCGCGTCGATGCTCGATGATGCCGAGGGCGAAGCCCCCAAAGGCCATCGCCGTGGCCACCGCCGGGAGGCCGACGAAGTGGGAGACCATCTCCGCGGCCGAGTCCCCGGGCTCTCCGACCATGCTCCGGAAGTCCCCGACCCACAGGCCGATCACCACCGATGGCACGGCCAACACGAGCATCGGCAGGAGCATCGAGAGCTCGGGGCGGTGGCCCTTGGTCGCTGCCTCGCCGAAGAAGATGAGCAGCACCGCGCGCGTCATGTAGAGCGCGGTCACCGCGACGCCGATCAGCAGGAGCACCAGCGGGCCCCAGAGCGTCGGGTCCGTGTGGGTGCCGTTGTGGAGTGCCTCCAGCACCATGTCCTTGCTGAAGAAGCCCGACACCCCCGGGAAGCCAGCCAGCGCCAGGGCGCCGATGGTGAACAGGACGAAGGTCACGGGCATGGACTTCGCGAGCCCGCCCATCCTGGACATGTTGTTGCTGTGGACCGCGTGGATCAGCGCGCCCGCGGCCAGGAACAAGAGCGCCTTGAAGAAGGCGTGGGTGGTCAGGTGGAAGTACCCGGCGCTCATCGAGCCGGCGCCGAGGGCGGCCATCATGTAGCCGAGCTGCGAGCAGGTCGAGAACGCCAGGAGCTTCTTCACGTCGTCCTGCAGCAGGGCAAAGAAACCAGCTGACAGCGCAGTGATCGAGCCCACCCACACCATCACGGTCAGCGTCGTCTCGGAGGCCTCGAACAGCGGCCAGCCCCGGACCACGATGTAGACACCGGCGGCCACCATCGTGGCGGCGTGGAGCAGCGCCGAGACCGGTGTGGGGCCGGCCATCGCGTCGGGGAGCCAGACGTGCAGGGGCACCTGGGCCGCCTTGGCCATGGCGCCGACGAAGATCAACAGCCCGATGGCGGTGGCGACCATCGGGTCCAGGCCAGCCGGCAGGTCCCACCCGAAGCCGCCGGTCGCGGTGACGAGGACCACGAGGCCCAACAGCAGGAAGGAGTCGCCGAACTTGTTGACCCAGAAGGCCTTGAGGCTGGCCTTGCCGGCCTCCTTCTTCCGCCAGTAGTAGCCGATGAGCAGGTAGCTGCAGAGGCCGACGAGCTCCCATCCCATGAAGAGCTGGAGCAGGTTTGGCGCGAGCACCAGGGACTGCATCGCGAAGACGAAGAGCGCCTGCCAGCTGAAGTAGCGCCCGATGCTGGCTGGCGCCTCGCCGCGGAGGTAGCCCAGGGAGTAGACCTGGACGCAGAGCGCGACGGTGCTCACCACCACCGCCATGCCGGCGCTCACCCCGTCCACCCGGTAGCCGATCTGGGCGAAGTCCAGCCCGGCGACGGACATCCAGCGCAGGGTGTATTCCTGGGTCTCGCCGCTGACGTAGACCTCTGACAACAGGTCCCCCGCTGCCCACAGGGTGCTGGCGGTGACCGCCACGACCAGGAGCCCGGCCAGGCCTCCGCGCTCGCGCAAGGGCCTGGCCACCGCGAGCAGCAGGAAGACTGCGACGGGGCCGAAGAGGATGACCAGGACCGGCGCGCTCATCCGGAGAGCTCCGTGGTCTGGTCGACGTCGATGGTCCGCGCGACCCGGTGCAGCAGGATGACGATGGCCAGGCCGACGATGACCTCTGCCACGGTCAGGGCGATCCCGAACAGGGCGAGCACCTGGCCGGTGTGGTCCCCCCTGAAGAAGCCGAGGGCGACGAGGTTCAGGTTCACCGCGTTGGCCATCAGCTCGACCGAGATCAGCATCGCCACGGCGTTCTTGCGCGTGAGCAGGCCCACCAGGCCGACCCCGAAGAGGGCGGCCGCGAGCAGGAGCCAGGCCTGGAGGGGGACCGTCATGCGTCCCTCTTCCGCGCGAGCACGATGGCGCCGATCATCGCGGCCAGCAAGAGCGCCGAGAGGGCATCGAAGGCCGCGACGTGGCGGGTGAGGAAGAGCTCGCCGAGGAGCTTGGAGTCTGGCGCGGTCAGCGCAGTCCCGGTCGGGACCTCGGTCTGGAGGATGGCGTAGGCGACCACCGCGAAGAAGCCGACACCGACGAGCAGCCCTCTGGCCCAACCGCGTGACTCGATCCGGATGCGACTGCCCGAGAGGCGCTCTGTGAGCATGACGGCGAAGAGCATCAGGGTGATGACGCCGCCGGTGTAGAGCATCAGCTGCACGGCGGCGACGAAGTCTGCTTCGAGCGCCACGTAGGCCCCGGCGGTAGCCAGCAGCACCACCCCGAGGAACAGGGCCGTGTTGATCAGGTCGGTCGAGCGGATCACGGCGACGGCCGAGCCGAGCAGGATCAGCGCGACGATGGCGAAGACGATCACGAGTCGGTCTCCGGCAGGCCACGCTTCGGGTCCTGCATCTCGGCGAAGACCGAGCCCGAGTGCCACGCGAGCCGGTCCGGCTTCTCGTTGTCGTAGAGCCGCTCCATGCTCAGGACGAGGTCCTCGCGGCAGTACCCCACCGGCTGCAGCTCCCGCAGCATCAGGATGGAGTCCTCTGGGCAGACCTGGACGCAGAGCTCGCAGACCAGGCAGGCGCTCAGGTCCAGCGTGAAGTCCTCGCAGTAGCCCCGCTTCTTGCCGGTGACCGGGCTCTCCAGGCGGCCCGCCGGCACGACCGTGATGACATCGGAGGGGCAGATCTTCTGGCACATCTTGCAGCCGATGCAGGCCTCTTCCCCGAGCTCGTTGTGGACTAGCGCGAAGGTGGCCCGGAAGCGGTCGGCTCTCCGGCGCTCACCCTTCCAGGGCAAGGGCTCCGTGGTCATCGGCCGCCCGATGGTCCGGATCGTCGCGACCAGGGCGTCCCACAGGGGGAACAGGCGAGGCTCGCTCATGGAACCTCCGCCAGGCGGACCCAGAGGGCGGTCACGGCCAAGAGCGCCAGCGATACCGGCACGAGGTAGTGCCAGCAGATCTTCAGCAGCTGGTCGCTGCGGTAGCGCATGAAGGACCAGCGGATCCAGAACATGCCCGCGAACAGCACCAGGGTCTTGATGGCCATCCAGTGCAGCCCGGGGGCGAAGGGCCCCTCCCAGCCGCCGAAGAAGATGGTCGCGCAGACCGCGGCCGTGACCAGGGTGTGGAGGTACTCGGCGAGCTGCAGGACCACGCCGATCATGCCGGTGTGCTCGGTGGTGACGCCGCCGATGAGCTCTGACTCGGCCTCTGGGATGTCGAAGGGGATGCGGTTGGCTTCGGCCAGGCTGCAGATGTAGAACAGCACGAAGGCAACCGCCCCGGGCCCCGGCGGCCAGAGGGCGAACCAGTGGTAGCCCGCCTGTGCCTCGACGATGTCGCCCATCTGGAAGCTGCCGGCGAGCAGGATCGGCACCATGCCAGCCAAGACCAGCGGGATCTCGTAGGAGATGCTCTGGGCAGCCGCGCGCATCGCTCCGAGCAGGGCGTACTTGTTGTTGCTCGCCCAGCCGGCCATCCACTGTGGCAGGACCAGCAGGGAGCCCACGGCGAAGATCCAGAGCAGCCCGATGTTCAGCTCTCCGGCCACCGAGATCGACTCGGACCAGGGGATGACCGCGAACAGCGCGAGCGTTCCGATGGCGGCCAGCGCCGGCGAGATCACGAAGAGGACCGCGCTGGCGGCCCGCGGGATGATGATCTCCTTCTGGACCAGCTTGATGCCGTCTGCGATGGGCTGGAGCAGGCCGAAGGGACCGACCTCTGTGGGCCCGGGGCGGCTCTGCATGCGAGCGGCGAACTTGCGCTCCCACCAGATCGCATAGGCAGCGATGCCCATCACGACGGTGCCCAACACCAGGCCGGTCGTCAGGGTGAGCGCCAGGCTCATCGATCCACCTCTCCGAGGATCGGGTCGAGGCTCCCGAGCACGACGACGATGTCGGAGATCATCTGGCCGACGCAGACGTAGGGCAGCAGAGAGACCAGGTGGAAGCTGGGCGCCCGGATCTTGCAGCGCCACGGGCTGGCCTTCTTCGGCTGGCCGATGACGAAGGTGCCGAGCTCGCCGCGGGGGGACTCGATGGCGGTGTAGGCAGACTCGAAGACCTTCTTCTTGTGCTTGAGGGCGCCGGGCAGCTTCACCATCTTGGAGCCACAGATGGGGCCCTCTGGGATGTCGTCGATGAGGCACCGGACGAGGCGGATGGACTCGCGCATCTCGGCCAGCCGCACGAGGTAGCGGGCGTAGCAGTCCCCGGCGGTCTCCACGGGCACGTTCAGCTCGACCCGGTCGTAGGCCGCGTAGGGCTCGTCCCGACGCAGGTCGAAGTCGATGCCGCTTGCCCGGGCAACCGGTCCGCTGATGCCCAGCTCCATGGCCAGCACGGGGTCGACGACACCGACCCCCTTCGTGCGCGCGAAGAAGACCCGGTTGTCGGTGAGGTCCTCGTACTCGCAGAGCCGGCCCTCGAGGAAGGTCATCAGCGCCTTGACCTTGTCGGGCCAGCCGGTGGGGATGTCGTGGCGCTGACCGCCGGGGGTGTGGTGGTTGTAGTGGAAGCGTCCACCGGTGAGGTCCTCGAAGACATCGAGGAAGAGCTCTCGCTCCCGGAAGGTGTGGAGGAAGAGCGTGCCGCCGCCGCCGATCGCGCCCCCCATGTCCAGGCCCCAGGTCCCCAGCCACAAGAGGTGGGAGGCCAGCCGCTGGAGCTCCGCGATGACAGTCCGCATCACGAGCGCTCGCTCGGGTACTTCGAGCCCGAGGAGCTTCTCGAAGGCCATGCAGACGGCCAGCTCGTTCATCATCGGCGAGACGTAGTCGTTCTTGTCGACCACGCTGGGGATCTGCACGTAGGTGAGCTTCTCGCAGAGCTTCTCGACGCCGCGGTGGAGGTAGCCCAGGTAGGGCACGCACTTCACGCAGATCTCGCCGTCGATGTACAGCTTCACCCTCAACACCCCGTGGGTCGAGGGGTGCTGGGGGCCCATGTTCAGGGCCATCAGGTCCGACTCGGGGTCGTAGTCGTCGATGTCGAGGTGGGGGTCCGGCCAGCTGGACCCGACGAGCTCGACCGGGAGCTCGAGACCACCGACGGACATCGTGCTCATGCTCACCGCCACGGGAAGTGAGGGGTGTCGATGGCGTAGTCGCGGCGGAGCGGATGCCCCTCCCAGTCCTCTGGCATCATGATGCGGCGGAGGTCCGGGTGGCCCGTGAACAGGGCTCCGACGAGGTCGTACTGCTCGCGCTCCTGCCAGTCCGCGCCTGCCCACAATGACGCCAGGCTGGGTGTGGCCGTGCCGTAGGGGACGCGGAGGTGGAAGGCCACGCTGGCGGCCTCTGGACCGAAGCGGCGGACCCGGTAGGTCACCATGCAGGTCTCGAGTCCGTCCTCCTCCGGGAAGTGGGCCGCGGCGCAGTAGACGAGGTACCGGAACTCCAGCTGAACGAGCCCGCGGGCGAGCTCCAGCAGCAGCGCCGGTGGGACAAGCGGGCCCAGCTCTGGCTCCGAGGCCACCTCCGGTCCCAGCACGCGCGCGAAGAACTCAGCGGTGTCGGCTGGGATCACAGGGTCTCCTCGGCGAGGTCTTCGGTCTCCTCGGCGAGGTCCACGGTCTCCTCGGGCAGGGCGCTGGCCTCGCCCTCGGTCCCCGGACGGTAGGAGGCGCCGCCGACGTCCAGGACCTGGACCCGCCGCACCTGCGCGGCGTCGATGTGGGGGCTGCGCTCGGGGACGCCGATGCGCGGGATGCTCGGGACCCTCATGCCGGGGCTGTCCCGCCGGATCTCCGGTTCGACCCACTCGCCGCGACGCTGTTTCTCGATCTTGTCCTGCAGGGCGCGCAGTCCCTGGAGGAGCGCCTCGGGGTTCGGGGGGCATCCGGGGACGTACACGTCCACCGGCAGGAAGACATCGACCCCTGGAACGACGCTGTAGATGTCTCGGTAGAAGTCGCCGGAGATGGCGCAGGAGCCCATGGCGATGCACCACTTGGGCTCGGGCATCTGGTCCCAGAGCTTCTTGACCCGGGGGGCCATCTTCACGGTGATGGTGCCCGCGACGACCATCACGTCGCAGTGCCTGGGCGAGCCCCTGGCGATGCTGCCGATGCGGTCCATGTCGAAGCGACTCGCCGCCGCGGCCATGAACTCGATGCCGCAGCAGCTGGTCGCCATCGGGAATGTCCAGAGCGAGTTCTTCATGCCCCAGGTCAGCAGGGCGTCGAGAGTGGACAGCCCGATCGCTCCGCCCGGGATGCGCTCGATCACGCTGTAGAGCGGGTGTTCGAAGCTCTTGTTGGACTCGTCTACTGCCACTTCAGGGCCCCCTTCTTGAGGGCGTAGATCCAGCCGAGCAAGAGCACCCCGAGGAAGATGCCCATGTCCACGAGGGCCAGATCGCCCAGCTCGCGGAGGTTCAGGGCCCAGGGCAGGAGGAAGGCCACCTCGACGTCGAAGAGCACGAACACCAGGGCCACGAGGTAGTAGCGCGGGTGGAAGCGGACCCAGGCGGCGCCGTCGGGCTCCTCGCCGCACTCGTAGGTGTCACGCTGCAGGGGCGATGGCGACCGGGACCGTGTTCGGAGCACCACTGCGGCGGCGATGCTGCCGCCGATGATCAGGACGGACAGCCCAACGAACAACAGCGCTGCGGACCAGGGACTCAGCTGAGGCTCCCGACAACCGGCCGAACCCTAACCCGACGAGCGCTCGCCATGGGCTCAGAGGCGCTCGAGCTTCAGCTCCAGGGCCACCAGGCAGGGGTCGGCGTCCGGCTCCGGGCAGCGGCCCTCGTCGCCGCGCCAGTCGGAGATCTCGATCGTGGCGTCGCCGATGCCGGAGTACTTCGACGTGGGCACGATGGCGGCGTCCACGGTCATCGTCGACACGCAGTCCCCGTAGCGGTTCTCGTTGACGAGCACCTCCTCCATGACGCCACCCTCGAACTGGAGAGACCTCCCCTGTGCCGTGACGGTGATCGGCATGCCGACAAAGGGCTCCCGGAGGCTGATCTCGTAGGAGGCGGGCAGCTCATCGAGGGAGGGCACGTAGATGGGGAACTCGAAGGCATGAGGCGTGGTGCGGCCTTCTGGCATGAACAGCGCCTCGAGGGCGCCGTCGAGGCAGTCGTCGCTCATCTCGACCGTGTAGACTTGGTAGTCGCCCGCCTTGAACTCGGCGTTGCTCGTACAGGCCAGGAGCAGGAACATCATCCCGACTCCTGTATCGCTCCCGCCAGCATGGAGCACAGGGCTGCCCGGTCGATCTTGGCGTTGTGCCTCGGATCCAGCGGCATGGCGGCCACCACCTCGACTCGCAGATCGAGCTCCTCGGAAAGGGCTTCTCGCCAGCCCTTCGGGGCGTCCTCTACCACCACCCCGAGCACGGGCTCGCCGTCGAGCTCGACGAGACCCGAGCGTCGCACCCAACAACGGCTGTCCACGCGGCCCTCGACCATGAAGGGGTGGAGCTCCCCGACCATGTCCTTGACCCTGCCGGCGAGCCAGATGCGGCCTCGCTCATCGAGGTAGCCCGTGTCTCCCGTGCGGTGCCAGACGCGGTCACCCTCCGTGACCTTGTTCTCCGCGTCCGCCGAGGGGTCCTCGAAGTAGCCCTCGTTCACGTGCTCGCCAGCGACGACGACCTCGCCGATCGCTCCGGTCTCGAGCGCCTCGACCGTGCCGGGCCTCGCGATTCGAAGGTCGATCTGCGGCACGGGCCTGCCGACGCAGGAGCCTCGGCCTTCGCGCTCCGCGGCGGCGGTCTCGTCCAGGACCTCTTCGGCCGTGATCGAGGCGATGGGCTCGGCCTCCGTGGAGCCATAGACGACCTCGATGCGAGCATTGGGCGCCACCTTCACCAGCTGCTCCAGGAGCGACGAGGGCACCCGGGCGCCCCCGGTGAAGAGCTTGTTCAGATCCGGCAGCGTCTCCTCGGCACGACAGAGGGCCTCTGCGATCGGGGCGTAGAAGGCGGGACTGCCCGAGGTCGAGGTGCAGCGGTGCTCCCGGAGCTGTCGGATGACCCGCGCCGGCTCCACCGAGTCGACCCGCCGCAGGTCGGCGTCGGGCAGCACACAGGTGGCTCCAGCGGCGAGGGAGTTCAGCAGGAAGACCGGCAGCGTGGGCAGGTCGATGTCCCCCTCGGAGAGCCCCATGTGCTCCGTGAGGATCGAGCGCTGGGCTTCCAGGAAGCGGTGGGAGCGGGCCACGGTCTTCGGGCGCCCGGTCGAGCCTGTCGTGAAGGTCAACAGGGCCGGGAAGTCCTCGCTCGGCGGATCGAGCGGTCCCAGCGGATCCCCCCGGAGGTTGCCGAGGCGGCGATGGGGGAGCACGCACAGCGAGGTCGCCACGTAGCGCTTCAGTCCACGGAGCTCGGCGTGCTTCAGGCGCAACAGCTGGGCCTTGCCCGAGCCGATGAACGCCGAGAGGCCGACCCTGGCCAGGTTCTCTGCGCACCTGGGGGCCGAGGGGTCCAACAGGACGATGGTGTAGAGCCCCCGCAAGAGCGCGATGAGCGCCTCGTAGAGGGGGATGCCCATCGGCGCCAGGAGCAGCACCCGGTCCCCTGGCTCCAGCCCCAGCTCTCCAAGCCCCCCGGCGATCGCCGCGGTCCGGGCCTCCAGCTCCGCGAAGCTGAGGCTGTCCCCCCCGGGCTCGATGAGCGCTGCGCGGTCCCCTTGCCGAGCCCCCAGCCCGACGAGGTGTCGCGCGACGTTCACAGGGCCTTCATGTACAGGGCGTACTCGCGGAAGACCCGCCCGCCGTGGGCCGAGATGTTGCGAGAGCGAGAGCCGGCCCACATCAGGGCGTGGATGCCGTGGGTGAAGCCGAGCTTGGAGGCCGCGCGGTGGAGCTCTCCGACCAGCCATGCGCCCATGCCGCTGCGACGATGGGCGGGGGCCACCGCCAGGGTCTTGACGATGAAGCGGCCGCTGCCTGGCGCCGCGAGGTCCGGGATGCCGAAGACGAAGCCGGCGGGCTCGCGGTCGACCTCGGCGAAGAGCACCAGCTCTGGGACGACGTGGTCCCTCAGCGGTCGGTAGAGGGCGGCCATCGCCTCCTGGGGCAGGGGAGAGTAGGCGTAGGCCTCTTCGAAGCTGCTCGTGGCCAGGCGCCAGATGCTCTCCAGGCTCTCCTCGAAGTCCCCCATCTGGTGGATGTGCACGCCGCGAGGCCGCTTGGCCTGGCCATAAGCGGTGGCCGCCGAGTTCTCCGCCAGGGCCGAGGCGTAGCGGGCGACCTCCCGATAGCCGGCCTCTCGCCAGGGCTCGGGAGGGCCCTGGGGCTCTCCCCAGAAGGGGGCGTCGTCGTGGGGGCCGAGGTTGGCCCGGTAGGGGAACCAGGTCGCGAGCTCCAGCGGGGCCTGCACCGCGAGGCATCCGCGCTCTCGCAGCCAGCTCTCTCCGGCCTGGATCTGCGAGGTGCCGCCTACGAGATCGCCGAGGGCGCCGGTCGGGGCGTGAGAGGGGTTGATCGAGGCCAGGATCCGGCCGTCGTCGATGGCCAGACCCTCGACCTGCCCGAGCTGCGCGTACAGAGCGAGGCGTGCCTTGTCGCCACCGGCTTCGCTCCACGCGCTCATGCCGCGATCATCCCTCTGCCACGACGACGCAGGAGATGCCCTGCGGCTCGTGGGGTTCCGCGCCCTCGCCCAGGTGGTGGAAGAGACGCAAGGCGATGTTGTCGCAGAGCCTCAGCTCGACCCGGGCGGTCTCCTGCGTGCCTTCTGGTGTGTGTACACCCACCACCGCGCCGCAGCCCGTCTCGAGAGGCTGGGCCGGAGCGGTGATCTGGTTCCCCAGTGTCTCGAGCTCGAACTCGAGCCCCTCGCCGATCGCCAGCGGGCACGCCTCGATGAAGTCGACCGGGTTCGACATGGACATCGCCGCGATCCCCAGGGTCTGGTTCGGGCCGAGGTACCACTGGATCCCCTGCTCCTCGCCCAGGTCCTCCCAGCCCTCGGGGGGGCTCCAGCGGGCCTCTGGATAGCTGACGTGCCCGTAGCCGTGGCAGGCGACGAGGCCGACGGCGTCATCGAGGTAGGCCGTGGCCTCCTGCTGGTTCGGAGCCATGGTCAGCATCGTGAAGGCCCTGCGAGTGACGGGGCATCGCCAGCTGATGAGCGCCGCGCGGTGGCCTTCGAGAACGAGCCGGGCCCGCACTCCGGCGTGCCCGCCGACATCCTGGGACTCCGGCTCGCCCTTCACGGTGTCGCCGTAGAGCGCCTCGAGCATCGTGCCTCGGTCGGACAGCATTGCGGCGTCGATGGGGCCTTCCCAGCGTACGGTGAGGCTGCGTCCCTTCGAGTTGGTCACGCGCTCCCCGGCTGCGGCGTCGAGGACGGCGTCTTCTGTCGCAGCCGGCACCAACCCGGGCAGCATAGCCCCCGCTCCGAGCACCGCGGCCACCGACGGCGGCTGTGCGTTGATCGTCAGGATGAGCCACATGCCGCAGGCTGCCAGCGCGGCGACCCCGTTGATCACCAGGGCGAAGATGGATCTCCCGCGCGAGGCGTCTGGCAGCTTTCGGAGCAGCCCCAACAGCGCCACCAGGCCTCCGACTCCGGTCAGGGTGAGGGCGATCACGAAGCTGGCGACCAGCAGCCCCTCGAGCTCGATTCCCTTCTCTGCCGCGGCCGCGACCCGCTGCAGCATCTGGCCGAGGACGACCCAGCCGAGGAAGGCGGCGAGGAGCGAGGCCTTGCCTGCGTCTCCGATGAAGGGCTTCTTCATCTGAGGTTCTTTCCGCCCCAGCCCATGTCCTGGGTGTGGCTGAAGGTGCCCTCGTCTTCTGGTGTGATCTCGAAGGGCTGGCCCGCGAAGCGGTAGCGCCCTGGTGGCAGCCAGCCGACGTACTGGCCGGTCGCCTCGACCTGGGCCTTTGCGTTGCCGATCGTGGCGCGCTGGTCGGCGGCGATGAAGAGGCCCTTCGAGTCGAACAGCGTCGGGGTCAGGGGCTCGGTCGTCAGCTCCACGTAGAGCCAGTCCTCTCGGACCTCGAGGCGCAGGTTGTCCGCCTCGGAGCCCGGCTCGATGGCGGCGGCGGCGTCCAGGCGCAGCAGCATCTCCGCGATGTCGCCCTCTACCCGCGATGCCTGCGCCCCGAGCATGTGGTCCTCGTAGGAGAGCGGGACCCCCAGCTCACGCAGCTCGTCGTAGAGGCGCTCGACGCCCTCCCAACGGTGCTTCTGGGCGAGCTTCTTGGACTCCTCGTGCAGGCGCCGGTACTCGGCCTGGACCACTTCAGGGTCCTGGGCGGAGGCCGCGAGTATCCAGAGCAGGAGCATCGGTCTGGGCTAACCGAGCACGGCCCAGGCCAAAACCCCGACGCTGAGCGAGCAGAGGAGCCGTCGCCCCTTGAAGGCCGCCCCTTCGACGAGCCGGAAGAGCACGACCCCGACGATGCCGCCGGCCGTGATCGTGATGAGGTGGCCCTCCAGGCCCAGCGCCCAGGATACGACCGCGGGCACCAGCGCGCCGATGACGACGCCCACGATGCGCAGCACCGACCAGATGCGCCCGCCACCGCGCTCCGCCGACCACTGCCAGACGAGGGTGCCCATCAGGATCGCGGCGTTGGCGGAGACGGTCACGAGGAAGGGCACCAGCAGGCTCTCTTGTCCGGTGTGAGAGAACGCCAAGAGCAGCACCAGGCTTCCCGCAGAGGTCGCGAAGACCTCGTCGAGATCGGTCTCCGCGCGGGGCAGGCGCACGACGAGGAACAAGGCGTAGACGGCGTAGAAAGGGGCCGCCCACGCCCAGCCGCCCGTGGCGTAGGCAAGGCTGCCGATGAGGAAGAGCGTCACGCCGCCGGCGACCGTCAGCTGAGCCTGGCGCCACGTCACGGCGAGCACCGTGCCCACGCAGAGCATGCCGACGAGCCAGGGCTCCAGCCCGGCGAGCCCAAGGTCCAGGGTTCGCTCCAGGGCGATCCAGGCAGCGTAGGGGATGAGCACGTTGTCGCTGCCGCGCACGCTGACGGCCTCGACCGAGGTCGTGAGGATGGCCACCACCAGCGCCACGAGCAGGGAGGCCGGCCATCCGGGGCGACCGGCCAGGGCGAGCCCGCCGATGGCGATGGCGAAGGCGATGCCGAAGAAGGAGAGGCTGCCTTCCAGGCTCCGCTCGCCGTCGAGGACCTTGTAGCGGGTGCCCCCGGCGTGCTTGCCCACGATGGCCGCGCCGGTGTCTGCCACCGCCATGATCGCCAGCGGCACGCAGAACAACAGGGCGTCCCCGTCTGCGAGCATGAAGACGCCGAAGACCGCCAGGGGGTAGAGGTAGGCGCCCTGGGTCTTTCGCTCGACGTCGTGCACCGAAGACAACAGCCCGGTCTTCTTGCCCGCGACGAGGATGAGGCCGAAGGACAGGGCCAGCGCCAGGGCCGAGATCGCCGAGTCGATGAGCCAGGGGAAGCTCATGACGATCGCGCCGGCGCCGAGGTGCGTGAGCTTGCGCGTCCACTCGGTCGGCACCTTCGCCAGCCGCTTCCACGTCTCGGCTACGACGAAGAGCACCACGATGCCCGTGGAGATGATCAGCGAGCCGACCCAGTCCCCGACAAGGCCCTCGACGGCCGCATCGAGGGCGCCTCGCAAGGCTCCCGCCGATGTCACTGTGGCGGGGTAGGCTGCCAGGGGGTACATCGCGGCCCCAATAATGGAGTGAAACCCCGGTGTTCGCCCTCCTCACGTTGATCTCATGCACCCGGGACGACCCGGTGAGTGCTCGAGAGCCGATCGTGCGACTCCCGATGATCGAGGTCCAGAGCCCCGCGCGCGGCTCGTTCATCGAGGGTGGCCAGGCCGTGACGCTCTCCGGCACGCTGACCCAGGGCTCGGCGCCGATCGAGAGACTGCTGCTCGACGGCGAGGAGATCCCCTTCGAGAGCGACGGTCGCTTCAGCCTTGCGTTCGAGCCCACGCCGGGCGTGAACGTCATCGGGCTGCGCGTCGAGGACTCCGGCGGTGAGCGCGCGGTCGAGGGCCTCAGCTTCCACTACGCCGGGGACAACGAGCCGGCGGCGGTCATCCCAGACGCGGTGCGGATGAAGATCGGTCCCGAGCTGCTCGACGACGACAAGCCCGATCTCGACGACGTGGCCGCGATCCTCCAGCTCGTGATCTCGGACCCGGCGCTCACCGACGGCATCGTCGGCATGACCATCGAGAACGACAGCTACGACGTCGTCGTCGCGGGCTTCTCCTTCGACGACGTCGACATCGACATCGACCCCCAGGACGGGGAGCTGCCGGTGTTGGCGACCCTCGACGACGTCGAGCTGGCCTTCGATGTCTTCGGCAAGGGTGGCTACTCCTGGCTCTCCACGCAGGGGACCGGGACCTGCACAGAGGTCATCGTGCTCGTCCGCCTCGAGCCCACTGGCGGCGTGGACATCGAGGTGGTCGAGGCTGCGGCCACGCTTCACGGCTTCGAGCTCGAGATCGACTGGGTCCCGGGCTTCATCGAGAGCTGGATCGAGGGCTGGGCCCAGGAGACCATCGAGGAGCAGCTCGAGAGCACCGTCCTCGAGATGTCGGACGGGGTCATCGGGCAGTACCTCGAGGCCTACGCCGTGGACCTCGACCTCACCGGCAGCGCCAGCCTGACCTTGACGCTTTCGGGGCTGGACGTCAGCGAGGACGGCCTGCTCTTGACCCTCGACGGGGTCGCCGAGGGCACCGGCGGCTCGATCCCCGACACCGCCGGCTCGACCCGCACCAGCGAGGCAGCTCCCACCTGGCCGATCGACCGATCACTGCCCTTCGTCGTTGCCATCGATGACGACCTCGTCGACCAGGTGCTCTTCGCCTTCTGGGCGACGGGGGCCCTGCGCCTCGAGTTCGGCGCCGTGGAGATCGCCGTGCTCGCCGGCGAGCCCCTCCCTGCTCCTCTCGGGCCGGTCGAGAACCTCGTGCTCGACTTCCAGCTCCCCCCGGTCATCAGGCCTGGCGACGAGGAGCACGGCATGGTGCTGCAGCTGGGGGAGTTCGTGATGGACATCACGCGCAGCGACGGCGAGAAGGTCACGGCCTCGATCAACGTCCTCGCCGGAGGTGACCTCGTCCAGGACGGCGAAGCGCTCGGGGTCCAGCTCGACGATCGGCCTGCCTACGTCGCCGTCGACGTCGGAATGCTGGCGACGCCAGAGGGCCTCGATCCCGGGGACGTCGCGTCCCTGTTCCGCCTGATGACGCCGACGCTCATCGGCTCGGCGGCCGACTTCATGCCGGGAGTCCCCTTGCCGGTGATCCCGCTCGAGGACTTCGGGAATCTCGACGAGCTCGAGGGCAAGGGTCTGCTCATCTCCGACGCCCAGGTGGAGATGAAGGACAGCGGCTGGCTCATCGTGGCGGGAGAGGTCGACACCGTAGACATCGAGTAGATAAATACAGGGGCTTCCAGGGAGATCCCATGCTCGCCGTCTTCTTCGCGCTGTCCTGCAACGGCAAGGACGAGCCCCTCGTCGAGGTCTACTCCGGCTGCGACCCGACGGACGAGTCGAAGTGCTACACGCCCTACCCCTCGACCTACCACATGGCCGAGGACAGCTCGGCGGTGAGCGGCTGGCGCATCGCCTTCTCCGACAACTCGCTGCCCGTGAACCGGGACGACCTCCCCATCCGCCCGGACTTCTGGAACGAGAAGGATGGCTTCTCCACCCTGACCCCGCTGTTGACCTTCTTCGACGGTCTCTCCAGCGAGGGCCTCGTCCACCACGACGACATCGAGGCCTCGCTCGGGGACGACGCGACGATCTTCCTCGTCGATGCGGAGACGGGGGACCGCGTCCCCTACTTCGCCGAGCTCGACATGACGGCGGAGTTCGAGGCCCAGCGCTTCCTGATCATCCGCCCCGTCACGCCGCTGAAGCACGCCACCCGCTACGTCGTCGGCATCCGTGGGCTGCAGAAGGGGGACGGCGGGAGCGTCGATGTGTCCTCCGCCTTCGCCTCTTTGCGCGACGGCACGGAGACGGACACCTGGGACGTCGAGGGTCGCCGCTCCTACTTCGACGGCGCCATCTTCCCGGTGCTCGAGGACGCCGGCATGAGCCGCGGCGAGCTGCAGCTGGCCTGGGACTTCGTGACGGTCAGCGCAGAGAACAGCCTGGATAGGGCCATCTGGATGCGCGACGACGCGGCCGAGCGCTTCACCGGCGACTACACCATCACGAGCATCGACGAAGAGGACTGCTCGGAGGGTGCCACCATCGGCAAGACCCTCTATGTCGACTTCACCGTGCCGATGTACACGGAGACCGGCGAGCCCGGCACCTTCCTGACCCGCGACGCCGACGGCATGCCCTACTACAACGGCGACACCACCGCAGAGGTCATGGTGCGCATCCCCTGCTCCCTGCTGGAGGAGCCGGCCCCCGGCATGATCCTGCAGTACGGCCACGGGCTGCTCGGCGACAAGAGCGAGGCCCGCACGGGCTACCTCTCGCAAATGGCTGACGAGTACGGCTGGATCGTCATCGCCAGCGACTGGGTCGGAATGGCCGAGGACGACCGGAACGCCGTCACCGAGATGCTGGTCTTCGACGTCTCCGACTTCGCCCTGCTCCCCGAGCGCAGCCTCCAGGGCTTCGTGGAGAAGGACCTCGCGCTCAGGCTGATCCGGGGTCCGCTGGCAGAGGACGAGGAGCTCTTCGTCGGCGAGGTGCCCCTCGTGGACACCGAGTCCGTCGGCTACTACGGCAACTCCCAGGGCGCGATCCTGGGCGGCGGCTACGTCGGCATGAGCGACCAGATCGAGCGAGCTGTGCTCGGCGTCGGCGGCTCCCCCTACGCCATCCTCCTGTCACGCAGCGCGGACTTCACGCCCTTCTTCCTGGTCTTCCAGGCCAAGTTCGACGATCACCGCGACATCGCCTTCTTGATCGCGGCGATGCAGACCCTGTGGGACCCGGCGGAGGCTGCTGGCTGGGCCTGGCAGATGAACCAGGAGCCCATCGGCGGCAACCCCCCCAAGCAGATCCTCCAGCAGGTGGCCATCGGCGACGCCCAGGTCACGCCGCTGGGAGCTCACATCCTGGCTCGGGCCTACGGTCAGAGCACGGTCGCGCCGGAGACCCGCCAGGTCTGGGGCGTGGACGAGCAGGAGGCTCCCTTCGAGGGCAGCGCCCTCGTCGAGTGGCACTACACGGACGTGCCCGACGCGCCCGCGGACAACACCCCGCCCGAGAACGAGGACGACACCCACGAGTGTCCCCGTCGAGAGGCCGCCGCCCAGCAGCAGCTCCACGACTTCCTCACCACCGGCGTGATCGAGCAGTACTGCGACGGCGTCTGCGAGAGCACCCGGGCCGAGACGGGCTGCGACTAGTGCCGCTCGGGGATTGCGCTCAGCGCGAAGCCTCGACCAGCCGCGTCGTCAGGTCGGCGAGACGCTCCGCGAGGGACTCGACGAGGCCCTGCATGAACAGCCCGGCGAGGTCCGGGCGGTCGGTGAGCAGCGCGTTGAGGCGGTCGCGGTCCAGGGCAAGCAGGTGACAGGCCGAACAAGACCGCACCGTGGCGGTCCTCGGCTGACCGAGGGCGAGGCCGACCTCGCCGAAGTGATCCCCTGACCCGAGGGCGGTGAGGGGGAGACCCTCTCGCTGGACGTCGAGCTGGCCGGCGACGACGAGGAAGAGCTCCAGGGACTCGTCCCCAGCCTCGAAGACGAGCTCGTCCCGGCCGAGGTAGACCTCGCGCAGGTATGGGCGCAGGCGGCGCAGGGCAGGGCGGTCGAAGTGCTCGAAGAGCGGCTGCCGCGAGAGGATGGCGGAGAGCATGCGCTCGGCGCTGGCTCCGTCGGTCAGGTAGAGGACGACACAGGCCTCCAGCGGCCTGTCGTCCAACAGGTCGACCAGCCCCGCCGCCAGCTGGCGGGCCCGGCGTCCCATCAGCTCCAGCGACAGCTCGATGGCGTCGGGTGTTCCGAGCAGGAAGAGGTCGCCAGGCTGCACGACGACCTCGAAGAGGTCCGCGTCCACGACCGGGAGGCGCCCGAGCTCGTGGTAGGGCAGGGCGTTCACCAGCCGCTCCCGTGTCGGCATGCGGTAGCGATCCAGCCGGGTGTCCCCGCTGTGGCCGACGTAGAAGCGCTCGCCGACGACGACCACGACCGTGAGGTGGGCGACGAAGCCCGCGGCGTGTGCATCCGAGCTGGCATCCTGGAAGACCCTGTCGATCCCACCGAGCAGGTCCAGACGGCTCGCCGGGTCATCCGGGCGGCAGGCGGCGGCGAGCTCGCAGAGGGAGTCCATCTGCGCTCTGACCGAGGCGCGGGCGATGTCCGCGCCGGGACCGCTGGCGACAGCGTGGACGCCCCGCTCGGAGACGAGCTTCTCTCCGGCACCCCAGGTCTTCATCTCAGCGGGACACCCCGTAGATGGCGCCGTGGCGACCCCAGAGGTAGGCGACGAGGTCCTCGACGTGGTCGCGCTGGCCGAGCTTCGCCCGAAGGATGTCCGGAGCATCGGCCAGGTGGGCCCGGGCGTGCACGTGCTCGCGGAGCCAGCCCAGGATCGGGGCGAAGTCACCGACGGCGACGCGCTCCCAGAGGTCCGGGAGTTCCTCCTGCAGCTGGGCGCCGAGGCTGGCGGCGTAGAGGTTGCCGAGGGTGTAGCTGGGGAAGTAGGCGAACATCGAGCCGGCCCAGTGCACGTCCTGGAGCACCCCCTCCGCGTCGTTCTTCGGCCGCACACCCAGGACCTTTTCGTAGGTGTCGGACCACGCGCCCGGGAGCTCGGAGACGTTGATGTCACCTGCGAACAGCGCTCGCTCCAGCTGGTAGCGCACGACGATGTGGAGGTTGTAGGTGGCCTCGTCCGCGAAGATCCGGATGAGGCTGGGCTGCACCCGGTTGGCTGCGCCGTAGAGCGCGTCGGGGTCGATGTCGTCGTTGAGGTGGTCGGTCACACGGCTCGAGAGCCAGCCGCAGAAAGCCCGGCTGCGGCCGATGAAGTTCTCCCAGAATCGGGACTGGGACTCGTGCAGGCCGAAGCTCGCCGCGCCGCCGCAGGGGAGCCCGTGGAGCTCGGCGGGCAGGCCCTGCTCGTAGAGCCCGTGGCCGAGCTCGTGGATGGTGCCGGAGAGACCCCGCAGCAGCCCGTCCGGGTAGATGTGGGTGGTGATCCGCACGTCTCCTGGGGCGATGCCGACGGTGAAGGGGTGCTCCGAGTCGTCCAGGCGTCCGCGGTCGAAGTCGAAGCCCAGCGACGCCGCGATGTGCTTGTGCATGCCGTCCTGGGCGGCGACGTCCCAGGTCCCCTGGAGCGGCGCCGGCCCCTCGATGCCCTCGATCGCCGAGAGGAACTCCTGGAGCTCGGCGGACAGCCTCTCGAACATGGGATCGAGGACCGCGACCGTAGAGCCCGGATCGAAGGGGGCGAGCAGCACGTCGTAGGCGTCCGCCTGGTCCTCGCGCACGGCCTCGACGGTCTGCTTCGCGAGATCGAGCAGGGTGACGAGGTGGGGCTCGAAGGACCCCCAGTCGTCGTCGTTCTTGGCCTGCGCCCAGGCCGGGAAGGCCGCCGCCCTGGCGATCGCGGCGCGCTTCACGAGGTCCGGGGGCACCCTCGCCGCGCGCTCGTGGTCGCGCCTGAGGTTGCGAACGCTCGCGGCCCGGGTTTCGTCGAGGTCGGCCGCTGAGAGCACATCGAGGAGCTCGGCGACGCGCTCGTCGGTGACCTTCTGGTGGTGGAGGCCGCTCAACAGGGCCATCTGCTGGCCCCTGGCGGTGGCGCCGGCTCTCGGCATCATCACCTGCTGATCCCACTCGACCACACCCATCAGGCCTTCGATGACGGTGATCTCGGAGGTCCGCGCGGTCAGCTCGGTCCAGGCCTCTGCGACGTTCATACCCATCTCCTCGGGGGAGGGGACTATCGCCTCGGCCCCGGGGCCGTCGAAGGACTCAGCGGCAGCTCTGGGTCTCGGTCGTCGTCTGCTCCACGCAGTCCCAGGAGCCGGTGCAGTCGTAGAGCAGCTCGCCGGGCTCGCCGCAAGCGGGGATCGACCACTCCCACCAGCCCGCGGTGTTCAGCGAGCAGGCGGACATCGACCAGTTGCAGGACCCGAAGTCCGGGACCAGCGGGGTCGTGGCGCCGTCGCAGTCGTAGTCGAAGACGCCGTCGCCGCGGTCGACGACGAAGAACGCGGTCTGGATCGGGCTGGCGTCGGCGTTGCCGTCGAAGCAGTCCTCTGCGTTGTCGACGTAGCCGGTGGGGGCGGAGCAGGCATAAGCATAGGTCGCCGGGTCTCCGAAGCCGTCGAGATCCCCGTCCACGTAGAAGGTCAGCGGGTCGGCGGGATCGTCGTCGACGCTGCCGTTGCAGTCGTCGTCGAGCTCGTTGCACACCTCGATGCCGGCCGGGTTCACGTTGACGTCCTCGTCGTCGCAGTCCCCCGACTCGGCGACCCAGCCATCGGGCTGCGTGCAGGAGCGGGCGCTCTCGTCGGGGTTGCCCCAGCCGTCGTGGTCTCGGTCTCGGTACCAGCGGTCGGCGTCCTCGGCCTCGACATCGACGCCCCCGTCGCAGTCGTCGTCCCGGCCGTTGCAGAGCTCGTAGGCGTCTGGGTTGATGTCCTCGTCGAGGTCGTTGCAGTCGCCGCCGAGGGTGACGGCGTCCAGCCCGCAGGCCTCGTCCCAGGCGGTCTCCGGATCTCCGAAGCCATCGAGGTCGACGTCGAGGTAGTAGGTGCACACACCGGCACCTTGCTCCGCAACAGGGAGCTCCGGGAGGCACGATGTGGCCAAGAGCAGGAGCACCAGAGAGGAACAATAACGTACGCTGCGTGCTCTCGATCGCCGGATCGGACCCAAGCGGCGGCGCCGGGATCGGTGCGGACCTCAAGACCTTCCAGGCCCATGGCGTCTATGGAATGGCGGTGGTCACTGCCCTGACCGCCCAGAACACCCGGCGAGTCCGGTGGGTGCAGCCGGTCGGCCCGGGGGGAGTGAGCGCCCAGATCCGCGCCGTGCTGGAGGACATGCCGGTCCACGGCGTCAAGATCGGCATGCTCGGCGACGCCGCCGTGACCCGGGCGGTGGTCCGGGCGCTGGAGGCCCTCGAGGTCCCGATCGTGCTCGACCCGGTGCTCGGCTCGTCGACCGGTGCCCCCCTCAACGAGGACCCCAGCGCGCTCATGGAACTCGCCCAGATGGCGACGCTCGTGACGCCAAACCAGCTGGAGCTCGAGGCGCTGCCGTGGCTGGTCGAGCTGGACACGAGCGTCCTGATCACCGGCGGCCACTCAGAAGGGGATGTCCTGGTCGAGCGCCTGGTCGGCCCCGGGGGAGACCGGGAGTGGGAGCACCCTCGGATCGACACCCGCAACCTCCACGGCACGGGCTGCACCTTGTCTTCTGCCATCGCGGCTCGGCTGGCTCTCGGCGAGGAGCTCGAAGACGCCATCGACGGCGCGCTGAGGTGGACGACCGAGTGCATCGCGAGGAGCGCGGGGCACAGCCTGGGAGGCGGCGAAGGCCCACTGTTGCACGGGTTATTGGCGCCACGGAGGCCCGAATGAAGCTCACCGGAAGGGTGCTGCACCTCACCGACGCCGAAGCGATCCGCGCCCAGATCGACGGAGCCCCCTTCAACGGCGCCGAGTACCACTACGGTGTCAACACCGACGCCATGATCAGCGGCCGGGCCTGCACGCTCGGCTACACCGGCGAGATCCTCGGCCCCTACTTCCTCGAGGACTTCCTCGAGTCCGTCGCCAAGGACGACGTCAGGACCGGCGGCTTCCAGGTCGTCGTGGGCGGCCACGCCTACGGCAGCGGCTCCTCTCGCGAGGTCGCCGTCGTGGCCCACCAGGGCGCTGGCATCGAGCTCGTCGTGGCCGACAGCTTCCAGCGGATCTTCCAGGAGAACATGGTCTATGCGGGCATGCCGTTCTCCACGGACCGCGGCGTCCTCGAGCGCCTCGAGAGCGGCGAGGACATCGATCTGGGCGCGCTGTCGCAAGAGCTCCCGGACTTCTTCCGAGCCGTCAGCGAAGCCGGCGGGCTCATGGCCTACGGCACGCGGCTGCTCGACGGCGAGGTCGACCCCACCTACGCGACGGACGTCCCCAGCCGACCGATGAACGCCGTGGAGAAGATCATCGCCGCCAAGGTCTGGACTGGCGGGGACGCCTACGGCATCGGGAGCGTGCGCCCGGGTGACCAGGTGCTCTGTCGCGCCGCCTTCCGGGGCATGCACGAGTACACCGCTGGCATGGTCATGGACCTCTACGACCAGCAGTGGGGCGAAGCAGAGATGTGCCGACCGGACCTCGTCGCGGCCTTCGAGGACCACTTCGTGCTCATCGCCCACGACACGGTCCCCGAGCACGTCAAGGCCTCGCGCCTGGCCCCCGCCATGAAGCTCACCGAGGAGATGGTCGAGGCCTGCGAGCGCTTCGGCGTTCGCCTCCATGGTCCCGGTCGGCCTTTCCCCTCCGGCGTCTGCCACCGCGTCGTCGTCGAGGACTACGCGTTGCCCGGCGACGTCATCGTCTTGACCGACTCCCACACCCCCACAGCCGGGGTGATGAACGCCTTCGCCTTCGGTGTCGGCAGCACGGCGATGGCCTTCGCCCTGCGCACCGGTCTCATCCCGGTGACCGTCCCCAAGGTCGTGCGGGTCGAGGTCCACGGAAGCCCTGGCGCGCTCTCGGCAAAGGACCTCATCCTCCACCTCATCGGCATGCCCTACTTCCGCGAGGAGCACTGGCGGCAGCGCCCCACCGACACCTGCGTTGTCGAGTTCGGCGGACCGGGGCTCGAGCACTGGAACGTCGACGAGCTCAGCGTGCTCACCAACATGACGGTCGAGGGGGGCCTGATGACCGGCGTGGTGGCCCCGTGTCAGCCCATCGAGGACTTCCTTCGCGAGCGCCGCGGTGTCGAGGCTGGGGGGCTCTTCGTCGCCCCCGACGAGGGCGCCACCTACGCCCGGGTGATGCGGGTCGAGCTGGCCGAGGTGCCGCTGACCGTGGCGACGCCTGGCGACTCGCGCAACCGCGCGCCGCTGTCGGAGCACACAGCGGTCGAGATCCAGAACGTGGTCATCGCGTCGTGCACGGGGGGCTCGCTGACCGATCTGCGCGCCGTCGCCTCGGTGCTCCGGGGCCACCGGTTAAACGGGGGTGTGCGCCTGACTGTGACGCCGTCGTCTGCGGACGTCGCGTCGGTCGCCGAGTCAGAGGGTCTCCTCGAGTTCTTCCGCTCACTGGGCGCAGTCGTGAGCGAGCCGGGCTGCGGCTCCTGCATCGGAAACGGTCCTGGGGTCCCGCTCCCCGGAGAGGCGACCGCGAGCACCACGAACCGGAACTTCGCCCGCCGCATGGGCGCTCCTGGCCCGGTCTACCTGGTCAGCCCGGCTGTGGCCGCGGCCACCGCCGTGAAGGGACACCTGGCGGACCCTCGCTCTCTCTGACGCGCCCTTGACCGCGTCGCTCCGGGGGCTTGGTACGCTCCCGCGACCTTCGCTGGGATCGCCGTGTTCTTGATGCTCTTCGCATGCGGCCCGGGGCTCTCGCCCGACGTCGCCAAGGAGGCTGTCCTCAGGGCGGCCCAGGATGCCAACCCACCGGGCCGCGCTGGGCTCGAGCTCGTCGGGAAGTCCCGCTGGGTCGAGGCGCCGATGCTCGACCGCGAGTGTCTGCAACAGAAGAACCTCGCCTTCGCGGACACGCCCCAGGAGCGGCCTTCCGGGCGCCAGGGCATCCAGCGCATCAGCCCCACCTACCTCAGCCAGCGCTACATCACCGACACCACCGCCACCGGCTGGTGCGTCTTGGTCGGCGAGGACGTCCAGGTCACCGTCTCCGACCCTGCGATCAACCAGGAGTCCTGGATGGTCCCGGTCGCCTTCACCATGGCCAAGCCCACGCCATGGTTCGAGTGCATGGAGAACATCTGGGTCAACCGCTCGGTCGAGGTGGGTGTCGACGAGGCGGGCAAGCCCGTCATCGAAGCGGACCTCGACCTCGTCACCGGCGACTGCGCTGCCCCGCTACCCCTAGGCGAGGAGCGGGACGGCTCACCCCGCCCACGCAAGGCGCCGAGCTCGGGGCCTTCCAAGAGCGACGTGAACAAGGCGGTCTCCAGGCTCGACGACGCCCTCTGGGAGCATGACTGGCTCGGCGTGCTCGAAGCCACCAGCTGCTACAACATGCTCGAGGACCAGAAGTACGGGTCCTGCACCCCGGCCGAGGTCGTCCAGATCGGTCCCCACCCGCGCGGCGAGGAGCGCATGGAGGACGGCACGCCCTGGACGGAGTTCGTCATCAAGGACCTCGATGACTACGGCCGCATCACGGCGGACTCCGAGATCGACACGATGTGGCACGTGAACATGACCCACAAGCGCACGGGCCGTGACAAGAGCTTCGGGCTCGAGTGGGTAGACGGCACCTGGAAGGTCGTCGGTGTCGTCTCCCAGGGCGGCGCGGACCTCACGACCGTCCGCTACATGTACGACCTCCACAAGAAGGACAAGCGGGACATCTTCCTCCGCAGGCTCGACGGCGAGGAGATCGACGACAAGGGCAATCCCCTCGATCCCTACGCGGAGGAGGAGGAAGAGGAGGAGTAGGGCGGCGGGGGGGAGAACTGCGACCATCGACCATCGAGCACCGAGCATCGAGGTACGCCGGACCCTGTCAGAAGCGCCACCCCGCGCTGAAGGCCCAGGTCAGCCCCCGAGGAGCCTCGCGGCTGACGCTAGAGCCCTGGGCGTTGGCCAGCTCGTAGGGTCCGAGTCTGACCGTTCCGGTGGTGTCCGCGCGGGCCGACGTTCCCTGGTTCCACCTGGCTTCCCAGGACAGCAGCAGGCCGCGGCCGAGCACCAGGCCGAAGCCCGCTCCTGGCGATACGTGCCAGGAGGTGAGGGTGTAGCTGGCGTCCGCGATCAGGACCGAGCCCGCCCATGCCGACGACAGGGTGAGCTGCCGCCGCCCGACTCCGAGCACCAGGTAGGGCTGCAGCACTGCCTCGTCGCGGGCGGCGAAGGTCAGCCGCGCGCGACCGCCGAGGCTCCAGGCTTCGGCCCCGAGGTCGATGCGATTGGTGACGACATAGGCGTCGAGGACGCCGTTCACGAAGCCCTGGGTCACCCAGGGTCGGCTGTAGCCACCCTCGACCCCACCGCTGATGGCGACCGGCCCGACCCGCAGCAGCCCCACGTCCAAGCTGCCCTCGGTGCCCCACCAGGACAGGCCCCACATCGCCCACCCCGCCGTTCCGCGGACTCGCGGCGTCGTCCCCCAGCCCGCGCGGACGTCCACATCTCCGGGGTCCAGAGCCCGGTCCTTCGCGGCCACGAGTCCGATGAGCGCCAGGAACATCGCGGTTTGGACACCGCAGAGGGCTCGGACCGTCCGTCCTCCGCGTCACCGCGCCACGGCCCTGACTCACCGATTCACTCCTCCATGTACCCCAGACTCTGGATCTGCTGCAGCTGGTCCTCGTCCACCCCAGAGGAGCCTGATCCCGCCTCGCCGAGGTAGCTGTCCACGCTGCTGACCGCGTCCGTCGAGCAGATCGCCGCGGGCGTGCCCTCGAAGTCCCTCGCCAGGGGGGCTCCCATGCAGGACAGCAGCGTCGGGACCACGTCCACCACCCGGAACTCCGTGCGCGTGGCCGAGGGCGAGATGCCTCCGCCAGCGGCGATCCACAAGCCGTCGCTGCGATGGCCCGCCTCGCCGAGCTCGGGCTTGTGCTTGGGGTCCTCTTCGCTGACACCGTGGTCGCTGACCACGAAGACGAGGGTGTCCGAGGGCATCGTCTCCAGCACGCGCCCCAGGGCCCTATCGGCGGCGATGTAGGCGTCGGCCACCGGGTCCATCCCCCTCAGATCATCGGGAGCCCGCCAGGTCTCCGCGTAGCGATCCGGCACGTGCAGCGACCAGTAGGGGTGCTGGAGCCGGTCGGTCGCCGTGAAGACCGTCGCCACGAGGTCCGGGGTTCCGGTCGAGAGCTCGTCGAGGAGCAGCTCGAGCTGGCGCTGTTGGGTCTCCATGATGAGACCCGGGACGAGCTCGTCGATGCGCTCGTCGCGGTGAGCCGTCCAACCCAGACCCTCGACGATGTAGGGGACCTCTCCCTGCAAGGATGCCGAGAGCTCCCCCGTGGCGAAGGCATGGCGGGGGTTGGTCGGGTCCTGCAGCGGCGGGGTGACGAAGAAATGGTCCTCGCCGAGGTTGAACACCCGGAGCCAGGCGACGTCCTCGACCTGGAGCCAGGCAGACCAGGAGTTCACTCGCAGATCGTGCTCTCCGAGCTCTCCCGAGAGCCTCTCTCCATCGAGCTCCAACACCACGCTCAGCCCGTCGATGGGCATCAGCCCCTCCCGCGCAGCGGTGTCGACCAGCGTGTTCGTGACACCGAAGCGGCCGATGACCTCTGGAGAGGACACCAGCACCTCGCCCTCGCCGGTGTGGAAGCTCCCCGTCAGCGGCGAGGTGTCACCGCTGGCGATGCCCGGCATCGGGAAGCCGCTGACGAGCCGACCGTAGGGGACCTCGTTCGGCGGCCAGGTCCCCGGCACGTTGACGACCAGGGAGCTTCGGTCGTGGGCCCCCAGGATGTCCCACAGCATCGGCACGCGACGGCTGCGGGCGTCACTCTGGAGCCAGCTGGCGACCCCGTGGGTGGAAGGCTCCACGCCGGTGAAGATCGTCGTCCAGACCACCGGAGATGCCATCGGCTCGCTCGAGCGCAGGACCCCTCCGCGACCGCGCTCCAAGAGCGCCGAGAGCTCCGGCAGGCGGCCTGCCTCCATCAAGGGACCGACGACCTGCCAGTCCGCTCCGTCGATGCCGAAGACCAGCACCGGGCCGTAGGGGAACAAGGCGTCGGTCTTCATGGCGGTGGGGAGCCTTCCGTCGGGGATGCTCGCTGAGACCACCGACACCATGATCCCTGTCAACACAGCCACCAGGACCCCCATCGTCCAGGCCACCCGGCGACGGGCGACCTCCAGCTCGGAGAGCCTTCCGAGAAGTCCGCCGATCAGGCAGCCGGCAGCGACGAAGGCGAGGTCCGCGATCAGCCCGCTGGGGCCGCCGAGGCGCCCCGCATCATGGAATGGCACAGCGACAGCGGGCATCACGACCAGGCCGAAGACCGTCCCGAGGAGGACCGACCGAAGGCCCCAGCCCAGTCGCCCGAACACCAGGCTCAGCCCGACGCAGGCGATGACGTGGACCGCCACCAGAGCCCAGAGCGGGTAGACCATGGGCACGTAGGCCAGCCACCAGGCCAACCCGACCAGGACTCCTGCTGACGCGGCGGCGACGATCACCCTCGGCTTCGGCACAGTGCTCCAAGTCACTCTTCGCCCAGCACTGTGGTAATGCCGATGTCAGGCCGGTGTCGGTCCGTTGACACCCGTTTCTGGTCGTTCCTATCCTGAGTCCAGACCCAGGACGACCCATGTACAGCCTGCCTCTGCTCATCGTTCTCTCGACTGGATGTCGGAAGGAACCCACAAACGACGACTCCGGTCTGCAAGACGCGGACAACGACGGCTACTTCGAGGACGAGGACTGCGACGACGGCGACTCGACCGCCTACCCGGGCGCAGCCGAGTACTGCGACGGGGTCGACAACGACTGCGACGACGAGATCGACGAGGATCCGCTCGACGGAATCGCGCTGTTCGAGGACCGAGACGCCGACGGCTACGGCGACGACGACACCGAGGTCGTGGCCTGCGAAGCCGAGGGTTGGGTGACAGAAGGCGGTGACTGCAACGACGACGACGCGAGCTGGTACCCGGGCGCGACAGAGGACAACTGCGCCGACCCGAGCGACTACAACTGCGACGGCTCCGTCGGCTACGACGACTTGGATGGCGACGGCTGGGCCGCATGCCAGGACTGCGACGACTCGAGCGCAGAGGTCAACCCGGCCGCGGACGAGTACTGCGACGACATCGACAACAACTGCGACGGTGAGATCGACGAGGACAGCGCTGTCGACGCCGCCACCTGGTACGCAGACGCCGACAGCGACGGCTACGGCAACGCCGACTGGACGGACCAGGCCTGCAGCCAGCCAGAGGGCTTCGTCGACGACGACACCGACTGCGACGACCTCGACGCCGCGGTGAACCCTGACACCGAGTGGTACGCGGACACGGACTCCGACGGCTACGGCGACCCTGACAACACCACCGTGCAGTGCGAGCAGCCCAGCGGCTACGTCATCGACGACCAGGACTGCGACGACGACGACGCCAACAGGAACCCCGACACGGTCTGGTTCGAGGACGCCGACGCCGACGGCTACGGCGCCACCACCGACATCGTCTTCCACTGCGTGCAGCCCAGCGGCTACACCGACAACGCCAACGACTGCGACGACACCAACGCTGACGCCAACCCCGGCGAAACCGAGACCTGTGACTTCGTGGACAACGACTGCAACGGGGTCGTCGACGACGACTACGCCTCCGACGCGGACACCTGGTACGCCGACGACGACGGTGACGACTACGGCGACTCCTCGGACGACGTCGACGCCTGCACCCAGCCCACCGGCTACGTCAGCGACGGCACCGACTGCGACGACACCGACGGCGACATCAGCCCCGGCGAGGAGGAGGTCTGCAACGACGGTGTGGACAACGACTGCGACAGCTCGAGCGACCTCTGTGTCCTGGACCTCGGCGATGTCGACACGATGCTCGTCGGCGAGGACGGGGGGGACGCCGCCGGCAGCTCCATCTCCGGGATCGGGGACTTCGACGGTGACGGCGCAGACGACATCGCCGTCGGCGCCAAGGGGGAGTCCTCCGTCTACTCGGAGAACGGGGCGGCCTACGTGATGTACGGGCCCCTCTCCAGCGGCACCGTCGATCTCTCCTCCGCTGACGCCACCTTCACGGGCGGCGGCACCAGTGACACGACCAAGGAGCGCGCGGGCACCGCTGTGTCTGGCGGCTTCGACCTCGACAACGACGGCAACACCGACCTGGCCGTGAGCGCTCTTCGCGCCAACGGTGGAGGCAACGGCTACGGCGCGGTCTACGTGATGCTGGGGACCGGCTCGCGGTCCTGGAGCGGCAGCTACGATCTCGCCGCCAACGCTGACTTCGAGCTCGTCGGTGCCGGACCGGACGACCGCCTCGGGGGCGGCGTTGCGATGGGTCCGGACCTCAGCGGTGATGGCATCGACGACCTCCTCGCCGGGGCGCAGTACTCCGAGTACGACAGCAACGACAACACAGGCACCGTCTACCTCTTCGCTGACTTCAGCGGCAGCGGTGAGATCGACGCCAACGACGCCGAAGCGAGCTTCCACTCCACAGAGGCCAGCACCTCCATGGGCGCGGACGTTGGCTTCGCCGGTGACCTCGACGATGACGGCACAGAGGACATGCTCATCGGCCACAGCCAGTCCAGCGGCAGCACCGGGGCGGTCTACGCCTTCTTCGGCGGCTCGCTCTCCGGGGTCAACGAGGTGGGCGACGCCGACATCGTGCTCACCGGCGAGTCCACCAGCGACACAGCGGGGGCCTCGGTCTCCCGCATCGGCGACCTCGACGGTGACGGCGCGGACGACTTCCTGGTCGGCGCCCCCGGGAACGACGACGGCGCCACCGACGGCGGCGCGGTCTACCTCGTCAGCGGTGCGGTGAGCGCCAGCGGCGACCTCTCTCTCGCGACGGCGACCTTCTACGGCGAGAACGACAACGACGCCTTCGGCACCTCGGTAGCGGGCGGGGGCGACTTCGACGGCGACGGGACAGAGGACTTCGTCGTGGGAGGCAACGGCTTCGACACCTCGCGCGGGGGCGCCTGGGTCTTCTACGGCCAGAACTTCAGCGGCAGCTACGACGCCTCTGATGCCTCCGTCCGGTTGGAGGGCTCGAACAACTACGACTCCGCCGGCGGCACCGTCAGCTTCGCCGGGGACACCGACGGCGACACCTACGACGACGTGCTCGTCGGCGCTGTCGCGGCGGACGAGGGCGGCAGCGGCTCGGGCGCCGTGTACCTGTTGCTGGGCGTGAGCGAGTAGGAAACGGGCCGGCTAAGCTGCGCCCTCGAAGGAGTTCCATGCGCATCGTCACGCTCTGCCTCTCGCTCTCGGTCCTCGTCGCCTGTATTCCAGACTTCGGGAGCGACAACACCACGGTCGTGGACATCGCCGAGCCGCCCCCCGGAGAGACCGGGGACGACGAGCCGGACCTCTACGGCCCCGACAACGACTGGTGGCATGCGGAGACAGAGGACGTGCCCTCCACCCTTGTGGGCACGGGCTTCCGGACCGGCGACGTGGCCAACGACTTCACCGCTGTCGACCAGAACGGAGACGAGGTCCAGCTCTACCAGTTCTACGGCCAGGTCATCGTGCTCGATGTCTTCACCGAGTGGTGCGGCCCCTGCCAGGACATGGCGCCCCACGGCCAGAGCACCTGGGAGGACTACGAGGACCAGGGCCTCGCCTACCTCGCGCTCATGCAAGAAGACAGCGGCGGCGCGCGTCCAGACTCCGACGACGCCGCCCGCTGGGCCAGCGCCTTCGAGCTCACCCACCCGGTCCTCGCCGACGGCGACCAGTTCAACGACGAGTACGTGGTCAGCGGCTACCCGACCATCGTCGTCATCGACCGCGAGATGAACATCGTCAACGAGGACCTCTGGCCCTTCGACGCCACCTTCGTCGAGGACTACCTGTAGAGCGCTTCGACGATGCGCTCGGAGGCCCGGCCATCGCCGTAGGGGTTGTGCGCCCGGGACATGCGTTCGTAGGCGGCCCCGTCCGTCAGCAGGTGGCTCACACCCCCCACGATGCGGTCGACGTCTGTGCCGACGAGCTCGACGGTGCCTGCGTCGACGGCCTCTGGACGCTCGGTGGTCTCCCGCATCACGAGGACCGGCTTTCCGAGTGAGGGGGCCTCCTCCTGGATTCCGCCCGAGTCGGTCAAGATCAGCGTCGAGCGGTCCATCAAGCGGACGAAGGGGGCGTAGTCCAGCGGCGGGATGAGGTGGACGTTGTCGAGCTCGCCGAGGAGCCCGTAGACAGGCTCCTGCACGTTGGGGTTGAGGTGCACCGGGTAGACGAAGGCTGTCTGGGGGAAGCGCTCCGCGAGGGTCTTCAGGCCGGTGCAGATGTCGAGGAAGCCCTGGCCGAAGTTCTCTCGGCGGTGGCCCGTGATGGCGACCAGCAGCCGGTTGCCGGCGATGGCGTCGAAGGCTGAGCCGTAGACCCCCTTCCAGTCGCCGAGATCGGCGCCGACGACCCGATCCCTGACCCACAACAGCGCGTCGATGACCGTGTTTCCGGTCACGACCAGCCCCGGACCCGAAAGCCCTTCGTCGACCAGGTTCTGCTTGCTGCGTTCGGTGGGGGCGAACCACCAGGTGCAGAGCTGATCGGCGAGCACCCTGTTGGCCTCTTCGGGGAAGGGCGCCGCCAGGTTGCCCGTGCGAAGGCCGGCCTCGACGTGGCCCACCGGGATCTGCAGGTAGAAGCAGGCCAGGGTCGTCGCCAGGGTGGTGGTCGTGTCTCCGTGTACGAGCACGACGTCGGGCTCCTCCTCCAGCAGCACCGGGCGAAGGGCCGTGAGCACCCGGGCGGTCAGCTCGTGGAGGTTCTGACCAGGCTTCATCAGGTCGAGGTCGTGGTGTGGCGTCACCTGGAAGAGCTCCAGGACCTGGTCGAGCATCTCCCGGTGCTGGGCCGTGACGCAGACGCGGGAGTCGAAGCCCTCTGCCGCGTCGAGGGCCTTGACCACCGGCGCCATCTTGATGGCCTCCGGGCGCGTGCCGAAGACGCTCAGCACCTTCTTCTGTTGACCTTCAGTCATCGGCCGAACCTCCTCTTCAGGCGGGTGGTGACGCGATCGAGGACCTCGCTGTCCCCTGGCGTGCGGCCCCAGATCCACGCCACCGCACAGAACAGCGCGATCGACGAGAGCGTGGCCCCGCCTTGGACGAGCAGCCCGTAACCGGCGGAGAGCTCACGGAAGGACAGGGCGAGGACGACGAAGCTGACGACCAGGAAGACGGCGCGGGCGCCGAAGCCCTGCTGACCGAGCAGGACACGCACCTGCACCATGCGCCACAGGGACCACGCCCCAAGGCTGATCCCGGTCGCGGTCGCGGCGCCCTCGATGCCGTAGAGGGGGATCAACCAGGCGTTGAGCCCGATGTTCAACATCGCGGCGACGCTGGCGTTTCCGAGGTTCAGCTTCGCCTTGCCCGACATCGGGATGAGCGCGTTCACCGGCACCGTCAGCACGTACGCGGCCTGGCCCCACAACAGGATCGTGAGCGCGTCCCCGCTCGCCGCGTACTCCGCCTTCCACAGCGACAGCAGCACGTCGATGCCGACGTAGACCCCGAGGTAGACCGGCGCGGCGAGGATCACCATCCAGCGCGTCACGATGCGCAGGACGCGTGACAGCTGCTTGGGGTCGTCTGCCTGCACCATCTCGGCGAGCACCGGCTGGAACATCGTGTTCACGGCGACCGCTGGGACCTCGCCGATCATCGCGAGGGTCACGGCCGTGCGGTAGAGGCCCGTCTCGGCGGTCCCGGCGATGGCGAGCACCATGAGCGTGTCCGCCCACTGGTTCACCCGGAACAGCATCGAGGAGAAGCTCTCCGGCAGCGAGTAGGCCAGCATCCGACCCCAGGCCAGCTTTGGCTTCACGCCGGAGATCAGCGGCTTCAGGCGGCGCTGCACCAGCGGGATGGCCACGGCCAACGAGACGGCGTTGGCTGCCACGAAGCCCACCGCGACGACCTCGACGCCGAGGCCCGGGATGGACAGCGCCGCCGCGCCGAGCATGCCGATGGGGAGCACCACCAGGTAGGCCAGGGTCTGACCGCGCATGTCCTTCAGGCCGCGCAGGGTGCCCACCGCCGCCAACAGGAGGCTCCACACACCGACCGCTGGCAGCATCAACAGCAGCACCCTCGGCAGGCCCTCCTCCAGCGCGCCGATGGGCTCCAACACGGCGATCGCCCAGGTGTTTCCTTGGAGAGCGAGCCAGACGACGAGCGCCGCAAGGCCGCCGATGAGCGGCCCGCCGATGAGCGCCGAGATCCATGTCATCAAGACCGTGCCGCGCAGGGCCTCGAGGTCCCCGGCCTCGCGCTGGCGGGCGCCGAAGTAGACGACCCCCTTGTCCGTCCCCAGCGGCGCGAAGCTCGCCAGGATCGTGACGTAGTTCCTGGCGCCCTCGTAGACGCCGTAGCCGACAGGTCCCAGGAAGTTCGCCAGGACCCAGCTGGTCAGGAAGCGCAGCCCCCGGTTGAGCAGGTTGCCCGCGAAGACCAGGCCGGAGCCGGCAGCGACCTCTGCGGCGCGCTCTGTGGTCCGCTCGTCAGCCACCGCACCAGTGGGACAGGTCGCGGTCCAACAGTTCGCTCAGCTCGTCCACCCACGGACGATAGCGCTCTTGCAGCTCCCTCTTCAGCGAGGGGTCCATGCCGCCGCGGTCGACGTACTTGATGTTCAGCCGGCGCATGGCCCGCAAGGAGAACCGGTAGCCGGGCACCGTGCTTCGGCGCAGACCCTCCAGCACCTGCTGCCTCGCCGGGTGGATGAGGTAGTCCTGGATCCCGCGGAAGTGGACCGTGCGGTTCGAGTTCCGGGCCCGCGCGTCCACGTCGAAGACCCGCTCGAAGTCCTCGAAGTCCTCGCGCACGTCGAGGTAGCGGCAGACACCGCGGAAGACCGCTTTGGGGTCCTCGCGGAAGTCGTCGTTGATGACCACGTGCACCGCCTCGCGTCCGAAGACCTCGAAGTAGCGCTTCACCTGGGGCGCGTAGCGGACCATCTTCGAGTAGCGCAGGGCCTCGCGCGGGATGCGGTGTGGCGGCTCGGCGATGGAGCCTTCCCTGCGCCCCTCCTCTGCGGCGAGCGCGGCGCCGAAGTCCGCGATGTCCTCGTCACCTCTGAAGACGAAGTGGGAGTGCAGCGAGTGCAGCAGCGAGATCGGGTTGCGCAGCAGCATGACGATGCCCGCGCTCGGGCAGTAGTCGTGGATCTCCTGCGCGGCGCTCTCGGAGAAGAGGTACCAGGTGCTGGCCTCGCCGACCCTCTCTGCGCTCGACGGTGCGTCCTCGAAGAAGCTCTCGAAGTTCTGGAGGCTGCGCGGCGGGTCGTGGTAGCCGAGGTCCCGCCCGAAGTAGTGCAGCTCCTTCTTGGCCATCCAGATGTCCGGATGCTTCGACAGGTAGCCGTTGAGCTGACCCGAGCCAGACCTCGGGTGCCCGACGACGAAGAGGTCCGGCTTTCTCAAGGTCGGAACCTCGTTCTCTCCGGCGCAAGTTCCGACGTAGCCGGGGCTGCGACGGAGAGAACGACGGCACGTGGAGCGGGCCGCCGGGGGAGGGGCGTAGGCCCGGGGGCCAGGGCCCCCCTGGAAGGAAACGAGTGGTCCAGCGCCGCGTCGCGGCGCGCGCCGAAGGCGCCGGTGGAAGACGCGTCGCGACTTCTACCGAAGGGCACTAGACGTGGCTGACGTCTATGAAGATCTGATCCTCTGGCTCGAGGACGAAGTCGGCTTCCTTTCCCTTGAGGATTCGCTTGTAGCGGACCTCGATGCGGTCGCCGTCGCGGAGGATGTAGACCTTGTTGATCTTCGCCGTCTCGAGCAGCCCGCCGGCCTTGGTGAGCGCCTTCGTCAGCGTGATGCCGTCCTGCCACGCCACGGCGCCGGGCTCGCCGACCTGGCCGAGCACGTAGACGGCGTTGCCCTGGGGGACGTGGATCTGGTCGCCCGAGACGATGGTCACGTCGCCGCCGGGACGGACGAGGTCCTCGTAGCGCACGATGATCTCCTCGCTGCCGCGCGTGATCTCGATCTGCGTGATGGTCTCGTCAGCGACCCCGCCGGCCCCGGCGATGAGCTCGCGCAGGGTGGTCGGGCCTTCCAGGTAGTACACGGCGGGCTTGTCGACGAGGCCGGTGACCTCGACCGGCTGTGAGCCGAACTCCTTGACCGTGACGAAGACCTCGGGCTCGACGAGGTAGTCCTTGTCGAGCAGCCGCGTCACGAGCCCTGCGACCTGCTGCGTCGACATGCCCGAGACGTAGACCTGTCCCAACAGCGGGTAGCGCATGCTGCCGTCGGGGTTGATCTCGAAGGCGCCGGTCAACTCCGCCTCGCCGAGCACCTTGACGTGCAGGGTGTCGCCGCCGCCGACGTAGTAGGACGGGTCGACCGTGGGCTCCCCGGGCAGCTGGACGCCGCCGAAGCCGCCCGAGTTGACCCGGGCGACAGCGTCGTCCTCAGCTGGATCCGCTCCGAGGGCGAGCGAGAGCAACACACTCGTGATCATCCAACCACTCCGTCTGCGAGCCTTCCGTTGCCACCATTGGCCAACACTGGGCTGTCTTGAGAAGGGCTCACTTCAGTAGAAGAAGCTACCACCGCATCCGGCACACGCGATATCACGCCGCTTCCTTCAGTGGAACAACTCTTGGATGTTCTTCCAACAGGCGCCGTCGTCGGATGCCCATGGCCATCCCGAAGAGGATGCCGACCATGCCCCAGAAGAGCCAGGCGATCGTGACGCGCTGGATGAAGCTGTTCGAGAGGAGGTTCGTCACGACCGTGACCGCGGTGAGCGCGATCATGAAGGCGCCGTAGCCACGGCCCCACGCGGAGGCGCCGTTGCGGAGCACGAACAGCCCCTGCTTCAGCACCTGCCACTGCAGCACGATGTAGCTGACGACCGCGATCGGACCCAGCTGGTAGAGCAGTGACAGGTAGTCGTTGTGGGAGTCGAGGTCGTCTGACTTCTCCGCGGATCGGTACAGGTCCGCGTACATGTCCGTCATCTCGTAGTGCCCGCCGAGACCCAGGCCCAGCACCATGTCGACGGGGCTCTGGCGAGCGAACTCCGCCATCGAGGAGCCCCAGATGCCGACGCGACCGCTGCCCAGGGTGCGCCGGTTGTGGAGGGCGTCGTCACCGAGGAAGGTGACGAGGTCCGAGAAGCGGTCTTGCATCGAGGCGTTCATCACCAGGAGCAGGAGCAGCGCAGCGGATCCCAGCCCGACGAGTCCCCAGCGCTTCTGGACGGCGAGGAAGACGAAGGTGAACACCACGAAGCCGGTCAGCGCGGTGCGCACATATGTGTAGTAGAGGCACACCAGGCCCACGCCGAGGCAGCCGGTGACGAAGGCGCGCCGGAGGCCTTTGGTGTTGTCGATCCAGAAGACCAGCACGCAGTTCAGCACCAGCAGGAAGAGCGCGTGGTTGTGGAGGTTCTTGTAGCCGCCGACGAGCCGGTAGTAGCCCTGGCGATAGTGCTCCAGCGCCTGGCCCGAGAGCAGGTGGTAGGAGCTCAGCGCCAGTGACACCAGCGCCGCCGCGGTGATGAGCACCAGCAGGCGCTTTCGGTCTCCGTCCTCCGTGATCATGGTCGCGACCAGGAACATCAGGAGCAGGGGCACGATGTACTTGGCGAGGATCTCGGCGGCGTCTCGGACCTCTCCGGAGCGGCCAGCGGCGATGACCAGGATGACCAGGTAGCAACAGAGGGCGAGGAAGCCGGGGGTGCGCTCGACGCGCTTGATCTCGATGTAGCAGAGCACCGCCGCCATCGCGGCGACGCCCCCACCGAAGGCCTCGAGGATGTTGAGCCCGCCGATGTCCCCGGGGACCCACCAGAACAGGTCGATGATGACGCGAATGACGAAGGTCGCCATCAGCGCGTTCACCGGCTTCGTGAAGAAGTAGACGCCGAAGATGATCGCGACACAGCCGGCGACGGTGGCCGTCGCAGGGAGGGTCAGCACGAGCCCTGCGAGCCCGAGGACGACCGCCGCCCCGAGGACGACCTCTATGCTGCGGAATCCCCTCAACTGGCCTTGGTGTCCCGGTCCGCCTCTGCGTCCGCGTAGTAGACCGTGTTGTAGTCGTAGTAGTAGTAGTAGCCGTAGCCGCTGCGCCGAACATCGAGACGGTTGACGATGGCGCCGAGGATGTTGGCTTCCATCTCGCTCAGGCGCGAGCGCGAGTGGATGACCTGGTTCTTGTGGGTCTGGTTGCTGCGCACCGCCATCACGACGCCATCGACCATGCGGCTGAGGATGAGCGGATCGGCGACCGCGCTGACCGGCGGGCTGTCGATGACCACCATGTCGTAGCCGGTGATGCTGTCGAGGAGGTCGAGCATCTTCTGGCTACCCAGGAGCTCGGCCGGGTTCGCGGGGTGCGGTCCGGCGACGAGCAGATCCAGGTTGGGGATCGGCGTCTCCCAGACGGCCTCCTCCAACGGGAGTCCGTCGAGGACGCCGGTCAGGCCGAGGCCGTTGTCGCGGACGAAGAGCTTGTGCTGCGTTGGGCGACGAAGATCGCAGTCGATGAGCAGCACCCGGGTCCCGGTCATGGCGATGACCGCGGCCAGGTTCGAGCTGATGAAGCTCTTGCCTTCCTGCGGCGCCGCCGAGGTGACCAACAGTCGCCTCAGGGGGCGGTCCTTCGATCGGAACAGGATGTTCGTGCGGATGCTTCGCAGGGCCTCCGTCGTCGGTGAGCGAGGCCGCCCGTGGACGAAGAGGTTGCGCTCGAACTCGCTCGGCATCGCCTCCAGCTCTGCGGGATCGACCAGCGGGACGGCGCCGAGGAAGGGGATTCCGACGTCTTTCTCGATGTCGTCCCGGGACTTGACCGTGGAGTCGAGGTACTCCTGCAAGAAGGCCAGCCCGACCCCCGCCATCACTCCGACCAGCAGCGCGATCGGCAGGTTCGTCGTCATCTTCGGGCGGATCGGATCCCAGTTGGACCAGGCGCGGTCGACGAAGTGCACGTTGTTGGCGCGGATGTCGTTGACGATCTCGATCTGGGCGAGCCGCTGGTCGAGGGTCTTGTAGAAGTCGTCGAGCTTCTCGACCTGCCCCTGGAGCGCTTGGAGGTGGAGGAACTTCCGGTTGAGGAGCTCGAGCTCCGTGTTGACCACGCCGAGCTCCTTCGTGACCTCCCGCTCGCGGTTCTTGAGCAGGCTGAGCTTCGCCTCTCGACCCTCGATGTACTCCATCAGCTGGGCCCTCACGAGCTCCTCCTGGCCCGTGATCTCCTGGCCGATCGCGACCACGTCCGGGTGGCCCTCGCGTCGGGTGGTCAAGAGCTCCTGGCGGGTCTGCCGGAGCTTCTGGAGCTCGCCGATCCCGGTGGCGAGGCCCTCGTCCTGTTGGGCGATGTGGTTGGCGAGACCGAGCCAGTCCTCGCTCCAGTACATCTGCTTGAGCCGCTCGACGTCCGACTGCACCAGCAGGCGCTCGGTCTGGGCCTGGGCGAGCTGGTTCTGGAGCTTCTTCTCCCCCTCCTGGATGGCGGTGCGCTCGTTGTCGACGCCCAGCAGGCCGTTCTCGTAGACGTAGTTGTGGACCTCTTCCTCGGCGTCGAGGCGGCGCTTGTTGTAGAGCTCCTTCTGCTCCAGCAGGCGCGTCCGGGCGAGGTTGCTGTCGTCCCTCGCGCGCTGGAGGTTCGAGTCCATGTAGGAGTGGGCCAGGGTGTTGGCGAAGAGCGACGCCTTGTCGGCGTCCGGGTAGATGATCGTGATGTGGACGAGCTCGGTGTCACCCTCCGGACGGATGTCGAGTATCTTCCGGAAGGTCCTCACCGGGTTCTCTTCATCGTCGAAGTCGGTGATGCCGTGCTGCTCGCGAAGGACATCGATGGTGGCGAGCAAGAGCGTGCGGCTACGCAGGATCCGGTACTGCGTGGCGTAGTAGGCGTGGCGCTCGTCGTTGGTGCGGACGCTCACCAGCTCGCCGGCGTCCTCGACCGGGAGGATCATCGGCGCCTTCGGGTTGATCTCGAGCGTCGCGGTCGCCGAGTAGTACTCGGTCATCACCAGCGTACCCACGAAGACCGTGACGAACACTACTCCGGCGAGGGTGGCCACGGTCGGCCAGCGCTTCCAGAGGATCTGCCAGTAGTGGACGAGGTTCGCCTCGCGATAGCGTCCGGGTCCTGAATCGGTCATATAGGTTGCTGCCTTGGGAAGGGTCGCCGCAGGTGTCCGTAACCTGAGCAACTTTTGGACCGTAGCACGGCATAGGAAGCCCAGCATGGAAGGTCATGGGGGCTGATACCAGCCTGAAAGCGGCCTTCGAAGGGCCCGTCCGGTATCTCGAGGTCGTCCTCGCTGCGCTGGTCCCCTTGGCGATCCTGCCTTTTGCGACGGTCCACCCCGGTTGGAGGAGTGCGCTGGCGCTGCTCGCGGGGGTCGTCGGGCTGGCCATGGCCTTGCGCGGCCTGAGTCGCCGCTCCGCCGGTGGTGTGCTCATCGGGACCGTCGGTGGGATGAGCGCCGCCGCGGTGCTCGGGGGCCTGGTCTTCCTGCCGGTCGGTCCGGGGTTGCGACGACTGCTCCAGCCCGGGATCGGCGATGTCATCGTCGATGTCGCGGGGGTTGCTGGCGCGGAGAGTCTCCCGCTCGCGCTCGATGCGCACCGGGGCCTGATGGAGTGGGGGATCACCCTGTGCTGGATGCTGGTGGTGCTCGGAGCGGCCCTGGTGGTCCGAAACTCGCGCCGGGCCGCTCGGGCAGCCAGGGTCTGCGTGGGCGCGGGGGTGCTCCTGGTCGCGCTGGTCATCGCCCATCGGGCGGACGGCGCCGATCACATCTGGTGGATCAGCGACGTCCCGGGTTTTTCGCGGGACCCCTTCTTCGGCACCTTCGTGAACCCCAACCACGGCGGCATCTTCTGCGCGGCCCTCGCCCCCCTCGCGCTGGCTGGAGTCGCTCGGGACCGCGGGGCTTCTCGGTCCTTCAACGTGCTCGCGCTGGTCGTGCTGGCGGCGGGGGTCTTCCTCGCGGGCAGCCGCGGGGCCATCCTCTGTGCCCTGGCGGCCATGCTGCCGATGGTGTGGCTCGTCGGGGGGCGGGCAGGTCGCCTCGGGCTCGGCGCCTCGATCGCGGCGGTGGTCGTCGGCGTGGTCTACATCGGTCCGGTCGAGTTCCTGCGACGTCTCAGCGACTGGCTCGTCCCAGGGGCCGCCGGCAGTGACGTGCTGACGGGCCGCGGTGAGATCTACGCGGACACGGTCTCCCTCCTCGCCGCGGCGCCCTTCGCAGGGCTGGGGCCTCATGGCTTCGACGAGGGTCTCCGGGTGTTGAAGTCCACCCCCACCTTCAGCTACACGACCCACGCCCACCAGGAGCTCTTGCAGCTGCTCGTCGAGCACGGCGTCGTCCTTGGCGCCATCTGGCTGATCGCGTTGGCTGTGGCGGTCGGGCAGGGCTTCCGGCACTCCATCCAGCAGGACAGCGAGCGCCGCCGGCTGATGCTCTCCGGCTGGCTCGGGAGCCTCTGCGCCATCGGCGCTGCTTGCGTCTTCACCTTCCCACTCCGAATCGGAGCCATCGAGATCCTCGCCTCCCTGTCGCTGGGCGTCGTCCTGGGGCTCTCTCCCACCAGCGAGCGCGGCCCCGGCGGTCGCGAGAGTGGCCTGTTGAGGAAGGCAGCCATCGCGGTCTTCGTCCTGGCGCTGGTCGGAGTGCTCGCGCCGTGGGCGCTCGAGGACAGCCCGCGCTCCGACTTCGGCGACAGCGGTCGAGCCCTCGTCAGGGGTCACGAGGCCATGGAGGGTGGCACGCAGGACGCGGGTTGGGAGGCGGCGGATTGGTACCGGCTCGCCCTGCGGCGGAAGACCCTCGACCGTGAGCCCCTGCAGCACCTGTCCCGCGCGCTCTTGATGGCCGGGGACATAGACGGCGCCGTCGCTGCGCTGGAGCTCGCCACCGTGGTCGACCCGACCCTGCCCTGGGCCTGGCGCGACCTGGCTCGACTCCAGCGACGCCTGGGGGACTACGAGCTCTCCAGGGAGTCCTATCGGCGCATGCTCTGGTGCGACCTTCCTGACGACGAGCGGGCACGGCACGTCGCCGAGGCCATGCAGGGGCCCGGAGACATCGGCGCGATCGCCACAGCCGTGCTGCCGGATCGCGGGGACGTGCTCGCGCTCGGCGCGCGCCTGTTGGAGAAGGACAAGCGCGTCAACGCTGCGGAGGAGCGCTTCGCTCGCGCCGCCGAGCTGGAGGCCCGGTACGGTGCCCATCACGGCTCCTTCCTGCTCCGCCAGGACCGGGACGAGGAGGCGCTCGCCGCCGCCACGAGGGCACCGGAGGGCTGCTTCGCCCTGGAGGTGCAGGCCACGGCCCACTTCAAGCTGGGCCACCTGGAGGACTCCGGGGAGCTGTTCTCCCGCGCCCTCGGCCAGTGCTCGGACGATGAAGGGCAAAACCGCCGTGTCCGCATCGGCATCGCCCGGGTCCGGATGGCCCAGGGGGACCCCAAGGGGCGAGAGAACCTGGAGAAGCTCGTCGACGAGGATCCCTCGGACGTCCAGCTCCTACGCGTGCTGGCGGTCTATGCGCGCCAGCAGAAGCACCGCACGCTCCTGACGAGCTCGCTCGAGCGCATCGTCGCCACCGGAGAGGCACGCCCTCGAGAGGTCCGCGAGCTGGACCGGCTGAAGGTCGGGCTGCCCTTGCCGGAGGCGATGGACCTCGCCCAGGTCGACACCGAGCTGGAATTGCCGGCCGAGGAGGCCTCGGATAATCCGAGGCGGTGATGGACCCGCAGCACTCTGCCGCCGAGGAGCGCATTCGAGCGGAGCTCCAGGAAGAGCACGACGAGCGCAAGCGCAGGCTGGCCGAGAAGAAGGTGCGCTCCAAGGTCAAGTCAGAGCGGCGGCGCGCCCAGGAAGAGCAGGAAGCCGAGCTCGAGCTGCGCCGTCGGGTGGAGGAGCAGTTCTACGCAGACAAGGGCTACAAGAGGTACGTCGACTCCCGTGGCAAGGCGCGCTGGCTCCTGCCCGAGGAGTACGACTGGCGCATGAAGGCCCGCAAGGAGCGGGAGAGGCGGCACGGCAAGCACCGCGCCTTCGAGCAGCCCGGTCGCGCCAGCTGGATGATCTGGGCAGGCCTGGTGGTGATGGCGGTGCTCATGGGCTGCGCGCTCTTGGTCGCCGGCTGAGCTCCTATTAGGGTGGTGCAGGTAGCGTGAGGGGTGCCGCTGGGCGCACGGGTACGCGCCAGCCGATCGCCACAAAGTGTGGCGGATGGGACGGACAAGACAGGCTTCTCGGGCCAAAACGCCACAGTTTGTGGCGCTTCGCGTTCAGAAGGCTCAGCGGGAGAGTCCGCTGAGCATGGCGCCGATGCGCTGGAGGTCGCCCTGCAGCTCCGTGTCCAGCCGCAGCATCTGAAAGACCGCGAACACCTCGCCGGCGCTGCCCAGGGCGATTCGAAAGTGGTTCCTGCCAGCGGCCGTCTTCCGGCCCCGGCCGCAGCCCTCGGCGATGTTCAGGACGACGAGTCCCGAGGTCTAGGCCCGCACCCGAGGCTCGATCATCGGGCGTCGATCATCGAGATCGAGACTCGACAGGCCGGGATCAACGTGCACCAAGCTCCTAGAGCGTCGATTCGAGCTGGCTGATCGAGTACTTGATCGCGTCTGACAGGCCCCAGTCACGGACCCGGAACCTCATCAGCGCGACGCCGTCCTGCAGCCTCCACCGGGTCATCTGCCGGCTGGAGAAGCGTCGCTGAGGCTCCTCCGGGTAGCGGCGCTCGTAGTCGAGCTCCGACAAGAGCGAGCCACACACCGCCTCGATGCACCGCTGGGTGCCTGCGTCCATGCGGTCCCTCCACTTGTTCGCGTTGGTCGAGACGATGCCCCGCTGGCCCTTCGTGTCGCCGAGGTTCTCGCTGGCTCGGCCCGGGTCGAGCATGCGCTCGTCGAAGGCCAGGTCGCAGTGCTCTGCGATGCGGGTCAGCTCTTGTTCGGGGTCCTGCAGCAGGTCCTCGTAGCGGAGCTGGAGGTAGTCGCCGACGCCCGCGTGACAGCAGTCCCTGACCTCGTCGGCCCAGCGCTGGGCGTTCCGCAGCACGTGCTTGCCCCAGGCCTTGTGCGAGGAGAGGCAGACATCGCGCACGTCTCGCACGATGTGGACGAAGCGCGCCTCTGGCCAGAGCTGCTTCAGCAGGGGCAGGTGGCTGCGGTAGTTCGGCGACTTGTCTCCCCAGATCGCCGCGGAGGCGAAGGGGACATCGCCGTCGATGCGGCAGAGGGCCTCGAAGACGCCTTGCAGATCGTGGCTCTCGCAGGTCCGATACCAGGTGTCCGCGCCGATGAGCCGCCCATCGTCGGCCATGTACTTGAAGTACATCATCCGCGTGACCCAGGCATAGAAGTCGTTGAAGCGCCGCGAGTCCGAGAGGTCTCCCCAGTCCTTGTCGACCATCCGGGGCAGGAACTCGGTCTCGAAGTCGGGGATGCCGATCCGAGGGTGCTGCTTGACGAGATCACGGAGCAGCTTGGTGCCGCTGCGGGGGGCGCCCACGATGAACAGCGGACCGGTGAACATGCGGGTCAGCTAACGCGCGCGGCCGGCTCGCTCGCCCGATATGGGACTGCGTGGCGCTGAGGTGGAACGACGGACAACGCAAGCTCACCCTGAGCGTGCACGACGCCATCGACGTCGGCCCGCCGAGCGGACACCTGCGCTCCGGGGCCTTTGTCTCCCGGGCCCGGCTCCAGGCCGGCACAGAGGCCCACGTCGCCTGGCAGGGCTGGCGCAAGAGCCAGGACGAGAGCTTCGCCGCCGAGGTCAGCGTCAAGGTCAGCGTCGTCGTGCGCGACTGGGAGTGCGTGCTGCGCGGTCGCATCGACGGGCTCTCGGACGTCGACGGTCGGCTGGTCGTCGAGGAGCTCAAGAGCAGCGCGCTGGACGGAGACCAGCTCGGTCGCGCCCAGGCTCACGACTGGCCCGCGTACACGGCCCAGGTCGCCCTCTACCGCTACCTGCTCCACGCCATGGGCAAGGGCAACGCCCTCGGTCGCCTGGTGCTGGTGTCCCTGGTCGACGGCACCCAGGTCAGCTTCGAGGTCGACGAGCCCCTCGAGGAGACGGAGGCCTGGCTCCGCGCGCGGCTGTCATGGATGGTCGCCGGGCGCGAGGCTCGCAACGCCTGGATGGCTCGCCGCCGGGGGGCGGAGGTGCCCTTTCCACACGCGGAGCTCCGCCCAGGGCAAGAGGCCCTCGTCGAGGCCGCAACAGACGGCGCCGCTCGGGGCCGCCAGGTCCTGCTCTCGGCGCCGACCGGCACGGGCAAGACAGCCGCCGTGCTCCAGGGAGTGCTGCAAGAGGCCTACCGGAAGGACAAGAAGGTCTTCATCGCGACAGCCAAGGGCACCCAGCAGAGGGTCGCCGAGGCCACCCTGGAGCTCATGCGCAAAAAGGGCCTGCCCCTGCGCGCCGTGAGCATTCGCGCCAAGGAGAAGGCCTGCCTCAACGACGTGGTCGACTGTCGGCCCGAGTGCTGTGTCTACGCCGACGGCTACTTCGACCGGGTCGAGGACGCCGTGACCTCGCTGCTGAACGAGGTCGTGAAACCAGAGGACGTGCGCGCCATCGGTGAGCGCCTGCGCCTCTGTCCATTCGAGCTGTCCCTCGATCTCTCCGATCACGCCGACGTCGTCGTCGGCGACTACAACTACGTCTTCCACCCGCGCTCGCAGCTCTCGCGTCACTTCTCGGAGGACGCGGGCGAGTGGATCGTCGTCGTCGACGAGGCCCACAACCTGCCTGAGCGGGCCCGGGACCATCACTCGCCGGAGCTGAGAGCGGAGGACGCGCTGCGGGCTGCGGAGGCCCTGGAGGCCGAGGACGCGGCGCTGTTCACCGCCTGGATCCGCCTCGCTCGCGAGACCGAACAGGCCATCGATGACTCCCTCCACCTCGTCGAACCCGACCGGGTCGAGCCCGGCCGTGTCCATCGTGGCGAGGCGGTCGTCGACCTCGTCCACCGGGTCTGGCTCGACCTGCGCGAGCGCTACGAGGAGCTCGCCGTCGACTACCTGCTGCTGCGTCGTGCCCGCCCCACAGAGGACGAGGATCTGTTCTCCCAGCTCGCCCGGAGTGTGCAGGACTTCGCGGCCGTGCTCGAGCAGTGGCGCCGAAACGGCCAAGGCGAGGAGATCGCCAGCATCGTCAAGAGCGCTCCCTGCTCGGTGAAGCTGGTCTGCGTGGACCCCTCGCCCTGGCTCCGGCCGCGCTTTGCCGAGCTGCACGCGGTCGTGCTCATGTCGGCGACCCTGAGTCCGACTCGCTTCTATGTCGATCTTTGCGGCCTCGACTCCGACCGCCTCGTCGAGTCCCTACACCCCTCGCCCTTCCCACCAGAGAACCTCGAGGTCGTCGTGGCCGGGCGCATCTCCACGACCTACCGGGACCGCGCCGCCCACCGGGAGCGGACCGCCGAGCTCATCACCGAGATCGTGCAGGCCACGCCTGGCAACGTGGCGGTCTTCTACTCCTCCTTCGCGATGCTCCACGCCATCTCCCCAGAGGTCGTCGTCGAGGGGCGCGAGACCCTCCTGCAGGAGCGCCGCATGACCGAGCCGGCCCGACTGGAGCTGGTCGACAGGCTGCGGGAGCTCGGAGCCCCCCGGACGCTCCACGCCGTGCTCGGGGGCATCTTCAGCGAAGGCATCGATCTACCCGGAGGCGTCCTCAAGACCGCCGTGGTCGTTGGCCCCGCCCTGCCCATGGTCGGCCTCGAGCGCGATCTCATGCGAGCCTGGATGGAGCACCGCTACGGGGACGGCTTCGGCTATGCCTTCCTCGTTCCTGGTATGTCGCGGGTCGTACAGGCAGCCGGACGGCTCGTTCGCGGCCCGGATGACCGAGGCTGCGTCGTCCTCGTCGGGCGGCGCTTCGCCTGGAAGGACTACGCTGCGTTCTTCCCGGCGAGCTGGGCGCCTCTGAGGCCCGGCCGACCAGCCGAGGCGGTGGAGGACTTCTGGGCACGCTGAGCTCCCGCGAGCTGCTCGCGCACCGCGCTCCCTTCGAGGAGCTCGAGGCGGCGGTCCTGGAGCGGGATCTCGCCCTCTCCGGCGAGGTCAGCCCAGGGGTGGTCGCCCAGCTGCGCTACGTGCTCAACTTCGCCAAGCTGACCCAGATCCGCGACCAGCACGGGGTCGATCACGACGTGCGCGAAGCCCTGGGGACCCACGCCTGGAAGGTCAGCGATCGGCTTCGCACCAGGCTCGAGGACGAGGACCACCTCGGGCCGGCGGTCCGCGTGCTGCCCGGGCTGCTCGAGGACACGAAGATGCGCCGACGGGTGCTCGTCGACAACCTCGGCATCGATCCTGCTCGCATCGACCACGAGGTCACCGTGCGCAAGCTCGTGCTGGTCCTCGGCGGTGGTGGTGGCGCCGGGTTCGGCTACGCCGGGCTGCTCACACAGCTCCACCGGGCCGACCTCCAGCCCGAGCTCATCGTCGGTACCTCGATCGGCTCGCTGCTGGGCTGCTTCCGCGCGCGGACCCGTGTCCACGACCTCGCCCGCCTCGTCGAGGCCAACAAGCGCCTGAGCTGGTCTCGGGTGTTCTCCCTGGGACCCGAGCCCTCGCGCTACGGCCTCCCCGCCACCATGCGGCTCCACTTGAGGCGGGCCATCGGCGAGTTCCTGTTGAACGAGGAGGGCCGCGTGATGGCGCTCTCCGAGCTCGAGATCCCCTTCTACGTCGTGGCGACGGGGCTCACCGTCGACGCCCTGAAGCACGACCTCGGCTACTACGAGCACTTCCTCGACGATGTCGTCAAGCCGGGCTTCGTCTTCCGGGCCTCCCGACTGCGTCACATCTCGAAGGTGGCGAACCTGTTCAAGGAGTTCGCCAGCACGCCAGAGGCCTTGCGCAAGGTCGTCTTCGGCTTCGACCCCGGCACAGAGGACGTCGACTGCATCGACGCCACCGGCTTCTCCTGCAGCGTGCCCGGCCTGTTGCACTACGACGTGCACCGGGACGACCAGCGCATGAAGCACCTCCTGGACCAGCTCTACGCCGACTACGGCATCACGCGGCTCACAGAGGGTGGCGTGGTCGACAACGTGCCGGCGCGGGTCGCCTTCAAGGCGGCGATGCAGGGGAGGCTGGAGGGCCACCGCAACTGCTTCATCCTGGCGGTCGACTGCTTCGCCCCGCGGCCTTCGACGCTCATCTTCTACCCGATTCAGCAGGTCGCCCGCGCCAACGTCATCAAGAGCCGCCCCTACGCCAACATCTACCTCCCCCTGTCGCGCACGCTGTCGCCCTTGAACCTCGTGCCGAAGCCCAGCGATGTCGCCCGCGCCAGTCGCTGGGCCATGCGTGACCTCGAGCCCCACCTGCCGCTGATCAAGTCGATCTTCACGCCCTATCCGGCCCTGGAGGCCGCGACGCGATAAGCCGCCGGCCGATGGAGGAACCCATGGATCTTCAGGCCGTCCACGATCTCGCCGTCTCCGCCGCGCGCGAAGCTGGAGCCGCCATTCGCGGCTACTACAAGGACTCCTACACGGTGAAGATGAAGAGCGCGGAGAACCCGCTCACCGACGCCGATCTCGCCGCCGACCGCATCCTCGAGCAGCGCCTCAAGGACGCCTTTTTGGACACGGGCTGGCTCTCCGAGGAGACCAAGGCCGATCCCACCCGGGTCGACAAGCCCTACGCCTGGATCATCGATCCGCTGGACGGCACCCGCGAGTTCACCCTCGGCATCCCCGAGTTCTGCGTCAGCGTCGCCTTCATCCGGGGCGAGGAGGCAGTGGTCGGCGTGCTCTACAACCCCATCGAGGAGCAGCTCTTCAGCGGCATCGTCGGAGTCGGAGCCTGGCTCAACGGCGAGTCCTGCTCCACCACGGATCACGGCGCCCTGGACGGCGCTCGCGTGGTCTGCAGCCGGAGCGAGGAGAAGAAGGGCTGGTTCGACCCCTGGAAGGCCCAGCTCGACCTCATCCCAACCGGCTCGGTGGCCTACAAGTTCGGCCTCGTCGCCGCGGGTCTCGCAGAGGCCACCTTCACGAACAAGCCCCGCAACGAGTGGGACATCGCCGGTGGCGTCGCCATCGTCCACGCCGCGGGCGGACGGACCTCCAACCGCCACGGCCAGCCCTATCGCTTCAACCAGCCGAACCCGCTCAAGGACGGCGTCTGTGGCACCAACGGCGCCATCCACGACAACATCCTCGGCGTGATGAAGCAGCAGGCCGGCTGAAGCTCAGCGCTCGATGAGCACCAGCAGGTCGTCGGCCCCGTCGAGGTCGATGTCCCCCACGACCACGGACGCTGCCTGCTCGAAGGACGCGTCCGGCTCCTCCTGGATGCGGGGCCAGTCGTTGAAGCCCACGCCACCTCGGTAGACGTTCACAGAGTCACCGTGGGTGACGAGGTCGTCATGACCGTCGCCGTTGAGGTCGCCGATCGACACCGCCCCGCCCGGGAAGAGGTACTGGGGCGACCTCGAGCCGATGGCCAGCTGGCTGCCATCGAAGAGGAGGGTAGCGTCCGAGCCGAAGGCCCCTATGGCGACGTCGATGTCCCCGTCGGCGTCGATGTCCCCTGTGGCGATCGAGGAGCCGGCGTAGTCCTGCCCGAGCAGCCCGAAGAGCGAGAGGGTCCCGGCCCCCTCGATCGAGCCGCCGGGCGAGGCCGGGAGCTCGAAGACAGCGCCGACGGCCTCGTGGTCCCCGTCTTCGAAGGGTGCGCCCGCGAGCACCTCGCCCTCTCTACAGCCCAGGGCCCGGCCGAGCTGGGCCCCTTCGGTCGCCGAGGCCCAGCGGGTGCCAACCGCCGCGACCGGCAGCTCGCCGGTCTCCTCCTCGACGAGGTAGACCGCGCCTCCCAGGAGCGCCCCGGACTGTTGCCAGGGCGCCGCCAGGCCGAGGGTGTCCTCGCAGAGAGCGACGACCTCGCCGAGGTGATCGAAGGCGGCCTCGCCGTGGAGGATCAGCTCTGCGCTGGAGGCGGCGACCTCGCCGACCGGGAGCTCCGCGAAGAGCCAGGCGGCGCCTGCGTCTGGCGAGGTGGTGCCCGCGTCGGTGTCCGGACCGCCCACGAGCAGACCACGCGGCCCGTGGGAGATCGATGCGCCGAAGCGTGACTCCCGGGGGCCGACGAGATGGCCGATGGTGATGTCCTCTATGCGGACCCTCCCGAGATCGGAGGCATCCAGCACGTGCACCTCGTCGAGCTCTGGCAGCCCGACGATCAACAGACCCTCTGCGACCGCTACGGCCCAGCCCTGGCCCTGGGCCTTGGTGCCGTCGATCAACAGACCGCTGTCGATGGCCTGCCCGCGCGTCGTCGTGAGCTTGTCGTCCCCGGCCAGCACCGCCAGGAGCGAGCTTCCGGCGTCGGGGTCTCCCCCTGTGCACGCGCTGAGTACAGTCAGGATCACGTTTTCTTTCTAATAGGCCCACTTGAAGTGTCAGGATGGGTGCACCTCGAAGGGAGGATGGAATGGAAGTTCGTCACCTGGTCCTCGGACTGTCGCTCGGTGGGCTCGTCGCCTGTGGAGCGGTCGGAGGCATGGCGGGAATGAGCATGGGCGAAGCGCTCAGCTACGGTCACATCGGAACCAGCGTGGTCTGTCTCGGCAGCGACGCTGGCGATCGGGCTTGGGACTGGCGAGAGGACGGGGCCTGGAACATCCAGGGCACGGTCGTGAGCCAGGACCGGGACGGCCGCAGCGTCGGCAACGTCGATCCCTGCTGGGGACCGCCCTCGCGCGTGATCGTCATCGAAGACGAGGCAGGCGCCACCTGGGCCCTCGGCTACCGCTGGCACAGCAACAGCATGGGCGACACCACGCCCGAGATCAGCGTGGAGGAGGGCGACACGGTCAGCGTCGTCTACCGGCCTGGCGAGACCCCGGGCTCCGCGGGCTTCGCCGTCTTCGACGAGGACGACAGCCTGGTCTACGCCATCGAGAGCGGTCGCGCGGGCCGTGGACTCCAGGACCACGACGTCCCGGGGCTGACGGTCAACACAGGCGAGGTCGTGGGCTCCGGCACCACCGACGACGGCTGCGAGCAGAGCGCGTACACGCTGGAGTTCGAGACGGCTACCGGCGACACCTCTTCCCTGCCCCCGGGCGGCGATGACCGGCTGGTCATCGATGAAGGGACCTCCGGCTACACCCTCTGCAACATCAACAGCTACGAGTCGGACTGCGACAACGACGTGCCGGAGAGCAGCTGGATCCTGTTCAACGGCGGGGAGATGTAGCCCGAGAGGGGGCTACTCCTTCTTTGGCGCGTCGGAGTCGACGGGGTCGCCCTCGACCTTGTCCCGGATGGCCTCTGGGACCTCGTCGACCGTTGGCATTGGCACCGGGACGACTTCGTCGCTCGGCACCAGCACCTCTGTCTCGGGGTCGAAGGTGCCGCCGGTGGTGTGCATCTGCTTCGTGTAGCTGAAGCCGTGGGGGTACTCGATGGTCACGTCGTAGCTGCCTGCGGGCAGGTTGTGGACCTCTGCGGTCGTCAGCGGGCCGAGGCGGCCGACCTTGACCCCGTTGATCGAGATGAACTCGAAGGTCGTGGACTTGTTCTGGATGTGGAGGTCGCCCGTGCCGCCGGCCTCGTCTGCCTGCTTCGGCTCGACCTGGCTCGGGAACTGCTCCGCGTCGACGAAGACCTCGAGGAAGAACTCGAGGTTCCCAGTCGTGTAGGTGGGGTCCACGTTCCAGATCCCGAAGCCTTCTGAGCCCTCTGCATGGGCGAGCGACAGCGCGGAGAGAAGGAGCAGCATGGTTTTCCTCTACTGGTTCACGGCCTCGAGGCCGGAGAATGCGGTCAGGGTCTTGATGATCTCGTGGCTGGTCCCGTCGCTCTTGTCCTGGACGTGGGTCTCTTCGACGAGTCCGATGCCGGGGACGTAGTAGGAGTCGACGAAGCCGGTGGCCTCGAAGGCGCCGAAGACACCGCCGAAGCCCTCTGAGGTCATGTTGTAGGTGTTTGTGATCCGGTAGCCATTGTAGGTGACACCGAGCACTTCGACGTCCTTCCAGCCGATCTCGAGGTAGGTCCCCTGGACGTCGACCGTCATCTGGACCGACTCACCGCCGGTCTTGTCCTCGGACATGATGTTGACGGTGTGCTCGTAGTTCCAGCTGCCGACGCCGCCCGCGACGGACTCGTCCGGCAGGTACATCGTGTAGGGCTCGTACTGGAGGTAGTTCAGGCCGTAGAAGCCGAAGCTGGCCGCGAAGGTGGAGTAGTTGTAGTCGTAGGGGTCCTGGACCAGGAAGAGACCCTCTCCGTCCGAGTTGCAGCTGTAGCGCAGGGTGCCGTCCCACTCGCTGATCCAGCCCAGCACGAGGTGGCTCGCGACGTGGTACTCGTCGCCGACCGCCCCCTCGCCGAGCTGGGCCTCCGTGCCCTCGTCGGTGCCGTTGAGGATCGTGTAGTCGCGGGTCCATCCGCTCAGGTCGACGGGGTCGAGCCAGTTGCCGCAGTCCCCATCCCAGGGAATGTCCGTGTCCGCGTCGCTGTCCGCGTCCGAGTCGCCGTCGGCGTCCGAGTCACCGTCTGCGTCGGTGTCCGTGTCGGTGTCTCCCTCGGCGCCTGAGTCGTCGAGCAGGTCGGTCCCCTGGTTGTACGTCGCGCCGCCGCAGCCGAGCGCGAGGATGATGATGCTCATGGCGACTCCAGGGAAGCAGGACCATGTAGCATGACGGCGTTCCGAGGGGCCAGTGCTGCTCGTCCGTGACATCGATGAGCTCCTCACCATGGACGGCCCGGCGCTACGAGGCGGGGCGGTGGCGTTTCAGGGCGGTCGGGTCGTCTGGACGGGCCCGAGCGCGGCGGCGCCCGATGCGGACGAGGTCCTGGACGGCTCCGGCTGCATCGGGCTCCCGGGGCTCGTCGACTGCCACACCCACGCCCTGTTCGCCGGCTCCCGAGCCCGGGAGTTCCAACGGCGCCTCGCGGGCGAGGACTACAGCACCATCCTCGAAGAGGGCGGCGGCATCCTCGGTACGGTCCGCGCGACGCGAGAGGCCACAGACGAGGAACTCGCCGAGAGCCTCGAGGCTCGCCTCCAGGACTTCCTGGAGCAAGGGGTGACCACCGTCGAGGTCAAGACCGGCTACGCCCTGTCCACCGAGCACGAGCTGCGCTGCCTGCGACTGATGGAACAGCGCAGCTGGCCGACGCGCGTGCTCCGTACTTTCTTGGGCGCGCACACGGTGCCTGCCGAGTGGCGCCCGGACCGGGCCGGCTACGTCCGGCACCTCGTCGAGGAGATGCTGCCCGTCGTGGCCGAGCACGCCCAGTTCATCGACGTCTACTGCGACCGGGGGGCCTTCACGCTCGAGATGGCCCGGACGGTGCTCTCGGCGGGCATGGCTCGAGGGCTGAAGGGGCGCATCCACGCCGAGCAGGTCGAACACACCGGCAGCGCCTCGCTGGCCGCGGAGCTCGGCTGCACCTCGGCGGACCACCTCGAGCGCATCTCGGTCGAGGGCATCGAGGCCATGGCCGCAGCCGGCACCGTGGCGGTGCTCCTTCCCGGAGCGCGGCTCTACCTTCGGGATCCGGCTCCTCCGGTCGAGGCGATGCGTGAGGCCGGGGTCCCGCTGGCGGTGGCCACCGACTTCAACCCGGGGACCTCTCCGGTGAGGTCGCTCCTCGGGGCCGCGACGCTGGCCTGCGTGGACATGGGGCTGTCGGTCGACGAGGCCCTCCTCGGAGTCACGAGGAACGCGGGGGCGGCGCTGGGCCGAGAGGACCTGGGCTGGTTGGGGCCAGGCAGCGCGGGGGACATGGCCCTGTTCTCTCCACCTCCGGGTGAGCCGAGGGATGCGGCGGTGCTCGTGCAGTACCTCGGCGGACATCGCGCGGCTGCGGTGGTGCGGAACGGTCGCGTAGTCTGGAGTTCATGATCCAGGCGATTCGATATCGGCCAGGGCTCCTGGAGCTGCTCGACCAGCGGCGGTTGCCAGAGGTGGAGCACTGGAACGGTGTCGTCGACGCGGCGGGCGCCGCCGGGTCGATCCGGGACATGGTCGTCCGCGGTGCCCCGGCCATCGCCATCACCGCCGCCTACGGGCTCGCCTTGTCCGTGCGCCGGAGGCAGGACCGGGCCGCCGCCAGGGAGATCCTGCTCGCCGCACGGCCCACCGCCGTGCACCTGCGCTGGGCGCTGGAGCGGCTCGACCGTGTGCCCGACTCGGAGCTCGAGGCCGAGGCCATCGCGATCCACCGAGAGGACCTCGAGACCAACCGGGCCATCGGCGACTCGGGCGCAAGGGTGCTCCCACCCGGCGGCGTGCTGACCATCTGCAACACCGGCTCGCTGGCCACTGGAGGCTGGGGCACGGCCCTGGGCGTGATCCGGAGCATGGTTTGTCAAGGTCAGGCGCTGCGCGTCTATGCCTGCGAGACACGCCCCTATCTGCAGGGGGCCCGCCTGACGGCCTGGGAGTGTCAGCGCGAGGGCATCCCGTGCACGCTCATCGCGGACTCGATGGCCGGGGCCCTGATGGCCGCGGGGAAGGTCTCCAGCGTCATCGTCGGCGCCGATAGGGTCGCCAACAACGGTGACGTCGCCAACAAGATCGGGACCTACTCCCTGGCAGTGCTGGCGCGCCATCACGGCATCCCGTTCTATGTCGCCTTCCCTCGCGCGACCCTCGACCCACGCTGCCCCAGCGGGCGCCACATCCCCATCGAGGAGCGCGGCGCCACGGAGCTCACCTGCGTGCGCGGCACTCGCATCGCCCCTCGCGGCGTGCGTGTCTGGAACCCAGCCTTCGACGTTACGCCCGCGGCCCTCGTGACGGGCTGGATCGTCGAAGATGGCTCATGGAGCCCGGATGCGGGTTAAAAGGGACCTCTCAGGCGTGGAGAAGCCATGATTGCCGCCGTGCCGCTCTGGACCCTCGGCGTCCCCGAGTTGCTCATCATCCTGGCCCTGGTGCTCATCCTCTTCGGAGTGGGCAAGCTGCCGAGCGTGCTGAAGTCCATGGGCCAGGGCGTGCGTGAGTTCCGCAACGCCTCAGAGGGCGACGAAGAAGACGACAAGAAGATCGACAAGAAGGAAGAAGAGGTCGAGAAGAGCCTGTAGCCCCGCGGGTCGCTACCTCTCGGCGAACTTCAGGCAGTTCTTCTTCAACTTCGGGCTCGACACAGCGCCGCAGATCTCGACCGCGTGCTCCGGGTCGAAGCGCTTCACGTTCGCGCTCACACCCAGCCGGCAGCTGTCTGCGTAGGCGCCGCCTTCCTCCTTGCAGGTGCTGATCGCAGCGTCGAGGTCCGACTCGCTCAGGGCCCAGCCCAGGCCGTGGAAGCACTGCTGGGGGTGGATGTCGTCCCTGGTCGGCACCCGCCGGCAGATCTCCAGGGCCTTCGGCACGTCGACCCGACCCAGGTACTTGCCGAGGCCGTGGTAGCAGCCCTTCAGCTGCAGGGGCGTCATCTCGGCCGTCTGGCACCATGAGAAGGCGTTGTCCGGGTCGTACTGTGCGATCTCGCCGTTGACGTCGTGGCGGCAGAAGTTCTTCCAGTCCAGCGCTCTCTCGCAGGTGTCGCGAGCGTAGTCGGGGTCCAGGGTCGAGTGAGCCAGGGCGATTCCGAACCAGCACTGGCCGTGCCAGGTGCGGTCCTCTACCGGGATCAGGGTCTCGCAAGCCTCCTCGGACCACTCCCGGTCCACCGTCGAGTGGAGCTCGGCGACGTCGGCGTAGCAGGCGTGGAGGTCCTCTTCGAAGCGGACCTCTCGGCAAGCCTCCAGGGCGCCCTCCGGGTCTCGCTCTGCTCGTTGGACTGCCAGGGCCCTCCAGCAGGCGTCGCGGAGGTCCAGGTCCCGATCGATGGCTCGACAGGCTTCCTCGCTGTAGCCGGGCCCATCCCCGACGCCCTCGGCGGCTCGCGCGCCCTCCGGCTTCGGAGGCACGGCGATGATCTCGGCGACCGTCTGGGGGGGGATGGGTGCTTCGTCGTCTGGAGCGCCGATGCGCAGGAACTCCACCGCCCCGACACAGAGCGTCAACACCGCGAGGTAGAGGCCTTCGAAGGCGAAGCGGCTCACTCGGTCGGGGGATCCGTCTCGGGCAGCTCGTCGAGGTCCTCCTGCTGGATGTACCCGATGCTCATCATGAGCTCGATCTGCTCTTTCTCGGTCATCGGGCGGTCCACTTCCAGCTCCGGCTCCGGCTCCGGCTCCGCGGGCCAGAACACCCACAGGCCACCAGCTCCCACGGCCAGGAGCACGACGGCTGCGGCGAGGATGCGCGCGTTCATGCGGCGTATCATAGCTCCCTGTGCAGGGAGTCGATGCCGTCGTCGAGCGCCTCCGGGTCCTCCTCTCCCAAGGGGAGCGGGGCCTGGCCTACGCCCTCGCCGACAACCTCGCGCTCCGCATGCAGGCCATCGCCGATCGCAGCCTGCTCCCAGAGGTCATCCGGACCTTCACCCGCACGGTGGACGACGCGACCTTGCTGGCCGTGCTCCACCTGCTGACCGTGAAGGGCCGTGGCGGCAGCCCGAGGTTCCGCCGCGCCGCCACCGAGCTCGCGCTGAACTCGAAGCTCTTCCGGGACAGCCTGGACTACGACCGCATCGAAGACCTCTACACCGCGGCATACGCGGCGGATCTGAAGGAGGTCATCCCGCTCTTCTTCAGCGACCGCCACAAGCCGGGGATCACCGTCGAGGAGGCCGCACCCGACAACGAGCACCTCGAGCTCCCGCTGGGCCGCCGCAAGGCGATGGCCCGCACCTTCGACCGGGACGTGATCGATCGGCTCCTGCGCGACAAGCACCCGGCGGTGGTGGAGATCCTTCTGTCCAATCCGCGGCTCCTCGAGCGAGACGTCATCACCATCGCGGCGCTGAGACCCACGAAGCCGGCGGTCCTCGAGCTCATCGTCCAGCATCGGCGGTGGGCCCCCCGCTACGACGTGCGAAAGGCGGTCGCCTGCAATCCGTACTGTCCGCACCCGATCGCCGCTCGGCTGATGCACACCTTCCGAGTCCAGGACCTGCAGTTCATCGCCGGCAGCTCCGTGCTCAACGATCACATCCGCGACGAAGCCCGCCGCCTGCTCCGCGAGCGACGTGACCCCAAGAAGAAGCCGGTCATCAGGGGCCGGCCAATCGAGGAGCTCGTGGAGCAGGGGACGGGTCCGGCTCCGGTCCCGGAGATCCGAGGGCGGCCGATCGACGAGCTCGCCGCGCAGGTCAGCCCGCTCCGCCGCAAGGGTCCCGAGGTCACAGACTCGAGCGACTGACCGCGACGACCGTGACGTCCTCGACCCCGGCTTGCTGCGCCGTGAACAGCAGCTTGCGGAGGAGCACGTAGGGAGCTTCTTCGTCCATGCGCACCTGCACCGGCCCCGGCTTCTTGGCGAGCACGTCGTTGAGCTCGCGAATGAGCGTGTCGTCGTGCTCGACGTAGTAGCGCGTGCCCGCGATCCGGATGCCCTCGATGTAGATGCCATCGTCCGTGATGTCGATCTGGGTCGCGCTCTTCACGGGCGCCTCGCTCGTCGAGGTCGGGAGCTCGAAGGTGGTGTCGTCCGCGCGCACGGGTGGATCCGTGGACCAGGACTTCAGCAGGAAGACCAGGAGGATGGTCAGCATGTCCACCATGGGGGCCAGGGCGGCGGCGGCGGTCGCCACGCCAGGGCGCTTCGGCTTGCGGAGGCGCCTCACTCGGGCCCGGCCGCCTGGCCCCCGAGGGCGACCTCCGGGAAGAGCTCGCCGTGGGCGTCGGAGCGCAGGGCGTCCATCAGGTGCACGACGTCGCCCCCCGGCACGCCGTCGTCCGGCGCCAGCAGCACGGCATCGCGGTCGGGGTCCACGGACTTGAGCTGGCGGAGCGCCAGCTGGAGCCCGGCGAGGTCGAGGCCGTACTCGGTCCCGGGAAGCTCGACGACGCGCTGCTGGACATCACCTGCGTCCGCGCCGACGTCCGTGCGTCGCACCGAGGCCGAGACCCGCAGGTCCTCGCCCAGCACGTCGACGACGAGGTCCTCGACGATGCCCGCGGGATCCGGTGGCAGGGTCGCCGCGGCGGGTGGCACGTGCAGGTCGAGGCCCACGAGCTTCTGGACAGAGGTCGTGAGCAGCAGGAAGGGCATGAGCAGGAACATCAGCGCCACGATGCTGAGCAGCGCGGGGCGTAGGTCGACCTCTGTGGAGGCTACTCGGCTCAGTCGGCGGATGCCTTCCTCCGCAGGACCACGACGAGCTGCCCCGCCAGGACCTCGATCTCGGCCACTCGGCGTCTGACGAGCGCGCTCAACCAGGCGTGGAGGCCGAGCGCCGGGATGCCGACGACGAGGCCGAACGCGGTCGTCGCCATGGCCGTGCTGATCCCTTCGGACAAGCGCACTGCGCGCTGGCCCGCCGAGGCGTCGCCGAGGCCCGAGAAGGCGAGCATGAGCCCGTACACAGTGCCGAGCAGGCCGAGCATCGTGGCCATGTTCGCGATGGTGCCGACGTAGTCCACGCGGTTGGAGAGCCTTGCTTCGGCAGCTGCGGTGGCGGCGCCCATGGCGTCCCACGCTGCCTCTGCGTCGGACTCGGCGGCGCCGGCGCGCAGGACGTTGCCCAACGGTGTCGCGCCCGCCGCCTCTGCCGCCGCCTGCGGGTCCTGGAGCTTGGACGCCACTGCCTTCGTGTCCACCCGCCACCTCAGCAGCAAGAGGAAGGCGCGCTCGAGCCCCACCGCGAGGGCGAAGGCCATCAGCGCGGTGATGGCGTACATGAAGGCGCTGCCCGGCCCGGAGAAGGCCTCGATCAGGTAGTCCAGCATCTGCTCTCCGAGGGACGGTTATTGTCTCCCCCATGAGCCTGCTTGTCTTTCTCGCGTGCCAGCCCGACCCCGCCTCGTGGACCACGCTCGCCGACTGCGAAGGCCTCGACGGCGCCTCGCAGGACGAGTGCTTCCTCAAGATCGGCGTCGAGACGGCCAAGACGGACCAGGCCGCCGGCGTCGCGATCATCGAGGGCATCGGCGATCCCCTCGTGAAAGACTACGGCTGGCACAGCCTCACGCGGGACGTCGATCCCACCACCTACCAGTGGTGCGAGAGGATCGAGAACGAGAAGCTCGCGGAGCGTTGCCGGGTCATCGTCTCGCGACCGCACATGCACCAGCACCTGGTGGACCGGGCGGAGCCGGGTGCAGTCGGTGGAGAGAAGGGCCGCAAGGCGGGTCGTGAGGGGCCGCCGCCGAACTGAGCGGGCGGCCGCGAGCCGCGTGCCGGGAGCGGAGAACCTCCCCCGCTGACCCCTCACCGCAAGAGATGGAGGAGACGCTAGACTATTGCCTTGGTGGGCCCGGCGGGGGAGGTTGGCTCTCGTGACGATGGAGTGCCGTCCATCGTCTGCGAACTACTTTACGCACCTTGTCGGAGACTCGCAACCGGCAAAGCGCGTCAACTCCGTGTCGAGGCTCTCGCGTCGACCTTCGCTTGCACGGCTCGCACCATCTCGCCGAGCCGGTAGGGCTTGCGGAAGACGCCCGCGGCCACGCCCTCCAGCTGGCGATCCGAGACCACCTGCTTGTCGTGGCCGGTGGACACGAAGACCAGGGTGGCGGGGTAGCGCTCCACCAGGTGGGTGATGAGGTCACGGCCGCTGATCCCCGCCATCTGCCAGTCCACGAGAGCGGCGTCGAAGGGCTCCTTGTCGTTCGCCAGGAGCACGATGGCCTCGCGCCCGCTGGAGGCGCAGCAGACCTCGTGTCCGACCGCGTCGAGGTACTCGGAGAGCACATCGCGGATCTCTGGATCGTCGTCGACGAGGAGGAGCCGCACCGGCACCCGGGGTGTGTCCGCCGCGGAGGTTAGCAGGCACTCCTTTCACCTACACCTGGGGGCGTCGGCTTGGCCGAATGTTGACCCTCCTCTGGGCCGCGAACCCCTAAGTTCAGCAGCCTCGAGCCAGAAGTGGACACCCCCGGAGGCCGCGACGTCCCCGCTCCGCCAGGCACTAGCGCCCTTCGCGCGACGCATCCGCACCCAGCGCTCCCTCGAGTACATCGGCTGGGCGGCGGTGCCCTCGGTCGTGCTCGCGCTGCTCCCGCTGGCGGATGTCTCGCCCGTGGCCATCGTCGCCGCCGGGGTGGTCCTCTGCGCGGCTGGGATCGCGGGCCTGGCGCTGCCGATCGATCTCGGCGTCGCGGCGCGTCTGGCGGATCGCCACGGGGCGCTCCACGCGGTCTGTGACACCGCCCTGCACCTCGAGGCCACCCGCCACCCGGCAGCCGAGGCGGTTGGCCTCGATGCCCTCGACGCGCTCGGGGCGCTGGAGCCGCCGCCGCTCCGACGTCCGCGCGGTCTGTTCGCCCTTGGGGCGGCCACGTGCCTGGCGCTGGTCCTCGTCGGCGTCTTGCGGGCGCTGGAGCCGGAGCCGGAGCCGGAAGCCGGACCAGGAGACGACCTCCTCGCCCAGCTCGACACCATCGAGTCGGATGCGCGCCGCAAGGGACAGGTGGAGCTCGTTGAGGCGGTCCAGGAGCTCCGAGCCCGCGTCCAGGCCGTCCAGGCCGCTTCGGAGACTCGGCGGACCGAGCCCGTCGCGCGTCACGAGCCTCCTCCCCCCCCCGTGACCCCGCCTGCACCGCCGCCCCCGGAGCCGGAAGAGGAGCTCCCGCCTGAGTTCAACAGCCAGGCCGCATACGACGAGGCCCTCGACGAGGCCCGCGAGGGCATGCTGTCGGACGACCAGCTGCTCGCCGAGTTCTCCGCCCAGATCGAGAGCCGGCTGATGGAGGTCACCGCGCTCGAGCAGATGGGCAACGACCTCCTCGGCGCCACGCTCAGCGGCGTCGAGATGAGCGGACAGGGAAGCTACCCGGAGTTCGATGGGACCGCGCCCCTCGGGCAAGAGCGCTCGATGAACCAGGCGAGCAGCATGCTCCCGGAGCAGTTCCAGCAGAACACGGTCGACCCGGTCTCGACCTCGGGCATGCAGAACCTGGAGGAGAGCTTCAGCGAGTCCCACGAGCTCGCCCAGGGGCTCCAGAAGACCTACCAGGACTTCCTCGAGGCCTACGCCGACGCGCTCCGCGACGAGCTCGTGGACGCCCTCGAGGAGGCCCAGGAGTCTCAGCGCCTCGCCGAGGGTGAGGGCTCACGCCATCTCGACAACACCGGCACTGGCAACTTCGAGAGCGGCCAGCACACCGCGGACTCGCCCACGCAGCAAAAGTCCGACGGCACCGACAACGCCAACTTCGCCCCCCGAGACGACATGGAAGGAGCGGTCCAGAGCATGCAGCTGGCCGACCTCGCCGGGAAGGGAAAGCGCATGGAAGGTGGAGGCGGGACCGGCGGCCCCAGCGGTACGCCGAACGAGGGTGCGGGTGAGCTCGGCGAGGCGGGCGGCGACCTCGAGCAGCTCCAAGGGGGCTTCGGGCCTGGCAACCTCACGGACGAGCAGCGACAGCAGGTCCTCGAGGCCGTCGAGGGCAAGGCCATCCAGACGGGTCCGGGCAGCGACTTCGACGACGCCTGGACCGGCTACTTCGACGAGGTCGACCGGGCCCTGTTCGAAGAGGACATGCCGCCGCTCATGCAGAACATGGTCGCGGCCTATTTCGCGGGATTGAAGGAGGAGCGATGACTCCGGCAGAGTTCCAGGCAGCCTTTGGCGCCGTGCGGGAGCAGGTGCAGCGCGTGATCGTGGGCCTCGACGATGTCGTCGATGGCGTGCTGACCGCGCTGTTTGCGGATGGAAACGTGTTGCTGGAGGGGCTCCCTGGCTTGGGCAAGACCCGGCTCGTGAACGCGCTGGCCCAGTCGCTGGACCTGGAGGCCGCGCGCATCCAGTTCACCCCCGACCTGATGCCGGCGGACGTGACCGGCACCCACCTCGTCAGCACCGACGATGTCGGACGCAAGCACTTCAGCCTGCGGCGCGGCCCGATCTTCGCCAACGTGGTGCTCGCCGACGAGATCAACCGCGCGACGCCCAAGACGCAGTCGGCGCTCCTGGAGGCGATGCAGGAGCGCCAGGTCACGCTGCTCGGCGAGACCCACGTGCTGCCTGCGCCCTTCATCGTCGTGGCGACGCAGAACCCGCTGGAGATGGAGGGCACCTACCCCCTGCCAGAGGCACAGCTGGACCGCTTCCTGGTCAAGCTCCACCTCGGTCTTCCAGGCGAGGACGCCCTGCTGACGATCCTCGACAGGACCACCGGCACGAAGGACCCCCAGCCGGAGGCGGTGCTCGACGGGCACGGCATCCAGGCGATGCGCCGGACGGTGCGCGAGGTGCCGACATCGCCCGAGACGCTGCGCCTGGCGGTGCGCATCCTGCTGAACACCCACCCAAAGCACGGTCCCGACGCCGCCGGGCGCTACGTCCGCTTCGGCGCGTCTCCCCGCGGCGTCCAGAGCATGGTGCTCGCTGGCAAGGTGCGGGCACTCGTCGAGCGCGGCGGCAATCGCCAGCCGGTGCTCGCGCCAGAGGACCTCGCCGCGGTCGCACCAGCCTGCCTGCGACACCGCATCATCCTGAACTTCGAGGGAGAGGCAGAGGGCGTCGATGTCGATGAGCTCGTCGCCGACGCCGTCGCCGCCGCCAAGAAGAGCATGGGCTGACATGGACCTCTCGCCCGGCTTTCTCGCAAAGCTCGAGCTGCTCCGCATCGCCACTCGTCGGGTGCACTCCGGGCGCTACGCCGCTCGCACGCGCAGCCGGCGCCTCGGAGCTGGCATCGACTTCGCTGACCACCGGGCCTACACGCCGGGCGACGACCTGAAGTACGTCGACTGGACCCTCTACGGGCGCCTCGACCAGCTCATGATCCGGCTGTCCGAGGAGGAGACCGAGCTCAACGTGCACCTGCTGGTGGACGTGTCGCGCTCGATGGAGCTCGATGTCGGGCCCGTCCGCGGCGACACGAAGGCACGGGTCGCGAGGGAGGTCGCCACGGCGCTGTCCTACGTCGCGCTGTCCAACCTCGACCAGGTCCACCTCTGGCCATTCGCCGGCAACCTCGGTCGCCCCTTCCGTCCGGCCCGTCGCCGCGCCGAGGTCCTGCGACTGTGGCGCCACCTCGGCGAGGTCGAGCTCGAGCCTGGCACCGACATCGAAGGCGCCGTGAGGCGCATGTTGCAGCTCACCCAGGCTCGCGGTGTCGCCATCCTGATCAGCGACTTCCCGGGCACCAGCTGGCGGACAGCGGTCGACCGCCTGCTGCACGAGCGCTTCGATGTCGGCCTCGTCCAGCTCTCGGCGCCGGGGGAGATCGAGCTTCCGCTGCTCGGCGAGCGCTTCGATCTACAGGATGGGGAGACCGGCGAGGTCCTGCGCGGTGTCAGCCGGGAGCAGGTCGACCGCATCCGTCGTGAGGGCCGGCGAGACCGTCGTGATGTGGGCCGCTACTGCGTCTCTCGAGGTATCCCCCTGGTGCAGACGGTCACCGGTGACCCGACCGACCTGGAGCACCTCGTCCTGACGCTCTTGCGAGGGAAGGGCCTGCTCCGGTGAGTCTGCTCTCGGTCGCCCAGGCCGGCGGACTGTTCGCGGTCTGTGCGGCGTTGCTCTTGCTCTTGTTCTTCCTCCGTCGGAAGGCCAGGCTGGTCATCGTGCCCAGCCTGGAGCCCTGGCGGGAGCGGGTGAAGGGGCGGGTGAATCCCCTCTGGAGGGAGATCATCGCGCTGTTGTTGCAGCTGCTCGCGGCTGGGTTGTTGTGCGCGGCCCTGGTCGAGGCGGAACCCGACGAGGCCGAGGAGGCCAGCCGGCGCGTGCTCGTCGTCGACGCGTCCCCGTCGATGGCTCCCCGTATGGAGTCCGCTGCGGCCCTGGCCCGGGCGCTGGAGGCCGGCCTGGTGCTGGCGGGCCAGGACGTGCAGCTGCTCGCCAGCCCGAGCGACTCCCCGCAACAGCGAGAGGCCGGGTTGCGGCGCGCGGCGGCTGGAAACGGCGAGGCTGACCTGGAGCTCGGCGTCGCGCTCGCCCGGGAGCTCGGCTTCGACCCGATCGTGGTCTCGGACAGGGACATCGAGGGTCTCGACGTGCGCATCGTCGGGGACGCCGCCCCCGACGTGTCCATCGACGAGGTCGCCGCCAGCGCCGGGCCCGGGTTGCCGCCGGAGTACGCGATCCGGCTGGTCGTGGTCAACCACGACGCCCAGGCACGGGAGGTGGAGGTCCAGCTGGAGAGCGCCACCGCTGTCCTCGGCGTCGTCCAGCTCTCCATAGGGGCCGGAGAACGCCTCGAGCAGACCTTCCGCATGGATCCGGTCGAGGGGGACTGGGTCCTCGCGCGGCTCGTCGACCACGAGGACAGCCTGCCTGCGAACGACCAGGCATACGCGCTGTTGCCGTCGCTTCGGCCAGCTCGCGCCTGGCTGGTCTCCGATGGCAACCGATACCTGGAGGACGTGCTCCGCCTGATGCCGGGCCTGGAGCTTCGGGTCCTTTCCCCGGACGCCTACCGCCGGCCTCCGAGCGACCTCGACCTGGTGATCTTCGACCGCGTTGCTCCAGCCGGTCGGGTGTCCTGCGCGAGCGTGTACCTGGACCCACCGCCGGCCAGTGGGCCCTTTCCGCCGGTGGGCCGGGCCTCGGAGCCCGAGTTCACGACCTGGGACTACACCCACCAGCTGCTCCGTGGCGTGACCTTCCGCCACCTCGCGGTGGAAGAGGTGAGCGTGCTCAGCCTGCCTCGGCTGAGGGGGCGCGTCATAGCGTCGACGGACGACGGCCCGGCGATCGTGGCCTCCGCCGAGAGCCCGCCGACACTGGCCGTGGGCTTCGATCTGCGGCGCTCCGATCTGCCGCTGACCGTTGCCTTCCCGCAGCTCGTCTACAACCTGCTGCTCTGGGCGCGCCAGGACGCCACGTCCCTGGCGCCCGGGCTGGCCTCGACCACCGCGGATGGCATCGCGGTGGATCCAGGAGCGCCCGTGCGTGTGCAGCGCGTCGACGCCCCCGGCGCCTGGGACTTCGACGCCGGAATCAGCCGGGTAGGGGACCTGTCTCCTGGTGTGTACCGCGTAGAGGACCGCACCGGAGAGCGCCTGGTGGCCCTCCGGTACCCGCCCGATGAGCACGCCACGATGGCGATCGGAGAGGCAATCTCGGTCCCCGCCGAGCGCGAAAAGCAGAGCCCGACGCGTCCGCCGCACGTCTTCCTCGCCCTTGGTGCCCTGGGCATCCTGCTCACCGAGTTCCTCGTGGCGCCGCGATGAGCTGGGCGACCCCGACGGAGCTGTGGACCGAGCCGCTCGAGGTCCTCGATCCGGTCTTCCTCTGGCTGCTCGTCCTCCCACCGCTGTTGGTCTTCGTCCTGCCGAAGACCAACGCGCTCGCGGATCGGGCCCGCAACCTGGGCTCCCTGCTTGTCCGCATCCTGGCGCTGTGGGCGCTGGTCCTCGCCGCCGCCCGACCGGTGACGCTGCGAGACGTGCCGGATCTGTCCCTGGTCGTCGCGGTGGATGCTTCCGGCTCCATGAGCGAGGCGCGCCTGGCGGATGTCCGTGGGCTGGTGGAGGGCTACCTCGCCAACACGGATGTGCCCGTCGAGTGGGTAGAGGCCTCCGGGGACGACGAGACCGATCTGGCGGCGCTGGTCGACCTCGCGGTCGCGGCGGCGCCTCCCGCCGAGTCCCGGCGGGTGCTCCTGCTGAGTGACGGCGCCGACACCCGGGGTCAGGCTGGGGTCGAGCGGGTCGTTGCCGGGGCGGCGCTCGCGGGCGCGCGAGGCGTCCAGATCCACCCTGTCCCGCCGGGCGTCGCCGACGACAACCGCGGCGTCCACGGCCTCGACCTGCCCCTGGCGGTAGAGGCCTTCAGCCGGACCGAGGCCCTGGTGCGTGTGCACTCGACGGGCTCCGGTCCTGCGACGGTCGTCTTGCGTCTCGGAGACGAGGTCCTCGCCGAAGAGGACGTCGAGCTCGTGCCCGGCACCCAGGAGCTCCGGATGAGCTTCCGCGCTCCTCGGGCTGGCACGCACAAGGTCGAAGCCCTCGTCGATGGCGGCGATCCCTGGCCAGGGGACGACGCGCGCTCGGGCTGGATGGTGACCACGACGGACGGCCCGGTGCTCGTACATGGCAACCGCCACGAGGTCCTCGTCGCCGCCCTCCTCGCCCGTGGGGTCGAGGCGCGCTCGGTCTCGGAGATCCCGAATGCCACCCCGGAAGGGGCCGCGCTGGTGCTCCTCGCTCCGGACATGGAGGCCTGGGATCCCGAGCTCCCGGAGCGTCTGCAGGCGCTGGTGCGGGACGATGGCGTCGACCTCGTGCTGGCCGGCGGTCCGCAGGGGCTGGGCTCTGACGAGGAGTGGATGGAGCCCCTCGACCGGACGCTGCCGGTCGTCTTTCCCCAGAAGAAGAAGCGCCAGCCGCCGCCGCTGGCCGTCGCCTACGTCATCGACCGCTCGGACTCGATGGCTCGGGAGGGCAAGCTCGATCTGGCCGTGGCGGCGGTGACGCAGTCCGTCGAGATGCTGTCGCCGGACTCACGGGTCGGCGTGCTCACCTTCAGCGACTCCAGCGAGTGGATCGTCCCGCTCACCCGAGCCAAGAACAAGACAGCCATCATCGAGGCGGTCGGCAGCATCCGCGTCAGTGGCGGGACCGAGATCTACCCGGCCCTCGAGGTCGCCTTCGAGGCGCTGGCCGCCACCGACGCGCTCGTGCGCCACATCATCGTGCTCACCGACGGGCGGGGGAACACGCGCATCGACCAGCACAGCGACCTGATGAGGCGGATCTCGGCGAGCTCCGTCAGCGTCTCCACGGTCGCACTGTCCGCAGAGGCGGCGCGAGAGGAGCTGCAGCGAGTGGCGGATCGCGGTCGTGGTCGGGCCTGGTACACCGAGACCCTGGAGGACCTCCCCAAGATCTTCGTCGAGGAGACGATGACGCTCTTGCGGAAGAACGCCGTCGAAGAGGACGACTCGGTGCGCGCCATGCCCGGCAGCCCGCTCGCCGGCTCTCGTGACTGGTCCGCCGCGCCACTGTTGGGTGGCTACAACGAGGCTCGGGCCAAGCCGACCGCCTCCCTCGGTCTCGTCCTCGGCGACCGCAGCCGCCCCCTGTTGTCGAGCTGGCGCTACGGGCTCGGTTCGGCGACCGTCTTCAGCAGCGAGCTCGGGGGCGGCTGGGGCTCACGCTGGGTCGAGTGGGAGGGCTTCTCTCCCTGGCTCGCCGAGCTCGTCGAGGCCATCCGGCTGCGTCCGGAGACCAGAGAGCTGTTCATCTCCGTGGAGGCTACACAGGAGGGCGTCGTCGTCGTCCTCGATGTCCTCGACGTGCTCGGAGTGCCACGCGAGGGGCTCGTCCCGGAGCTGCGGATCCGCGGTGACGGGACAGAGCGCGAGGTGGACTTCGACGAGGTGGTTCCTGGTCGGTATGCGGCGACGGTGGAGTGGGACGGACCGCTCCTGCTGACCGCCGTCGTGCCCTCGGGGCCCGGCACCCCGGCGGGTGTCGTGCGGGCCCAGGTGGCGCCGCCGCCGTCGCCGGAGCTCAGCGGTACGCTCCTGGACATCGACCGCCTCGAGGCGATCGCGGCCGCCAGCGGAGGCCGCGTGCTACCGGACCCGCGCGTGCTCCTCGACGAGGGGGTTCGAGACCGTCGGGACCGTCGCCACCACTGGCTGTGGTTGCTCTGGACGGGCATCGGCAGTCTCCTCGTCGACGTCGCGATCCGTCGGATCCGAGGTGGCTCAGCGGTCGGCTGACCAGTCGTCCTCGAGGATGCGGAGCCCCATCTCCTGGATCCCGGCCGCCATCAGCGTGCCCGGGGCGAGATCCTCGGGAGCCAGCCAGCCAGGATCCTCGAAGTCGAGGCCACCCCCGGCGTCGTTCTCCGATTCCTCGCCCGTGTACGCGCTGTCGGGGTTGAGACGCACCCAGTGGCCGGCTTCCTGGAACGCGAGGCCCAGCCCGATGACGTGGGGGGCGTCGGGGATGACCTGGAAGTGGTCCTTCTCCGAGCCGAGCACGATCACCGCGAGGTCTTCTGGGGTGTCCTCCACCAGGATGGAGGCGTTGCGGAGGGCGAACCAGTCCAGCGACTCCTCCAGCGACATGACCCCCTCGCGGTCGCCGAGGGTCTCGAGGAGGAAGGGTGAGTGGAGGCGCCCTTCTTCGAGCAGGAGCCCCTCGAAGGTCGGCTCGTCCTCGTCGCGGACACCGTCGTCGTTGCGATCGAGCCAGGGGCGGCCGTCCCACTCGAGCTGGCTGTAGTCGACCTTGCAGATGAGCCCGCTGCCCTCCATCAGGGTGCACTCGCGGGTCTCGGGGAGGACCAGCTCGTCGAGCACGAACTGCGGTCCGGAGGGGGTCTCCCAGGTCACGAGTCCGCGGACCGCAGGGGGCTCGACCTCGGGATCCGTCAGCGTCGCCACGGCGAGGTTTCCGCCGTTGCTGCGACCGAAGAGCACCAGCGCGTCGACATCGACGGTCGCGAAGTAGTCGCGGATGGAGCAGCCGGAGTCGTCCGGGATCTCTCCCGAGGCGAATTGCAGCGCCCGGACCACCATTTTCCGGCTGGCGTGCCCGAAGTAGTCGCTCTCTTCGTCGTCGTCGCCGCCTCCCGGCAGGTCGAGTCGGACCTGGACGAGGCCGTGGCCCGCTGGCAGGCGCTCGACCAGCGTGCTCGGGGCCTGGTTCGCGTTGAAGCCCCCCATGAGCATCACGGTCGGGATGGCGGTCCCGATCTCTCCCTCGTCGCCGAGCAGCTCGATGTCGGTGCCCACCAGTGTGCTGCGCGCGATCGCCCAGTCACCGTCGACGAAGGTGCCGCAGTCAGGAGTCGACACCGAGTCCGAGTCGTGGACGACGGGGTCCTTGGGCGGGCAGCCGAGCAATAGCAGGAGCATCAGGCCGAGAGCGTCGAGGCGGCGCATTGCGCCTTCGCCGGCAGGATGATGGTGAAGGTGGAACCCTTGCCTGGTTCGGACTGCAGCTCGATGTGGCCGCCCATCTCCTGGATGAGCAGGCGTGAGATGGCGAGCCCGAGTCCGGAGCCACCATGGACGCGGGTGGAGCTCGTGTCGGCCTGGTAGAAGGGCTCGTAGAGGCGCCGCCTCTGCGTCTCGTCCATTCCGATACCGGTGTCGGCGACGCGAAAGCAGATCTGGTCCTCGGTTCCCCCGGCGAGGCGGCGGACGCTGAGCTGGATGCGTCCCCGCTCCGTGAACTTGCATGCGTTCGACAGGAGGTTGAACAGGACCTGCCGCACCCGGATCGGGTCGGCCACCATCGACCCGACGTCCGCTGGGCAGTCCAGCTCGACCCTGTTGCGGTTGTTCCGTGCCATCGGCTTGGCGATGGCCATGGCCTCTCTCGCGAGATCGCGCACCTCGAAGCGCTCCGGGTTCAGCTCCAGCTTGCCGGCCTCGACCTTGGAGAGGTCCAGGACGTCGCTGATGAGGTCGAGCAGGTGCATGCCCGAGGAGCGGATGCGCCCGAGGTCCTGCTTCGTGCTCCCGGGCGACAGCGTGTCCTGCTCGAGACCCTCCAACAGCATCTCGGAGTAGCCGATGACGGCGTTGAGCGGGGTGCGCAGCTCGTGGCTCATGTTGGCCAGGAAGGCGCTCTTGGCGCGGCTGGCAGCCAGGGCCTGGTCGCGGGCGACGGTCATCTCCTCGTTCAGGCGCCGGAGGTTCTCTTCCGAGACGCTCGTGACCGTCATGTCCCGGACCAGGAGCAGGCTCCCATCCACGTCGTGGAACTCGTGGGCGTGCCCGTGGAGGTTCAGCTGGTAGACCCGGCGGACACCTCGGGGAGTGTCCATGTCCAGGCGCAGAAGGCCGGCTCGCTCCCCGCCGCCGCAGAGCTTGCAGGTCCGAGGTGTCGGCATTCGGACCTGGGAGAGCACCGCCAGCCACCAGTCCAGGGGGCCGTTCCACGGACCGGCCATGGCTGTGAGCGTCGGTGAGGGCGTGGACAGGGACCCGTCGTCCTGCACGAAACCCACGCCGACTCCCATCGCCCGCGCCACGCGCAGCTCCGCGATGGGACTGCGCTCCGGCGCCTGGATGTCCGCCAGCGCGGAGGGTCCCCTGTCGGTTCGCACCACCAGCACCAGCGCTGCAAGCAGCAGTCCGGCGAGACAGGCCACGCCGAGCACCGTGGCGACGCCGAGGCCATTGGGCAGGCTCGCGACCAGCCCGACCAGCGCCGCGACCGCCATCGCGAGCAGACCTCCGGCGATCCTGGGCGTCTTCACGGACAGACCTGCGCTGCGAGGTAGGCGAGGTCGATCTGGGCGCCCAGCTCGAGGCCCTCTGTGACTCCGTCGATCTCCAGGGTCGCGGTATCGCTCTGGTAGGACCAGGCAGTCAGGGAGCGCCCTTCGTGGGTGAGCTCGATGGTCTCGGGCACCGCTGGGAGCTCGAGCTCGACCCGGAGCGGTCCCCCGGCCGCGCTGACCGCGGCGTCGGCGAGCTCCGTGTAGAAGTTGTCCCAGTCGTCCTCGCAGATGTCGAGCACGGCTCCGCCGGTCTCGCTCGCTGCGCTGATCGCGTTGCCACCGTGGGTGCAGGCGCCTCCGGTCCCGGCGATCGCGGAGATCACGAGGTTGTCGGGATCGACGAGGTGGTCTCGGAGCTGGTCGAGGTAGCTCTCGAGCCCCTGGGGCGAGGCCTCTTCGCCGGAGAGCACGAGCACGACGTGGAGCATGGCCTCGGCGCGGAGGAAGCCCTCGAGGCACTCTCCGCTGTCCGTGCGCTCGACGAGCTGCACCGCGAGCTGGAGCAGGCGCCGCGTGCCGTCCCCCTGGGGAAGGAGGCCATAGGCCAGCGCCGGGCCGGCGGTCTCGGCGTCGTAGACGTCGCTGCCGAGGTAGGGGTCGAAGGTGCTGTGGCAGGAGTCCTCGCCGTTTCCGACGGTGACGTGCCAGTCGGAGCCGAGGCCGTCGAGCCGGTCGAACAGCACGCTCGCGTAGTCCCTCGCGCCGCTGAGGTGTGTCGCGTTTTCGGGCCCGCTGTCCACCACGAACATCAGGTCCACGGCCTGGCTGGGCACATACGAGAGTGTCTCTCGCACCGCCTCTCCAGGGACGCCCAAGGCGCTGATCGTGAGACCGACGGAGGGGCTGGCGGGGTCGTTGGACAGCAGCGTCACCGAGGCATCCTGGGCGCCCCCGGACAGCGGCTGGAACCACAACTCGTACAGCACGTGTTCGCCGGGGCCCAACTCCCCGGGGAGATCCCCCTCCAGGGAGAAGTCCTCTCCGCCCCCGAGCTCGAGGGACTCGACCTCGAGGGGCTCGGAGCCGTCGTTGAAGAGCGCAAAGGTGGAGCTCGCGCCGCAGCCCACGGGGACCGGGTCGAGGGTGTCGTCGCCCTCGAGGAGGCGCGCGACCGGAGCGGTCGCCTCGCCGGTGAGGGCGATCTCGACGAGCCCGTTGGGAAAGACCACCGCTTCGTAGGAGCCCTCCGTGTGTGGCTCGAAGGTGATCGTGACGTCGAAGGTCTGTCCGGCGTCGAGCTCGACGAGCGCCGGGGCGTTCGAGAAGAAGACGTCCGCTCCTGCGATCCAGTTCAGCCCGGCGACCACCAGGCCTGCGTCACCGGTGTTGCGGACTTGCAGGACCTCTACCTGGTAGCCATCGGTGAGGACGCTCAGCGCGCCGTAGTCGATGCGGGTGCGGTCGACGCTGAGGCTGCCGTTTCCGGGCTCCACGAGACCTCTCGTGGGGACGCCGGAGCCGGGGCCGATCGGCTCGCAGGCCACAAGCAGCAGAAGCCAGCTCACCCCCGGAGGATAACCGTGTGGCTAGCGGAGGTGTTGGCCGATGCCGACGCCCACCCCGTGCTGCGCATAGCTCGTCGCCATCCCGCCATAGCTGTAGGGAACGACGCGGAGGTCATAGCGCGCGACCAGGTAGCGCTCACCGAGCGGGATCCTCAGGGTCGCCCGGCCGCCCAGCGCGGCCGCTGGACCTGCCTGCCGGTGCTCGAGGAGCTCGTAGGTGACCGGGTCGAAGTCGTCGAAGCGGCGCCACTGGAGCACGGCGCCGGCAGCGGGGCCCAGCGTGACCGGGAACCTCGTCGGCCTCCACGCCAGCGTCGCCCCGAAGGCGATGGTCCCGGCGGTCACTTCGACTGGTTCGGCTTCGAGCTCGCCGCGCCAGGCGCTTGCGCCGAGGTGGAGGTCCGGCTCCAGCCACCGCGGGCCCCAGCTCGGGTTGACCAGCGCCAGCTCCAGGGCCCCTGCCTGGTCGTGCCAGACTCCGGCGCCCGGGCCGTGGCGGTACACGCCGCCTCCGACCAGCTCGAGCGACGGTGTCGTCCTCGGAAAGAGGTCCTCGACCATCACGGTCTCGCCGGCTGCGAGGCGCGTCGTCCGCTTGAGCAGCGTGCGGTCCTGGTCGTCCCGGACTTCGATCGTGTGCCTCCCCGGCTCGACGGCGACCACCTCTGGCAGCACGCCGCGCGCCTGGCCGTCGATGAGCACCTGGGCGCTCGCGAGCAGCTGGTCCGTGGCGGCGATGAGGGCGCGCTCGGCGGCCGTGCGCGTGGCCTCTGAGCCGGCGAGGTAGATCTCCTCCCGGCCGACGATGCGGTACTCGGCGCGAGGGACCTGGAGTCCGCCGGTGTAGGTGATGGTCCGGTCGCGGGCCCAGTCGTGGGCCTCTGTGACGTCGACGAGCCCGTCGCCGTCGAGGTCCGCTTCGCTGGCGCCCGCCTCCATCGCCTCGATGAGGAAGTGGGTGTAGACCCCGTTTTCGAGCTCGGGATCCTCCATGGCTGGCTGGTAGTACTGGGCTGCGTAGAGGCGCGCCTCCGACTCGCTCACCTCACGGGTACCGCGGGGCGCGGGGGGGGCGCCGCGCATGGACTCGAGCATGGCGGCGGTGGTCGCATCCACACCGCTCCGACTGCCTTCGCGTCCGTTGTGGCAGGTGTCCATGACCAGCACTCGCCTGCGGGCCTCGACCTCGGCGACGCGCTCCTCGAGCCACGCGATGGGGATGCCCGTCCCCTCGGCGTCGGCGAGTCGGCCGTCCGAGGGGAGGAACCAGAGCTCTGTGCCGTCGACGACGTCGATCGTCAGGGTCCCGTGGCCGGAGAGGTAGAGGAGGAAGGTGTCATCGCGCTGGAGATCGGCTGTGGCGAACTCGAGCGCCTTGTAGATGCCCTCACGGTTCGTCGCATCGGGCGCCGTCACGGTGAGGACCCGATCGAAGTCGCCCGAGGCATCCAGGGCCGCAGAGAGATCGCGGGCGTCCTTCGCGGCGAACCTCAGGTCGGTGAGCGCCGGATCCTCGTAGCTGTCCACGCCGATGACGACCGCCACGCGGCGTGGCTCGTAGATGCGGTCGAGGTCCCTGGGTTCCTCGGCTGTTCCGAGGCTCCCGGCGAGAGCGGATCCGAGCAGGAGATGGATCATCTGTCGACCTCGACCCTGGCAGCGTCACAGCGAAGACCGCTGGAGAGGGCGGCGGCGCAGAGGTCCTCGGGATCGACAGTCTGACCGCTGGGGGAGCGGTCTGTCAGTCTCTTCTCCAGTTCGCTCTCGAGCACGTGGGCGTCCAGGGCCTCGTTGGTTGTGACGAAACCGAAGACAGAGGTGGTGTCGCCGGGCTCGAGGGTCCAGACGACCTGCTCTCCGCCGATGCGCAGGTCGTCCTCGCCGCCTTCGACGCGGGCCTGCGTCAGCACGTGGACGCCCTCGTCGTCGGCGTGGACGAGGTGGATCCAGCCATCTCGTTCCATGTGGTAGCGGAAGAACAAGGTGTCACCAGGCTCGTAGGCCGTGCCGTCCCGGAGGCGCAGAGCCGCCCCGTCGTGTTCCGCAGCCATCTTGAGGGCCACCGCGGGGGTCGTCTCGTCGAGCCCGCGTGCCGTCATCGTAGAGACGTCGCCGGTCTCCGGGGCGCTGCGCACGACCAGCATTGTCGCAGCAGCCACCGCGAGACCCGCGACGACGAACTTTTTCCACCGAGGACTGTTGGCCTGGCGAGGCTCTGAGGCCCGCGCTGCTTCGACGCGGGTGAGCGTTCGCTCGGCGAGCCCTGCCGGCAGCTCGACGTCCGTGAACTTCGCCAGCGCCGCGTCCCCGGGATGGGGGCCGAGGCCGAGCAGGTAGTCCTGCAGGCGGGCGTTCACGAGCCCTCCCCGGTCGGGGAGGCGAGGCCAGATACCGAGAGGATCTGGCGCAGGGCAGCTCGCGCGCGGCTGATGCGGGCGCGAGCGTTGTCGGGGGAGATGTCGAGCTGGGCGGCGACCTCGCGATGATCGAGGCCGTGGACCGCTCCCAGCAGGAAGGCGTCGCGGAGCTTCTCGGGGAGCCGATCGATGGCGGCTTCGAGGGTGAGGCGCTCCTCGTGTCGATCTCTCGGGACGACGAACTCGGCCTCTGTGTCCACCGTCTCGATCCGACGAGCGGAGCGACGACCGGCGTCACGAGCTGCATTGAGCGCGATGCCGAAGAGCCACGGGCGGAAGCGCTGGTCGCGTCTGTAGGTGTGGCGGCCCTTGTGGATCTTGAGCCAGGTCTCCTGGAAGATCTCGCTCGCCAGCTCGGGTTCGCGGGTTCGTCTCAGCAGGTATCCATACACAGAGCGCGAGTGCCGCGCGAAGAGCGCGTCGTATGCCGCCGTGTCTCCTTGTTGGACGCGGACCATGAGCTCCTCGTCAGACACCATGGCGAGATCGGATCCAGCCACTTCGGGAAGCTCTACGACGAGCTCTGCTGGTGTGTGACAGAACCAGCTCTCCGAGATCGCACATAGGCCTGGAACAACCCGCAGAACGAGGCCAGGACGCACAGCCACGCGAAGGTGTCGCCGATGTGCCTGTACACCGTGTCGACCCGACCGATCGGCGTCTCGACGATGCGAATGACCTCTGTGAAGGGCTCCGTCTCGTTCGTGATCTCCCCTGTCGGCGAGACGTGCATCGAGACGCCGGTGTAAGCGATGCGCACCATCGGGACCCCGTTCTCTACGGCTCGGACCGCGCTCAGCATCGCGTGCTGGTGTGGCGCCTGGGTGTCCCCGAACCAACCGTCGTTGGTGACGTTCACGAAGAGCGAGGTCTCCGCGAGGTTCTGGTGGACGAAGTCCTGCAGGATGGCCTCGTAGCAGATCGGCGTGGTGAAGGTGCCGTCGATGCCATCGACCGCGAAGAAGACGGGCTCCGAGCCAGCCTCGAAGTCCCCGGGTCCCCGGATGATCTCCTTGAGGAAGGGGAACGTGTCCGCGAAGGGGAGGTACTCGCCGAAGGGCAGCGGCACCATCTTGTCGTAGCGCTGGGTGATCTGCCCGTCGGCCGTGATCAGGTAGATGCTGTTGCGCTGTTCGACGTACTTGCGCCCGGTGACCGGGTCGACCTTGCCCTCGGCGAAGCCGCCGCCGAAGACGATCGGCGCCCGGATGTTCCCTACGAGGTTGGTCATCAGCTGACCCACCCGCGCGGCCCGGGGGTCATAGGGGGTGGCTCCCTCCGGCCAGATGACCAGATCCACGTCCTCGCCGACCAGCTCTCCCGTCATGCGCACCCAGCTGAGCATCGCGTCGCGCGCGGAGCCCTTCATGCGCTCCTCCATCGAGATGCCTTGCTGGAGCTGGGTGACCTTGATGGTCGGCCAGGTGGCGACTTCAGCCTCGACGCGGGGGATGCGCCAGGCGCCGTAGCCCAGGTTCGCCACGAAGAGCGCGGCGGTGACGCCGAGGGTCGCCCAGGGCATGCCTCGGCCCTCGGCTCGGCGATACACGACCTCTGCCAGAGCGCAGTTCGTCAGGAAGATCAGGTAGCTCACTCCCATCACACCGGTGACGCTGGCGAGCTGCCAGGTCAGGGGCGTCCGGTACTGGGAGACCCCGTGGTAGTAGGGGAACAGCGAGAACTGCAGGACCTCGATGGCCACCTCGACGGCGGGGACGAGGAAGACCCAGGCGACGCCGAGGTGCTTGCGCAGCGGCTGCACGAGGCCGAAGACGATGGCGTACCAGAAGCCCGACGCGAAGGCGTAGGCGACGACGATCTGGATCGCTGCGTAGGCCGGGATGTTCGAGAAGCGGACGATGCTCTCTGTGAGCCAGAAGAAGAGGCTGTGCACGGCGACGAAGCCGCAGAGGTAGGACAGCACGACGTTGCCGCGGGTGTCGCCCGGGCGCAGGGCCCACAACAGCGGCAGGAAGGCGAACCAGTGGAGGTAGTGCAGGTTGTCCGGGGGGCTGATCACCACCAGCAACAGGGCGCTGCCGATCGCTCCGAGGAGCCTGGGAAGCGAGAGAGCCGGCATGGCTTGGGGGCTAACAGTGGCGGGGGAGTGGGGGAAGAGCTACCGTCTTGTTGTCAGGGCCCGAGAGCCGATGCTGCATCTGTTGATCCTCCTCCTGCTAGGCCCCACATGGGCCGAAGTCCCCCCCCCTGTCGAGGCCGACGAGACCGTCGAGGCCGGCGAACCCGAGGCTGCGGAGCCCGTCGAGGCCGCGGAGCCCGTCGAGGCCGCGGAGCCCCCCGAGGAGCCTGTCGAGGAAGGCCCCAGCGCGGCGGAGCTCCACGAGTTGGAAGCACGAGCTCTCTACGCCGTCGCCCTCGAGCTGATGGAGCTCGGCCAGTACCCCGAAGCCCGCATCGTCCTGACGCGCATCGCCACCGACTACGGCGACAGCGGAGTCGCGCCCAATGCGGCCGAGATGTATGGGCTGCTCGAGACGATCATCGCTCAGGGTGGACCCAACGCCGTCGCGTTGGCCCGCGCCGAGCTGGCCATCGACCAGGCCGTCGCCAGCGCCGCGTTCTTCGGATTCCTCCTGCCGGCCTCGACCTTCCAGCCCTCCGAGCCCCTGACTCCCGTGAGCATGGGACTGCTCGGACTCGGGGCGGGCATCGGCGGCAGCCTCTGGATCGGCAAGGAGTTCGAGCCGACGACCGGCCAGGTGATGAGTGTCTTCACCGGAGAGTGGCTCGGGGCGGGCAACGGCCTCGCCGCCAGCGCCATCAAGCCCCCGCGGGACTACCGCGGTGTCTATCGGTACACCACCGGCGGCTTCCTGTTGGGCGCCGCATCCGGCGCGACGGTGGCGCACTATGTCCAGCCCTCCGCGGGCCAGGTCGCCATGGTGAACAGCGGCGCTGCCTACGGCGCCTACCTCACGGGCTGGAGCTTCGCCTATTGGTACGACGACGAGGAACACGCCTGGAGCGACGAGCGCCGGGCCTTCGTTCGAATGGCCCTCGGGACCGACGCTGGCGCCGCACTCGGCGCAGCCCTCGCCTGGCGCTTCCCGATCTCCCGGGCCCGGATGAACGTCATCAACCTCGCTGCGCTGACCGGAACCGCTGCCGGGGCAGGAATCGCCTTCTTGATCGACTACTACAGCTACGGCCTCGACGTCGGTCCGACCGGCGCCATGATCATGAGCGGGACGGCGCTGGGGGCTGGCACGGGCGCTCTGTTGACGATGCGGATGGACGAGAGTCGCGGGCTGGCCTCGGCCAGCGGAGTCTTGCTGGAGCGCCGCGATGGACGCTGGGGCGTCGGCGTCCCGACTCCGCTGGTGACTCCGGATCCGCGTGGAGGCTGGCAGGTCTCCGTTCCCCTCGCGCAGGGCCAGTTCTAGAGCATCAGGGACCGAGCATCGGCGGTGCCGGCTCCAGGCCGGCGGCTTCGAAGTCGTCGAGGATGTCGTCGCGGACACCGCGGTTGTGGCGAATCGCCGCGTCCGCGGCCCCGTACACGTTGCCCGAATAGAAGCCGACGCCGAAGAAGGCGAGGACTCCGAAGGCGGCCCATTGCTCCTGGCGAGCGGCGTAGGTCATGCCGCCGATGAACATGGCGTTGACCAAGAGCGCGCTCGCCGCCTCTCGTGGCTGGCCAGCGTAGAGCTGCCCGGCGCCGGGCAGGGCTCCGCTCAGGAAGCTCGCCAGCGCCGGACGTTTCCACTTCGGCGGATCGCTCAGGGTGGAGAGGAGCTCCGGCCCGACCGCTACACCCTCCGACTCCAGGACGGTGCGGGCCATGCCGAAGCGCCCCTCGGCTGCCAGCGCGTAGGCCTCCTGACCTGCGGCGTGCATCCGGTGGGCGCCCTCCGGGTGGAGATCGAGGTAGGCGCGGTAGTGGGCCGCGCTCAGCCGCGGAGCCTCCTCCATCCAGACCGAGGCGATGGCCAAGGTGGCGAGCTCTCCGACCTCGCTGTCCTCTGTCAGGGTCGTCAGCTCGCGGAGCCCGTCGTCCTGGTCCTGTTCCACCCTCGCCAGCGCGGCGAGGTAGCGGTAGCGGGGGTCGCTCGTCTCGTGATCCGCGCGCAGGGCCTCGGTCCGGAGTCCGTTGTAGTCCTCCTCCTCGTACAGCTCGAGGAGGAAGGGCATGGGGTCAGAGGCAGAGCTCTGCTCCGTCTCGTCGCTGATCTCGACAGTGGCCGCCCAGCAGGAGCCTGCCGGGAGGGACATGAGCAGACACAGGATCGAGGCCATGAAAGCCGTCGGCGGAGGGCGGGTAGGCAGTGGGGTTTCCGTCACGAAGCAGCCGGTCGAAGGTCAGGACATAGCCCCCGAGCCCATCCCGCGCGAAGGCTTCTCGGGCATAGCGGGAGCAGGTGGGTCGCATCGGGCAGCGCCCACCGTCGCCGGGGGAGATGAGGACACGCCAGATGCCGTAGGCGAGGTGCAGCGTGGCCTGGGGATAGGTCTCGGCGACCTCCCAGTCCGGACGCAGCATGGCCTCCGGATCCGGGCTCGCCAGGGACAACGCGACCAGCGCCAGGATCACTCGACGTCCAGCACGTACCAGTAGGAGGACAGCGACATCGCGTGGAAGTTGCCGTTGTCGTGCTCGAAGACGGCGGTGTCCGTTCCCGAGTGCCAGCTCGCGTCGAGGTAGAGCCGACCCACGGAGGTCTCGTCGATCCCAGAGGTCAGCTCCTCCCAGGTCAGGCTGAGCTCGCCGTCGCTCGCCGGCACGGTGCAGTAGTGCGAGACCAGCGTAGTGTTGCCCGAGTCCGTGACGTGGAGGTAGTACTCCAGGCCGTCGTGCGGCGTCGCCGGGTCCCAGGTCATCGAGAAGTCCTCGCCCCACGCGAGGCTGCCCTTGGTCTCCCAGTCGAGGCTGACGTCACCGATCACGATGGCGTCCGCGAGCTCCTGGGTCGGGATGAAGGTGTCCTCCTCCTCGAAGATCAGGTCGAAGCCCTGGCCATGCCACGCCGTGTAGTCGATGCCGTCGGTCACGTAGTAGTAGACGACGCCGTCGGTGGCGTGGACCATGCTGCGCTCGCCGAGGCTGGGGTTGTCGATCGTCAGGACATCGCCGACGGTGTCCCACGGGTCCGTGTCCAGGTCGCCGCCAGCAGAGCAGTCTCCCCAGTCCACCACCGGGTAGTTGGCGGGGTAGGTGACCTCCCAGGCCTGTGGCGGGTTGCTCAACACCATCTCCAGCTGGATGAAGTCGTCGTAGGTCGAGGCATAGGGGCTGGAGAAGTCGAGGAAGTCCGGGTTGTAGATGTTGATGCTGGCCAGGACGAAGCCGTCGTTGAGCCCGGACGCGTCCTCGTAGTAGGTGAAGCCCTCTTCGTAGGTCGCCTCGGTGCCGCGGTCGTGGACGACGACGTCCACCGCTCCAACGGTGCCAGGAGGGGTCTCGACGATGACCGCCGTCTCAGCCGTCAGGAGGATGGTGGAGTCCACCCCGTCGAAGGTGACCCGGTCCACGAGCTCCAGGCTCTCTCCGTTGATCGTGACCTGGGTGCCGCCGGCGCTGGTGCCGTGGGGCGGTTCGATGTCGGAGAGTCCGACGTCCGGCTCGGGCCAGTAGGCCACCTCCGTGCCTGTCAGACCCATGACGTTGGTGGCGGTGACCACGAAGGTGTAGTCGCCGTCGCAGGACAGGGCGTAGTCCTCGAGCTCCCACTGGGAGAAGCCGCCCGAGATGTCGTAGTCGAGGTCCTTTTCCGGGAACAGCTCGGTCTCCACCGAGTCGATCTCGACGTCCATGGTGACGTTGCTGACCTGGTTTGGGTCCCCCTTCGCGAGGATGCGGACGTCGAAGGCACCATCCGTGCAGTCGATGGCGACGTCCATGACCTCTGGCTCGGAGTTGTCGAAGCAGGCGGTGAGGGCCACGAGGGTCGCGGCGATGCTGAGGCGGCGCATCAGAAGCAGTCCTCGATGGCGTTCCAGTAGGTGGCGAGGATGACCACGATAGCGGCCACGAAGATGATGCAGAAGAGTGAAGGGTACGAAGAGGATCGCCATCGCCGCCCAGGCGGAGGTGAAGGCGGCGATCCAGCCCATCACGGCGATCCAGCCCGTGATGAGGGTGGACGCCGTCCCCCACATCGCCAGGAGCATCAGGATCGTCGCGCCGAAGATCATGATGCCTTCGCACATGTCGAACTTCGGCGCCGGCTTCGGTCCGAAGACCTTGGCCTATGAGGCTGTCCCAGCGCTTCTGGATCTCCGGTGGCGGAGGCGCGCCGTAGTCGGACCAGTCGTAGTCGTCGAGCAGGGCCTGGGCCTCGCTGGCGACATCGCTGGTGCCCTCGATGGGCTCGAACTCCTGCTGGGTCCAGCGCCGGCCGATCTCCTGGTTCGAGAACAACACGGTGTTCGCGATCGGACTCGGGGTGATCTCCTTGTCCGACAGGTATGTGCGCATCTCCTCGTCGAGCTGGACCGTGGCGGCGATGTACTCGGTGTGGTCGGTGCCTTCGCAGAGGGCGACCACCTTCCTTGTCGTCGATCTCCTGCAGCATGTCGTCGATGGTCGACTCCATGCCCGAGAGCGTCTCGGTCAAGGTGTAGAGCTCGGGAAAGACCGTCTCCTCGAGCTCCTCCTGGGTGGCGGGAGGGTTCTTCTTGACGTCGGCGACGAGCCTCATGAAGGGCAGCGAGGCCTCTGTCACCTGGCGCATCGTCTCAGCAGCGGCGGGGTACTCCGTGTGGAACTCGTTGAGGAACTCGCCAAAGGTCACGAAGGCGCCTCCGAAGCGATCGGCCCACGGCGTGTCGGCGAGGACCTCCTCCGTGAGGGCCTCCATCGTGTCGATGGTGGCGGTGCTCAGGCCCGGGAAGGTCCCGGGGCCGCCCGAGTCGTCGATATCGATGGGTTCGTCCGGAACGTCGGACGGTGCTCCGTCACAGCCTGCGTAGGCCAGGACACCTAGTCCGCCGGCACCCTGGAGGAAGAAGCGTCGCTTCATGCGTGGCCCTCTGTGTGAGTCGAAGAGGGCACCCTAACAACGACAAAGCCCCCCTCTCGAAGGCCGAAAGGGGGGCTCGGAGGGAGGACTGGGTCAGAAGCCCATGCCGCCCATGCCGCCCATGCCGCCCATGCCGCCCATGCCGCCCATGCCGCCCATGCCG